>CAEZYH010000006.1_pt1 | contig 51534 bp, 49 predicted proteins | sample 7265461 | NCBI WGS metagenome assembly CAEZYH01 (sample SAMEA6813929, study PRJEB35770) | freshwater metagenome | biome: Freshwater; feature: Freshwater reservoir; material: water | place: Czech Republic | collected 2017-04-14 | depth 30m m | reverse complement strand
TTGTTCGAGATGAACTGAGTGCCCAGCGTTTTCAATCGCCACTAAATGTGCGTTGGGTCCAATAGCGTTCTTCATGTCGCTCCCTATCTGAAGAAACTTTTGGTCCTTCGCTCCAACAACGAGAAGCACGGGGATTTTGAGATGTTGAAGTTTGTCCCACAAAGACTCCTGTTTCCCAGTTCCACTTAGGCGCAAGCTTGAAGCGAGACCTTCTGCAGTATTGCGCAGGCGATCTTGGATCTCTTCACGACTAGATGTCAGCCCAGAGAACATTGGAGCGCTCAACCATTTGTCAACGAAATCGGCCACTCCGATTTCAGAAATCTCACTTGCTAGTAGTTCATCGGATTGAGTTCTGGCCAGTCGCTCTTCAGGTGTTCGTAACCCGGGAGATCCGCTGACCAATACTAAACGTCGAACATTTTTAGGCTGAAGTAAGGCAATGTGAAGGGCGAGTCGGGCACCCATTGAATAACCGATGTAATCACCAAAGCCACATTGCTCAACGACCATCTGAGCTGTTGTTGTGAGATCGGCCGCCACAGTTGATGAACCGGCATGGCCTGGAACGTCGACACGAATGATCGACTGTTGTGGGTCAATCAAATCGATGTAGCGGTTCCAGGAACGAGAAGTTTGGGTGAACCCGTGCAGCAACACCTGACTAATCGTCGAACGATCGCCCGATTGCTCGACAAAAAGCGAACCTTTAATACTGGTCCAACTTCGAGAAGAAGAATTGCTCATCAAGCCGATCGTTCGGCAGTCCGTCGTAACACCCGTTCGAATGTTTCGGCATCTTGTGCGCCAGGGATAGACCACTGCCCGTTAATGACATATGTGGGGACACCGGTGATGCCGTGTGAAATGGCGGTTGCCAGTTCTTCAGCGACCTCGCCTTTTCCGGCATCGCTCGCGAAAAAGGCCCGTAAGAATTCAGCGAACTCAGCGTCGTCAACTTCGTGAGGAATCGTACGCACGCCGATAGAGATCAGTTGTTCTGAATCTCCGACGTTGACGCCATCGGTGAAATAGGCGTTCAACAAGGCTTCTTTGAGGCTTGATTGCACTTGGAAATCATGATTGACGCCGGTCCACCACATCAACCGATGCGCAAGGATCGTGTTTGATCGTTGCCCGATGTCCATGCGAAATTCGATGCCGTCTTGAGCGGCGGTTTCTGTGAGTTGCGCAATTATTTTGTCGGCACGTTCGGTGCCACCAAACTTTTTCGCATAGACCTCACGGACAGGCGCCGATGAATTGGTAGGTGCGGTCGGGTCAAGTTGATAGGCGCGGTAGATGATCTCGATGGGCTGAGCGATGGCATCTGGGCTAGTCGTTACCTTTTCAAGGGCTGCTTCAAAACGGCGCTTTCCGATAAAGCACCATGGACAGACCACGTCGGACCAGATTTCAATCTGCATGTTCGTACCTTAGATGGTCTCAAGCCGGTTTTGCTCGTAGCGTAGGGCTGGTGGAGAGCGATCTTTTCAGTGAGCGCTTGGCCGGTCGGCCTTCTGAAGATGTTCAAGCGACCTTTTGTGCGGTGCTCGTTGACGAATGGGTGAGACAGGGGATACGTCACGTCGTCATCGCTCCAGGCTCGCGATCGACGCCTCTGGCTTTGGCTCTCACCAACCGATCTGAATTGCAGACTGAAGTGTTTCATGATGAGCGCTCGGCGGCCTTCGCTGCTCTGGGTGTTGGGCTCGCAACTCACCAGCCGGCTATTTTGCTCTGTACATCAGGAACAGCGTCAGCACACTTTTACGCCGCCATCATTGAGGCAGATTTGTCGCATGTCCCGATGTTGGTCATCACCGCTGATCGTCCGCCCGAATTGAAAGATGTTGGAGCACCTCAAACAATCGATCAAACGAAAATGTACGGAGGCGCGGTTCGTTGGTTTCATGACCCAGGAGTCGCCGATGTTGCGGCAAATGATTCTTGGAGATCACTTGCCCGCCAGAGTTTCGCTGTTAGTAAGGGTGTTTCGCCGGGTCCAGTTCACCTCAACCTCCCATTTCGTGAGCCGTTAGTTGGTTCCGCGGTCGAGCTTCCGCTTTCACCGGTTATTCGAAATCAATTCATCGGTCGCCTTGAATTAAGTCAGGCGGATTATGAGGGAGCCGCAACAATATTGAATGCCCAGCAAGGTTTGATCATTGCTGGGCGTGGATGTGGAAGCGCCGAAGAAATTTCACGATTGGCAAGTTTGCTGCAGTGGCCAGTGCTTGCCGATTCTCGATCAGGCTGCCAAGGAATACCGGAAGCAGTTCCATATTTTGACGCCATCGTACGTTGTGAGAAATTTGTTGTAGCGAATCAACCCAAGGTCGTTTTACGTCTGGGTGAATCCCCGAGTTCTAAAGTGCTGAGCCAATTCGTCACGAAATCACAGGCAACCCAAGTGCATGTCAGTGCTTTTGAATCAACTGCTGACGCCGATCATCGGGTGTCTCTACATATTTCGTGCGACCCGTCTGTTTTTTGTCGAGAATTAGAGAAATGTGTCAAGCAAAATAGTGATTCAGGTTCGCTGGTCACGTGGTTGAATGCCAACCAGGCAGCCCGAACAACTATCGAGAAATATTACGGCGATTCAGATTCGAACCTTCTTGCCCCGCGTGTGGCCCAATTGGTGGCTCAGAGTCTTGGGGATCACGACAACCTTGTCGTTTCATCGTCGATGCCGGTGCGGGATTTGGAATGGTTCGGAGGGGATTGTTCGCGTCTCAACGTGTACTCGAATCGCGGTGCCAATGGCATTGACGGAGTCGTGGCTACGGCTATTGGAGTCGCAGTCGCCACCCAGCAAAAAACCACCGTTTTGATTGGTGATATTGCACTGTTGCATGACTCCTCTAGTTTGATCGATCTCAATCGGCGAGGCGTTGAATTGAAGATTGTTGTGACCGACAATGACGGCGGCGGAATCTTTCATTATTTACCGCAGGCGAAATCAGTCAATTCAGAAGCTTTTGAGAAATTGTTTGGTACGCCACACGGAACTGACATTTTGCAATTGGCCGTTGCTCATCATCTAGCGACATACGATTGTCGATCGGCCTCGGAACTGAAGAATGCGCTCTCTTCACCTGGAACTTGTGTGATTAGAGTGCAAACCGATCGCGACAACGAAGTCTTGACGCATCAAGAAGTCAATGACTTGGTCGCAACTGCAATAAGCGGTCACTGAGAAAATCTTAGGGGCGCACAATTGCCGAGAGCATGGCTTGAAACTTGGCCTGAGTCTCAGCTAACTCGGCGTCGGGATCTGAAGCCGCAACGATTCCCCCTCCGGCGATCAGTCGAGCAGTCTTGCGATCTTCTGATAACTCGGCGCATCGAATGGCTACGGCCATAGTGCCGTTCCCATGTGCATCGACCCAACCGACTGCACCGCCGTAGTTCTTGCGATCAAAGCCTTCAAGCTGGTCAATAATTTTTAGGGCCTCTGCTCTGGGATGACCGCCAAGAGCTGGAGTCGGGCACAACATTCGCGCAAGTTCAAGTAATGGGGGATGGTCATCCGATAAATGGCCCTCAATCAAGGTGCCGAGATGTTGAACATTTGCAACCTGTACAACCGACGGTTCGGGCTCCCAATCTAAGTACGAACAGAACGGCAGCAACATCTCATGAATGACGTCAATCACAACTCGGTGTTCAACCTGATCTTTCATACTTGAAATGAGTTTGCGAGCGAGTTCGTTGTCGGTGATTGGATCACCGGTACGAGGAGTTGTTCCTGCCAAAGGATGCGAACGAATGGTTTGTCCTGATACTTCAATCAACAACTCGGGTGATGCGCCAATAAAGCCGTTCATGGAATATCGGTAGCTATTGCCAAAGGTTGATCTCAACCTATGTAAAACCGCATGAACATCTATTGGTTGTCCGGCCTCGACGATTATTTCTCGAGCGATAACGGCTTTTGTAATTCTTCCGTCACGAACCGCATCACGGGCATTCGCAACTGCTTGAAGGTAATTCTCGATTGGGGTAAGTGGGCGAACGGTAAATGTATTTGTCCTCGCCACTGGAGTTTGAGAAATTTCTAGGTTGACTGATGCATCGTCAATCGTTGTTAACCAACAATTCCCTTTTTCGTCTTTGCCAACAACTTGTTTTGGAATAAAGAAATCGCCAGCAGAAGACGTGTCAAAAGGAAGAACGCCCATCGCAATCGGAGCAACATCCAAATTGGTGTGATTGTGATGTTGTATTGCTGACAGAGTTTTTTGAACTTCTGAGAATGCGACACGTGCAGCAATTCCACGCGCTGCGAATCCGACTCCACTTCGCACGAAAAGGTATCCATCGTTTCCTGCAACATCATTCAGATCAACTGATGAATCGAAATCAATGGTTGTGGCAATCACGGATCATTGATCCCTTGTGCCAAGCATCAATTGCGTGATGCCGCCCGAGAGTTGATGATGAGTGGCATTTGAAAACCCCGCCGCTTGCAGTGCACGAAGCATCTCGTCTCGAGGTGGAAGGTAGGCCACGCTCTTAGGCAGATAGCGATATGCCGCCGGATCGGAGAGCCAGCCACCGATCTTGGGAACGATTTTGCCGAAATAGATTCCGTTGCCGAAACGAATGAGACGGTTATGCGGTATTCCGACGTCAAGTAACGCGATTCTGCCGCCAGGGCGTACGACGCGACCTAATTCGTTGAAGAAAGCTGGAAGGTCAACCAGGTTGCGTAAGGCGAACCCGCAAGTTGCACCATCAACACTTTGGTCGCCGATCGGAAGATTCAAAATGTCGGCTTGCGAACGTGGTGAACCTGACCGATCGGCCGCCAGCATCCCAAATGACAAGTCCATTGACAAGGGGCGGATTCCCACGCGACGCAGATCGATGCACAGGTCACCGGTACCGCTTGCGAGATCGAGAACAGTGCTGCCCTGTGGAAGGTTGAGGAGTCGCACTGCTTTGCGTCTCCAGCGGGTGTCAAGACGAAAGGTCATGATCCGGTTCACTAGGTCGTAGCGCGGGGCAATGGCGTCAAACATTTCTTGCACCGCACGGACCTTTTCCTGTCCCTCAGGAAGGGCTTCAGTGTCCCAGGAAGGAACCAATGGGCGTTCGCTGGGGTTTTGGGGCACAGAGTTCACAGGCTCAGGCTAAACGGCTTTTCGGCTTGATGGGAATTTCGGAGTCGCCGACTTTGGTCACGATCGGGCAAGATGGGTCAAAGGGTAATTGCATCACTGTCAATCGCCCGTTCAAATGAACCGATGTATGGGGGTAAGACATGATTGATTTCACTTTGGCACCAGAGCATGAGGCCATTCGCACCAAAGTACGGGACTTTGTCGAGAATCACATCAAGCCGGCGGTAGAGCCGTTTGGACACCGCGACGAGATGGATTCCGAAAAGCATCGTCAGTATGTTGGCGAACTCATTCGTCTGCGCAAGTTGGCGGTCAAAGAAGGTCTGTGGTTGCCCCATATGCCTAAAGAGTGGGGTGGCATGGGACTTGGTCACGTGGCCCTGGCAATGGTTCAGGCCGAAGCCGCAAAGACCCGAGTCGGTCCGTGGGTGTTCAACTGTCAAGCTCCTGATGAAGGAAACATGCACACCTTGGTGCATTGGGCAACACCCGAACAAAAAGAGAAGTATCTCAAGCCATTGTGCGACGGTGTGTCGTCGTCATGCTTCGCCATGACCGAGCCCGAAGTTGCTGGATCAGATCCCACCTTGATTCGTACTCACGCAATTAAAGATGGTGATGAATGGATTATTAACGGCCACAAGTGGTTTATTTCTGGTGCCAACAGTGCCAAGTTCGCGATTTTGATTGCACGAACTGAAATGGATGTGCCTGAAGGTTCACGCGGTGCCAACACCGCGTTCATCATTGATCTTCCTCAACTCGGTTGGAACAATGTGCGTGAAATTGAAACAATGCATGGACCGGGTGGTCACAGCGAGATCGTGATTGAAGACCTACGAGTTCATGACTCGCAAATTTTGGGTGGACGTGGCAATGGACACCGCCTCGGTCAATACCGACTCGGACCGGCTCGTTTGGCACACTGTATGCGCTGGATTGCACAGGCAGAAACCGCTCTCGACATGATGGTGGATCGCTCATTGAAGCGTTACTCCCATGGATCATTCTTGGCGGAAAAGCAAGGCATCCAATGGTTGATCGCTGATTCGGCGATGGAGATCTACCAATGCAAGTTGATGATTTTGCACGCGGCCTACAAGATTGATCGTGGAGATGACTTCCGTACTGAAGTTTCGATGGCCAAGCATTTCGTGGCGAATAGCTTGAACCGCATCATTGACCGTGCAATTCAGGTGCACGGTGCTCTGGGTTATTCAACCGATACGCCGTTGGCCAACATGATGCAGCATGCCCGTTGGGCACGTTTCGCCGATGGAGCAGACGAAATTCACCAGATGCGAATCGCTGAAAACACCATCAAAGCATTCACTGACCACGGCACGACGCGTACGGCGACTGGCGACTTGCCGCTCTGATACCTAGTGATCAGTTGCTGGATTAGCAATTGACTTAGCCCAGCGATAGTCGGCTTTGCCTGATGGCGAACGGACGATGTGATCGACGTAGATGAATTCTTTCGGGAGTTTGTATCGGGCGATATGTTTGGCTGCTTCTTCAGTCAGATCTTGGTTTGTTGTCGGCGTGCTGGCGCGTAGCTGCACGATCGCCACAACTTCATTGCCCCAACGTTCACTTGGTCGTCCTGTAACGACGCAATCCAAAACCGCAGGATGAGATTTGACTGCCATTTCAACTTCTTCAGCAAAGATCTTTTCGCCACCCGAATTAATCGTCACCGAGTCACGCCCGCGCAGCTCAACGTGACCGTCGGTTGTCAGAACTGCTCGATCGCCGGGAACAACGTAACGAACTCCATTGATGACTGGATAAGTCTTCGCAGTCTTTGCAGCGTCGCCAAGATATCCGAGAGCTAAACGACCACTCTTTGCTAACCATCCGGCGTCTGGATGACCAGACTCGGTGTGACCTGGTTCGAGTACCTCAGACAGATCTTCGGAAAGGACATGGTTATTCGGAGACAGCGGAAAAGTTCCAGTTGATGCACCACCAACTGCCGACATGTGCGTCAATTGTCCACCAGCTTCCGATGAGCCCAGGCCATCGATGATCATCAGATGCGGCGCAAGTTGAAGCAGTTCATTTTTGTAGTGAGCAGAAAGTGCGGCACCACCAGAGATGACGACCGTCAAACTGGAGATGTCGTACGTACGAACTTTGAGTTGATCAATGAGGGGTCGGGCAAATGCGTCGCCGACGATGAGAAGAAAGTCAATCTTTTCTTTCTCAACCATTGACCAAATGTCGTCAGCATCTAGGCGTTCGGGAATCGATGGTACGAAAACAGTTCCACCGGCATTCCAACTACCGAAGGCCACCCAGTGGCCAGCACCGTGCATGAATGGCGGAGCGACGAGAGCCATGCGTCCTTTAGTTTCGGCTACGAAATCTTCAACTGATTGCGCAATACGAGAACCCCCGAAGCACTCGACAAGTGCGTCACCTTGGCGCCACATAACACCTTTGGGCATACCAGTCGTTCCGCCTGTATACAAGATGTACAAGTCGTCAGGACTTGCTGGTGACGGCACATCATCACGAGAACTTTCGAGGGCGTCTTCATACCAGATAGCCCCGGGCAATAGTTCGTTATTCGACTCATCCTTTACTTGCAGCAAAAGAGTCAATTGAGGCGCTTGCGAAAGTACTGATTCAAGAACAGGGGCGAATGTTGAGTGGAAGACGATGATTGAAGCAGCTGAGTCGTTCAGTAAGTACGTCAACTCTTCGGCCACATACCGATAGTTCACATTGAACGGTGCAACGCGCCCCTTGAATGCCCCGAGCATGCATTCGAGGTATTCATTTCCGTTGTGTAGATAAATGGCGAGATGATCTTGGCCACTTTCTTGTTGAGCGATTTGACTTCGTTCGGTATGACATCCGTAGCCGCGGTCGTTCAAAAAGTTGGCGAGACGACGAGTTCTTTCGGTGACTTCTTGCCACGAAAAACGACGGTCTCGGAATACCAAGCAATCTTCATCAGGTCTCGATTTAGCGATGGCTTCGTGGATTTCTCCCACAGTGAACTGCTGCACCGCCAAAACTTAGGGTTTATGTCGGTCCGTTTACGAGTCAGGACTGCGCCTCGGGATGGCTATCGTCTGTGAGGTGAATAAAGATCAATCGCCAGTTACTGGCAAGTCACCACACGGAGTTGTCTTTGGGGTATTTATACCTCAGGGCTGGAAATTGGAATTGTCATCAATTTCTGAACCAGCAGACAAATGGAATAAGACCGTAGAGATCGCGGTTCTAGCCGATCAGTTGGGCTTCGACTCTTTGTGGGTCTACGACCACTTCCACAATGTTCCGCGACCGGCCCACGAAACAGTATTTGAATGTTGGGCAACCATTGCCGCGATCAGTCAGCGAACCTCACGTATTCGCTTAGGTCAGATGGTTGGTTGTAATAGTTATCGCAATCCGGGACTACTCGCCAAGATTACCTCGACTATCGACGTGATTTCTGGAGGGCGATTGGAATGGGGCATTGGTGCTGGATGGTACGAGAATGAGTATCGGGCCTATGGCTACGAGTTTCCGAAACCGAAAGATCGCATCGCTATGTTGCGCGAAACCGTCGAAATTGTTCGCAGTATGTGGACCGAGTCAGAAACCACTTACAAAGGCAAGCACTACGAAGTATTCCGAGCCAACTGTGATCCGAAGCCGTTACAAAAGCCGACTCCACCAATTTGGATTGGCGGAGGAGGAGAGCAGTTGACTCTTCGTGTTGTCGCACAATTGGCTGACTGTTCAAACTTTGGCGGGACTCCTGAAGAATGGGCTCGTAAGCGAGAAACGCTGCTTGGTCATTGTCGGGTTGTCGGACGTGATCCGAGTGAGATTCGCATGACATGGTCACCAGAGTTATTCATACGTGAAACAGAGCGCGAAATCATTGAACAGGCACCCAAGAGAATGTCCGACGAGTCGTTCGAAGATTGGCGCAACGGCAATCTGGTGGGCACGCCAGATGAGGTGTCAGAAAAGATTGCGACATACCTAAAAATCGGCTGTAGCGGTTTTATACCGTGGAGCGCTGACTATCCGTCCTCTGAATCGATTGAGTTGTTTGCCAAAAAAGTGATGACGAACTTCAAGTAATTTCGTCGGCTCAGATGTACGAGCGGAAGATAATTTCAGCAACGCACGATGGCTTGCTTGCGCCTTCGCATTCGAAGGTGAATTCCATTGTCATCTGAACTCCGTTGGCGATCTCTTCAACTTCGAGCAGTTTGACACCGAGCCGAATTTTCGAACCAACTGGAACGGGAGAAGGAAAACGGATTTTATTGGCTCCGTAGTTCACGCCCATGGAGAAACCTTCAATACGCACGACGGTGGGGTACAGCATCGGTCCGAGTGACAGTGTCAAATAACCGTGGGCGATTGGCCCACCGAATGGCCCACTCTTGGCCCGCTCAACATCAACATGGATCCACTGGTGGTCGCCAGTCGCTTCAGCAAACTGGTTGACGCGTTCTTGGCTGACGTCAAAATATTCGCTATATCCGAGATGTTCTCCAACGGCGGCTTTGAGTCCATCGACTCCGGTAATTACTCGTGCAGTCATGTTTTTAGCCTAGTCATAGTCACCTTGATGCCACGAACAGCAAAGGATTACGTATACCAAACCCTTTGGTGTTCTCGGCTGTGGGGATGAAGTAACAGCGCACAAAGTGCCGCTTCAAAGATGAATCCGATGGTGTCATTGCCAGTGATTTTGTCGAGGTTGCTGTAACCAGAGTAAGACCACTGAACCCAGATGCGCAGTGCGAAGGGCGAAAAGGCGGCGACTACGGCCAATTTGTAGCCGATCTTGCGGTCGTTGGCCATCAAGAAGCCGCCGCCAATAAAAGACCCCACGACGAGAATTCCGATGAGGCTGCCAAATGCTCCTTTGTCAACGCGGGCGTAGCCAATCCAGTCGCGTTTGTCCATAAAGCTAATAAGAGCGAAAAAGCCATTCAGATACAGGAGCCATGTGGCGATCTGCATGGTTTGTGGTTGCATGCGGTCGAACCATTTGCGGGGGTTTAAATTCAGGTGTTTGCGACGCTCACTCATTCCTTAAGAGTGCCACATATCAACGTTCGGTTGCTGTTCATAACAGATAGTTGCTCAGATAGGACGGTAGGGTAACCAGCAAATGCGCTCTGGATTTGTCACTCTCGTTGGTCGACCTAATGTCGGTAAGTCGACCTTGGTTAACGCGATTTGTGGCAAAAAGATTTCGATTGTTTCGGACAAGCCGCAAACCACTCGCCGCCAGGTTCGCGGAATTCTGACTCGTCCCGATAGTCAAATCGTGTTTGTTGATACACCAGGCCTACACAAACCAGTGAGCGCTTTGGGCGAGCGAGTCAACGCGGCCGCGATTGAAAGTATCAGCGAAGTTGATGTGTCTTGTCTGGTTCTTGATGCGACGATGCCTTTCGGATCAGGAGATCAGTGGGTTGCAGATCGCCTTGACCTATCAAAAACAATCGTGATTGTGAACAAGACCGATGTCGCGAGCAAGAAGCAAGTTGTCAATCATCTCATCGCTTCTTCAGGTCTTGACGCGCTGGCATATTTCCCGATTTCTGCGAAGTCAGGACATGGCGTCGCAGATTTAGTGGCGCACATTCTTGAGCGTATGCCTGAAGGTCCGATGTACTACCCGGACGATATTGTCAGCGACTTACCAGAAGCTGATTTCGTCGCAGAGCTAGTGCGCGAGCAGTTGCTTGCTGCAACTCATGATGAATTGCCGTATTCAATTGCCACAGTTGTAACTGAATGGGAATGGCCACGTATTCGATGCGAGATCATTGTGGAACGCGAAAGCCAAAAGGGAATGGTCATTGGCAAGGGTGGGGCAGTGCTCAAGATGGTCGGCACCGCAGTTCGTCAGCAACTTCCACCAGGCGTTTTCATTGAACTTCATGTCAAAGTTGATAAAGACTGGCAACGCAAACCCGATCGCGTCGAACGCCTCGGCTACTGATTCACTGAACCCTCAGCATGAAAAATTGCTGGGAAGAAGATTTGCGTAATCGTCGCACGCAACCGTTGCACCTGGTGTCGATAAGTCTCCGCGACCACGTGGCACCGACTGTGGTTCATTGTTGCTCGTGAAGCGAACCTGACCGACACCCGATTGTCGAGTCAAAGTTAAGACGATCTGAGCGACGGCTAGTCGTTGCTCACCACCTGGAAGATCGGTGATGAAGGTTCCAGGAAGCACAACTGTTGCGATTCCACGTTCAACAGTCACTTCTGCTGCGAATCCGACCGGTAACGCACTTCGTAACCCGGCTGCGGCGTCGCCTTCTGGTGGACCTTCGGACAGAGCAGCTAGTACCTGAGGAGCCGCCGCTGGACTCAGTAGTAGTCGATCAATTGGTACTACTTGGGTGCCTGCCACAAAAAACATGCTCACTATTTCGACTGGGATTGTTGATGAACTCGTTGATGTGGTCGTTTCAATCACCGGTGATGTTGTGGTGCTGGCGGGCACTGTTGTCGGAGGTGAACTTGTCGTCGTGGCATTGAGCTCGTAGGGGATTTTGTCGGTGTCAATTTGTTTGACGGATCCGTCACCAGGCAGTGAGCAACTTGACACGACTATCCCCAACGCGATGAAGATTCCTGCGACATTCAGCAGAGTTCGTTTCATGACTTCTCCCCGGGGAATTCAATGACGAAACGGGCGCCACCTGAATTGGCATCTTCAACCCATGCCGATCCACCGTGAGCTCGCGCGTGCTCGGCGACTAATGCCAATCCGAGTCCAGTGCCACCAGCACGACTACGACCTGCAGAACCACGGGCGAAACGTTCAAAAATGCGTACCCGCTCGCTTTGCGCGACTCCTGGGCCCGAATCTTCAACTGACACTCTGGTGCTCCCATCGCGTTGATTTTCAATTTCAACCAACGAAACTCCGCCTCCGTGTATTCGCGCATTTTCTAAGAGGTTGGCCATAATTCTTTCAAAGCGGCGTTTGTCTATTTTGATAAAACTGTCGGAACCTTGGCTCACAATGATTCGAATGTCGTCAACGCCATAACGCGATGCAATCCGCCGGATAAACGGGACGATGTCAATTTCTTCTTGATTGATATCAGAAATTCCAGCGTCAAGTCGGGAAAGTTCTAGGAGGTCAAGAACCATTTGATCAAAACGTCGAATTTGGGAGACAACGACGTCGAGGGCTTGTTGAGTACGGTCGGACAAATCTGCGCGGCGCGCATCTAAAACTTCTACCGCTGCGGCGAGCGCAGTAATGGGCGATCTCAATTCATGGCTGACATCGGAAGCAAAGCGCACTTCGCGTTCAATGCGAGTTTGTACCGCGTCAGCCATGTCATTGAATGACGAAACAAGGCGCGACAGATCGGGGTCATTTTCTTGTTCAAGGCGTGTATCGAGTCCGCCTTCGGCGATTTCACTTGCGGCTTCGCTGACTCGCTCTAAGGGTCGCATGAGACGGCGACTGACCCAAAGGCCAACTAGTGACGACAGCGAACCAACCACCAAGATTCCGAGTAAGAGTGTTGAACCAATGATGGTCAATGTTCGTTCTTCGTCGGTTAACGGAAAAGCCTCGAAATACTGAGCGTTGATTTCGTTTATCGAGACACCGACAGCGATAAACGGTTCGCCGTCGATTGAGAAACGCTGGCGTGAAGTAATTCCCTGCAGCGTCGAGGCGACCAATTCTGCTGGCAACAGAATCTGAGTGTGGAGAATGTCTTGGGAAAAGTAGAGGTCTTCTGGTGACACGTGCAAGATCGCGAATCCGTTCGACTCGGTGCGAACCCCAGAAATTAATTCAAAGGCTTCAGTGCGTCGAGTTCGCAATTGTGTACGGATCAACTGAGCATTATTGAAGGCCTGACGTTCAACGATCTCTTCACGGCGTTGAAGTAGGTAGGTCCGTGCCGTGAGATAACTCGCTCCTGAAAGCAGTAAAGCAGCGACAAGACCGGTCATCAAGAACAACAGAGTCACGCGGCTACGCAAACTCAGGTGACGGGCTCGGTCGGCTAAACGCACCTATGTATCTTGCCCGATTGGCGAGCCGATATGTGGGGCGAGATTTGACATGACCGTCAGTCGATGAAATAGAAAACGCCCGACTCGGACAATGTGCCAGCGAGTCGGGCGAAGAGTGGGTTCCGCTGGCCGGGGGAGATCAGGGGGAGGACGACCTCCACCGAACCAGCGTGAACAGTGGTCAGTTTCTCGGGCGTATGTGAAGGGACCGTGTGAATAGTGTGCGTTTTGTGTAACAAAGTGGAAATCTGAGCAAGAATATTGCCTAGTGAATTCTCTGCTGTTTATCGAAGATGACGATCAGATCCGTCTGGCCCTACGCCTTGTTCTCGAGGACGAGGGTTACGAGGTTCGAGAAGCCGCCGATGGGCGGTCGGGATTGGCCGCTTTTCATGCTCTTGAGCCCGATCTTGTTTTGCTGGATATACGCCTCCCGGACATGTCGGGCTTTGATGTATGTCGCGCCCTGCGGGCGATGTCAATTGTGCCCATTGTGATGGTCACAGCTCAAACTGACACGCAAGACATGGTGACCGGGCTAGAAGCGGGTGCTGATGACTACGTCACTAAGCCAGTGGTACCGAAAGAACTTGCGGCGCGGGTGCGGGCTCATTTACGGCGGGCTCAACTACAAAATCTTTCACCGGGAGAGTCTCAGAGTGAGATTCTGGGTGACATCGATTTGCGTCGTGAGCAAGGTTTAGTTTTCAAAAACGGTCAAGAAATTTCATTGACAAAAACCGAGTTCAATTTGTTATGCGAATTTGCTGATCATCCCAATGTCGTTCTGTCGCGAGATCAATTGCTTGAACGGGTGTGGGGCTACGACTATTTGGGCGATAGCCGGCTGGTGGATGCCCACGTTCGACGCTTGCGAGTTAAAATTGAGGAACAGCCCGATGATCCGAAATTGATACTGACAGTTCGTGGCATTGGCTACCGGCTCATGCCGATTAGTTAGATAGAAAATTTCAGCGGGTAATCAGACGCAGAAATTCTTCCACTTCGGCACGATCAATTGATTTTCGCATCGGTGGCATTGAATCCAAAATGTCACGACGGTAACCAGCGTTTCCGAGTCGTGGATCGAATACGGCAACGACTCCGCGGTCGGTGGCATTTCTAATGAGTCGTCCAGTTGCTTGAGCAAGCAGTGTTGCGGCACGGGGAAGATCAATTTCGCGGAATGCTCGATCGCCAATGGCATCGCGCCGAGCGCTCAGCAAAGGATCGTCGGGACGTGGAAATGGGATTCGATCAAGCGTGACCAGCGACAAAGTACGGCCTGGAATATCGATCCCCTGAAAAAAGCCAGACGTTGCAAAAAGGCACGATGATTCATCTTCGGTGAAGAGCTTGACGAGTTGTGTCTTTTGATATTCACGTTGCGACAAAATTGTATTGGGTAGTTTTTTACGCATTGCCTCTACTGCTAAGTCGAGCGCGCGGTAACTGGTAAACAGTGCCAATGTTCGGCCACCTGCGGCCGAAATGAGATGAAACAGTTCATCGTGCATCAGTTTGGTGAATTCGGCAGAATTTGGATTTGGCAAGTGCTTGGCGCAGTAAAGAACTGCGTTTGACTGATAATCAAAAGGGCTTTCAACATTGCAGAGTTGTGTACGGGCAACAGGTAAGCCAATACGTTCTGCCATCTTGTTGGGCACTGTGGCGCTCGTCAAAATGGCTGTGGTCTTTTGCCAAACACCGGCATCAAGAACCGGTCCGACATCAAGCGGAGCAATATCTAGTTTTGGACGATCAACAGTGCCCGAGACATACGGAACGTACGTGTCGTCAGTTTTTAGTGCGACGTCAATGGTGTCGGCGAGACGCGAGGCCAATGTTTGAGCGCGCAGCTTGCGCTGATTACTGTCATCATCTTTGGTTTCTATGACTCGCAAGATGTCGAGAATGCGGGCCACGAGACGTCGTCCTTCGGCTAACACCGCGGTGATCTCTAAGGGCAATGGAGCCGATATTCGTTGGTTATGCGTGGGTGACAGGACTTCATCAAGCATCATTCCGATATTGATGATGTCAGTGATCACTTTGGGATCGGCGATGATGCGTTTGACGACTCCGGCGAAAAAATTGAAATTACCAGCGTGCAAAGAAACGCCGACAGTGTCGCTCATGATGTCTTCTAATCCATGAGCTTCATCGACTATCAGAACTTCATGATCGGGCAACAGTTGTCCGCCAGAAGCCACGTGAAGTCCGTATAAATGCGTATTGACGACAACAATGTCTGCTTCACTCGCTTTGAAACGAGCGATCTCTGAAAAGCAGGTTCCTCCCACTGGGCAACGTCGAGCGCCAGGACATTCATCACTACCGACGCTGACCGCTTTCATGGCTCGTTCGGAGGGTGACCACGAGATATCGGCCATATCTCCACTTTTTGAACTCTTGACCCATTCAGAAATGAGGTCAATTTCACGTCGAACCGACTGAGACATTTCATCAACTTCAAGCAAAGTGGGTGAATCGGCCTTGCGATTCTTCTTTTCTGATTCACCATTAATTTCGGCTAACCGTTGACGGCAAACGTAATTGCTTCGGCCCTTCAAAACGGCGAAAGTGATATCTCGATTGACGTACGAACTGAGGTGTTCGACCAAAAACGGAAGGTCTTTCTGCGCCAGTTGGTCTTGCAATGCCTTGGTCGCTGTCGTGACAATCGTTTTCTTACCTGCAACGATGACCGGAACCAAATAGGCAATGGTTTTGCCGGTTCCCGTGCCCGCTTGGACAATCAAATGCTTACCTTCAGACAAGGCTTCATCGACTGCGTGAGCCATTTCTTTTTGGCCTGGTCGAGATTCGGACTGCGGCAGTGCAGATGTGGCGATCTCTAAGGCATCGCTGACATTGATCTTTGAACGGGGCGCTGACACAAGGTGCAACCGTACTGCAGGGTTAGGTGTCAGTTGGGTCTAGGAGCCGTGTAGGCACTTTCATTGGTTTTAAATTGCTGGGCCAATTGCAGGGCTAAATCAAGGTCTTCGGCAGAAAACTCGGGCCAAGTGTTGTCGGTGAAATAACTAGGCGCCCCAACGGCTTGCCAGAGTAGAAAATTTGAAATTCGGGTTTCTCCAGAAGTTCGAACCAAAACGTCAACTTCAGGCATGTCACGTAAGTACATCTGGTTCGACATATTGAACACGCTTGGTACTTGATGAGCCGAGATGAGCCTCCGGGCAGCGTGGGCTATCTCGGTGCGACTCCCGTAGTCAAATGCCACGGTCATCGTCATTCCGGTGTTACCAGCAGTGTCCGAAATCGCTTTACGGATGGCCCGTTGCACGTACCTAGGAGTCCTGGCAGTGGGATCGTCAAACGGCCGACCAACCCACTGAACCTTGACATTGAGGTCATTGAGCTCAGCAATTCTTCCGAAGAGTTTTTTGTGCAGTCCCAAAATGTGGCGGACCTCGCCCCGTGGCCTCACCCAATTTTCAGTAGAGAACCCAAAAACTGTGAGGTAGTCGATATTGCGGGCAACGCTGGCGCGCACGACTGCGGCGAGGTTTTCCTCGCCTGCGGTATGGCCAGCGGTGCGGGGTAAACCCCGACGTTGGGCCCATCTTCCATTTCCATCCATGATGCAGGCCACATGCACGTTCTTCACGGTAGTCGTCACAACTGCGCAACAAGGGTCATCCAGGAGAGTAATCATCTGGCGATGTGGTCCACCGGAGTGAATGACCCCCGTAGGAAGGTCGGTATCGGCAACAATGGATATCGATGGGGAAGTTTTTCAACCGCCGTACACAGGTATTAGAGACTGCGGTTGACAGCGATGACTCCTTGCTGCATATCGCGATTGCGGGTGGTTCGTTGAGTGAATGGGCCAACTTCGATTCGCATTGGGATGCCCGTATAGAAGAATTGACCTCCCTGATGAGCCCAATTGGAGTGCGGTTCCTCTCGCTATACCCATACGGACCAGATGTTGATGATCACAAAGTTGAAATCAAGTCATTCGATAGGAAAGTCAATGTCAATGGCATGGACGTGATTATTCATTCTTCGACTGACGGACGTGAACGTATTTGTCGAGCGTTAGAAGAACGTTCAGTTAATGAGATCGTTACTGAGAATTTTCTTGATCAACGGTTATTTGGCAATTCTGGAGATCCAGATTTAGTTGTGGTTTTAGGACCAGCAAATTGCCTGCCGCGCTCATTGGTGTGGGAACTTGCATACAGCGAAATCGTTTTCGTTGAACAGAGTTGGACAATGTTGTCGCTTGAAAAAATTCAATCAGCAGTTCAAGAATACTTTTTACGACACCGTCGATTTGGCGGAGTCGATACGTGACTTCACGTCTGTACCGCGACGTCGGAATCGTGCTCCGTACGTACAAGCTTGGTGAAGCAGATCGGATCATTGTTTTTCTGACGCAAGATCACGGCAAGGTTCGTGCGGTTGCTAAGGGTGTTCGTAAAACGCGATCAAAATTTGGCGGTCGACTTGAACCACTATCTCACGTAGAAGTGCAATTGCATCGGGGCAAAGATCTTGACATTGTGAGTCAGGTCGAGAGTGTCGATACAACCTCTCCAGTTTTCGGAAACCTCGATTCGATGACTGAGGCCATTTCGATTTTGGAAGCAGTAGATCAGTTGGTACCAGATCGCGAACCAGTGCCGCAGATGTATCGCATGTTGGTGGGGGCTCGTCAGACTTTGTTGACTCGGCCGTCACCGCTCGTGGTGCCAGCGTTCTTGTGGAAGTTGTTGTCCTCTGAGGGCTTGAGGCCTCAATTAGACCTATGCGTTTCTTGCGGCGAATCTTCGAATATTGAGTTCGTGGCATTTGACCTTGATCTTGGTGGAGTGGTGTGCCGCTCATGCCGCAGTGGCATGGCTATTTCTTCCCCAGCACTTGAATTGATGCGCGATGTCTTAGGCGGAAAACTTGGGGAGTCACTTGATCGGGCGTACAACCCGGAGGGTCAACAGTTAAACGATCCAGTCATCAACGAGGTGTCGCAGTTGGCGACTCGGGCATTTGAGCATCACATTGAGCGCCGACTGCGGTCGGTGTCAATTTTTGAACGTCATTAGAGGTCGGGCGACACCTGTGAAAGCCATATTTTGGCGCTGATGTACTGGTCATAGCCCGTAACCTTGAAGGACTATGCCGGCTAAAGATCTTGATCAAATCGTCAACCTGTGCAAGCGCCGTGGATTCGTGTATCCATCGGCCGAGATTTATGGCGGTTTCCGTTCAAGTTACGACTACGGCCCCTTGGGCTCGTTGATGCTTCGAAATGTCCGCGAATCATGGATTCGCACAATGGTGCAAAAGCGCGATGATGTCGTGTTGATTGACGCAGCTATTTTGGGTCCGCCACAAGTGTTCGAAGCAAGCGGACACCTAGCTAACTTCAGTGATCCACTCGTTGATTGCAAAACCTGTAAGCAACGTTTTCGTGAAGATCATTTAGAAGATAAGTCGGTATGTCCAAACTGTGGAGCCAAAGACACTCTGACAGACGCTCGTGCGTTCAACTTGATGTTTAAAACGTTCGCCGGTCCAATTGAGGGATCGGGTGCAGAGGTGTACCTTCGCCCGGAGACCGCTCAAGGTATGTTCGTGAACTTTGCCAACGTGTTGCAAACAAGTCGCAAGAAGCCACCGTTTGGTATCGCTCAAGTTGGAAAAAGTTTCCGCAATGAAATCACACCCGGAAACTTCATCTTCCGAACCCGTGAATTCGAACAAATGGAACTCGAATTTTTCGTTCCTCCTGCGGAAGGTCCGAAGTGGTACGAGTATTGGTGCAAAGCGCGTTTGCAGTGGTACGTCGATTTGGGCATCCCACTCGAAATGTTGCGCTTACGTCCTCATGACGCCGATGAGTTGAGCCACTATTCAGCCGGAACCGCCGACGTCGAGTTTGCTTACCCATGGGGCTGGGGAGAACTCGAAGGAATTGCCCAGCGCACCAACTTTGACCTCAATCAACACGCCACACATTCGGGTCAAAAACTTGACTTCTTTGATCAGTCAACAAACGAACGTTACGTGCCATTTGTGATTGAACCTGCCGCTGGTGTCAACCGAGCCATGGCTGCTTTCTTGTTGGCAGCGTATGAAGAAGACGAGATTGGTGGCGAAGTCCGTACGGTTCTTCGTCTTCATTCGCGTCTGGCGCCGTACAAGGTCGCAATTTTGCCTTTAAGCAAAAAGGACACCTTGACTCCGTTGGCCCGCGAAATCTTTGAGAATCTAGGCGAGCGTTATATGGTCGATTACGACGATACGCAATCAATTGGCAAGCGCTATCGCCGTCAAGACGAGATTGGTACGCCGCTGTGTATCACGGTCGACTTTGATTCACTTGAGGACGGCTCAGTCACAATTCGTGACCGCGACACCACCGATCAGGTGCGAGTACCGATCGCCGATCTAGAAAATCAAGTACGTCTTCGTCTCGGGTTCTGATTGAGCTCGTTCACCGTCTACGGTTCGTCATACATTTATTACTTCATCTAACTATTTCATCTAACTATTTCATCTAACTAAAGGGGAATGACATGTCAAAAGTTGCCGTATGGGCCAAAATTCCAGCAGCTCCGGGTAAGCGCGACGATTTAGCCGCCGCCCTCGGAAATGCACTCGAAACTGCCAAGGCCGAGGCTGGGACCGTGTACTACATCTTGCACAACGATCCCAATGACGCCGATGCCTTGTTCATGTACGAAATGTACGAATCTCAAGATGCGCTCAACGCGCATATGGGATCCGAAGCCTTCAAGGCCCTCGGACCGGCAATCACTCCTTTCTTGGGTGGTCGTCCAGAATTGCATTTCGTCAATCCCATTGGCGGAAAGGGCGCCTGATTCTCTCGTGAATCACGCTGCGACTTATCTCGATCGAATCCTTGTGCGCCATCGCGAGTTGGCGACCAAGGACGAGCGAGATGTTGATCAACTTGTTGAGCGTTGCCACACCATGGCGCCAACTCGGGGTTTTCGCCAACGCTTAATGAATGACGCGTTGTCGGGTATCAGTGTCATTAGTGAAATTAAACGTCGTTCTCCATCTAAGGGAGATCTTGTTGTTGGGTTAGATCCAGAGCTCATTGCTGTTGCCTATGAATCAGGTGGAGCGTCTTGTCTGTCGGTTCTGACTGACGAAGAGTTTTTCGGTGGCTCAATTTCTGACTTGCAGCGGGCTTCATCGGCTTGCGAATTGCCGGTATTGCGTAAGGATTTCACCATTTCACGACACGATGTGTGTGACGCTCGATTAATGGGCGCCGACTGTGTCTTATTGATCGCTGCGGCTTTGTCGCAAGCCGAACTCCGAGAGTTCCACTCTCTCGCCACAGATGTAGGTCTTGACGTCCTGGTCGAAATCCACGATGAGCGAGAACTGGAATTTGCGGTTCAAGCAAAGGCCACTTTGATTGGCGTAAATCAACGAGATTTGGTGACGTTTCAAGTTGATCATGCTCGCGCCCTGCGTATGGCAAATCTGATACCCACGGGAGTCGCGAGGGTTGCAGAAAGTGGAGTGCGCAACACCGAAGATGCGGCTGAATTGCATGAGGCTGGATATCACGCAATCTTGGTGGGCGAAAGTCTGGTGACCGCTCCCGACCCTTCTGAGGCTGTTCGGTTATTGCGTCATGCACGCCGCTAACAGTCAAATAACACATTAAGTATCCGCCGCCGTTTCGCTATCGGGCGGTACGGTGTCATCGTGTTCGTGAAAATTTGTGGCATCACGAATGAAGATGATGCGCTTCTCGCTGTCGCTATGGGAGCCGACGCCGTCGGTTTCGTATTCGCGCCGTCAACCCGTCAAGTCTCGGCTCAAGTTGTCTATGACATCACTCGACGTTTACCTCCCGAAATCCTGACTGTCGGAGTATTCAAGGACGATCTCCCTGACCGAATTTTTGACATTGTTTCTAAGTCGGGCGTGAAGGCAGTCCAATTGCATGGTCATGAGCCCCTGTCAACAGTCGCAGCATTGGCTGACAATGTGCGCTGGATCATTAAGGCCGTTGCGGCTGGTTCTCGAGAAGCTCGAGTGGCGAACCAGTTTGGGACTGATTTGATTTTAGTTGACGCCCCCGAGCCTGGTTCGGGCACGGTGTTTGATTGGACATTGACTGATCAAATTCCCTCGGGAGTGCGGATGATCTTGGCAGGAGGATTGACTCCTGAGAATGTTGCCGATGCGGTGCATTACGTCAACCCTTGGGGTGTTGACGTCTCCTCGGGAGTTGAATCAGCGCCTGGCAAAAAGGACGCGATCAAACTTCGCCGTTTTATTGCAAACGCTCGAGCCGCCGCCCCGCCCGAAGATCCAACGTCGGGAACGACGGAGTTCCCGTACGATTGGGCCGACGAATAGTCGCACAAGTAACAAGACAAATTCGCTAAAGAACTAGGCAATTTGCTCGAGTGGGTGCGAACATAGAGAGTCGTTTGTGAGGAGTGAAGTGTCGATTTCAGATCAATCCATCATGTCTGAACCATCCGAGTCAGGTCGCTTTGGCGAATTCGGTGGTCGTTTTGTGCCCGAGACATTGGTTCCAGCCTGTCAAGAATTAGAAGCCTCTTTCCGTGAGGCGTGGGCTGACCCGCTTTTTCGAGCAGAGCTCGATCAGGCATTGAAGGAATATGCCGGTCGTCCTTCAATGATCACTGAGTGCTATCAACTCGGAGCCAAATTAGGAATTCGTTTGGTGCTCAAGCGAGAAGATCTCAATCACACTGGCTCGCACAAGATTAATAATGTTCTCGGCCAAGTTCTTCTTGCTAAGCGCATGGGCAAGAAGCGCATCGTTGCCGAAACTGGAGCCGGCCAACACGGTGTTGCGGCTGCAACTGCTGCCGCCCTGATGGGTATGTCATGCAAGGTGTATATGGGCGCTGTCGATGTGGAACGTCAAGCACTCAACGTGTTCCGTATGAAGCTTCTCGGTGCCGAAGTTGAAGCAGTTCAAAGCGGTAGTCGTACGTTGAAAGACGCTGTGAATGAAGCGATGCGCGATTGGGTGGCTTCGGTTGAATCAACGCACTATTGCCTCGGCTCAGTCATGGGTCCACATCCGTATCCGTGGATGGTTCGTGAATTCCATCGGGTGATCGGCAGTGAGGCCCGTGAGCAGTGCCTCGAGCGTTATGGGAGCGACCCAGACTTCGTCGTTGCTTGTGTCGGTGGAGGATCAAACGCGATCGGAATCTTCTCGGGTTTTGTTGATACGAAGGCTCGCTTGATCGGTGTTGAACCCGCAGGGGGAGCAGCGGTCGGCCGTGGTCAGCCCGGAGTTGTACACGGCATGCGCAGTTACCTGATGCAAGACGAGTACGGCCAGGTACAAGAGGCCCACTCAATTTCGGCCGGTTTGGATTATCCAGGAGTCGGCCCTGAGCATTCGTACTTGGCGTCGATCGGACGTGCCGAATATCCGACCGTTACCGATGCTGAAGTGATTGAAGCATTTCAATTGATGGCGAAAACGGAAGGCATTATTCCGGCCTTGGAATGTGCTCATGCCGTGGCATGGATTTCTCGAGAAGCCCCCAAAATGCAAGGTAAGACTGTGTTGATGAATTTGTCTGGCCGTGGTGACAAAGATGTCGGTCAGATGATGGAGATACTCGGATGACTTCGACGTCTTTGACGCCACTAGAAGTGACCTTGCGCGCCAAGCGTGACGCGGGCCGTAAATTGCTGGTGCCGTACGTGACTGGCGGGCTAAAAGGTTGGACTGACGCGATTCGTGCTGCAGCGGCAAATGGCGCAGATGTCATTGAGATTGGTTTGCCGTTTTCCGATCCTGTGATGGATGGTCCAATTATTCAGCAAGCGTCGCAACAAGCACTTGATGACGGTGCGACTCCTGTCTCGATTCTGGAAGGTGTTCGTACGCTTGACGTCGATGTGCCTCTCGTCGTGATGTGTTATTACAACACGGTGCATCACGCCGGCCATGAGCGTTTTGCGTCGCAGTTGTTTCAAGCCGGAATAGTCGGTGCAATCATTCCAGATCTTCCTCTTGAAGAGTCTGGACCATGGTGCGCTGCAGCTGATGCTGTTGGCTTGGCGACGATCATGTTGGCAGCTCCCACTGCTCCCGATGAGCGGCTGCCAAGGGTGTGTGCCCGAGCCCGGGGATTTGTGTACTCAGTTGGACTTCTCGGAGTCACTGGCGAACGAACCGAACTGGCCGCGACTGCCAGTCAGTTGGCCAAGCGTTTGAAGAAGATCACCGATGTACCGGTCATCGTCGGCGTCGGAGTGTCGAATAGTGCTCAAGCTGTCGAGGCGTGCAAGGTCGCTGATGGGATTGTGCAGGGAGCATCGGTGGTACGTCGCCTGATGGAAGGTGGCCCAGATGCGGTTGGCACCTATGTCGCCGAAGTACGCGCCGCCATTGACGCCCCCTTTATGTGACTTCTGTCAAATTTAGTGTTAAATAGCCCATCGTTCATTTTTTTCAGTCATAATTTTCCCACCCCAATTAAAGGAGAATTATGCGTAAGTTATTAGCCCCTCTAGCTCTTATCGGCCTATTGGTTTCATGTGGCAGCGACAAGGCAGATGTTGCTCCAGCGACTGAAGCCCCGATGGCCTCGGAAGCCCCGATGGAGACCGACGAACCAATGGACGAGGCAACAGACATCGTTGCAATCGCCAGTGGTAATGACGATTTCTCGACTCTTGTTGCAGCAGTCGCCGCAGCCGGACTAGTTGAGACATTGCAAGGTGAAGGTCCATTCACTGTTTTCGCACCGACCAATGAGGCTTTTGCAGCACTGCCTGCCGGTCTCGTCGACAAGCTTTTGTTGCCAGAAAACAAAGATCTTCTCGTGAAGATTTTGACCTACCACGTAGTTTCTGGAAAAGTCATGGCCGCTGACGTCGCTGCTGGCGAAGTGCCCACAGTCGAAGGTCAGAACATCACTGTGACAACCGACAATGGCGTACAGGTCAATGGAGCCAATGTGGTTGCAACTGATATTGAAGCCAGCAACGGTGTTATCCACGTGATCGATGCTGTGATTTTGCCGCCAGATGTAGATATTTCAGCACTCTGAGTTTTACTCTCAAATAGTTGTTAGTCGCTGAAGGCGGGCCCGCGGGTCCGCCTTCAGTTGTTATCGGCGAGCACTGCTGGCATGCCACAATTGAGATTGTGGATGTAACGAGAGCGTGTGAATTGTGTGAAGCAGCGCGTTTCACCGAGTGGTATTACGAAGACGATCAATGCTGGGTCGCCGAGTGTGAGGCGTGTTGCGTCCCGATGATCGTGTGGAAGAAGCACGATCCACATCCAGATGATGCGACTAAAGCGAAACTGCATAGTCGCTTGTTGAGCGTCGCAACGTCAGTGTTCGACTACGAGCCGTATATCGACGACAACATGCGAAATATCCCCGATCACTATCACGCTCATGCGCGAGGGCGGGGACTGGGGTTTGGTCAAACTCCGAAACGCCGGGATTTGAGTCATTGACCTGCTGGATTCAGCAAGGACGCTTGATGGGACGACCGGACATGATCGACCTTTCTGTTGAGGAACAGAATCCATCAAATCACCGTGAGTGAGATTTACCGATAGGTCATTCGGACTATTCGCGTTGTTTACCACTCTGAGTAGTTGAACGACCACGAAATCATCTTGCAACATCATCCTTGTTCTGGGTGTCGCCTTCTAAAGTGGCGCCATGAGTTCATTTCCGCGTCCTATTGATGTCTTGCCCCATCGACCTCCATTTTTGTTTGTTGATGAAATCACATCGGTCGAACCAGGAGTGTCCGCATCAGGAACCTGGCACTTAACGGGGGACGAGTGGTTTTTTTCGGGCCATTTCCCGGGTCGCCCGACTTTGCCTGGCGTGTTGATGTGCGAGGCAATCGCGCAAATGGGAGCGATTGCTGTTTTGGTCGGGGGACAGCACATGGGAAAGATTCCGCTCTTTGGCGGCCTTGATGGCGCACGTTTTCGCCGCCAAGTTCAACCTGGAGACACTCTTGAGTTAGTCGTTCAACTGGGACGTATGTCGGCTCGCGCCGGAAAGGGAACGGGCAAAGCGTTGCTGAACGGAGAAACTGCTTGTGAATGTGAGTTGATGTTTGTTCTCGTCGACGCTTAGGACGAGTTGATGATCTGGCAAGGTTCAGGCGGGGGCAAGAACGATTGAACCGTTGTGTCCGCCAAAACCAAAGTTGTTGGAAATTGTCGGACCAGGCTTCCATTCACGGGGACCACCCATGACCAGGTCGATGTTGACGCCATCGTCCAGTGTGATGGTGCCTGCGGTGGCAGGAATTAATTTGTGTTGGAAGGACAACAACACTGATGCAGCCTCAAGCGCTCCAGCAGCACCAAGCGCATGGCCAGTGACTCCCTTAATGCTCGTGACGGACGGACGATGTGGGAACACCGTTGCCATCGCAGCGGCCTCGGCGGCATCGTTGAGTGGCGTTGAAGTTCCGTGCGCATTGATGTACACAATTGCGTCGTGATTGAGTTCGGCTTCATCAAGCGCGAGCCTCATGCAGTTAATGGCTCCACGGCCACCAGGTGAGGGTGCTGTGATGTGGTGGGCATCGGCATTGCTGGCCGAACCCAAAATTTCGCCCAAGATATTTGCTCCCCGAGCCATCGCATGATCCCACGCCTCAAGAACAAAGATTCCGGCTCCTTCGCCCATCACGAAACCATCACGATCTCGATCAAATGGACGACTTTGTCCAGTCGATGAGAGTGCAGTCATATTGTTGAAACCAGCAAGAGATGATGGCGTAGCAGCGGCTTCTGAGCCACCACTCACGATTGCGTCGCAACGGCCCATTGCAATGAGACGCGCTGCATATCCCAAGGCGTGGGTTGATGCTGCACACGCCGTACAAATAGTTTCATTGGGACCTTGAAGTCCATACTTCATAGAGATAGCTGCCCCCGAGGCATTAGCCATCATCATGGGCACCAAAAATGGAGAAACTCGACGTTCTCCTTTTTCTAAACGAATTTGCACTTGTTCTTCGAGAGTACCAAGTCCACCAATGCCGGTTCCAATGATCACTCCAAAGCGAGTCGGATCAATTGCTAGGTCTCCGGCTTGTGCCATGGCTTCTGCAGCGGCAGCTACCGCAAATTGCTCAACGCGGTCGGCACGACGAGCTTCTTTGGCATTGTTGTTGAACCATGGCAATGGATCCCAATCTGCAATGGTGATCCATTTGCCACTCGTTATCCCTGGACCCAGAAGACCTGACCAGAAGTTCTCTTGACCGATGCCACAAGGGGCAACGACGCCGAGACCGGTAATGGCGACTCGGCGTCCAATCATCAGGAGAGCTTTCCAACAATCAGGTTGTATGCCTGACCAACGGTCTTCACGCCCTCAATTTCATCTTCAGGAACTTCAACATTGAATTCTTCTTCAAGGGCCATGACCAACTCAACGAGGTCGAGGCTGTCGGCATCAAGATCGTCACCAAAAGATGCCTCAAGAGTGACCTTGTCGGCGTCAACGCTCAACACGTCAACGGCGCACTTACGAAAGCGGGCGAAAAGTTCTTCATTCATTGTGGTTCTCCTCTAGCAGCCAATATGGCAACGGTTCTTACTGTAAACGCTGGAGCGTTGAGATTGGGTATTTATCAAGTGAACTTCGGCTAGTGACCCATGCCCAGCCCACCATCAACGGGGATGATTGCTCCTGTAATAAACGCGGCATCAGAAGAAGCCAAGAATGCGATTGTTCCAGCGATTTCATCTGGGCTGGCCAGTCTGCCAAGTGGTACTGCAGCGGTGAGGGCTTCGCGCCGATCCTCGGAGAGCGCTGCCAACATATCGGTCGCGACTGGTCCAGGGGCGACAACGTTCGCAGTGATTGAACGACTGCCGAGTTCTCGGGCAATCGATCGTGCGAGTCCGATGAGTCCAGATTTCGAAGCCGAATAATTCGCTTGACCAGCCGAACCCAATAGACCAACAACGCTGCTCACGAAAATGATGCGACCTTTGCGAGCCTTCAACATTCCTTGAGCAGCCCGTTTGGCAACTCGATATGCCGCAGTCAGATTGGCGTCAATGACATCTGAAAAATCAGATTCAGACATGCGCAGGATCAACATGTCTTTGGTCATTCCAGCATTCGATACGAGAATCTCTACAGGTCCGAAGTGCTGTTCGACTGCGGTAAAGGCAGCATCTACTTCGGCGGTGCTGGTGACATCGCACTTCACTGCGAAAAAACCATCAGGGGGAGGACTTGAGTTATATGTGACTGCAACGCGATCTCCAAGTGCTGCAAAGCGTTGAGCAGTTGCAAGCCCGATTCCGCGTGAGCCACCAGTGATAAGAACAACACGGCCTGCTAGATCTGACATCATCGTCCTTCCCATTTGATGATTGCGCTAGCGGCTGTCATGCCAGCTCCGAAACCGACAAGTAACACGGTGTCGCCCTTTTTGAGCAATCCGGTATCGGCAGCGTGCACCAGTGCCAACGGAATTGAAGCTGACGATGTGTTGCCAGTGAAATGTAAAACAGTGGCGGCCTTTTCAATAGGAATATTGAGTCGGTCGCAAGCGGCCTGAATGATTCGAATATTGGCTTGATGAGGAATGACCACATCGATATCGGCTGAAGTCAATCCTGCAGCAGTGAGTGATTTTTGAGCGCTATCAACCATGATGCGCACTGCCCGGCGGAAAACTTCTTTGCCTTCCATCTTGATGAATCCACCAAGTTCGGCATAGAGGGCTTCTTCGGCTGAACCATCGGCATCAATATCCCACGCCAGCATCTGGCCAGGACCATCAACGGCTTCAAGGACGACTGCACCAGATCCATCAGCAAACAACACCGCCGTATTGCGGTCGGACCAATCGGTGATACGTGACAACGTGTCTGTTCCGATCACCAACACCTTCTCGGCGCCCATCGCTATCAGTCCATGGGCGATAGTCAATGCGTAGACGAATCCGCTACATGCTGCGTTGACGTCGAATGCACCGCATTTCAAACCAAGGGCATGTTGAACTGTCGCCGAAGTTGCAGGTACGCAGCGATCGGGCGTTGTCGTTGATAGGACCAAAGCATCGATTGTGAGCGGATCAACTGCGGCCATCTTCATTGCCGCTGTCGCAGATTGGATGCTGAGTTCTGCCGTCGTGCCACCGATATGGCGTTCGCCGATACCACTTCGGTCTCTGATCCATTCGTCAGAGGTCTCAAGGGTTTTACTGAGATCGTCGTTAGTAACAATGTTGGGAGGCAGTGCGCTAGCCCAACCTGTAATCACTGCGCCGCGAATTCCCTGTGGAGCGACCGGCACGCTAAATCGTCCTCAGCCAGGCAATGGGTTGGCGCAGAGTCACTCGTTCTCCATCAACTGCAATAAATGATTGAAGAATTCCTTCAAAGACCGAAACAACCGGAGTTTCGCCAATCATTCCGAGGGTTTGACCAATCGAGATGCGATCACCTTCTTGAACAGATTCTTTTGGTGCGAACACTCCAGAAGCAGGGCTGACCACAAGTCGCTCAACCGCAAAGAGATGCTCACCTTCGTGTTGTTGCAATTTGGTGGGAGCGGCATTATTGACCCACTCAATGAATTTGTCGAGTTCATCAGGAGTCGCTACTGAAATCGTGCGCGAACCTTCAATCGTTCGTTTTGCCATCCCCGTGAGGACTCCACCTGGACCTAGTTCGGCGAACCCAGTCACGCCGAGATCGGCGAGTGTCAACAGGCATTGTTTCCAGCGAACCGGGCTTGACAACTGAGCCGATAACAAACTGGCCCATTCATCGCCGTGATCGTGAGCGATTGCATCGACATTGCTCACGATGGGAACTTCGGTGTCACGAGGTTGAGCCAAGGCGATTGCTTCACGTAGTCGTTCACGAGCAGGTGTCATGAACGGAGTATGAAAAGCCCCCGACACCGGCAAGGACATCGCTTTTTTGGCGCCGAGTTCTTTAGCGATTTCAACAGCACGCGCAACTCCGGCTGCAGATCCAGCAATCACAATCTGTCCAGGAGCATTGAAATTGGCAACCCATACGTCACTATCGGCTCGACGGCATGCAACTTCTACGAGTTCATCGTCAAGTCCCAAGATCGCTGACATAGTTCCGGGATTATTTTGGCCCGCTTCGTGCATGGCTTCGGCCCGTTCTACAACGAGACGCACGCCGTCGTCGAAGCCAAGAGCGCCTGTTGCGGTCAAGGCGGTGTATTCGCCAAGACTGTGGCCAGCACAAAAACTTGGTTCGACACCGAGTCGCTCAACTGCGTCGAGGACCATCAAACTAGAAACAAACGTCGTGAGTTGTGCGTTGCGCGTATCTTTGAGTTCGTCAGCGTCGGCATCAAGAAGTAGCCGAGCCACATCGCGTCCTGAAACCTCTGAGGCTTCTTCGACGAGATCCCACGATTCATGCTCGGTCCAGGGGCGGCCCATGCCTGGGCGCTGTGATCCCTGACCGGGAAAGGTAAATGCCAGCACGTATAGAAGTTAGACGCTGGCGAGACCCTCATTGGGCTACCACCGAGTAACGATGTCGGGACGACAAGGCCAAAGTGAGTCCTTTTCGGTGTTCGGGGCTAACATATTTGGGTCGCCCCGGTGGCCCAACGGCAGAGGCAGCGGTCTCAAACTCCGTACGGTGTGGGTTCAAATCCCACCCGGGGCACGACGTCATTCTGGTGGCGAATACGAGCGTTTTCGTGCTCGGATTCGCCACCAGTTTGCTTGAGCCCGAAATGAGCTTCGCTAGGCTCGCGCTGTGGGTCAACGGATGATTGAACGACGTTTACGTGAGACTGGCGTGCGGTTACGCCGTCTCCGAGAAGAACTTTCGGTTGTCGACGAGCAATTGAGTCATCTTGACGATGAGGCAGACGATAAGGCCTTGCGGTCACTGGTCGCTGAGACTTCGGGAGCGGGAGTGGAATATCGAGAGGCCCAATTGCACGCCGATGCCATGCGTAAGCATCGACTTCACGTACAAAACTCAATTCTTGAACTTGAAGGTAAACAAGATGAGTTACTCGACAAAATGAGCCAATCCTGATCTGACCCGAATCGTTGAGGTCTGGTCTCTCCCGAAGTGGCAGAATAGAAACATGAGTATTCGAGTGGTGATTGCCGAAGACGAGGCGATTATTCGTCTTGACCTGCGCGAAACCCTTGAAGAAGAGGGTTATGAGGTCATCGGTGAAGCAGGGCGTGGAGACGTGGCCCTCGAACTCATTCGAGAACTCAAACCCGACTTGGCCATTCTTGACGTGAAGATGCCAGGAATGGATGGGCTCGAAGTCGCCCGCATGATTGGTGACGAAAAGATTTGTGGCGTTTTAGTTCTGACAGCTTTTAGTCAGCGCGAAATCATTGAACAAGCGCGCGATGCAGGAGCATTGGCTTATCTCGTGAAGCCTTTCCAAAAAAGCGACCTCATCCCGGCGATTGAAGTGGCTATTGGACGATTCCGCGAACTGCAAGCACTCAACGGGCAAATGGAAGTTCTCGGCGAGCAATTAGAAGCCCGCAAAATTATCGATAAAGCCAAAGGGCGTCTCATCGATGACTTCGGTATGAAAGAGCAAGAAGCCTTTTCGTTTATTCAGCGAACTGCCATGAAAGATCGTTCACGTATGCGTGACGTAGCCGAAAAGATTTTGTCGGGAGACCTCCAGCCTTGAGTGACGCAGATAAGACATTGCTCGTTCTGGATGGCAACTCACTGACTTACCGTGCCTTCTACGGAATACCCACCGACATGGTGACTGCAAGTGGTCAGGTGACTAACGCCGTGTATGGCATGACTTCAATGTTGCTGACATTGTTGAAGGATCATCGGCCAAGCGGGATTGTGGTTGCGTTCGACCGGCCAGAACCAACCTTTCGCCACATCGCTGAACCGTCTTATAAGGCCCAGCGCGAGGCGAGTCCCGACATTTTGCGTCAGCAAATGGGCATCGTCAAAGAGTTACTCACGGCCATGGGCGTTTCAATTTGTGAGTTATCTGGCTTCGAGGCCGATGACGTGATTGCCACAGTCGCTGATCAAGCGGTTGACGTTGGTTTCAAGGTCATCATCGTCACCGGAGATCGTGATAGTTATCAACTCGTTCGAGATCCACATGTACGAGTTCTCTACAACAAGCGTGGAGTATCAGATTATGCGTTGTACGACGAGGCGGGCATTTTTGAACGAACCGGAGTAACTCCGAAGCAGTACATCGCATACGCCGCGTTGCGTGGTGATCCAAGTGACAACTTGCCTGGAGTTCCGGGAGTCGGCGAAAAGACCGCCGCCAAACTGATCGCAACCTATGGCGGACTTGATGGGATTTTCGCTCACGCTCACGAGCAAACTCCAAAGTTGAAGTCGTCACTCTTGGAAAATGAGCAGTTGGCTCGCAAGAACGAAGACTTAATGACACTGCGTCACGATGCACCGATCGATGTCGACCTCACGAACTTGGCCGTTACGCCAAATGCCCCAGAAGTCGCGCGAATGTTTGACTTCCTCGAGTTCAAATCAATGCACAATCGATTCCGTGATGTTCTGCAGTTATTGGGACACAGCGCTGAAATCGACACCTTTGTTGCGAAAACTGAAGTTGTCGAGTCTCAAATCCTTCATGCCGAAGTGACACATGCCGAATCGGCCGACGATGTTGTTGTTCTATTGAAATCAGATCGAGTTTTCAATATTTCTGCGCAGTGGATTGGTGAGCCTGGACGGTCCGATGTGATTGGGCTCGGAATCTCTGATGTCGTTGAACAATCATCAACGATGTGGATACCAGTTGCGTTACTGCGAAATAAAGACGTGCAAAAAGCGCTTCAAACATGTGCATTTCGGGCCCATGATGCCAAACCAATCATGCGCAGTTTGTTGCATATGGGTATTGATCTTCAAGGCCTCATACTTGATACAGCGATAGCTGCATACCTCATCGACCCGGCTCAGACAAAGTATTCGCTGGCCGATTTAGTAGTCAAATATTCAGGGGTGCGGTATCCCGAAGATGACGCGGCTAGTTCGGGTCAACTCGATTTGGATGCCACTGGTGTTGACGATGCGCAACGGGCGGGTAGAGATGCCCTTGCGACTCATCATGTGAGTGAAGAGTTGTTGAAAGCTCTTGATGCACAAGGTATGCGATCGTTGTACGACGACATGGAAAACCCACTCGTTCGCGTTCTTGCGCGCATGGAATTTTTAGGAATTGCGGTCGATCGCGAACAGTTGAAATCAATTGCGGCGCGCTTAACGGCCGAAGCCCGTGAATTGTCAGATCAGATTCAAACTCTTGCGGGATATCCGTTCAATCCAAATTCGACGGCACAACTCGGGAAGATTCTGTTTGAAGAACGTGGCTTGAAGCCCCCGAAAAAGACAAAAACTGGCTACTCAACTGATGCTGGGACCCTTGAAAAATTGCGGGATGATTGGCCTGAGTTCATTGAGCCGTTAATGCGTTATCGCGAAATTGAAAAACTTCGTGGCACGTACGGAGAAGGCTTGCTCGCCGAAGTCGCAGCCGATGGCCGTATTCATGCAACGTTTAATCAAACGGTTGCTCGAACTGGTCGGCTTTCAAGCGACCAGCCGAATCTCCACAACATTCCAACTCGTACCGAAGAAGGACGCGTATTCCGCACTGCCTTTGTGGCGTCACCTGGCTGTGAATTGATGGTCGCTGACTACAACCAAATTGAACTACGTTGTATCGCTCACCTGGCGAACGACCCCGGATTGATAGAAGCATTCACTAGTGGACAAGACGTACACAGCGCTACTGCAGCACGAGTATTCGGTGTTCTGCAGAATGATGTCACCTACGAACAACGTTCCAAAGCAAAAATGGTTTCTTATGGACTTGCTTACGGAATGGAAGCGTTCGGGCTTGGTCAACGCCTTGGCATCCGAACCGATGAAGCAGCAGAAATCCTCGATGCTTACTTCGTGGCTTTTCCAAATGTTCATGCGTACATGGATCGCACGGTCGCTGAAGCTAAAACTCGTGGATACACCGAGACACTTTTTGGACGACGTCGGCGCATCCCCGAACTTGAAAATGCAAACTTCCGAATTCGTCAAGCGGGTGAGCGTCAGGCGATGAACGCAGCGATTCAAGGTTTAGCGGCAGACATCTTCAAGATTGCCCTCATCCGAATCGATGTTGCGCTCAGTGACGCCGGTTTATCAAGTCGTTTAGTTTTGCAAGTGCATGATGAAGTCATCGTTGAAGCACCGAGTAGCGAAATATCGAAAGTTGAGTCGCTCGTTCTAGAGATCATGCAGAACGCGACTGCTCTTGATGTACCTCTTGCCGTCAATTCGGCATGGGGAGCAACTTGGGCTGAGGCGAAGTCGTAAATAACGGTGATAGTCGATGACCGATCACTGGTTTGAACCGATGGCGAGTCATATGGGTCGCGCCTATTTGCGGTATTCATTCACCAAGGGGACTGTTCAAGAAATCGACTTCTTGATGAAGCATCTAGATCTCAAGCCTGGCCATCGGGTGCTTGATGTGGGGTGTGGTCCTGGGCGTCACGCTCACGAACTCGCTCGCCGAGGAGTGGCTGTACATGGAATTGATATCAGTCAGGATTTCATCGACATCGCGAATGAAGATGCCGTGGAGGGGTCAACCTTCGAGCGCTTCGACGCTCGATCTCTCGGGGTTGCTGAGCATCTACGTGGATTCGACGCGGTGATCTGCTTGTGTCAGGGCGCTTTTGGGCTCATGACCGCTCATGGTGACGACGAAACTGTGGTGCGGGGAATGGCGCAATGTCTTCGACGAGGTGGACTGCTCGCGCTGTCGGCTTTCAACGGCTATTTCGCAGTGAAATACCACGTAGATGCCACTTTTGATGCCTTAAGGGGAGTGTCTCACGAAGTCACGGAAATCCGCAATACTGCCGGAGAGGTTCGACAAGTTGACCTCTGGACTGGCTGTTACACGCCCCGTGAATTGCGCCTGTTGTTGTCTCAGTGTGGATTTACCATTAACTCAATCTCGTCGGTTGAGCCAGGCGTCTATGTAGAAGCGCCGCCGACCGTTGAAACACCGGAGTTTTTGGTGCGTGCGACGAAGAACTAAACCCGTCTGGAAAATGGGTCGGGCGGGGGAATAGTGCCCCTGGACTGGTAACTTTGCAGGGTTCTACCCTTCGGTGGAACATGTCCCTGTCCAATCAACGGCGATTCCAAAAGTTGGGTTCGCCGTTCTTATGAAAGTGAATTTCCCTTGTCCGACACTCTGAGCCCCTCCACGTCAATTTCCTCTGCAATGGGAACTTTCGACGCTGAAGGAAATTACGTTCCCCGCCAAATTACTGAAAATGACCTTGTTGGTTCATTCGCCGATGCGATTGAAGGCACCATGGTTGAAGTCGAAGACGGCCAAGTCGTTTTCGGAATCGTTGTCAAGATCGACAAAGATGAAGTTCTCCTCGATATTGGCTACAAGAGTGAAGGTGTTATTCCATCACGTGAACTCAGCATTCGTAACGATGTTGATCCCGGTGAAATCGTCAAATTAGGCGAGCAGGTCGAAGCTTTAGTTCTGACTAAAGAAGACAAAGAAGGTCGTTTGATCCTCTCCAAGAAGCGTGCTCAGTACGAGCGTGCGTGGGGAACGATTGAGAAGAAGAAAGAAAACGAAGAAATGGTCGAAGGCCTCGTTATTGAGGTTGTCAAGGGTGGACTCATCGTTGACATCGGCTTGCGCGGCTTCTTGCCGGCATCACTCGTTGAATTGCGCCGTGTTCGCGACTTATTGCCATATGTCGGCAAAGTGTTGCAGGCCAAGATCATTGAACTCGACAAGAACCGCAACAACGTGGTGTTGTCCCGTCGTGCATTCCTCGAAGAGACTCAGAAAGAAGCTCGCGATGGCTTCTTGACCAACCTCAAGGTTGGCGATGTCCGCGAGGGTGTCGTTTCGAGCGTTGTTGCCTTCGGTGCATTCGTCGATCTCGGCGGAATGGACGGACTCATTCACGTCAGCGAATTGTCATGGAACCATGTTGATCACCCAGGTTCGGTTGTTGCCATTGGCGACAAGGTCACCGTCAAGGTTCTTGACATCGACTACGAGCGTGAGCGCATCAGCCTGTCACGTAAGCAGACCGAAAAAGATCCATGGGAAGTATTCGCATCGGGCCATGAAGTTGGTCAGCTCGTGTACGGCCGTGTCACCAAGTTGGTTCCATTCGGTGGATTCGTGCAGGTTGGCGAAGGCATCGAAGGTCTCGTGCATATTTCAGAAATGAGCACCCAGCACGTCGAAGCTCCCGAGCAAGTTGTGACTCCGGGCGAAGAGTTGTGGGTCAAGATCATCGATCTCGATCTTGCTCGTCGTCGCATCAGCCTCAGCATCAAGCAGGCTGCTGAAGGTGGAGAACTCGCCGAGGAATACCGCAAGCACTTCGAAGTCGATGAGCACGGTAATTGGTCAGCTGGCGCCGATGATGCTTCACGTGAAGCAACGTGGGCCGAGTACTACGGTGAAGGCGAAGAAGGCGCTGCTGCTGCCGCAGCGGCTGCTGCTGCCGCCGCATCCGAAACCGCACCAGAGGCCTGATCATTCGGGCTTACGGTCCGATTTTAATGATTCCAATTTTGACCGCCCGGATGACTGCATGAGTGCGGTCCCGGGCGTCAATTTTTTCATAGATCGCTGCTAGGTGGTTCTTCACTGTCTTCTGGCTGATGAACAGGGTGGTCGCAATCTCGGGGGTTGAATGACCCTCGGCAAGAAGTTGCAGCACTTCCATTTCGCGGTCGCTGAGAGCCGACGGTTGAATGACTTGTTGATCTTCAGCCTCTTGTAACAAGGCGTGCGCAAACTCTGGCGAAATAATCACATCGCCATTGCAGGCCAGATTCAAAGCGTTGAGAACTTCGTCGAATGTTGCATCTTTTGTCAGATATCCAACCGCTCCAGCTTTCAGAGATTTACGAATGAGATCAATTTCTGCGTGCATTGTCAGCATCAACACCCGTTGCCGAGCATCGGCTTCCATGATTGCACGACAGGCAGTAATTCCATCTCCTTCTCCCATAGAGATGTCCATCAAGATGATGTCGGGTCGAGTGTTGAGAGCGGCGGCGACGGCACTTGTTCCGTCAGCCACGTCGGCAACAACTTCATGACCAAATTCCTCAAATTGGCGCTTCAGCGATTGTCTCAACAAATGATGGTCATCAACCAACATGATTCTCACGACACTTCATCCGAACGTGGATGATCAAGCAGATCAACGGGAACACTGATCACTATTTGCGTTCCGTAATCTGCTTCAGCAAATGGGGAAACGATTGAGACTTCAGCTCCGATGCTTTCGGCCCGCTCGAACATTCCCGTCAAGCCGTAGGCATCTTTGCGCCTGTCTTTGGAATTAATGCCGATTCCATTGTCGCTAATTGACACTGTCCAAAATTTGTCGCCGGTTGATGTTGATATCAGAAGTTCTGATCCTTGTGAGTGGCGTTCAGCATTCAGAATTGCCTCTTTGATCATTTCCCAAATCTCATTTGTTAAATGAATATCTCCGATGTCAGGAACCTGAAAATCGCACTCAACATTAATGAGTGACCGAGCGTTGACTCTTTGGGCGAATTCCAACACTGTTTCGCTCAAAAGATTATTTCCATCTTGGCCGGTTCTGAGGTCGTACAACATCTCTCGAACTTCACTAATTGTCCGACTTACTTGTTCGCGAATCTGTGAAAGCTCGATTTGCTTGTCACATGCATTTTCATTGCGTATGAGGCGGTCAAGTTCAAGACCAACGAAGGCCAACGTACTTCCGGTGCGATCATGTAAGTCTCGGGCGATTCGTAATCTTTCTTCGGAAGCGCTTTGCAGACGTATGTCGCGAAAGAGACGGGCATTATCGACGGCGACACCTAATGCATCTGCGATACCCGTCAGAATTTGTGTTTGCTGCATGACATCTTTTGGTTGACGCCATTCAGCGGCGATAAGACCTACCACGAATCCTCGCGAACGTAACGCGCAATAAGAACCAGTACTTGCTTCGTCGGCGAAGCCACGAACTATTTGCGATAATTCTGAAGACACGCTGTGGTTGTAATCAAATGCCTGAACGATGTGCCGTGGAAGCGAATTGGCACGAACTTTCATTTTGTTAGCGGAACCTCGTCCACGGACAATCAACATTTCCAATCCATCTGCAGTAGAGAGCAAAATCGTAACAATGTCGGCTTCAATGAGTTCTTGTACCTGTGCGACCCCTTGATCTAAGACCTTTTCTAGATCGAATGAAGATGGAAGAGTGATGGCGATTTTTTGTAGTGAAAGAAGAATTTGATTTGCTGTTGACAGTCGCTCAAGATGATCGCTGTCTACAAGTTGGCGCCTCTCAACTCCAGTCGGTGGCTGAACCTGCAGCTGGCGACGATCGACCAATGGCCACGACAGTTCGCCGGTCTGATCCTGGCCTGTGACTGCCCGCATCGACGGGTGATTGGCTGCGGGTCGTTTGCGACCTCGTGCAATCTTGCGTTCGTCCACGATTAGTTAGAGTACCTGCCTACCAATGCCGTAGCGTGATGTTGTGATTCTTGTTGGACTAACCGGTGGTATCGGATCAGGAAAATCGACTGTTTCTTCTTTGTTAGAAGCCAAAGGAGCGATCATTCTCGACGCCGATGCAATCGTTCGTGAGGTTCAACTGCCAGGTTCTCCGGTATTGACAGAATTGGCTGCGAAGTTTGGGCAGGAAGTTCTCGCTGCGGACGGCTCACTAGATCGGCAAGCAGTTGCCAATATTGTCTTTTCTGATCCGGATGCCCTGAAGGCGCTCAACTCCATTGTGCATCCTGCAGTCGGCAAAGAAATGAACCGTCGCATGATTGAGCAGCGCACGACCGAGCATGTGGTCATTCTTGATATTCCCCTCTTGACCGAGAATCCAAGGGAAGGTCTGCAGGGAAAGATTGTTGTTGATGTTCCTGTCGAAGTCCAGGTTGAGCGTCTGGTCAAATTTCGCGGATTTGATGAGACGGACGCACGTGCTCGAATGAGTCGACAGGCCACTCGTGAGCAACGACTTGCGACTGCTGATTTTGTCGTTGATAACAGTGGGGGTCTTCAGGAACTCGAACCGCAGATTGAAAAGTTGTGGGCATGGTTAAAATCCCTCCCGCAACTCCCTCCGGACTACGAACCAGTGACGCCGATTCCGAACGCTGGGTCAAAGTCATCTGATGCAAAATCCTGATCCATCATGAACGAGCTGGAGAATATTCCATTCCGTGTCGTCTCTGATTATTCGCCGGCAGGTGACCAACCAAAGGCTATTTCCGATCTATCGGCTGGCCTTGATTCAGGTTTAAGATTCCAAACGCTGTTAGGCATTACGGGGTCGGGTAAAAGCGCCACCATTGCATGGACCATCGAAAAGACTCAGCGGCCCACATTGATTCTCGCGCCCAACAAGAGTCTTGCTGCTCAGTTGGCTCAAGAGATGATGGAATTTTTTCCGGATAATCGCGTCGAGTATTTCGTCAGCTACTACGACTATTACCAACCAGAGGCGTACATCGCGTCATCTGACACTTTTATTGAAAAAGATTCGTCGATCAATGATGACATTGATCGTTTGCGACATTCTGCTACGGCTGCTTTGTTAACCCGGCGAGACACCATTGTTGTCGCTTCGGTGTCGTGTATTTATGGAATGGGCGACCCCGATGAATACCGTGGTCAACTATTAGAACTTCACATCAACGTTGACTACGACATGCGAAGTATTTTGCGTCGGCTCGTTGATCTGCAGTACGACCGAAATGATATGAGTCTCGGTCGGGGCAAATTTCGGGTTCGAGGCGACACAATCGAGATCCATCCCGCTTACGAAGAATCCGTGTTACGAGTAGAAATGTTTGGTGACACCGTCGAACGCCTCACCATGATCGACCCGTTGACCGGAGAAACGCTGCGAGAGATGAATCGAACCGTTGTGTTCCCAGCAACTCACTATGTCGCCGGAGACGAACGAATGCGTCGAGCCGTAGTTGGAATCGAAAGTGAACTGCAAGAGCGCCTCGCGTTTTTTGAGGCAGAAGGAAAGCTTTTAGAAGCGCAGAGACTGCGCATGCGCACCCAGTACGACTTAGAAATGATGCAAGAGGTCGGCTATTGCAATGGCATCGAGAACTACTCAATGCACATTGACGGTCGACAACCAGGTGAACCTCCATTCACATTGCTGGATTACTTTCCCAAGGACTTCTTGCTGGTCATTGACGAGAGCCACGTTGCGGTACCGCAACTACACGGTCAGTTTGCTGGCGACCGCAGTCGAAAAAACATTTTGGTAGATCACGGTTTTCGGTTGCCGAGCGCTCGCGACAATCGACCTTTACACTTTGAAGAAGTCGTCGAACGTGTGAATCAATGTGTTTTCTTGTCGGCCACTCCCAGCCCGTATGAAATCGGAATTTCTTCTCAAGTAGTCGAACAAATCGTCCGCCCAACGGGTCTTGTTGACCCTGAAGTCATTATTAAGCCAACAAAAGGTCAGATTGATGACCTCATGGATCAGGTGAATCAGCGAGTCACGATGGGTGATCGTGTTTTGGTGACAACCTTGACTAAGAAGATGGCCGAAGACCTCACCGAATACCTACTTGAACAGGGCATGCGGGTGAGGTATCTGCATTCAAATATTGACACCATTCAACGTATAGAGATTCTCCGAGGATTGCGTTTAGGTGAATTTGACGTGCTCGTCGGTATCAACTTGTTGCGAGAAGGGCTCGACCTTCCTGAGGTCAGTCTTGTGGCCATTCTTGATGCTGATAAAGAAGGGTTCTTACGAAGCGAAACTTCGTTGATTCAAATGATCGGGCGAGCAGCCCGAAATGTGGATGGTCAAGTAGTGATGTACGCAGATCGTGTGACGCCATCTATGGAAAAGGCGATTTCGGAAACGAATCGACGGCGTCAGTTGCAGGTTGCTTACAATCTTGAGCACGGTATTAATCCTCAAACAATTCGCAAAGCAGTCAGTGATATTTTGGCTCTTTTGCATATTGGTGGAGATGATTCGGCTCCCGTGCCAGGTAAAGATCGACGTCGTCAGAAAGAACGAGACAAAGTTAAGAGTGAATTGCGTACGCTTCCGCAACAAGAACTGTCACGTTTGGTGCTTACTTTGGAACAAGAAATGCAGGAAGCCGCAGCGGACCTAAAGTTTGAATACGCGGCGCGATTGCGTGACGAAATCAACGATCTACGGCGCCAAATTCGAGATGCTGGTTAAGGCATGGGCACATTCAAGTCACTAACCTTCGGTCATGTCTGATCGGCTCATCGTCCGCGGCGCACGCCAGCACAATCTCAAGAACATCAATATTGATATTCCCCGAGACAAGATGGTCGTTTTCACCGGTCTTTCTGGTTCCGGTAAATCATCTTTGGCTTTCGACACTATTTACGCAGAGGGACAACGTCGTTATGTTGAATCCTTGAGTGCTTATGCCCGTCAATTCTTGGGTCAAAAAGATCCACCTGATGTTGATTTCATCGAGGGTCTTTCGCCCGCTATTTCTATTGATCAAAAATCGGCCAGCAGTAATCCAAGATCAACTGTTGGGACCATGACTGAGGTCTATGACTATTTGCGATTGCTGTACGCGCGGATTGGTATTCAACACTGCCCAAATGACGGAACGAGATTGTCGCTGCAGACTCCGGCAGAAATAGTTGATCGGGTATTGACTCTTGAAGAGGGAACCCGTTTTATGGTCTTGGCTCCAGTAGTCAAAGGCAGAAAAGGGGAGTACGAAGCGTTACTGAATGATTTCGCCGGGCAAGGCTTCGTACGTGCTCGTATCGATGGCGAGATTGTTGACATATCAGAATTTCTAAAAACCGATCAAAAGCTCGGCCGTTACGATCAGCACACCATTGAAATCGTCATCGATCGGTTGGTGGCTAAGGGTGATAACCGTCGCCGACTCACCGACAGTATGGAAACGGCGCTCAAGTTTGGTGAAGGCGTTGCTCAGATTTTGGTGACTGAATCCGATGACATCTTGACTTTCAGTCAGTTTTTGGCCTGTCCAAAATGTGGTGATTCATTCGAAAAGCCCGAACCCAAAAACTTTTCGTTTAACTCTCCTTATGGTGCGTGTGTCACGTGTGATGGTTTGGGAACGACTTTTGAGGTTGACCCAGAATTGGTTATTCCGGATGGAGACCTTGCTTTAAGTGCAGGCGCAATTGCTCCTTGGAAAAGTGCGACAACCAGCTTCTTTCTTCGAATCCTTGAATCGGTTGCTGCAGATCACAAGATTGATCTCACTAAGCCATGGGACAAACTTCCCGCTAAATCTCAAAAGATTGTGCTGAATGGTCTTCCAGGAAACATCGTTGTTAAATTCAAGAATCGCTACGGCAAGGCACGTCAATTCAACACCACTTTTGAAGGTGTCATCCCGTGGATCAAGCGCCGACATGAGCAAGCCGAAAGCGACTGGAGTCGCGAGCAATACGAGGGTTATATGCGACTCGTTCCATGTTTGGCTTGTGAAGGAGCGCGACTTAAACCAGCGACGTTGGCGATCACGATCAATGGCAAGCACATTTCTGAAGTCTGTGAGATGTCTATTGGAGATTCGGCCAAGTTCTTAGGTGAACTCACCCTGTCAGAGAGAGATCGAACAATCGCCGAAAGAGTCGTGAAAGAGATCAACGCTCGATTGGGTTTTCTACTTGACGTAGGTCTTGATTATTTGAGTCTCGCTCGCACCGCAGGAACCCTGGCTGGAGGTGAAGCCCAACGTATTCGTCTCGCTAGTCAAATTGGTTCGGGCCTCGTTGGAACGCTGTATGTGCTCGATGAACCATCAATCGGTCTTCATCAACGTGACAATCGCCGGCTCATCGAAACTTTGTTACGTTTGCGTGATCTCGGCAACTCGGTTCTGGTGGTCGAACACGATGAAGAGACAATTCGCGAAAGTGACTGGATTGTCGACATTGGACCAGGTGCTGGTGAACACGGCGGCGAAGTTGTGTACAGCGGACCAGTCAAAGGAATCCTTAAGGTTAAAGAATCTGTGACGGGTCAGTACTTGTCTGGTAAGCGTTCAATTCCTGTTCCCGAAACACGTCGCAAACCCAATGCTCAATGGCTCGAGGTTGTCGGAGCCAAAGAACACAACTTGCAAAACGTTACGGTAAAAATTCCTTTGGGCTGCTTTGTGGCAGTCACAGGCGTGTCGGGCAGCGGCAAGAGCACATTGATTCGAGACATTTTGTTGCCGGTCTTAATGCAGAAAATTTACAAATCAAAAGATGCTCCAGGAAAGCACAAGAAGATCAACGGGATCGAACACCTCGACAAAGTGATTGACATGGATCAGTCGCCCATTGGTCGCACTCCGCGCTCTAACCCTGCGACCTATACCGGGGTTTTTGACAATATTCGAAAGCTCTTCGCGACCACAGCCGAGGCCAAGGTGCGTGGATACATGCCAGGTCGATTCTCCTTCAATGTTCAAGGCGGACGTTGTGAGGCTTGCTCTGGTGACGGAACGATCAAAATTGAAATGCATTTTTTGCCAGATGTGTATGTGAAGTGCGAGGTTTGCAAAGGGGCTCGTTATAACCGCGACACTCTCGATGTCACCTTCAAGGGCAAGACGATTGCCGACGTTTTAAATATGCCGGTCGCAGAGGCGGTTGACTTCTTCTCTAATCAACCAGTTATTGCGCGACATATGCAGACACTGCTTGATGTGGGACTGGGATACGTTCGACTTGGCCAGTCGGCACCAACATTGTCGGGCGGCGAGGCCCAACGAGTCAAACTTGCTTCCGAACTTGCAAAGCGCAGCACGGGACACACGATCTATCTCTTAGATGAACCGACAACAGGTTTGCACTTTGAGGACGTACGACGTCTACTCACCGTGCTGTCTCGACTTGTGGATCAAGGCAACACAGTTTTAGTCATTGAACACAGCCTCGACGTCATCAAAACCGCCGACTGGCTCATCGATTTGGGCCCAGAGGGCGGTAGCGGCGGAGGTCTTGTCGTTGCTGAAGGTCCACCCGAAGTCGTTGCGAAAACAAAAGGCAGTTATACGGGTCATTATCTCAAACCAATGTTGGGTCTTTGATCGAGTTTCTTAACTCTGACGACCATGGTTACACGCCCGCCCACAGGAACAATTCCCGAGCAACCGGGTTCGTATCAATTCAAAGACGTTCATGGTCGGGTGATCTATGTCGGCAAAGCATCAAATCTGCGTCAGCGCTTATCCAACTATTTTCAGGATCCTGCTCAGTTGCATCCGCGAACTGCACAAATGGTGGCAAATGCTGAGTCAGTTGAGTGGGTAATTGTTCGCAACGAAGTTGAAGCCCTCATTCTTGAATTCAGTTTGATCAAGGAGCATCATCCACGATTTAACGTCCGATTGCGTGACGATAAGAGCTACCCGTTTTTGGCTGTAACAACTGACGAGGAGTGGCCTCGTGCCGTGGTCTTGAGAGGGCGCACTCGTAAAGGCACTCGATACTTTGGTCCGTATCCACATGCGTACGCAATTCGCGACACATTGGATTTGCTCCTTCGAACGTTCCCCATACGAACATGTAGTCCCGGGAAATTCAATCAACATAACAAATTGGGACGCCCATGTTTGTTGTATCACATCGAAAAATGTAGTGGGCCCTGTGTGGGAGAGGTCACGCCAGACGCGTATTCGGAATTGGTCAAAGAATTTTGCGATTTCTTAGATGGCGATACTGATGAGGTTGTCGCAAAACTCCAAGACGACATGGCCAGGGCGTCTGCAGCTCTTGAATATGAAAAAGCCGCTCGGCTTCGTGATCGTTTGCAGTCAGTAGCGAAAGCGATTGAGAAGCAGCAGATCGTCGGCGAAAAGAGTGAAGACATTGACTTGATCGGAATTGCTCAGGACGAACTTGAAGCGGCCATTCAAATCTTCTATGTTCGTAAAGGTCGAGTGGTGGGTCGTAAGGGCTTCATTCTTGACAAGGTCGAAGACTTATCGCAGTCCGGTCTTATTGATCGCGTCATTGAGGCCCTATACGGAGATGAGCCGGTGCTTGGTGTTCCGAAAATGCTTTTGGTGCCGGACTTGCCGTTAGCGATGGCGACGTACGAAGAATGGTTGAGCTTTCAACGTGGCTCGAAGGTAGAGATTCGCATTCCGCAACGTGGAGATAAACGTGAGCTTCATGAATTAGTCACTCGTAATGCAACCGAAGAATTTCATCGTCATCGTATGAAGCGATCAAGTGACCACAATGCGCGCAGCAAGGCTTTGACAGAACTCCAAGATCTCTTAGGTTTGCCCGAGGCGCCATTGCGTATTGAGTGTTACGACATGGCACACCTTCAAGGCACCGATTATGTCGGTTCAATGGTTGTGCTCGAAGATGGATTGCCAGCAAAGCGGGAGTACCGCCGTTTTAAGGTCAAAGAGGTTCCTGGTAACGATGATTATGCGGCCATGGAAGAAGTTTTAACGAGGCGGTTCACTGCCTACATTGAAGAGCGGGAGCATCCGATTGAAACCGATGAATTGACTCAACAGCAAAAGCCTCGGTTGAAAAAGTTTGTTTACCCACCTCAACTTCTTCTTGTTGACGGAGGCAAAGGCCAACTCGCAGTCGCTGAACGTGTTCTGCGTCATCTCGGACTTGAACACGAGATCCCTGTTGCGTCGCTGGCAAAGAGATTCGAAGAAGTGTTTATCCCGGGTCAGTCTGAACCTGTTGAAGTACCTCGAGGAAGCGATGCGCTCTTTATGCTTCAGCGCATTCGTGATGAAGCTCACCGTTTTGCCAATTCATTCCACCGCGAATTACGGGACAAGCGCATGGTCTCAAGTGCTTTGGATGGTATTGCGGGATTAGGTGAAGCACGAAGAAAGAGAATCATCAAAGCATTCGGCGGAGTCAACGCTGTTAAGAAGGCGACACTTGAAGAACTGCAGGCTCAGTCTTGGCTGCCTGAGGAAGTAGCTCAAGCGATCTTTAACAAATTTCACGATTCTTAAGTTAGAAGCAACTTAATATTTCAGTGCGAATCTTTTCGTACGAATCAATTCTCGATTGTGGATCCTTGCCCAAGGTGAAGTCCGGGACGATGATCTCGTCAAATCCAAGTTCTATGAGTTGACCGATCTGATCAATGATGTGGTCATTTGATCCGATGATTGAACGGTCGCTCGGAGCAACTTTGCGAATCTTTTCAATGGTCTCTTGATCATCGACCAAGAAGAACATTGCTTGAACAGATTTGTGGATGTCAGCCCATTCTCGATTGACCGACTCGCATGCTCGTGCGAAAGTCTCGACACGTTCTGTGGCAGTGGGAACATTTCCCCAGGTGTTCCACTCGTTGGCATATCTGGCAGTGATTTTTGACATTCTCGGACCGCCTGTGCCGACCATGATCGGCAGTGGAGTCTGAATCGGCCTCGGTTGACATGGGGCGTCAGTGATTGAAAAGTGTTGACCTATAAAGGTTGTTCGATTGTTGCGTAACATTGAAGTGACGATTTGAATAGCTTCTTCAAAACGATCGACGCGTTCTTTTCCTTCAAGCAGATCAACTCCGTAGGCAAGATGCTCGTTTACCTGCCAGCCAGCTCCGATTCCGAGAGTGAGGCGACCGTTCGAAATTTGGTCGATTGTTGCCGCGATATTGGCGAGAACAGTCGGATGACGAAAAGTCGTCGGAGAAACGAGCGAACCGATACGGAGGTCTTGAGTAATGGCCGCAATCGCTGAGATCATGCTCCAGCATTCAAAGACATCGCCATCCTTAGTGGATGTTGATTCGTCATTGGGCATGAAGTGATCGGCGTACCACAACGAATACCAGCCGTTTGAGTCTGCGTATAGAGCAAGGTCGCGGACATCACTCCAAGACCTTTCAGGGGAGGGCCATACAGAAAATTTGACTGAGGTTTTTCGATTCGTGGTCACAGCCAAAGGGTAGTCGTGCCGTATCCTCGCAGTGTGAACAATGAAGCGTCTCCCAGTGCAGATGAAAATACTTTGTGGGAGGACAACGCTCAATGGTGGATCGACGGCTTTACTGATGGTGCCGATGCTGAATATGAAGAGCAAATCTTGCCCTTAGCAGCCGAAGAACTGCAGGGTATGAATCAGGTTTTAGATGTTGGTTGTGGAGATGGTCAAGTCTCTCGACTCGTTAAGAAACTTGGGGCAAGTTTTGTTGCAGGCGTGGATCCGACATGGAATCAAGTGACCGTGGCAGCTCAACGTGGAGGGGGACTTCACGTCAGCAAAGCCGGAGCAGATGGACTTCCTTTTTTTGATGAGACTTTTGATGCAGTCGTCGCCTGTCTAGTTTTTGAACATATTCAAGATGTCGATACGGCTATCGCAGAAGTTGCTCGAGTCTTGAAACCTGGCGGTAGGTTCTGTTTCTTTCTGAACCATCCTTTGTTGCAAACCCCAGGTAGCGGATGGATTGATGACCAAATCCTTGATCCACCCGAGCAGTACTGGCGGATTGGAGCGTATTTGATTGAGCAAGAATCAAATGAAGAAGTTGAAAAGGACATTTTCATTCCTTTCATTCACCGTCCTTTGAGTAGGTACATCAACGCGTTGATCGCCAACGGTCTGTACATTCAGCGAATGCTTGAGCCTGCGCCGCCTCCTGGATTTCTTGCCAGAGCTGCCGAATACGAGGATGCTTCAACGATTCCGCGTCTGCTGTACTTACGTGCAGTGAAACTAGATGTCTAAGCAACGCTCGCTGAAGATCGGAGTTCAACTCCAGACGCATGTTGTTCCTCCGTCGGCTTATCTCAATGTCGTTGGAGAAGCCTTGAGCCTCGGAGTTGATTCAGTATTTCTGTGGGACCATCTTGTTCCCTTCACCGGTCAAGAAAGGGATATTTCTTGGGATACGTGGACTCTTCTTGGTTCATTAGCCGCCTTGTTTCGAGGGCGTGAGCAGTTGCTGGGCGTCTTGGTATCTCCGTTGTCGATTCGCGAGCCAGCAGTATTGGCTCGGTCAGCAGCGACGATTGCCCTTCTCGGAAATGGGACGTTTATTCTCGGAGTTGGTTCAGGCGGGTTCGTCCACGATGACAACCTCACCGATGCCCCCAAGGACGTAGTGACACGGATGAAGCAGTTTTCTAGACGGCTGTCTTTCCTCCGTGAAGAGGTATCGAGATTGAACGCAGAGTGTGGCACCAATATTTTGATCTGGGTTGGTGGTTCAGGAGAAAAAGTGACGATTCCGTTAGCGATTAAATATGCCGATGGTTGGAGCGGTTTTGGACCGCTATCTGAATTCATCAATAAGGCAAGCCATTTCTTGGGGACCAATCATGAGATCAGCGTGCTTCTCACCCCGCGAGATCAGAACAATGACTTGCAGGGTTACTTTGACTCGGGCGCTCATCATCTGATTCGAAGTCTCCGACCCAATGAAGATCTAAGTTTCGATCTGGAGCCAATATCGCAAATGCTCTCTGAGAGAGCACAGTTGATCGGTAGTTTGTAGACGTGGCCGACATTTTGGTGATCACTGGGCTTTCGGGAGCAGGTCGTTCTGCAACCGCGGCTGTTCTAGAAGATCTTGGTTGGTATGTCGTTGACAACCTGCCAACTTCGCTGGTTGACACAATCGTCGACCTAGCAAGTGTTCCTGGCTCTGAGATTGATCGCTTAGCACTTGTTGCCGGTCGTCAACATCTTGAACTCATGCCCAAAGTCGCAGCGATGCGCGCGAGCGGTCATCAAGTTCGCGTGGTCTATTTGGATGCGACAGATGCCGAACTCATTAAGCGATATGAATCGTCACGTCGGCGGCATCCACTTGATTCTGAAACTGATGGGCTACTTGAAGCAATCCAGTTAGAGCGTCGTCTGCTTGAACCGATGAAGGGTGATTGTGATCTAGTTATCGATACGACAGAGCTCAACGTTCACCAATTGAAAACGAAGTTGGTTGGTGCGTTTGAAGTTTCGGCCCTTGAACGATTGCAAGTGTCTGTGGAGTCATTTGGTTTCAAGCACGGTTTGCCACTTGATGCTGACATCGTGATGGATGTGCGTTTCTTGCCGAATCCACATTGGGAAGAAGGACTGCGTCCACTGACCGGTCTCGATTCCGCGGTTCGTGATTTCGTTTTAGATCGTGTTGAATGTTCTGAGTTTTTACAGGGTCTGGTGGGGCTCCTTGAAACGGTGTTGCCTCATTACGCCGCTGAAGGCAAGAGTTATCTGACGATTGCCATCGGATGTACTGGTGGTCATCACCGTTCGGTTGCAGTGGCCGAGGAGATCGGGAGTCGCCTGCGCGCTTCCGGTCAACCAGTTCGGGTCTCTCACCGAGATATTGCCCGCTAAGACACGACCTCGGTTGAGGTCTTTTGTCATTTGCCACGTCGTGAGATTGGGAGAAATCCTTTGGGTGGGTACCCCGCAGACTAGGTTTTAGACGTCTGTTGGACATTGGTGAGTAGATCACGTCGTATATCGAAAGGACCGCTATGACTGTGCGAGTTGGTATTAATGGATTTGGCCGAATTGGCCGTAACTTTTTCCGAGCGGTTCAGGCTCAAGGAGCCGACATCGAGATTGTGGCTGTCAACGACCTCGGATCGGTTAAAACGATGGCTCATCTTTTGAAGTACGACTCGGTCATGCGTCAACTTCCCAACGACATCAAAGTCTCAAAGAATGGCATCAGCGTCGACGGTGTCGAGATCAAGGTGCTGAGCGAGCGCGATCCGAAGAATCTTCCCTGGGGAGAATTGGGCGTTGATGTAGTTATTGAGAGCACCGGATTCTTTACCAAGCGCGATGCTGCTGCTGCTCACCTTGAAGGTGGAGCGCCGCTCGTCATCGTTTCGGCTCCATGCGATGGTGCGGACGCAACATTTGTTTACGGCGTCAATCACAAAGATTTTGACTTCAAGACGCAAAAGGTCATCTCGAATGCCTCATGTACCACGAACTGCTTTGTGCCGATCGTGAAGGTTTTGGACGATGCGTTCGGCGTTGAGGAGGGTTTGATGCAAACGGTGCACGCGTATACCGGCGATCAGTCATTGGTAGACGGCCCACACAGCGACCTTCGTCGTGCGCGTGGCGCAGCAATAAATATTGTTCCGACAAATACCGGTGCTGCTCGCGCGACGAGCCTTGTGCTTGAGAGCATGAAGGGCAAGCTAGACGGCACTTCGCTTCGTGTTCCTGTGCCGACTGGATCAATCGTTGACTTCACCGCCAATTTGAAAAAGGCTGCGACTGTCGAAGAGATCAATGCGGCTTTCAAGAAGGCCGCTGCTTCGGGTCCGTTAAAAGGCGTCCTTCGATACACCGAAGATCCGATTGTGTCGAGTGACATTGTTGGCGATCCTCACAGCAGCATCTTTGATGCTGGTTTGACCATGAGTCTGGGCAAGATGGTCAAAGTTTTGTCTTGGTACGACAACGAATGGGGCTACAGCAATCGCCTAGTACAGATGACTTTGTTCGCTGGTTCAAAAGTTCCCAAGAAGGCTCGTCGCTCATAAGCGTTGCCGATGAGTAAAAGTATTCCCACTCTTGAAGACCTCGGCGATGTCGCCGGTAAGCGAGTTCTCGTTCGTACCGACTTCAACGTTCCGATGGAAACCGCATCGGACGGAACTCAAACAATCACTGATGATTTTCGTATTCGCGCGGCGCTTCCAACGATCAATTGGTTGACCGAGCGCGGAGCCAAAGTTGTTTGCGCAAGTCATCTCGGTCGCCCTAAGGGTGTTGTTGAACCTAAGTACTCAATGAATCCAGTCGCGAAGCGACTATCAGAACTGGCGCTAGGCGTTGAGTTGCTAGAAAACCTTCGATTCAATTCCGGAGAAGAAAAGAACGAGCCTTCATTTGTAGCGGCGCTTGTTGAAGGCATCGACATGTATGTCGATGATGCCTTTGGCGCTGCGCATCGTTCTCATGCATCAATAGTGGGTCCGCCAAAAACCTTGCCCTCGGCAATGGGGAGACTGCTGCAAAAAGAAGTTGAAGTGCTGCTCGCTTTGCGTGAAAACCCAAAACATCCATTCGTAGCAGTTTTGGGCGGATCAAAGATTTCCGACAAACTTGGTGTAGTTGAAGCACTGTTGAATGTTGTTGATTCGCTCATTGTCGGTGGAGCAATGTGTTTTACCTTCTTGGCAGCACAGGGGTACTCAATTGGTGATTCGCTTTTCGAACCAGATCAGGTCGATACCTGTAAACGCTTGTTGTCGCTCGGAAAAGCAATTCATTTACCAGATGACATCATCGGACTAGACGCTGACGGTAAGTACGCCACCTACGGTCGTCGTTTGCCACCTGGAGCCAAAGGCTTTGATATCGGACCAGGATCGGCAGCAGCTTTTAGCGACATCATCATGGACGCTCGTACAGTTTTTTGGAACGGACCCATGGGTATGTTTGAAGACGATCGTTTTGCCGGTGGCACACGAACCATCGCTCAAGCGATGGCCGATACCAAAGCTTTTACCGTTGTCGGTGGTGGAGACTCGGCGGCTGCTCTAGCGCAATTTGGTTTCGACGATCAGGTCGATCATGTCTCAACAGGTGGCGGAGCGTCACTTGAATTACTTGAACTCGGCGACTTGCCTGGTCTTGCTGCCTTAAGGGAGGCCCCCAATGCCCGCTAATTCACGTCGACCTTTAATGAGTGGCAACTGGAAAATGAATATGAATCACTATGAGGCGATTCATCTCGTGCAAAAGTTGTCTTATCTTTTGACCAAAGAAGATTTCGAAAAAGTGGACGTTTCTGTGCATCCTCCTTTCACCGATATTCGCAGTATTCAAACAGTCCTCGAGAGTGACAAGTTGGCGATGATGTTGGGCGCCCAGAATTGTCACACCGAAGAAAAGGGAGCCTTCACAGGCGAAGTATCGCCAGCCTTCCTCAGCAAACTGGGCGTGAAATATGTGATTTGCGGACATAGCGAACGCCGTCAGCACTTCGGTGAAACTGACGAGACGGTCGCAGCCAAAGTTGCTGCGGTGATCAAGTTTCAGATGATCCCCATCGTGTGCGTCGGTGAGAGCAAAGAAGAGCGCGAAGCTGCACAGACTTTGGAAAGAGTAGAGGCGCAGGTTCGAGGCTCACTCAAAGGACGCAAAGCCGACGATTTCACGACGCTTGTGATTGCCTACGAACCAATTTGGGCAATCGGAACTGGTCTAACAGCTACTGCGCAAGACGCTCAAGAGGTTTGCCATCACATTCGAGCGGTCGTTAAGACCGAGTGGGGTATCGAAGCCGCTGAGAA
>CAEZYH010000005.1_pt1 | contig 56035 bp, 49 predicted proteins | sample 7265461 | NCBI WGS metagenome assembly CAEZYH01 (sample SAMEA6813929, study PRJEB35770) | freshwater metagenome | biome: Freshwater; feature: Freshwater reservoir; material: water | place: Czech Republic | collected 2017-04-14 | depth 30m m | reverse complement strand
GGTGTTGTGATGCTTGTTCAGATTTCTTCTCATCGTGTTACCGGATCAATTGAAGTGACGTTCCGTCCGCCATCAGGCGCAGAGAGTCGGCATGTGATCAAAAACGGTGTTCATCTGTGGATCGGCAGCGACCAGCGAATTGATTGCGCGTTGCTATCTCCTGACGACGAAGGCTTTGACACAGTTGGCACAAAACTCTTAGGGAAACATTTTGATCAAGTCATTCAGCAAGTGCGGGCAAACCTGATCGAAGCCGAAGAGACTTATTTCGATATTGAAATAGACAACTCTTTATTGGATGATCACCTCGCACTCACAAATACTTCAGGCAATTTGGAGCCAGTGGGATCAAATGCTCCCGCGGTTTCATCTTTTGAAATTGAGTTTTCTCTGAGGGCTGGGGACGGTGTTCCTATGGAAGTCGTCATTGACGGTACTCCCGAGGGACTACGTACCGCCGTCGTTCATTTGCCTGAGTCAAACATTTCTTCTCGGATATCAGATTCATCTCAGGTTCGCGTCGTTTGGAATCCCACGACAAGCGAACTTAAAGTTCGGTTGGCTGGCGTCGTCCCTGGTGACGGTCGTATCTGGGTTCGAGTCGCCTTGGGTGAATCTGGTGATCTGCTCGCCGTTGATCGTGCAAGGGTTCAACCCGATGGTTCGGCCGTTTCGTCATCAATCGTTCCGCATCATGGAGAATTGGGAGAGCTCTACGTCGATGTGACTGAGTCACCCACCGACATCATTGGTTCCTCGCGATACCGGGTCAGGCGTCGTGCGGCGCGACTCGAGGCGTACGCGGCAGATCTTCAAAGAGTTGGCAAGGAAGCTGAATCGGCGGCGGTCAGAGAAAAAGCGAATTCGTTGCGACGTTCACTTGGCGAAGAATCCGGAAATATGGCGTTGATTGCGCCCACTAAGTCGGACTCCAAATGGTGGATCGTTGCCATTCTCGCAGTATTGGTTGGCTCGCTGATCGGTTGGTTCATGCGTGGAGATGGCTCAGATTCGGCTACGAGTTCGATCAACCCAACATCCACACTTGTTCAAGAATCATCAACGTCTATGGCGGCTGTTCAACCCTCCGATCAATCATTAATTGCCTATCGGCCGGGCGCAACACGTTTCTCTGGTGAAGGAAATGTCAATCTTGCCGCAGAGGTAGAAGATGTTGGTGAAGATTCAGCAACAGTTCGGATTCAGATATACGACCAGTACGAACGTTCACTCGGCCAATCAACTCCTAGTACTCAAGAAAGTCTGATGCAAACCTGTGAAGTTAGCATCGGTTCAGATACTGGAAGTGGTGGGGGTTCTTACGCCCTTCAAACTCACATCGCTGCTTTCGTAGCGGAAACGTCTGAAGAAGCAAAGTTGTTGCTCACCGCGACATCTCTGCGAAATCCAGTAGCTGAATTTGTTGGTTCTGTGTCAATGACAGCCAACATCGTTGAGAGTTGTGAAGTGCGAAGAGTGATTGATCAGGAAGCTGTCATCCAGATTGCTCGAAGCGCGTTTGAGACCTTCACCTTGGACATACCTTTGAATGAGGGTGAAACGTATGTGGTCCTGCGAGTCATCAATGAGAGAGGTTCTTCAGTCTCCTGGACGTCAACCGAAGTCCTCAAGATTGAGAAATAAAGGTCCCAGTAATTACAGAGTTGCGTTCTTAACTTTTGATTGGAACCACTCAAGACAAATTTCGTGCCGAGGACTCAGCGGGCCGGCTTCATAAATGCCGCTGTTGAGGTTCTTTTGCACCACTTCACACATGTCTTGGTCTTCATCGAGAATTTCATTCGACATCGCTACCATTCGGGCGATGTTCTCTTCAGATGTGTCTACAGAAAAGTAGTCATAGACAATGTGCGTCTTGTTATGTCCGATTGGAACGATACGTTCAACATTCATCCCATCGGGATAGATGTTGACTGCCAAGTTGGGATAACGGAATAGCCACACGCCGGCTACTGGCGATCCATCTGATGGCTCGCATTCATGCACGCAGTACGTATCGTCGTGCACCGACACCTTGTACGTCGACATCTTGAGAGCGCGATTTAGCGAGGGATGGATGAGCTGTACGTGATAACCCTCTAGGTAGTTGTCAATGTAAGTTTTCCAATTGCAATCAAGTTCGCGAGTGAGTCGGCGAGCGTAAGAAAAAGACTCAATAGGGAAAGTAGCGGCCCGATCAACTAAAGAGCCGAGTGACTCGATAAGTGGGGGAGTCTCGTCCGAAAGACACACAAAGACCAATGGTCCCCAAGTTTCAACACGAATCTTCTTGAGTTCCGAATGTTCGCTGCACAGCGGTTCATCGTTGCCAAAATCGCGAGCAGACTTTAATTGTCCGTCCCAACCAAATGCCCAGCCATGGTATTTGCACACCAAATTTCCGAGAGTCCCTTGACCAGGCCAAGCCAACACTCCTGCTCGGTGAGGGCACACATTATGAAAGCCAACAATTGCGCCTTCAGGGTTCACCACTAAAAGCAGATTGAATCCAGCAAGTTCGCCGGCGAAGTAGTGGCCGGGTTGAGTGAGTTCAGCAGTGGTGCAGAACACAATCCACTCGGTCGCCCAAATCGCTTGCCGTTCTGCCTTATACGCATCTGGTTCGCGGTAGGTCTCGGCGCTTAAGGCAATTTTCATAAACCCATCTCTTTAGCGATGATCGTTTTCATCACTTCTGTGGTTCCACCATAGATGGTGGTGATCCGAGCGTCAGCGAACGTGCGGGCGATGGGGTATTCGCTCATGTATCCGTAACCCCCAAATAGTTGCAGACACTTGTCTGCAACCTTGTTCTGAAGTTCGGTGCACCAGAATTTGGCGGCTGCTGCTTCAGCAGCGGTGAGTTGATCATCGTTGAGAGCCAAGATGCATTGATCAACGTAGGCCTGTGCGACGTCAATTGCAGTTCGCTGTTCAGCGAGAACAAACTTTGTATTTTGGAAGTTTGAAATTGACTGTCCAAAAGCCTTGCGTTCTTTCACATAGTCCACCGTCCAATTGAGCGCCGATCGAGCGAATGCCACACCTGCGATAGCAATCGACAGACGTTCTTGAGCCAAGTTTGACGTGAGGTAATGAAACGCTCTTCCTTCTTCACCAAGAAGGTTCTCAACTGGAACTTCAACATCATTGAAGAAGAGTTCAGCGGTGTCTTGGCTATGCATACCGATTTTTTCAAGATTGCGACCACGTTCAAAACCCGCCATTGATCGTTCAACGACCATCAACGACATTCCGGTGTGTCTCTGAGTTGGGTCTGTCTTCGCAGCAACGATGATGATGTCGGAGTTGATGCCGTTGGTAATAAACGTTTTCGAACCATTGAGGATGTAGCGGTCGCCATCTCTACGAGCATTAGACGCAATGCTGGCGAGGTCGCTACCGGTACCTGGTTCGGTCATCGCGATTGCGGTGATGAGTTCACCACTCGCGATTCCTGGTAACCAACGCGCCTTCTGTTCGTCGTTACAAATTTCCATGTAGTACGGAGTCGTGATGTCGTTATGCAAAGTGATTCCGGCTCCAGCGCCACCGATACCAGCGGCTGCTAATTCTTCGGAAATGATTGCATTGAAACGAAAATCCTTGATTCCACCACCGCCGTATTGTTCGGGAATCGCCATTCCCAAGAAGCCGCTGGCTCCGGCTTTGGCGTACATCTCACGAGGGGCGATGCCGTCCTTTTCCCACTGATCGTAGAAAGGTGTGATCTCCTTGGCGATAAAGCTACGAAAGCTGTCGCCAAAGGCAAGATGGTCGTCGTTGTACAGGGATCGTTTCACCCCTCTATTCTGCCGTTACGCCCAGCCTCCTGCATAGGCGACGAACTGACCAGTCGTAAATCGGCTTGAACCATCAAGGAAAGCCATACAAAATGCGGCGAATTCGGTCATCGTGCCCAGGCGTCGCATCGGCACTTGAGACTCAATCTTGGCCCGAACCTCGGGATCGGTGGCTCCAGAGGCCTTCAGAAAGGCTGGGAAGTCCATGAAGTTGGTTCCGACAGCATTGACCTGAACCCCAGTACGGGCAACTTCGTCAGCAACGTTTTTGACCAACATTGAGGCTCCTGCACGGGCAGCCGAATACAGCGGTGCTCCGGGCGTGGGACGGGCCGCTGATGCGCTCGTAATCACCAGAACCTGGCCTTGACCCTGCGGAGTCATTTTGGGCACGACGGCCTTCATGAAGTTGTACGGAGCCTCGACACAGCCAACCAAAACTGATCGCAGATCGTCGATAGAAGAATTCATGAAGCGCCCGGTGACGATTTGACCCGAAAACATCACTGCTGAATCGATGTGGCCAAATTTCGTGAGTGCGCACTCGACCAGTAGATCTGAATTTTTGGGATCGGAGAGATCTTGAACCTGAGGAACAACCTCGACTTCGGCGCCCAAACCCCGAAGTTCGGTGGCAAGTTCATCAGAAGCGTTCCCTACGACCAAGTTGAAACCTCGTTGTGCGAAATGGCGACATAACTCGGGTCCAACATAGAAGTGCCCATCGGCAACGATGGCAACGGGGCGGGGAGATGACTGAGTTTCTTGGGACATATGCCGAGGGTAGGTAGTGGCAGGGCTATTGTCAATACTTGTGAAAGATTACGAAGGCTTTACCGGAAAAATTGGTCGCACCGTTGCCGAGTCGGAAGCCGCCTGGCCGCCGAATAAGCACCCTGGTGAAAAGGCACCCAATGTCATCGTGATGTTGTTCGACGATTTAGGATTTTCACATCTTGGCTGTTTTGGTTCAACTATCGACACGCCGAATATTGATCGGTTGGCCGAGCAAGGTCTTCGCTACACAAACTTCCACGTCACTCCGTTGTGCTCACCGACTCGTGCGGCGCTTTTAACTGGGCGTAATCATCACGCCGTTGGTATGCGCTCGGTCTCTAATTTCGATTCTGGTTTCCCACATATGCGCGGTCATATTTCGAATCATGCGGCAACAGTTGCTGAAGTCGTTCGCGAAGAGGGTTACACAACATTTGCTTTAGGTAAATGGCACCTGTGCCCAATGGTCGATGCATCACCGGCTGGCCCCTTTGATCAATGGCCATTGCAGCGAGGCTTCGATCGTTTCTATGGTTTCCTTGACGGAGAAACCGATCAGTTCTATCCCGAACTCGTCTATGACAATCATTGGGTTGAGCCTCCGGCGGGACCTGACGATGGTTACCACCTCACCGAAGACTTGGTTGATCACGCAATCACTTTTGTACACGACTCAGTAGGAGTTCGGCCTGATCGTCCTTTCTTTATGTATCTCGCGTTCGGCGCCACGCATGCGCCTCATCAAGCACCGCCCGAATACATGGCGAAATATCGCGGTGCATTTGATGAAGGTTGGGATGTTTTTCGTGATCGCTGGTTTGCGCGTCAAAAGGAACTGGGTCTTTTGCCCGAAGAAACAAAACTTGCGCCACGTAACCCCGGTGTCGAACCTTGGGACACTCTGTCAGAGAATCAGCAGCGCCTCGCGTGCCGATTGCAAGAGGCCTATGCGGCGTTTCTTGATCACACCGATGTTCAAATCGGGCGTTTGTTGGCATCAATAGAGAAGCTCGGTCTCGATGACAACACCATGGTCGTGCTGCTTGCTGATAACGGAGCCTCGCAAGAAGGCGGTCCGTTCGGCGTTCTTCACGAGATGAAGTTTTTCAACATGATGATCGAAACGCCAGATGAAGCAATACATCGCATCGACGAAATTGGTGGACCACATAGTCATAGCAACTATCCGTGGGGTTGGTCGCAAGTTGGTAATACGCCGTTCAAGTTCTACAAACAGAACACCCATGAAGGCGGAATTCACGTTCCTCTCATCATCAAATGGCCCAAGGGCGTAAAAGACACTGGTGCTTTACGCGATCAGTTCCATCACGTGAATGACATCGTGCCCACGATTTACGAGGCAATTGGAATTACTCCGCCTGATACATATCGCGGTCTTGAGCAAATGCCAATTTCTGGTGTGGCAATGAACTACACCTTTGATGACAAAGAAGCGAAGACACGCAAACTGGTTCAGTATTACGAAATGGTCGGTCACCGTGGCATTTACGCCAACGGATGGAAAGCTGTGACACGCCATACACCCGGAGTTTCTTTCGACGATGATAAGTGGGAGCTGTATCACGTTGAAGCAGATCGTTCAGAAACTAATGATCTCGCCAAACAAGAACCAGATCGTTTGAACGAACTCATTGCTTTGTGGTGGGAAGAAGCCGAGAACGAAGGTGTCTTGCCTCTTGATGATCGAGGAATTGAGCTGTTCGGAATCAACTTCAAAAAGAACAGTCCGCACCCAGAATCACGCAAGTACGTCTACCGTCCACCCATGGCGCCGTTGCCCTCACAAGCTGCAGCTTCCATGGGCGGTCGTAGTTGGGATATGGAAGCAGCGGTCGATCGCGGAGACGCCGAGGGCGGAGTGATCTTCGCTACTGGAACCGAGAACTCTGGCTTTAGTTTCTATGTTTTCGAAAATCGATTGGTGTTCGACTACAACTTCTTTGGCGAGCACCTCGTTGTACGATCACAAGCAGAATTGCCGACTGGTTCGTCAACTCTCACGTGTCAACTTCGCCGAACCGGTAAGGCGGGCTATGTCGTTTTGCTGGTCAACCAAGAAGAAGTCGGACGGATGGAATTGCCTTTCGTCATGCGCGTGATCTCGAGCGTTGGTCCGTCAGTTGCATACGACCATGGATCACCGGTTGCCTTTGACTATGCAAATCGCAGTGATGGATTTCCGTTTGAAGGCACCCTTGACTCGGTGACAATTACGTTGATCGAAACGAAGAAAGACCCAAAGAATAACGAGTCACAAGCTCGCGCCGAAATGGGACGTCAGTAATAGCTCTATTCGCTATTTGACGGCGTGCAATGAGAGTTTCAATATGTGACTTTGATTGTCGTGGTTCACTGTGTAGGAGTTTCCAGGTGGGATCACCAAACTTGAGCCATTAACGAGTGCATGCTCGCCGTCTTGAGTTGTCGATACATGAGCGTCGCCGTCAAGAACAAACAGGAATTCAAATGTCAATGGTCGAATCGTTGATTGCTGCCAACTGCTCTTGCCGTTGGCCTTGATGACTTTCACATCGGTCAAACCTTGAGTTGCTGTGAGGATTCCGGTGTCGGTCGATTCAACGCCTATCGAAAGCTGCTGCCATTTTGCATCTGAAGCGATATGCCTGATGAAACTCTGGTCTTCCCAAACGCGGTCTGGATTCACCTCAGCATTAGGTAACGATGTAGTGGGGTCGGCATTTGTTAAGTGCTCTGCTGGATAACCGATTTCAATGACTTCAAGATTGTCTCCGCTTTCAAGCACTCGATGACGAATGGTCGGAGGCTGAATGACGCAGTCGCCTGCATGAAGGATGAATGGTTCACCCTGATCTTCGTACACAACGCGGACCCAACCTGAACGGCAGAAGATGAGTTGAAAGAGCACTTCGTGGAAGTGCACATAGTCGGGGACTGGGCCACCTTCGGCAATGCGAATTAACGACGCGATGATCGCTCCACCTTGACGGCCGGGAACTAGATCGCGGTACAGCATCCCGGCGCGACCAACCTGCGCAGATGCATCAGCATCTTCATGGTTCACAACCAACGATGAAATGAGAGGTTCAACTGACATTCCAGGCTGTGTGGCTACACATTCAACAACCGAACCGTTCGGTGCTTTGAGTTGTTGGCCAGCGAGTGTGCTCGTTGGGTTAACCCTCATACGAATATGCACAGGTTCGTCTATACCCACTTCCAAATACAGCCGACAATCGTGACCAATGATTGACGCATGAGTTGGACCATCGGCTGGGTGAATTGTTTCAACCCGAAAACCAAGGGATTCGGTGAAGAAGGCAAGGTTGGCAGCGAAGTCTCGACAAGTAACCACGACTCCAGCGCGTTCAATTGTTTGCACATCAACCAAAGCTGGGTCTGAAGCCATCTGTCTAGATTAGTTTGTGAAGGTGGACAGCGAGAAAGATTACTCGAATTCCTTTTTCACGCATGATGGTTGCACCTTCTATTACGAAGTCAGGGGTTCGGGTCAACCTCTGCTGTTTTTGAATGGCTCCGCTTCAACCATTGACGCTGTCAGCCTGCTCGTTGACTATTTCGCCAAGTCCTTCACGGTCAGCATCCACGATCAACGAGGTCTTGGGAAGACATCAATTCCTGAAGGCCCGTATTCGATGGCTCAATATGCTGCCGATGCAATTGCCTTGGCTGATCATCTTGGTTGGAAGTCGTTCAATGTTCTCGGAATCAGCTTTGGCGGAATGGTCGCCCAAGAGTTGGCCGCCACTTATCCCAATCGAGTGATTCGGATGGCTCTGTGCTGTACCAGTCCTGGAGGAGACGGTGGCAGTTCGTATCCGTTGCATGAATTGGCTTCTTTAGATCCAGGTATCCGTGCTGATCGTTCATTGATTCTGAGTGATACTCGTTTCAACGACCAATGGTTTCTTGATCATCCTGAAGACTTAATTTATCGTCGTTCAGCGGACGTCACTTCTGATACTGAGAAACGCCGTGGTGAATTGCTGCAACTTGAGGCCCGTCGTCATCACGATGTTTGGGATCGGCTACCCAACGTGTCGGCTGAAGTACTGATCGCAAGCGGAACTTTTGACGGGATTGCTCCACCGGCAAACGGTCAGGCTATTGCTTCGCGAATAGCCGCTTCTGAATATCGCGAATACAACGGTGGTCATATGTTCTTCATCCAAGATCGAAGTGCTCTGAAAGAGATCGTTCAATTCTTGGATCTCGATTAGAGACTTATCAGAATGCCTTGATGACGGGGCTCGTCGCCTGCTCGCCGGTTTCCAACCAGATGCCACCGAAGTGTCGAGTCAGATCGTTGACGATCAAGGCATCTGATGCTGTCATCCGACGACAGGCTGCGCCCAGTGCGTTCCGAAATCGACCACACCACCGGCGTCACCCGTGTCCACATGTCCGACGGCCGAAAACTATTACCCGTCTAAAAAGAGCATCGTTTCCCTGAACCGCTGGTCTTTCGTCCAATTCCTACCGTGCTAGTCGTTGAGATCTCTCAGAGTAATGGATTTGAATTCGAGACAAAGGGTGCTTGGCATGAAGCTCTTTCTGTTATATTTTCTAGAACATTCTATTGTACGGAGGTTCGTGTGTTTGCTGTTGATGTGTGTCGCCTACCCACTACCGGTGGCTCAGCTTCCGTTCTAGTTGCTGGCGCTTTTTTATTAGTTTTCGGAGTGATTGTGGCGCGGTGGGTGCGTCAGTCATCTGGGCAACTGTCGATCGTTGTGGCACCACTGGTGTTGCTTAGTGGTTTGGCCTTAACGCCTTCGGTTATTGATCCGTGTGTGTCGCCAACAACAACGTCGACTGTCCAGTCAGGGTCAACAACTGTCCCATCGGCGACAGAGATTGTCCCGTCAGTTACAACAACTACTACAACTACGCCCCAATATGAATTGCTGGAAAATGCAACTTGGGGAACGGGTTCTGAAGGTGATTCAATTCAAGAGTTTGCCCCCGAAGGAAAAATATTTACAGAAGTTCTATTTGCCAGTTACGGCACCCCAACAGGCGCTGATGGCCAATTCCAACAAGGTGCGTGTCACGCAGAAAATTCATATCAAATAGTCGTTGATGAATTCATTGGAGAGAGTGAGGGAAATTTGACGTTTGACAATTCTACTTTTGGGAACCCATGTGGCGATACTGCCAAAACGTTCGCAATAGTTCTTGCATACGGAGACGACCCAACCCCTACAACTACGACAACGACAGAAGTACCCACAACGACGACAACGACAGAAGTACCCACGACGACGACAACAACAACAGAGGTCCCGTCAGCAACAACAACTGTTCCGTCAGGGACCACAACGACGACAACAACAACGACAACAACAACAACAACGCTTGCGCCTGTTGCTGAATACAGTGTCGGAGACGTCGGGCCGAGCGGAGGCAGAATTTTCTTAGTAAATATGAACCGTGCCGAGGGTTCGCGTTACTTTGAGATGGCTTGCGCTGGCTGGTCTGACGGCATTTGTGGTGGCAGTAACTTGACCGACCCGAAAGCCACATGGGGCTGTAACAATAAAAGTATAACTACAGCGACAGGGATTGGGACCGGTGAAGCGAACACGACAGCCATTGTGAATGGTTGTGCGACAACTGGTATCGCAGCCAGGCTTGCAAGTGAATTGAATTTGGGTGGATACAGTGATTGGTTTTTGCCTTCAAAGGACGAGGTTGGTCAGATTTGCAACAAAAGAACGTCAATTGGTTTAACAAACGATTTAGCCTTTATAAGTTCTAGTCAGCTTGATAAACAAACTATATATAATTCGGGTTATTGGAGTAATACCTGTTTGTCTCCTGCTGGCGGAAAGACCACTTCGTACTATGTCCGTCCCATTAGGTCTTTTTAACCTTTTTCTCGTTGCGGGTTTCTTTTAATCGAATGTTGAAACTTCCTCACAGCTCGTTGATTATTTACTTGAAGTATTGAAATAACCTCTGATCGGGTGTTCGGAGATCGGGCAGCCTGAGGGGATTCAGCCGTGAGCGAAGTTAAGGATTCAATTCGTTTTGATGGTCAGGTAGTGATTGTGACTGGAGCCGGTCGTAATCTCGGGCGTGAGTATGCCCTTGAGTTTGCTCGTCGTGGCGCACAAGTCGTGGTGAACGATCTGGGCGTCGGCATATCTGATACTGATGGCGATGCTGCCGCTCCGACTATCAATCCAGCTGATGAAGTCGTCTACGAGATCATCGGCGCTGGAGGACAAGCGGTTGCCAACTATGACTCAATCGCTACGCCTGAAGGTGGGCGAAGCATTGTTGACACAGCGATCTCTGCGTTCGGTCGTGTCGACGTCGTTGTCAATAACGCTGGACAAGTTCGTATGGCTCCGTTCGAAGATTTTCCTGAAGAGAGCATCGATGCACTGGTAAATACTCAGTTGCGCGGAACGCTGAATGTCAGTCGTCCTGCTTGGAAGTGGATGAAGAACAATGGTGGAGGTCGTTTCATCAATGTTTCTTCTGGCGCTGCATTCGGTGGCGTACCTAACGGCACGGTCTACGCGATGGCAAAGATGGGTGTCATTGGTTTGACGAGGGGCATGGCGAGCGAAGGAGCTCCTTTTGGAATTTCCACCAATGTTGTTGTTCCTTATGCCAAGACTCGTCTCGGTACGTCCTTTGGTCCGATTCCGTGGTCGCCCGAACTCGGCGAATGGCTCAGTCCTGGTTTAGTTGCACCATTGGTGGTGTGGCTTGGCCATACATCGTGTGGTCTTAATGGAGAGACCTTGAGCGTCGGTGCGGGCTGGCAAGCAGCTATGTCAATCGCAATGACTGACGGCTACAGCGAACGCGAGTTGACTCCTGAGCTGATTGCTCAAAACGAGGCGAAAATGATGGCGTCTGAGACTTCGCCGGTGACGGCTTTTGGTTCACGCGCGGTGAAGAACCTTTTGCGAGGTTTTCGAATTCCAGGAAAGAACTGATTCACATGTCTCAGACCATCACACAAATGAACGAACTGGGTTTTTATACCTTGCCCGGGGCACCAAAGTCGCCGCGCGACCTCATTCATGAAGTCGAGTCAGCCGAAGAACTCGGCATCGGCGCATGCTTCATTTCCGAGCGCTTCAACATTAAAGAAGCCGTCACTCTTTCGGGTGCCGTAGGCGCAGTTTCGAAGACAGTCGGAATTGCCACGGCTGCGACCAATCACAACACTCGCCATCCTTTAGTTACTGCTTCCTACGCCACCACCATGCACCGCCTCACCGAGGGACGCTTTTGTCTCGGAATCGGTCGGGGTATCGGACCATTATTCGCCGCGTATGGGATGTCCAAAATTACTACTGCGCAAATGGAAGATTTCGCGAACGTCATGAAGCGACTGTTCAAAGGCGAAGTGATTTTCGGGCACGATGGTCCCATCGGCAAGTACCCGATTCTCGCTCTTGACCCGACGTTCGATGAGAATATTCCACTTGGTATCACTGCCTTTGGTCAGAACACTCTCGAACTCGCTGGAAGAGCATTTGATTGTGTGATCCTGCATACGTTTTTCTCGGATGAGACAACTCAACGTTGCGTGAAGACGGTGAAAGATAGTGCCGAGCGTGCCGGGCGTGATCCCGACAAAGTTCGCGTGTGGTCGTGTTTTGCCACGATCGGCGATCATATTCCCGAAGACATACGACTGAAGAAAACAGTTGGCCGTCTCGCCACGTATCTACAAGGGTACGGAGACTTGATGGTGACAACCAACAATTGGGATCCGGCAGTTTTGCAAAGATTCCGGGATGACGAGTTCATCAAAACATTTCGTGGGGCCCTTGATGGCATCGCAACAACTGAACAACTCGAACACGTGGCAACATTGCTTCCTAGCGAATGGTTAGAGAGTGCAGCATCGGGAAGTCCAGCTGAATGTGTCGCAAGCATTCGTCATCAGTTTGATTTGGGATGCGATGGAGTCATCATGCACGGGGCGAGTCCAGATGATTTGGCTCCGATAGTGCGCGAATACCGAGCGACACGTCCAGTGGGTGTTTTCGATCATCTAGTCGCTAACCCGGGAGGCTGACATGACTTTTGCCGAGAACGCAGAGCTTTCGATCTATTTTGAAACGTTCGGGAACATCGCAGATCCCACCTTGGTTCTGATCAATGGTCTGGGCAACCAGTGCATTGCTTATCGCAACGAGTTCTGCGAAATGTTTGTTGATGCAGGTTTTCACGTTGTGCGTTTTGATAACCGCGATGTCGGTTTATCTAGTGATGGTCCTGACGGTTATTCCCTACGCGATATGGCGAGTGATGTGATTTCTATTCTCGATTCGCTTCACGTGAAAAAGGCTCATGTTTTTGGAGTTTCGCTCGGGGGAATGATCGCTCAAACTTTTGCGATCTATTATCCAGATCGTTGCGCCTCGCTCATCTCGGTCATGTCAACAACAGGCGACTCCGATGTGGGACGCCCAACCGATGAAGCTCGCGAATTGTTGCTCACACCCGGGTCCACCCAACGTGATCAAGCCATCGAACTACACCTCGCTGGCAAAAAGGTGTGGGGAAGTCCAGGCCATGTTGATGAGTCACTAGAACGTCAATTTGCCGGAGAGGTCTTTGATCGAGCCTGTCGCCCAGCGGGCGTCGGCCGACAATTTCAGGCTTCACGGGCCGACCGCAGCCGTACCGAGCGTTTGCGTCAATTGGTTGTGCCAACTCTTGTGATCCATGGTGACTGCGACACATTGATCGATATCTCTGGCGGTAAACGCACCGCCGAAGTTATCCCTCATGCTCGTTTCCTAGAGATCACCGGGATGGGTCACGATTATCCAGAATATTTCTGGGCAAATTTGGTTACGGCAGTACAAGAACATCGCCTGAGCATCTAAAGTTTTGTCACTATGAGTGATACAAAACCAGTGTCGAATTGGGCAACTGACTACGACATTTTTGATGCGCAGTATGTCAATGACCCGTACAGCATTTGGGCGGTGCTGCGTGATGAATGCCCGATCGCCCATACCGATCGTTGGGGTGGTTCGTGGCTACCCACCCGTTACGAAGACGTCACTGCTATCGCTCGAGATATTGAGACCTTCCCGTCGGGGTTCGGTATCTCCGTTATGCCGCCTCCGAATGCTGGCGACACCAATTCTCAACAAGGTTTTTTACCTTATGGTGTTCCGCCTATTAGCTCTGATCCGCCCCTTCATACATGGACCCGACGCTTGCTCCTTCCGTGGATGAGCCCGCAACGGACATTGACGTATGAACAGATGACGAAAGATTTATGCAACCGTCTCATCGATGGTTTCATCGCCAACGGCAATGCCGATGCAGCAGCCGATTATGCGCAACAGATTCCCGTCAGAGTCATCGCTCATATCCTTGGTGTCCCCGAGACAATGAGCGACAGTTTTACTGGTTGGGTGCGCGACGTTTTGGAGTTCGCTTACGACGAGGAACGCCGTCGACGCGGAATGGTCGGGGTCATCCAGTTCTTCCAAGGAGCGATCGCCGAGAGAAAAGTTAATCCAAGTGATGACCTGATCTCTGAACTTCTTCTGGCCGAAGTTGATGGAGAGTCCGTTAATGAGAGTGTGATCTTGGGTATGTGCGGACTTCTGCTCATTGCCGGAGTCGACACCACTTGGTCGTCAATCGGTTCTTCGTTGTGGCACATTGCAAGTCACCCGAAAGATCGTGATCGTTTGATCAACGAACCAGACTTGATGCCGACCGCAATTGAAGAATTGTTACGGGCATATTCGCCAGTCACCATGGCTCGTCGCTTAGGGGAAGATGTTGAATACAACGGTTGCCCGATGAAGAAAAATGAACGCATCTTGATGAACTTCCCAGGGGCCAATCGCGACCCTGAAGTTTTCGAAAATCCTGATGAAGTGATTCTTGATCGTCAACTGAATCGCCATGTGGCCTTCGGTGCGGGTATCCACCGCTGTGCGGGTTCAAACTTGGCCAGAATGGAATTGCGTGTCGCTATCGAGACATGGCTTGAACGAATTCCCGATTTTGAGATATCTGATGAATCGGGCGTGACGTGGGCCGGGGGTCAAGTACGCGGACCGCGAACGGTCCCGGTGCGATTTCCCTCACTGAGTTAAAAATGAGCAACACCACGAATATCATTGTTTCCCCAATGCAGGGAACGATTTTGTTCGTGGCACTAGTTGGTCAGGGTTATGCCAAGGGTTCAACGATCATCACTCTTGAGTCAATGAAGATGCAGCATGACATAGCCGCCGATTACGACGGGGTAGCGAGCAATGTGCTTGTTGAAATCGGTCAAACCGTGAAGGCGGGACAATTATTACTCACCTTTTCACCCGCCACTGTTGAGCGTCTTGCGAATAATGAATCTGATGTCCCATTGAGGCGTGAAAACTCAGTGGATCAACGTCAAGACCTCCACGAAGTTATTGAAAGACACCAACAAGGTTTAGATCAGAATCGTTCAGAAGTAGTTACAAAACGTCAGGCAGCAGGTCGGTTGACCGCTCGTCAAAATGTCGATCTCCTGATCGACGCGGGAACTCTGGTCGAGTATGGGCCAGTGGTCATTGCCGCTCAACGCCGTCGTCGACCTTTGGAAGATCTCATCGAAAAAACCCCAGCCGATGGTTTAGTTGGCGGACTGGCATCGATCAACGGGGATCTGTTTAAGGGTCGTGAATCTCGTGCGGTCGTCATGTCGTATGACTACACCGTTCTGGCCGGAACTCAAGGCACGCAAAATCATCGAAAAAAGGATCGCTTGTTTGAGGTTGCCGAAAAATTGCGTCTGCCTGTGGTGTTCTTTGCCGAAGGTGGAGGAGGACGCCCTGGCGATACTGACGGTCTTGGAGTGTCTGGACTCGATTGCTGGGCATTCCATGATTTCGCAAAACTCTCTGGGCTCGTTCCTTTAGTCGGGATTACCGGAGGTTTTTGCTTTGCCGGCAATGCGGCGATCTTGGGTTGTTGCGATGTCGTGATTGCTCTTGAGGGCTCAAATATAGGAATGGGCGGCCCCGCCATGATTGAAGGCGGTGGGCTTGGTGTGTTTTCACCAAAAGAAATTGGTCCGCTATCGGTTCAGAGTGCCAATGGAGTAGTTGATCTCATCGCCCGTGATGATGCACATGCAGTTGAGTTAGCAAAGAAGTACCTCGCATTTTTCCAAGGTTCCGTTGAGTCTTTCGCGACTCCTGATCAAGAGCAATTGCGAGCAGTGATTCCTTTGAATCGTGTCAAGTCTTATGACGTGCGTTCAGTCATCAATTTGATGTTTGATGTTGATTCTGTACTCGAGTTGCGGAGCGGCTTCGGATTAGGCATGGTTACTGCGTTGGCCCGAGTCAATGGAAAACCCATTGGCTTGATAGCCAATAACCCGCACCACTTGGCTGGAGCTATAGATAGCGATGGTGCCGATAAGGCTGCTCGCTTTATGCAACTATGCGATGCCTTTGATATTCCTCTCGTCACCCTCGTAGATACTCCAGGAATGATGGTTGGACCAGAAGTTGAAGAAACCGCCCTCGTGCGTCATTGCAGTCGACTGTTTGTCACCGGAGTCAACATCACAGTCCCTGTCATCTCGATCGTTCTTCGCAAGAGTTACGGTCTTGGGGCCCAAGCCATGATGGCAGGAAGCACCAAGGCTCCGCTGGCGTGTGTGGCTTGGCCGACCGGTGAGTTTGGCGGAATGGGTCTCGAAGGCGCAGTACGGTTGGGCTATCGCAAGGAACTTGAAGCGATTGCTGATCCTGTCGAGCGCGAAGAAGCCTTTCAAAAAATGGTCGACCGCATGTATGAACACGGCAAGGCTTTGTCCGTTGCAACACATTTCGAAATTGACGATGTCATCGATCCGGCAGAATCGCGAACTTGGATCAGTGCAATTCTTAACTCGGTTTTGGTTTTACCTCGCAGCGGCAAGAAGAGATCAAATATCGATACTTGGTAGAGACCCGGATCGTCTATCGCGCAGGGCGTAGTTCGTTCAAACCACTGACATTGTCCAAGAGGATCTTCTTGCGATCACTATCAGAGAAGGCCTTCAATTCGGTGACGTAGTCAAGCGGGTTGGGCATGCCTTCAATATGTGGCCAGTCAGATCCGAAGAGCACATGATCGGCACCCATAATGTCGGCAACTTCGTGTACATCGTCTTCCCAAAATGGATTGATCCACCAGTTTTGACGCAGTGTCTCAACGGGGTCCTCGACAAAGTAGCCAGGCATCTTTTTGGCGGTTGATGTCAACTTGTCACAAGCATCACGCAAGAAGCCAGAACCATTTTCAATGGATGCCATACGCACATTTGGGAAGCGATCAAAAAGCTTCTCGAAAACTGAAGTGATGATGAAGTCTTGTGCAGCACGTTCGATGGCGAAGCTCTTGATGGACGGCTTCCAGGCACCACTAAATGTCGCAGAGAAGGAATCGTTGGCGTATCCATTACTTGAGTAACCGCTATCACCTGCGTGAATAATGACAGTGATTCCGGCCTCGTTCACTCGTGCCCAGAATGGGTCATAGGTCGAATCAAATGGCGATAACTGACCAGTGATTGTGGTCGGAGCAGCTGGTCGCATACACACCACTCGAGCACCTTGCGACAAAGCCCACTCAAGTTCGGCACAAGCCCACTCAACTGAAGCCAAGGAAATGTACGGACCGGCGAAAATACGATTCTTGTAGTCGAATCCCCAGTCTTCTAGCAACCAACGATTGAAAGCCGTGAACATAATTCCAACACCTACTGGATCGTGCTTGAGGATTTCCTCGTACAGCATTCCAAGTGTGGGGAATAACCAAATCTTGCTCACGCCCTGCTGGTCCATAGCCGACAAGCGAGCATCGTGATTGCGGTATTCGGGGCGAATTGGTTCACGGGCCGACAAGAACTCTAAAGGGTGCTTCTTTTCTGGGTTCCCGCGGAAATAATCGTGCATCGCCCCAGCTGGCGAAATGGGATCAAACGTCGCGTTAGCGACAACTCGACTCACACGCCCACCAATGACCGGATATTGACGGCCATTAATCTCGGCCCATTGCACGCAACGCGCGCCGTCTTTTGGATCGAGATAGCGCGTGAAAGCATCGATTGCTTCGTAATAGTGGTTGTCAGCATCAAAGGGGATAAAGCCCAGTTCGTCGCTCATATGAGTATCGTACGATGCCTCGTGAACAATTGCGTATCGTAAGGGCATGGATCCTCAAGAAAGTTCCTCCTCGGGCACCATGAACAAGTTGCCCAAACATGTCGTGGTCGTGCTGCTCGACAGTCTGAACCGCCACTTATTAGGGGCCTACGGCGGATCCGAATTTTCCACTCCAAACCTTGACCGGTTCGCTGCGCAGTCGGTGGTGTTTGATCGCCACCACACCGGTTCGCTGCCGTGTATGCCCGCACGCCACGACTTGCTGGTTGGCGCATTGGATTTTCCTTGGCGTCCCTGGGGGTCTGTTGAATTGTGGGAGGACGCGATTACCTATTCGTTGCGGCTTGCGGGTGTGACAACGATGCTGGTTTCAGATCACCCGCACCTTTTCGAATGCGGTGGAGAGAACTATCACGTTGATTTTGATGGTTGGGAGTATGTCCGAGGTCATGAAAATGACCCGTGGAAAACCCGACCAGATCCTTCGTGGGTCGGGACGCCAGCATTGCCAGTTGATGAACCCCGTCGTGGTCATTTCAAGTACCAAGACTCACGTACATGGTTTAAGTCTGAAGAAGATTTCCCTGGTCCTCGAACGATGCAAGCCGCCGTGCAGTGGGTACGAACAAACGCTGGACATCACGATCGTTCGCTACTTGTCATTGACGAATTTGATCCTCACGAGCCTTTTGATACACCAGAACCATGGGCCTCGATGTATCGCGCGCAAGCAGATGATCCCCAACCAGATGACCCATGGATGATTTGGCCGCCGTATGTCATAGATGGTTTAAAAAATGGATTGCTCACCGAAGCCGAAGGGCAATCGTTACGTTCTGCCTACGGTGCAAAACTCTCAATGATCGACCATTGGTTCGGCACGCTTTTAGATTCAATTAATGAATCTCCTGATTCTGATGAAACAGTCGTCATCATCTGCACCGATCATGGCCATTACTTGGGCGAATTTGATGTCTGGGGTAAACCAGGTTTCCCGATCCACGACACGTTGGGTCATATCCCGATGATGATCCGGTGGCCAGGTATCGCGCCTCGCCGCGAGACGGCTCTCACAACAACTGTTGATATCCATGCAACTTTGTGTGAGGTTTACGGAATAGAGGTCGAGCATCGCACGCATGGGCACTCGCTCGTTCCGCTCATTAAACAAGATGTTCCGAGTGTTCGCGATCACTGTTTGTCCGGCTATTGGGGACGAGAGGTTCAATTGGTTACAGAAGACCATACGTACACCCGAGGTTCAGTCGGGGATGGTTTCCCCTTGTCGATGTGGTCGAACCGTTGGAGTACGATGCCGGTTCATTCACGGCCTGATATCCGGTTGCCGCGGCCTGACCAACGTGCCTACTTAGACGCAATGCCTGGAAGTTCTGTCCCGGTCATCAGACAACCATTTATGCAAGGTGACTTTTTGCCGTTCTGGGCTTATGGAGGATTGAAGAATGAGAATCTGTTATTTGACCGAAAGAATGATCCTGGTGAACTCAATAACTTGGCAGCAATTCACGGTGAAGTGCAGTCAGACATTGAATTGAATCTTGCGCGACGATTGACCGAGGCTCTGCAAGCGATCAATGCACCAGATGATGTTCTGCAACGATTGGGTCTAACAACATTGCCTTGATTACAAGCAAATGTCGTACGGGCGAATCGGAACTCGCGGCAACTCTCGACCTACGGCTTGGCGAATTGCATTAGCGATTGCGGGAGTCACCGAGATACACGGGGGTTCACCGATTCCTTTGGCACCAAGGGGAGACTTGGGTTCATGTTCTTCGATGAACACCATCTCAACGGTTGGAGCATCAAGGAAAGTCGGTAACAGATAATCGGTGAAACTCGGGTTACGGACTTTGCCGTCCTTCACGATGATTTCTTCCATGACAGCCAAGCCGAGACCCTGTGCAATACCGCCTTCGACTTGCCCCATTGCCGACAACGGATTCAACACTCGGCCCACATCTTGAGCTGTAGCAATTTGAACGACTTTGACAAGCCCGAGTTCGAGGTCGACGTCAACGACCGCTCGGTGAGCAACGAATGCGTAAGCAACGTGGCAATTACCCTGACCGTTCTCATCCATATCTTCGGTTGCGGGGTGGTGGTACTCCTCAGTGCAATCGATATCGACGCCATCAATAGCCGCGAGAACTGCAACGCGTTGACCTGTGAGTCGGTCAACAATGTCCGTGCCTTCAATTTCTAGTTCAGCACGATTCATTGAGTTCTTTGTCGCGACGTGATCAAACAATTGCTCTAATGCTGCTCGACATGCTGCTTGAACCGCACCACCGCTCATCCAGGTTTGACGACTTGCTGAAGTTGAACCGGCCGAACCTACTTGAGTGTCGATCGTGTCTAGGAAGACGTCGTCAACGCCAAGCACTGTGCGAGCAATCTGTTGGGCCAACATGGTGAAACCCTGACCGACTTCAGATGTGGCGAACTTAATCGTGACAACACCCTCACTGATACGGCAACGGGCCGTTGAGTAGTCATCAAAACCTTCGCTGTACATCAGGTTCTTGATACTGACGCCCCAGCCAACTCCACGCTTGATATTCGAAGGCAGCGCAGTCAGACCAGTTCCTCCAGGAATCGTACGTAGATCGGCATCCTGACTCATTGGGGGAGGCAAAGGTATCGCATCAGTTTCGCGAATACATTGGGCAACCGGAGCAACGCTGTCCATAATCTGTCCTGTGATCATGCGATCACCAGTTTCCATGGCGTTGAGTAAACGAATTTCAACAGGGGAAAGTCCAGCTGCAACAGCAAGCTTTTCCATTTGGCTTTCGTGCGCAAAACAAGCTTGAACGACACCGAAGCCACGCATCGCACCACATGGAGGATTATTTGTACGAACAGCCCAACCATCAACAATTGCGTTCTCGCATTTGTACGGACCTTGGGTGTGAGTGATGCCGTTGACGAGCACTGCAGGGGAAGTACTGCAATACGCTCCGCCATCAAAAACCATGCGTGCTTCAATCTTCACGATCTTGCCGTTTGTATCGGCATGATGTTTCATCCAAATCTTGGCCGGATGACGATGTACGTGTCCGTAGAAGCTTTCTTCGCGCCCGTATGAGATACGCACCGGACGACCTGACTTCATCGCTAGCAGAGCGGTATGCACTTGCAGACTGATGTCTTCGCGCGCGCCGAAGGCTCCGCCGACTCCACCCAAGACCAAGCGAATATTCTCCTCGGGCATATTCAAACAATCGGCGATTTGTTTGCGATCCTCATGAAGCCATTGTGTCGCCACATACATTTCGAGACCATGACCACCCGAATCGGGAACGGCTAACGCAGATTCAAGACCCAGAAAGGCTTGATCTTGCATTCCGATTTCGTACGTACCTTCGACCTGAATAGCACCGACGATCGATGTATCGCCGCTGATGATTCGTTGATGACGAAAAATGTTTCCGTCGGGATGAATTTGTTCGGCGACACCCGAGATGCAATCCTCTGGATCGGTGACAGGGGTCAGCACTTCATAGATGACCTTGATCGCAGCGAGTGCTCGTTGGCAAGTCTCGGGATGATCTGCCGCCACCGCAGCTACAGGTTCACCGCTATAGCGAACAGTGTCGCCGATAGCAGCAAATACGGGTTGATCTTGCATGATCAACCCGTAGGTCAATTTGCCTGGTACATCTGCTGCGGTGATGACTGTGCTCACACCGTCAATTTCATAGGCGCCTGATACGTCGATCGAAGTGATGCGGGCGTAAGGATGAGGACTGCGCAAGGTTGCGCCCCACAGCATGTTGTCGGCCCACATGTCACTCGAAAACGCGAAACCGCCCTGAACTTTTGCGACACCATCGGGACGACTAGCACTCGTTCCTAATGTTCCATGCCGTGTTCCGGTAGACGCAACTGTTGAACTCACGAGTTCTTCCTTCGTTGATCAGCCACGGTTCGAACCGCTTCCAAAATTCGGCCGTAACCAGTGCAACGACAGATATTCCCTGAAAGTGATTCGCGAATCTCGTCGTCAGTTGGGTGAGGATTGTTTTCTAAAAGATGATGAACCGCAACGATGAATCCGGGAGTACAAAAGCCACATTGGACTCCGCCCTCAGACAGGAATGCAGATTGAACATCAGTGAGCGCTCCATCGGGTCCGAGTCCTTCAACGGTCAGAATTTCCGTTTCAACGGCGTCGGCTGCCATCACCAAACACGAGCAAACGGCTTTACTGTCGACGATGACTGTGCAACTGCCACATTCACCCTGTTCGCATGCTCCTTTTGCGCCCGGGAGCCCAAGTCGTTCTCTCAAGACGTACAGAAGACTTTCGCCGATCCATGCATCTTTTACTTCGTGCAACTGACCATTTACTCGCAACGAGTACATCTCATGTGATTGAGCCGCGCCTGAAACGGGAAGATTGATACTCATGAAAAAGACCTCGTCAATAATCGTTGAGCTAAGACACCAACTGCATGGCGTCGATAATCGGCAGTTGAACGATGATCGTCTATCGGCCGAGATTCCAAAGCCACGCGGCGTCCAAATTCTTGAGCGACTGCCGGATTAAGATCAGCGCCAGCACGAAGTGACGTTGACTTCGTCAGCCACGCCTCGGCATCGCGAGCTCGAATAATTGTTGGACCGACCGAACCCAAGGCAATCGTCACGATGCCTTCATCGATATCTCGTACCAAACAAGCTGAAGCTGTAGAAATGACCATCGCATTGCGCGTTCCAACTTTCGCGTAGCCCTGCCATCCTTCAATGATGGGCAATGACACCGAATGCACAAATTCAGAGGGCTTGAGTGAGTTCTTCTTGACGCCCACCATGAAATCAACAAAGTCAATATCTCGATTTCCATCAGGCCCGATGACGTGGATCATGGCTCCAAGTGCTGCCAATACAGGAAGTGAATCACCTGCAGGTGAACAGGTTCCTAGGTTGCCACCGAGGGTTCCGGCAGCACGGATTTGCGGCGATCCAACAGTCCTGGCCGCCTGAGCGAGAGCAGGCACAAGACGAGCGATTTCGCCATGTTCCATATCGGCGTAGGGGACTGCTGCCCCAATTGTGATCCGTGATTGACTTGGTCGCACTGACCATTCGGTGAGCTCTTTCACTTGGCGCAGACTGATCATGGTTTCGGGTTTACGTCCATGAAGGTTCACTTCGACCATGTAGTCAGTGCCCCCGGCCAAAAGCTTCGCTTGCGGGTGTTCTTGGAAAACTTCAACGAGTTCGTCCACATTACGAGGGATCAAGACTGGCACGTTTTTAGTTTACATTTTGTCAAAGGAATGAAGTGAGATGTCACTGACCTGACTGGGCTAACTCCTCGGCCTTGCGCCGCATCTTGATCATCGAGATGGTTCCGGCAATCACCATGATGGCAATCACCACCAAATAAGCCAGCCACGGGAGGTGTTTGCCAGTAGTCAGCAGATAGACGTCAGGGGCAGCAAAACTCACCAGAGTCAATATTCCCCAGATCAACGAATTCCTTAAATGGTGACGCGAAAGCGAAATCGCCATTTTTGAGGTCGATCGAGCCAAAATTGGGGAAGAAATGACCTCCACACCCGCGAAAATCCAAATATTGATGCCATATTTCGCAAAAAAGACATCGGCGAAAATGACGCGGAGAATGCTCCAGACCACAACAGCAATAAACCAGATTCGTTCAAGTGAATTTTGCCTCGTTGCCACGCACTACAGGCTAAAGGGGCGTAAGGTTTTCTGGCTGTGTTTAATAAAACTCCTGTTCTTCCTGATCACCCCAAACATGCCACCCGAGACATGTCGCTCGCCCTTCACGCCTTTACGGCCACAGGAGTTCTCGTCGGAATGGCGGCGCTTGTTGCTGTTCTCGATGGCTCAGCACGTTTAGCCATCATTTGGCTGCTCGTCGCTCAGTTGATCGATGGCATTGACGGGCCTTTGGCGCGGCGACTCTTGCCTGATGAAGCCACCACTAAGTTTGATGGTTATGTGCTCGATCTCGTTATTGATTTCGTGACCTGCGTGCTCGTTCCAGCGGCTTTCCTGTGGGAATTTAAAATGGTTAATCACGACCGCTCAGGAATGATTGCTGTGGCCGCCCTTTTAATGTTTTCGTGCTTGTGGTTTAGTCGCACCGACCAACAAGATTCTGAAAGTTGGTTTCACGGTTTTCCGGCATCATGGAACATGGTCATTCCAACCCTGTGGCTATTAAACAGTTCTCCAACTGTCACTCTTGTTGTGGTTGCATGCTTGTCGATTCTCACCATGACCAACGTGCAATTCGCTCATCCGATTCGTGTCGTTCAATGGCGCCTTTGGAACGTGACAGCAATTTCAGTGTGGGTTGCCGGTGTTCTATTCGGAACCATTTGGTCTCCCGGAATTCCTGCTCCACTCATCGCCCTCATTTTCTTGGGACCTTTGATGGTGGCCGGAGGCACAGTTGCTCGGCAAATAGAAGTCACGCGTGACGTTCAACTGTTCCGCAACCAATAAACCGCTTCCTATTTAGCTGAGCCATCCCAGCCAGAAAAAGCATCAATGGTCGCTTTGACATCGCCTAGTGGATACAAAATCGGACATGTGCAACCGTGGTCGATGTAATGCTTCACCTTGGCACGAGCCTCTGCAGGTGTACCACTCGCCGTCAGCATTTCGACTATTTCATCAGGCACAAGTTTGCTCGCAGCCACAACTTGTTCGTGGCTAGCAGGCCAGGTAAGCACTTCGCCAACTTTGTCGAGCAATGACTGAGGGACGCCAGACGCCTTCATGATGTGAGGTTGTTGACCGAGATACTGAGTCACCATTAAGCGAGCCATATCAAGGGCAGTTTGACGATCTTCGTGAACGCTACAAACCACCAATTGGGGCCGGTCAATATCGCTCAGTGAGCGACCAGCCTTGGACGCGCCTTTTTCGAGAGCTTCAAGTGCTTGATCGTTGTAATCGGGTGACACTAAATAATTGAGCACTGCGCCATCGGCTATTTCGCCAGTCAGTTCCATCATCTGCATTCCGGTTGCCCCGATGTAGATCGGAACATCTTTCGGACGACGATCTTGATACACATAGTCAAGCTCGACTCCGTCAAGGTGAACATACTCACCATCGAAGGTCACAGTTTCATTGTTCAATAAGGCACGAACGGTTGTGACTATTTCGCGCATGACACGTAGCGGTTTCGCTCGATCAATACCGACTTTTTGTGCCAACGGATCCCACCAAGCCCCAATGCCCAAAATGACGCGACCAGGCGCCAAGTCATCAAGTGTTGAAAAGGTTGCGGCTAGTCGAGCGGGATTACGACTCCAGCAATCGACGACGCCACTACCAACCTTGATTCGTTCAGTAACACTCGCGAAAGCAGCCATCGGAACTGTTGCTTCGCGAACGAGTCGACTTTCGGCCTGCCACACTGCGTCGAAGCCCTTGCTTTCGGCGTATTGCGCAAACTGCATGCCCTCACGAATCGGGTGGGCGTCTTGAAGATAAATCGCTACGGGTTGAATGCTTGTAGATTCGCTCATTTTGGTGTGGACCTTTGTGCTTGTGGAGTTGATTTACAATTTCGCAAAAAGCCTGATTGCGGCTTCGGACGCTTTACTTCTAATCTCATGCAGATCGACCAACGTCGGTAGACCATCATGAAGCAATTCTTCGCCTTCGGCCGACCGAACATTGATCGCACGTATGCCCGGTGTGAAAGCGACGTGCCACGGACTATCACTGTGGTCGTAATTCCAAGTCACCTGATCATCGCGACACTCTGGAATAAAGTCGTAGCCATTTTCAAGCCATGACCACGCGAGGTCAGGAGAGAGAGTGACTTCATCAGCTCGGTACGCCACATAGGCCAAGCGCATTTCTTCGAGCATGTCGGCGCCAATTCCGTCGGTACCGAGGATTATCTTGTTTGCTCGCCGCGACGGATGCGCGTATCCAACGCCGTTATTCATATTGCTGCGCGGGTTATGAGCAATCGTTCCTCGCAGTTCTCGATCAAGATGCACGCAATGAACAAGTAGCCAATCATCTTGAGCAAGCTGTTCAAGCCTTTTTCCTGCAGCAAGGTCATCGATGCCTTCGGCAACATGAATATGAACACCGACTCCTAGATCATTTGCCAAGCCGGACGCGCTTTCAAGTAGTTCATCTGAACATGTGAATGCTGCATGCACACCGACCATTCCGCGACCACCAGATGCAATGAAGCGGCGATTTTCCTCAAGACCCCGACGACCAGCAGCAGATCCGTGACGATCGGTCACCCCATATGAACACACAACTCGCACACCGACTTCTGAGCAAGCTTGGGCAATGACATCAAGGCTGCCTTCAATCGCGTTCGGACTTTCGTGGTGGTCAATGATTCCGGTTGTGCCGCTCATCAAAGCTTCAACGGCGCCCAACTTCGCTGACCAATAAATCATTTCAAGATCAAGCGCCGTATCTAAACGCCACCAAACTTGTTGCAAGATTTCTAGAAAGTTTGTCGGTTGAAGTGGTGGCGCAGGCATTCCCCGAGCCAACGATGAATACAAATGATGGTGACCACAGACAAGACCTGGAGTGGTGCTTGCCATGTCAGTCGTTGTCTTCGTTGGTGGGACGCATAGGCAACACTGTTCGCCATTGACCGTCGTAGTCGAAAAGGGCCGCAGCTACTGCTCCTGCAGTTGGCACTAAACCAATCTCGCCAACACCCTTAATTCCATAAGGTGAATTAGGTTCAGGAGATTCGACCAGCACAACCTTGACGGGCGGCATATCTTTCGCTCTAATGATTCCGAGTGAACGCAATGTTTTATTTGTTGGGAAACCGGTCTCGGGATCGGATGGGAAGTTTTCTGAAAGGGCATAGCCAAGACCCATGTGAACTGATCCTTCGATCTGTCCTTCACACAAAGTTGGGTTGACGGCCATCCCCACGTCGTGGGCTGCCACAACTTCGATGACTTTGCCGGTTTCGCGGTCGACTGTGACAAGTTGCGCGGCATAACCAAATGTTGAATGGATTGTTGGATTTTCAACTTCACCCAACTTCTGAGTCCAATCAATTCGGTACTCGCCATAGTGATCGACACCCACCGCACAGTTTGCGGCACGGGCTGCTTCGCAGGCGGCCTTCACAGCTCCAGCGCCCATCAAGGTGCCACGCGAGCCAGTAGTTTGCCCGAAGCCAAGTTCACGTGTGGTATCAACAATCACACGAATTTTGTCAGGATCAATTCCAAGTTCATGCACAGCAACCTGCAAGGCAACAGTGTTGATACCTTGCCCCATCTCGGTCCAACCATGTCGTACTTCAACGATTCCATCTTCACGGAAGTGAATAATTGCACCACTGATTTCTTTGAACCCGTTTCCGAGTCCAGAGTTCTTGAGTCCCAACCCAAGACCAACCGCTTGACCCGATGCAATGGCAGCATCGTAGAAGGGTTTAATTTCATCAAGACATCTTTCGGCACCGAGGCAGCCATCATCCATGATCTGTCCAGGTCCCCAAACAACGCCTGGCTTGATGACATTGCGTTTACGCATTTCCCAACCTGAGATACCGACCATGTTCGCCAAGCGATCAATGACGCCTTCCATAGCGAACTGTGCCTGATTAGCTCCGAACCCTCGGAAAGCACCACACACTGGATTATTAGTGCGTGCTGCAATGGCTTCAACGTCGATGTTGGCCAATACATACGGACCGCTGGCATGACCAGCCATACGTTCAAGAACCTTCATGCCAACACTTGCATAAGCTCCGCTGTCGCCGAGAGCCCGAACCTTGAGAGCAACTAAGCGACCATCAGAATCGCACCCTGCTGTGTACTCCATATGGATCGGATGCCTCTTGGCATGAATCAAGAGCGACTCTTCACGTGAAAGCGTGCACTTCACCGGTGCATCAAGCAACCAAGCAGCAAGAGCCGCATGAGCCTGATTGCTCATATCTTCCTTGCCACCAAACGCTCCGCCATTTGTGACGAGTTCGACGGTGATTTGTGAATGATCTATTCCAAGAATTCGCGCGATGTCGTTGCGGTCGTCCCAAACGCCTTGTCCACCGGAATACACATGCAGGCGACGAACACCATCGGTTACCGAAGGCACGGCTAACGAACTTTCTGGCTCTAAGAAAGCATGCTCAATGCGCTGAGTATCAAAGATCTCGTGCACAACATGAGGCGCTGCCGCCAAAGCAATCTCAACATTGCCTCGTGAATACCTGCTGATACTCAAAACATTTGAGTCGGTTCCCCATACGGCGATTTCTTGATTAGTTATCGCATACAACGGATCAGTAATCGGTTTGAGGGGTGCATACGTCACTTCAACAAGTGCAGTCGCAGCCCGTGCAGCAATGCGAGTATCAGCGACAACAACTGCCAATACGTCACCGGCGTAGCTGGTTCGACCACCGACTGGAATCATCACCGGCCAGTCTTTATAGATCAAACCAACTCGAAGCTCGGCTGGGATATCACTTGCTGTAAATACGCCGACAACTCCAGAAGCCTGTAAGGCCGAGTCAATGTTGATTGCTGTGATATCGGCTCGAGTGTGTTCTGTGAGCACGAGAGCAGCGTGAAGCATTCCGGGGACACGGATATCGTCGACATAGCCTCGGTCACCAAGAGTCAATTCTTTGGCTTCATATTTCATTCCGCCCGAACCAAGACCAGTTGGCTGCTGAGGTATGAGTTGTTTGCCCTGAGCAACTGCCTCAATGGCGTCGAGCACCTTGACGTATCCCGTACAGCGGCACAGGTTGGCACCCAAGTGACGGCTCATATCTGACTTAGTGAGCGCAGAACCCTTTTTGTCTATTTGACCCTTGGCACGCATCACGATGCCAGGAATACAGAAGCCACACTGCAAACCACCACAGGCAGCGAAGGCATTGGCATATGAATCACGTTCGGCTTGATCGAGTCCTTCTAGAGTGACCACCGTTTTGCCAGCAACTTTTTCTAGAGATTGTTGGCAACTCACGACAACCTTGCCGTCAATCAAAACGGTGCAACAACCACATTGACCTGATGGTGAACAACCATCTTTTGGCGATGTGATATCTAGTTCATCACGCAGCGCCGCAAGCAAATGCGGATGCTCAGCGTCAACGGTGACTTCTTGCCCATTGACCTGCAACGCAACTCTGCGACTGGCTCGTTGATGCGGATTGTTTGCGATATCAGTCATTGGTATGTCTCTTAATCGCCGCTTGGTTTTCGGGTGAAATGATTGTTCCGCGTTGTTGAGTAATGCGGGTATAAACCTCGGGTCGACGATAGCGATCGAAATTAAAGAGGGTGCCTTTGTAACGCTCACACCAATCAAGATCACAGGCAGCGACAATGAGTTCATCATCAGTAGTCAATGTTTGAGCCACGATTTGACCACTCGGAGCAACAATGCATGTTTGACCCAGCGAATCAACGCCTTCTTCAATTCCGCCCTTAGCGACACCTACGACCCAAGTTCCGTTTTGATAGGCGCCAGATTGCATCACGAGAGAATTATGAAAACCCTGCAAAATATCTTGACTCGGATCTGGAACGTAATGAATTGGAGTGTTGTAACCACACAGAATCATTTCCACACCTTGAAGGCCCATTTCGCGGTACGACTCTGGCCAACGACGATCGTTACAAATCATCATGCCGAAGAGACCGCCGAAAGCCGCCCAAACGCCAAAGCCTTCAGGACCTGGTTCGAAGTAATAGCGCTCAGCGTGTTGGAACGGACGATTCGGCTCATGATGTTCGTGACCAGGAATATGTACCTTGTGGTACTTGGCTACTACTGAGCCGTCACGTTCAACCAAAATCTGGGTGTTGTACCGATGCACAACACCTTGAGCATCGGGTTCGGTCAGTTCGGCGTAGCCCAATGAGAAACCAATTCCGAGTTTCTTAGCCTCATCAAAGAGAGGTTGTGTATCGGTACTTGGCATTGACTTTTCATACCAATGATCGGCGTCAGAGATGTCATCAACAAACCAACGGGGAAAGAAGGTGGTCAAAGCCAGTTCGGGAAACACCACTAAGTCGCATGAGCGTTTTTTCGCTTGACGCAATAACGAAATTAAACGCTCGACAACGCTGGCGCGAGAGTCAGACTTTTGGATCGGACCGAGCTGAGCGGCACCGACGACTATGACACGAGATTGTTGAGACATCATTTCATTCCAGTCTGCGGTGTGAAATCAAGGTGAGCTAAAGCCCACATCGTGTCCATCAGAATATTGGTTCCGGCGACTAGGTCGTCAGTGTGTGTAAATTCGGCTGTGTTATGACTTATTCCTTGAACTGATGGCGTAAAGATCATTGATGAAGGGCAGACCCGAGCCAACATTTGGGCGTCATGGCCAGCTCCCGATGGCATGCGCATGACAGAACGATTGTGATGATTGGCCAAATCTTCAATAAGACCGGTCACTTGATCATCAAATTCAACTGGCTCAAAACGTGCGAGAACTCGTGACGAGATAGAGACGCCCTCTGCCGTCGCCAACTGGGCGATCTTTTGTGTGATCTTGGATTCAACTTCACACAAAATCTTTTCATCGGTATTGCGAACATCAAGAGTCAGCGTTGCACTTTTAGGCACAACATTGATCAAGTTTGGATGCAAGTCGATCTTGCCAACCGTGCATACTTGATTGCCGCCGTATTCGTTTGCGATCTGACGCAAGTACACAGCGATCTCTGCAGCGATGTAAGCAGGGTCGTGCCGAAGAGACATCGGAGTCGTGCCTGCGTGATTGCTTTGACCGGCAATGGTTACCTCTTGCCATGAAATACCCTGCACTCCAGTGACTGCTCCGATTTGAATACCTTCTGCTTCAAGCCGTGGTCCTTGCTCGATATGCAGTTCAACAAAAGCGTGTGGAGCAGCACTTGGACACGGTGCTGAACCGGCATAACCAATGCGTTGCAATTCGTCACCTAATACTGCACCGTCAATTGCAATCGTGTCTAAAACAGACTCAAGAGGAAGGCCACCGACGTACACCAGCGATCCGAGCATGTCTGGTTGGAAACGGGCTCCTTCTTCATTGGTGAAGACGCCAACGCTCAACGGGCGAGCGGGTGTTAAACCTGCGGCCATCAAAGTTTCAATGACCTCAAGTCCAGCAATGACTCCGAGGTTTCCGTCAAAACGTCCACCGGTTCGAACGGTGTCGATGTGACTACCCGTCATAACGGGTGAGCCTGTTCCAACATTCCAGGTACCGATGATGTTGCCTACTCCGTCAATTGCGACTTCAAGACCCAGGTCTTTCATCCACGTCACGACTAAATCGCGTCCATCACGGTCAGCATCGGTCAGAGCGAGGCGGCAAGAACCCCCACCATCAATCGGGCCGATAGTTGCCAATTCATCGAGGCGACCCAGGAGACGGTCTTGAGATATTGAATTGCCCTGCATCGAGGGAAGATTCATCTCAAGAAAGGGGACTGCTGATGCCACGAGTTAAGTTTACATTTTGTAAAGCCCAATGCCGACGACCTGAGGTCGGTCCAACGACAAGAATCGGAATCAATGTCTGGCAGCGAAATCATCGTCTTATTGCTGGCAGTCGGTATCTCGGCAGTAGTGCAGAACATTGTCGGCTTTGGTTTTGCCCTTCTTGCGGTTCCGCTGATGGTTTTGGCAGTCGAACCGCATGATGCGGTCGTCATTTCGACTTTCCTCGGGCTGGGAAGTTCGTCCTTTCAACTCTTTAATGGCCGTCATGACGCTCAGTGGCGTCTAATCATGAGACTGTCCCTTTCGGCGCTGGTCGGCATTCCATGTGGACTTCTGGTTTTTAATCACGTTGATGAGCGGGTATTAAAGGGCTGTTTGGCGGTTGGGATCTTCTTGGCCGTCCTTTTCTTAGTCCGGCGCCCGAACATCAGTCACGCCAGCCCGCGACTAGAAATTGGAGCAGGTCTCTTGAGCGGAGCGTTGTCGTCGTCGTTGTCGACTAACGGTCCGCCGCTCGTATTCGCGTTACAAGGTCGAGGTTTACCGATCGCTCAATTTCGAGCCACCATCAGCGCAATATTTACCATTTCTGGCGTTTTCACTTTGGCATCCTTTTTCGCACTGCGGAAGGTCAACTCAGATTCACTTGTTGGCGTTTTGATGAGCTTGCCCATCCTTGCTTCAGGAATTCTGATTGGGCAAAAACTCAAGCCTCGCCTGAACGAAGAAAACGCGCGACGGTTCGTATTAATACTTTTGTCGGCTGCTGGACTTTCGGCGCTCATTGGCGCACTCGTTGGCTAGAAAACATCTATCGTCAGCCCGCAAAAATAGTTGTCCACTGATCTTTCGACATCGGTTTCAAAACGAAATTGTGTTGTTGAACTTGCGCCAGTGATTCATGTGCAGGCTGAGAATATTGGTGGCCGGGATAAATAATTGTTGTACTGGGAAGGCTGTTTAAAGTTTGCAGACTCTCGTACATCATTTCTGGATCACTGCCGGGCAAATCTGTACGTCCACATCCGTCAAGAAAAAGAGTGTCTCCAGAAATCAAACAACCGTTTACTAAGAAACACTGCGAACCGGGCGTATGACCTGGCGTATGAACCAATGTGATGTCAATATTGCCAACTTTGACGATGTCACCAGCCTCATGTGAGACGAGGTCTGTTTCTGAAACGCCCGTTGTTCGAAGAACCCAAGGTGCTTCTTCTTTGTTGACGTGAATTCCGATGGACCCGTGTTCGAGCAGGCGAGTGATTCCTTCGATGCGATAGTTCATCATTGAGCCACCGATGTGGTCGGGGTGATAATGAGTTGCTAAAGCACCAGTGATTTTCATCCCATCGTTATTTGCAAAATTAACGAGATCATCGACTGCGTAAGCAGGATCAATCACCATGCATTCGCCAGTCGAACGGTCACCGATGAGGTAGACGAAGTTGACCATTTGTTGGGCAAGCGGGTCACCAACAGCGAAGTCTCGCCCCGAGAGCAATTGTTGGAAATACACCTGATTATCTGCGTTGACAGTCACATGTCTAGGGTAGACGCTCAGAATCGCTTCCCACATGATTCAGTCTTCTAACATGACATCTATGACGACAGCGAATCATCAGAATCATGGAGTTCTTGATTCGTTGACCGAAGGACAAAAGATCCCTTTCGGCGGAACTCATTGGACTGCGGTTTCAGCACAACTCGCTCACGAGTTCAAAGCAGGCGACAGACTTGTTGTTGTACAAGAAAATGGCGTCCTCCTGCACATCCCAGGCTCAGTAGCCGACATCGCCAATGAAGCCGTCACGAATGCTCGAAAGGCTTTCACTGATTTAGTAACTATCAATCCAGCTCAGCTCACTGATTTCTTCGGCTTGTTTGCCGCAAATCTACAGGATGACAACATCTTCAAAACGATAATGATCGCCAACGATATTGACGTTGAAAGCGCCAATCAACGAGGCCGGTCGACAACGCGGCTTCAACTGAGCGAAAAAATGCGACTAGAGATGATCACTGCTCTACATATGTGGCGTGACCTACCCGATTCTTCGGCATCCACGGCTGAAACTGTTCAACACGACTCTTGGTCTGTCGAAGCCCACAAGGCTCCGCTTGGAGTTGTCGGTTTTGTCTTCGAAGGTCGACCGAATGTATTCGCTGACGCCACCGGCGTACTTCGCTCGGGCAACACTGTCGTTTTTCGAATTGGAAGCGACGCCTTGAACACTGCTCGGGCGATTATGGATTTTGCTTTGAAGCCAGCCCTGCAAAAGAGCCGGCTACCACTTGGAAGTGTGCAACTCGTCGACTCTCCTGAAAGGTCGGCCGGATATGCATTGTTTTCTCATGCCGATCTCTCACTTGCGGTGGCTCGCGGTAGCGGGGAGGCCGTCGCTCAACTTGGGGCAGTGGCACGACAGTCAGGAATTCCAGTCAGCCTTCATGGCACTGGTGGTGCATGGAGCATTGTCGGCCAGACCGCCGATGCACTTGATCTTGCTCAAGTCATTAGCCACTCATTAGACCGAAAAGTCTGCAACACCTTGAATGTCTGTTGCGTTCCAATCGATCGTCACGATTTACTTTTAGCGGTATTGAACGGGGCAGTGTTATCTGCCAAAGGTCGTCAAGCCAAACTTATAGTCCACGCTGTGGGAGCCTTCACCTCACAAGTACTGCGTGAAATGTATTCTTCAACTTTTCTTTTTGATCTCGTCGAACACGATGACGATGACGTGTTATCGATCGAATGGGAATGGGATGATTGTCCTGAACTCTCTGTGCGCCTGGTGTCTGATCTGAATGAAGCAATTGAACTCTTCAATGCGCATAGTCCACATTTTGTGCTCTCAATGATCAGTAGTAATCAGGCAGAAATTGATCACGCGTATCGATCCACCGAATCAGCCTTTTTTGGAAATGGTTTCACTCGATGGGTCGATGGTCAATACGCACTCAATCGACCCGAGTTGGGTTTATCAAATTGGCAAGGCGGTCGCCTTTTTGCTCGCGGCGGTATTTTGTCCGGCGATGGCGTTTTCACAACTCGCTATGTGATGAAGCAATCCGACCCTCATCAACACAGATAATCATTATCCACCGCTGATTTTGTTGATGATTCCATTGATCAAAGTTGCGGGTCGACCAGTTTTGTCTTCTCGCCAATCAGCCAACATCGCCAGTTTCGTCAACGAGTTCACGGCGGCGTACCGCACAGGCTCTAATTCCCATTTCTTCGATGTGTGATTCACTGAAGGGAGGCGAGTGATTTCTGTCGACTTATTGCAGACTAAATCTGCGAGAGTTCGTCCTGCCAAGTTTGATGTTGCGACTCCGTCTCCGACATAGCCCCCAGCAGACCCAAGACCGGTTGCGGGGTTATATGAAATATTGAACGTCCAATCGCGAGGGGCAGCAAGTGGTCCTCCCCAATGGTGAGTGAATTCAGTGCGTTCAAGAATCGGAAAAAGGTCAATCAAGGTAGAGCGAAGCCTTTGGGCAACATTTTGATTGAAGTCGAAAGTCGTGGAAATCTTTGATCCAAAGTGGTACGGGGCTCCGCGTCCACCAAAAGCCAACCGATGATCGGCAGTCCTTTGTCCGTAGATAATCATGTTGCGTCCGTCATTGAAAGTCGGACGGCCTTGTAGGCCAATCTCAGACCAAACATCAGCAGTGAGCGGTTCGGTCGCAACCATCATCGAATACAACGGAATCACCGTTCGCTTGTCTTGAGAAAAATTCACACTAAACGCCTCGGTCGTTCGCAACACGATATTGGCCTTGTATGTGCGATGACGGGTTTCCACTTGACCTGCCGAATACGCCAGCACATCTAAGTTCTCAATTATTTTTGTTCCTTGCGCCCTGACAACAGCAGCGAGTCCAATACACAGTTTCTTCGGATGAAGCACGGCGCTACGCTTGTCAAAAAGACCTCCGAGGGTGTTGTTCGCTCGCAACATGTTGAGTGTTTCATCCCGGTCTAACAGCTGATAAAAATCATCGCCGTAGCCATATTGGCGAAGATGGCGCACTCGATTTTCAGCCCGAACGAATTGATTCTCGGAGCGTAGAACTTCAATCGAGCCGCCCTGAACGAAATCACAATCGATTCCCAAAGAAGTTGTTCGGGTCTTGATCTCATCCAATGTTGCGAATATGGCATTTTGCATGGCGACAGCTTGATCACGTCCGTGTCCCTTCGCAATTGAATCTAATGACATCGGCATGATTGTTGAGCACCAACCGCCATTACGTCCGCTCGCTCCATAACCGACTGTGTTCTTTTCGATGATCGCGATCTTTAATGAAGGATCATTGAGATGTAGGTAATAAGCAGACCACAAACCCGTATAACCAGCACCGATAATCAGGACATCGAATTCGTCTGTTTGTTCCAACTTCTGGACTACAAAGTCATCTCGATCTATCTCGTTCCACAGACACTTTTCAGGGATGACCGACAGAGCCACGATTTATACCAGGATGTGATTGTCAATGAGACGAACACCGTCAAGTAAAACGGCGAGAACTATGACGCATCCCTGAGACGCAGTCGAAAGATCTCTCAATGATGCAGAATCAATGACATTCACATAGTCGATAACCGCTGATGTTGGCTCAATCGCCGATTTAACCGTCTTGATCAAATGCTCTGACTCACGAATGCCGGCGGCGAATTGATCTTGAGCCTGTCGAAGACCTTGCGATATCGCTGCCGCTTCTTGTCGAGCCGACCCTGACAGCCGAATATTTCGGCTGGACATCGCTAAGCCATCAGTTTCACGAATCGTCGGTGCCACGATGATTTGAATGGGTATATCGAGGTCAGCCACCATCCGTTGAATGACCGCGATTTGCTGAAAATCCTTCTGACCGAAAATTGCGACATCAGGTCGACCCGCCGAAAATAGTTTGGCGACAACAGTAGATACCCCAGAAAAGTGTCCGGGTCGCGACGATCCCTCTAAAACATCGGTGATTCCACCAACGTGAACACTTGTTGAGAAATTTGCACCGTACATGGTGTCAACTGTGGGTGCATACAGAAACTGCACAGCATGTTGTTCAAGCAACTGGATGTCGTGATCCAGTTGAAGCGGGTACTTGTCAAAATCGACTGAGTTGTTGAACTGCAATGGATTGACAAAGATCGTGGCTACCACTACGTCAGCATGTTGATGCGCAAGATCAAAGAGGGAAGTGTGACCTTGGTGCAATGCGCCCATTGTGGGGACCATGGCCACCGACTGACCATTTATTCGACATGCGTCAACAGTTTGACTGAGTTCCTTGGGAGTACGAAGAATTTGCACAAGATTTAGTGGAACGAGTGATCTTCATCGGGGAAAGTTCCACCTTGAACATCAGCGATGAAAGCTCTCGTTGCATCAATGGTCGGCGTGCGCAACTCGGCGTAATGCTTGGCAAAGCGATACTTCGAATCACACAGTCCAAGAACGTCATGAAGAACCAAAACTTGACCATCGCAATGGATCCCTGCGCCAATACCAATCGTTGGGATACTCACTTTTTGGGTGATTTCTTGGGCGAGTTCCATCGGAACGCCTTCAATAACTATCGCGCATGCTCCAGATTGTTCGGCTGCATGAGCATCTTCAAGAATTCGTTCACGGCCACCCGCTTCGAAACCTTCGGTACGACCCTGCACCCTGAATCCACCCATGCGATGAACACTCTGCGGAGTCAATCCGATATGTCCCATGACTGGAATATCTACGCGAGTGATCGCTGCGATGGTCTCGGCCATGTGCACGCCACCTTCAAGTTTGATGCACTGAGCGCCGTTTTTCATCAACACGATCGAGGATTCGACACCTTGCTCGGGACTGATTTGATACGAACCAAAAGGCAGATCACCAACGACGAGGGCTTTGGTGTGAGCGCGTGCCACGCAGCGAACGTGATAGGCCATTTCATCAAGATCCACGGGAATGGTGTTGCTGGTTCCTTGAACGACCATTCCTACTGAATCGCCGACCAATATCATGTCGATGCCGGCTTCATCAACAAGCCGAGCATAAGTAACGTCGTAAGCCGTGATCATGGTCATGCGCCGACCTACGGCTTTCCATGCCGCAAGATCGGGAACCTGAACTTTCTTACGATCGTTGGGTAGTGATGGCATCACAGAACCTCTTAGGGTCGATACGGGGGAGCAAGTAGAACTTAAAGAGCAGAGCGAAACCTAGCGACATCGTTACCTGCTTAGGCGTTCTCGGGTCCGATTTTTTGTGATTTAGGGCATGCCAATCAGTCGTCACCGAAAGCCGATGGGCAGAGGTCGCGATAGCTCACCATTCCACCGGCCGATGTTGCGCGCAAAATGGCTTCAGTACAGGCTTGGGCGAACATATCGGCTCCAGCCGCCAGCACTTTGTTGAGTAACGCCGGACGCCCAACTGGGTCGCTAAAAATTGGCTCATTTTCGGACAGTACTAAATCGCCATGACCTACTGACAGTCCAAATATCGAGTCACCATCATTCATGAGATGCGCGGGTCGTACAGCCCGGGCAAGACCGTCATGCGCGACGGCTGCGAACTTGGTGCATTCAGACTTTGACAAACGGAGGTTTGTCGCGACCACTCCAATAGTTGTATTCAATGAACCTTCATGTGATGCGACAGGTATCGTAAGGGCTGCTAAATATTCCCGGAGAGCTTTCCTATCGCTGGCGTTTGGACGATGTAAGCGCGTCATGGACTCATTCCATGGAAGGCATGTATCTGGATTGATCACCGATCCAATTGAGTTGACAACAGCAATTGCCGAAACTACATGTCCGCTTTCGATACATGTACTGGCCATTGCGAGTCCGCCTTTGAGGCCACCAGAGCGAGCGCCTGCTCCAGCACCGACACATCCCACCGCAGTCGTTCTTGTTTTTGCTGATCGCGACGCGCGATAGCCGAAAGTTGAATCGGGGCGGTTGCTGAACTTCCCTCCACGACCAAGATCAAAGATCACGGCGCCTGGGACAATCGGCACTACCCACGACTCATCTTTGCCAACTGAAAAACCACAGCCAGCCTCTTCGAGATATTCCATCACGCCCTGTGCGCTTGCAAGCCCGTAGGCACTACCGCCACTCAAAACAATGGCATGTACCTTCTGAATCAAATTCTCTGGTCGTAACAGATCGGTTTCTCGAGTACCAGGTCCGCCACCTCGCACATCAACACCCGCGATGGCTCCCGTGGGAGTCAAGATCACAGTTGTCCCGGTCATCCAACCTCGCGATGATCGAGCGAAATGTCCGACCTTGACCGAACCTACATCGGTAAAAGAATCATTGAGCGCCGTCACACCTGTCTGTGAACGATTGGAACGAACCATCTGCCCATGCTGTCAGATTTATCAGTTCCAACAAGTACTTACCGATAATCTCAGGGTGTGAAGGACGAACCGGCTTACGCACCAATTGCGATGTCTAAAAGTCGAGCCTGGCGAAATCGTTTCTTTGCCGGTGCAGTTCATTACCTGTGGGAGATGGCTGTCGAGGCAGGAGCGATTGGAGCGACAACCAGGCGGGGTCAACGGTTTGGATCTTTTGGGCAACAGAGCGTGATTTGCTTCCCGACCAACACAATTTTCAACGAGCAGTTCATACATATCGGTCGCAACACCATGATCGGCCCGCAGTGCACTTTGTCGGCTGGAATGGTTCCGGGTCAAAAATGTATTTCGGAACGAATCGTCACAATTGGCGATCGTTGTTTGATCGGAAAGGGGAGCGGCATCGTCGGCCATTTCTCGATTGAAATTGGTGATGACGTGTGGACTGGCCACAATGTCTATATCACCGACCAAAACCATGGCTACAAAGATGTGACTTTGCCGATCTCGGTGCAAACAATGCCCGAAAAGCCGGTACGTATCGGAAACGGTTCGTGGCTTGGCTACGGCAGTGTGATTCTTCCAGGCGCCGATATCGGCGAACATGTTGTTATCGGAGCGAACAGCGTCGTCACTGGTCTAATTCCGTCATTCAGCGTGGCGGTTGGTTCACCTGCAAAAGTTATTCGGCAATTTGTGGATGGCACGTGGCTAGACGTCAATAACTAAACAGCTAAGTCCATCGGCGCCGCACATGACGTCATGCGGTTGTTTGTCGTGAAGTCGTTGATGTAATCAGATTCAGGCGATCCTTCAAGCATTGATTCTGCAAAAGGGGCATTCTCGCCAGTGCGTAAAACTGCCGTGTAATCAATTCGCGCATTGATCCAACTTTGGTAGATCTCTCGCCAGCGACTGGACAATTTTGCGTCCTCAACGTCGTTTGGTACCTGAGCCGTCACATCGTTCAGCATTTTCTGAACGATCACCGTTGCTTTATCAATGATGTCTGCTCTTTCAGACAACGCATTTCCGTTCACCGAATCAATGCGACGAAGGTCAATAAGTTTGTCACGTTCTAGATTGGCATTTTTGCAGATTTCTTCTGCCCGAACCGTCCATGCTTTATCTTCGAGGACGTTGACTCCCTGCTTCGAAGCAAAGAACAAGGCATAGACCCAAAACGCTGCGAGACACACGCAAATTGTTCCCAGAAAGAACTGCAATGGACGTCGGGACCGGGGAGACTTCTCGCTGTCAGCATTCATGGTTTCGCTCATGATGTCGCTCACGATGTTTTGGCTGGACGATACGACGTCGCAAGTTGCAACACTGCTCCACCAACTCCGAGCACGGCAGTAAAAATGAGGGCGCCCCAACCCGAGATGGTGAAATTAATAGCATTGTCAATCGACCATGCACCTGGCCCCATGGTTCCGACGGCTAAAGCTCCGAGCGCAATCGTTGCGCAGTATTCCCATCCCTGATTCGGGAGGAATACAAAAAATCCGACCTTCAAATGCGATGTGTAAATGGCAACGACCATCACGCCAATGACGCCCGCTGCGGCTAGCGGAGTGAGCAGACCTAACGCCAACAGCACTCCGGCGCCGATCTCGGTCGCTGCAGCCATTCGAGCTTGCCACTTGGGCCACTTCATACCGATACTTCCGAACCAAGAAGCGGTTCCAGATAGTCCGCCTTTACCAAAAACCTTGTTGTACCCGTGGTAGGCGAGAAAGAGACCAAGTACTAAACGTAAAACCATCAGACCAAAATTGATCTGATCTAATCCGAACTGATTTTGAAGACTAAGCATGAGATCAGATTACTGCTAGGAATATTGGGTGCACGATCATTCATCAACTTCGGGAAGGTTTCATCGCACAATCAAGTTGCTCCGTGCGCTGATTTCTTACCATCCTGGCCTTTTCTCCATTTCTATGGCGGGAGCCGCGCTTTTCGCTGTTTGTACGGTCGCTTCATCTTGGTTGCTTCGATGGATCATCGATGAGGTAATCGTTCGACGTTTTGACTCACAACATTTCTCTCTTTCGCGTACTCTGACTGCAGTTGCGTTACTCCTTGGACTATCGCTCATCAGAGCTTGTGGGGTCATCGTTCGGCGATCATTCGCTGGACGAGCTCAATGGCGAACAGCTCAGAGTTTGACCGACGAAGTAGTCGATGTTTTGGTGCAGCAACCACCTCAATGGCATCGACAACAATCGACCGGAGATTTGCTGACACGTGCAGGCGTCGATGTTGATGCAAGCGTTGCGGTCATGGCACCACTGCCCTATGCGAGCAGCGTGATTTTGATGATGGTGATCGCGGGCTACGGTTTGATCTCTAATGATGTCGCCCTCGGGGTTGCGGCAACTTCGGTCTTTCCATTGTTAATCGGACTCAATGTGCTGTATCAACGACGAGTTGATAAATGGTTTGATATCGCACAGGGTGAACTGGGCTCTCTTTCTGCTGCGGTACATGAAAGTTTTGAAGGTGTCACAGTGGTCAAGGCTTTTGGTGCTGAAAATCGTGAGACGGAAAGACTTGCCGTCATCGCTTCACGAGTTCAAAATGCTCGAGTTGAAGCGATTCGCTTGCGATCTCTTTTTGAAGCGGCTCTCGACTTCGTTCCCAATCTCACCAATATCTGTTTGGTGATTGGCGGAGCTTTCCGCGTACGGAGTGGCGATCTCACGGTTGGTGAATTGGCCAGTTTCATTTACATGTTCACACTTTTGGTTTTCCCGTTACGGTTGATCGGTTACGCACTTTCAGAAATGCCACGCTCACAGGCGGGATTTGGGCGAATTCAAAGACTCCGACTCAGTCCAATACTGACCGACCCGAGGTCAAAGTATTTGCGTGCTGGCACAGAGCTCGAAGTGAAGTCGATTGCAATAGGGCATGATTCAGAACACGTTCTTCTCAAGAATTTCTCTGCGACCTTTCGACCTGGAACATTTACGGCCCTCGTCGGTTACACGGGTTGTGGCAAGTCAACTTTTCTTCAATCACTTGCCGGAACTATTCCATGTCTACAGGGAGATATATCCACACCTGGAAAACAAGTCAGTCTCGTCTTTCAAGAGCCTTTTCTTTTTGGAACTTCCGTTAGTGACAATATTTGCATGGGAGAACATTTCGAAGATAATGAAATATTATGGTCTCTAGCAGTAGCCGAAGCAGATTTCGTTCATCAACTCCCGCAAGGAATCAACACGATTATTGGAGAAAGGGGAGTCGGGCTATCTGGCGGCCAGCGTCAACGAATTGCGTTAGCCCGAGCAGTGATCAGAAGACCACAAATCCTTCTTCTTGATGACACCACGAGTGCACTTGATCCCAATACCGAAATGAAGGTTTTGAAAAATATCGAGAATGAATTGTCAGATGCAGTAGTGATTGCCGTTGCGTCCCGACCGTCTCTCATTGGCATGGCCGATGAAGTGATGTTTTTTCATCCAGAAATAATGGTGGGCCCCAGCCAGCATTTAGAGCTTCTTGTGCAAAGTGGCCCCTACCGGGCACTCATGCAAGCGTATGAACGTCCAAAAGAGCAGAATTCGTCACATAGCAAGGACCTGTTGTGATCGAATCGACAAACAACGGAGCCATCGCCACTCTCAATCGAGGAGTACGCGCTGTACCTAGCCTGAGACAAGGAATTGGTTTCACTGTCTTTTTAGCTTTGATAGGAGCAAGCGGTCGGGTTGTCGTCCCAGTTGTCATCCAACAGGCAATCGATCATGGTTTACACCTAACTAATAATTCTGCGCAGCAAACAGTAAATGTATCTCTCGTCATCAAAGTTTGTGTTGGGGCAGCTATTTATTTGTTGATTGCTGCGGTCGCTCAACGAACTGCCGTTTCTAGATTGGGTCAACGAAGTGAAGCAGCCCTTTTCGAATTACGAGTTCAACTTTTCCAACATATTCATTTACTGAGTCTCGAGGATCACAACGACGAACAACGCGGATCGTTGGTGGCTCGAGTGACCTCCGATGTCGAAACACTTTCTCAATTCTTTTCTTGGGGAGGTTTGGCCTACTTGCTAGATGGCGCATTAATGGTGATCGTTGCTTCCGTCATGCTTGCCTACGACTGGGTGTTAGCGCTCATTGTGATTGCGATCTCAACGCCATTAATTTATGTGCTTCGTCGAGTTCAATCAAAGTTAATTGCTGCATACGATGCCACGCGTTCGGCGAATTCTTTTGTATTGGGTTCAACAGCAGAACTCGTGACAGGTGCAGAAACCTTGCATGCTTATTCTGCTGGAGCAATTTTCGGTCAACGGGTGAAAAAATCGGCTAAAGCACGAGGAGACGCCCAGACAAAGGCAACAATGATCGGTGCTTTACTGTTTCCGTCCGGAGAAATATTTGGCGCGATAGCGGTCTCGTCGGTCGTATTTATCGGTTTATGGCGAGGTTCGGGTTCAGGCCTCACGGCCGGAGCATTAGTTGGCTTCATTTTCTTGACCTATCGATTTCTCGAACCAATAGCTGAACTCACCGAGGTTTTAGATCAAACCCAAACTGCAATCTCAGGAATGCGAAGAATCCTTGGAATCTTGGCGATACCAGTCGGACCAGAGGCTCCGAAATATCCGATCGAAGTTGGTAGCGGACCTTTAGACATTGAAATAGAGAATCTGTCCTTTGCTTATCGTCCTCGCGATGGTGAGTCCGAGATTGACTCTCACGCAGTTTTGCAAAACGTTTATTGTTCAATCCCGTTCGGCACTCAAGTTGCAATAGTGGGAGAGACGGGTTCAGGTAAGACGACACTCGGACGGCTTCTTTCTAGATTCTCTGATCCGACAGTTGGGCAGATCTCAATTGGCGGTATCCCGTTGAATCGAATCCAAAATGATGAGTTAAGAAAATTGCTAGTAGTTGTGCCTCAAGAACCCTTCCTCTTTTCAGACACTGTCGCCGCTAATCTTCGTTTCGCGCTTCCTCGAGCGACACAACAACAACTAGTCGACGCATTCTCCAACGTTGACTTGCAGGATTGGTTCGAAACTTTACCCATGGGCCTCGACACACTCGTAGGACAACGCGGTTCTCAATTATCGGCTGGTGAACGGCAATTGATTGCATTAGTGCGAGCGTCTCTCATCAATCCCTCAATTTTGATTCTTGATGAAGCGACCTCATCTGTTGATGCGTCTACAGAAGTCCGTCTGACTAGAGCCCTTGACAAACTTTCCCGTGGGCGTACAACCATTTCGATCGCTCATCGGCTTTCTACGGCGGCACGAGCGGATCGAGTATTAGTGCTTGATTCGGGACTTCTTGTGCAAGATGGAACCCATGATGAATTGGTAACGACTCCTGGCCTGTACTGCGAGATGTATAAATCTTGGGAGATGTCTCGCAACTCGGCAGATTGACCGACTGAGAAATGACACAATAGGCATTATGGAAATTGTTTTGGTCCGTCATGGGCAACCAGAATGGGTCAAAGATGATCTCAATGTTGACAACCCGCCTTTAACCGATTTGGGTTTCGCCCAGGCTGAATGCGTCGCTCGGGCCTTAGAGGGTGAACATTTCGATGAGATCTGGGTATCTCCGCTCGTTCGTGCTCAACAAACTGCGCAGCCACTTCTCGCACAGCGCAACATGAAGGTTGGGCCGGTCGTCACCCAAGATTGGCTTGAAGAGATCCGCAACCCTCTTTGGCACGGAACGCCACGTGAGAAGGCAGATGCGGCTTACTGTGAAGAGCGTGCACGTGTCGCGGAAAAGCGTTGGGACGGACTCACCGACGGTGAGCCGGTTCGAGATTTTGTTCAACGGATTCACTCGGGAGCAGATACTTTCTTGAACGATCGTGGGATTCATGCAAGTCCCCAAGATTTGCCAGTTTGGCATATTGACGAACCACAACGGAAGATTTTGTGTGTCGCTCATGCGGGTACAAATAGCGTTTTCATTGGGCACATCTTGGGTCTAGATCCAACTCCATGGGAATGGGAACGATTTGTGATAGCCCATGCGTCAATCAGTCGTCTTGAATCTTTCCAAATCGGTGATGGCCACTTTTTCGGTTTAACCAAACTGAGCGATGTCGAACATATGACTGTTGATCAAAGGACCTTTTAATGACGCAACGCGATCTTGACCCCAATCTTCTCAAAATGTATTCGTTTTTGGTTTTTTCAAAACTTGAGGGAGCAGTCACCTCAGGAATGATTCACCTCGGCGATCGGCTCGGTTTGTACCAAAGTCTTTCATCATTTTCACATGCTGTGACATCTGATGAATTGGCGGCATCACTTCAACTTCATCCTCGTTGGGTCCAAGAATGGATTCATAACCAAGCAGCAGCACGACTGATTGAAGTAGAGATTGACGAACGGGGGACCGAGCGTTATTCAATGACACCAGAAGCGGTTGTTGTTTTATCTGATGAATTGCATCCTGCTTTTGGAATGGGCATGTTTCACCGCCTGCCACAAACCATGCAAAGCCTCACCGTTTTACCTGAGAGTTTTAAGACGGGTATTGGTCTCGACTACGACAGTCATGGGCCCGAGGGTGCCGTGGGAATTGAGCGAAGTTTTGAACCGTGGAGCCGTTCATACCTTTTACCCGTGGTTCTTCCTGCACTTGACGGCGCAGTTCAACGTTTAGAAGCAGGCGCGAAAGTAGCCGATATTGGTTGCGGAGCAGGTGGCGCGGCTATTCGGATGGCCCAGGCCTTTCCGAAAACAAAGGTCACCGGTTATGACATTTCGCGTTACGCCCTCGACCGAGCGCTTGAAAAGAAATCAATTGACGCCACGAGCAACGTTCACTTCGTAGATCCCCGAGTGACACCGTTACCTAATGACGAATCTCTCGACATCGTGACTGCCTTTGACTGTATTCATGACATGACACATCCACAAGAAGTTATGGAGGCAATTCGAGGCTCACTTAAGCCCGATGGAATTTGGCTCCTCGTTGACATCAAAGCCCTCGATACATTCGGTGAAAACATGGCTAAAAATCCGATGGCTTCATTGATGTACGGCATCAGTGTGATGAGTTGCATGTCATCAGCAATGTCAGCCGAAGGCGGTGCTGGACTCGGGACTTTAGGGCTTCCAGAATCTAAGGCCCGCAGCATGGCGGCTTCTGCTGGCTTTACTCGTTTTCGCAAACTTGATATTGAGCATTCGCTCAATGCGTTTTACGAGGTTCGACCGTAATAAACCATAAGAGGGTTACTTTCCTGAGGGGGAATCATGAGTAGCGATATCACTATTGAAGAAGTTAAGACGGCCAGCTCTGCGCTCAGCATGTGGGCACACATTGCAACTGTTGGCGCCGATCACGAACCCGATGTCGTTCCTGTTCATCCATGCTGGGACGGCGAAACGTTATGGATCATGGTTGGATTGACATCTACCAAGACTCGAAATGTTGCAGAGAACCCTCGGGTCGCCCTTCATTGGCAGGTCACTGAAAACGGCGATGGGGTAGAAGTGTGGGGAACTGCTCGAGTGCTGAGTGACATTGATACAAAACGTCGTTTGTGGAGCGGAGTCTTCGACTACGACCTCAGCGGATTCGCTCCAGGTGGACCCGATAACAGCCCTGATACTGCCTTTATGGAAGTCACCGTTGAACGAGCCCTCGTCATGAAGATGTACGGCATGGGTGGCATGCAGCGCTACTCGCGAGCATAGAGAAACACCATGACCCGTCTCAGCAAACTCTCCCGAAGCCTGGTTGGCAAAACTGCCATCGTGACTGGTGCGGCAAGCGGTATGGGTCGAGCGACTGCGTTTCTTCTTGCCGACGAGGGAGCAAGCGTCGCCGTCGTCGATCTAGATCAGGCCAAGGTCAATGCTGTCGTCCAGGCCATCCAAAATGAGTATGGAGCTCAACGAGCAATTGGTTTCGCAGTTGATGTGCGAGATACTGAGCAACTTCAAACTGTCGTTGACAAGACCGTTGCTGTTCTCGGATCACTTGACATCGTGATCAACAATGCCGGTATTTCTCTGTCTTCTCCAGCCACCTCGTCAAATGATGATTTCTTAGCTGCATGGGAGACAACTATGGCCATCAACTTGTCGGCGTATATTCACCTCATTCGAGCCGCCCTCCCACATTTGAAACAATCCTCATCAGGACGAATCGTGAATGTCGCTTCGACAGAATCAATTGTTGCGACACCGACATTGTCTGCCTATTCAGCATCAAAGTCGGGCGTCGCCGGACTCACCCGAAGTTTGGCGGTTGAACTGGGCAAAGATGGAATCACAGTTAATTGCATCTGCCCTGGACCAATCAACACAGGAATGACTGAGGCTATTCCTGCAGAAATGAAAAGTAAGTATGCGCAACGTCATGTCGCTCTACGGCGTTACGGAGAACCAGAAGAAGTTGCGCAGATGACGGTCAGTTTGTGTATGCCTGCGATGAGTTTTGTCACCGGAGCATCAATCGTCGTTGACGGCGGAATGACGATACGCCACACGTGACTGCCTTCTTTTAACAGCATCCGAAAATAGGAGATTAATCAATGATCAATGGTTTCTATCTGGTGTTGAGGCAAGTTTTGGTTAGAGGTATTCCTGCTCTCGTACAAAAATTGAAAAAAACGCCACAACAACGAGAGGATCAACTCCTCAAACGTCAAGAAGAAAAACTAGTACGTAAGAAGAACAGAAAAACGCCACAACAACGAGAGGATCAACTCCTCAAACGTCAAGAGGAAAAATGCATCAAACGTGAAGAGAATAAACGAAGAAAAAAGAAGGAACGAAAATGGGGTTGTTTAGTCATGCTCATATTAATTCTTCTTTGGGTTTTGTTCTTCGTACTGATATCCAGTCCTCATTAATGACATCATTGACAAAATATTTGAGTCTGATAATAAAACCGAAATTGTTAAGTGTCATTGATTAATCGCCAGCCGCGATAGCAAATTACATTTCGCTTTTGTAGACCATCTTCAAACATCAATTATTCTTAATCTTGAATATTCGTAGAATCCTCAAGAGAATATTTCGATTTATGAACGTCACAAGTGAGCCAACAAGAATTTAAGGTTAATAATTTTGTAAGTTAGGGATCCACTATGAAATGAGCAAAGACCAACACTTGAATTTACTGAGTCTTTGAATTTCAAAGTTACTGCGCCGGATCAATAATTCCGGTGAGTCCTGTTGGTTCATGAGGACCGAGGACTAATTGCTCAAGTATTCCGATTCCTTGGTGTGTCACGCCATCAGCAGCGGTCATCGTCGCCCGACATAAGGCCTGAATGTGAATGTTTTGCGGATCGCACGGTTTGTCTACCGGCAGATTCCAACGTTCGGAGCCAACTGCGAGTTCGCCCTTCCAGTGTCCGTGACCCCACTCGGGATTTCCGTAACCAATTCCAAGCATATGGAACTCATATAGAGGTTCTAAGACGATTGAGTGAGTACCTGCAGCCTCGTCAATGAGGTCAATGGAAAATTCTTGCGCCCACCGAGTGCCGGAGCGCCACTTGGTCGCATATTCAACCTGCGCCATTTCATGAGCAGCTTGATCTCCATCAGGGATGATGAAGCCAGTCTCATGCCAGCGTTTGCCCGACGCGTATTCGTTGACGTCAAAGTGTGTCGCGAAATTCTCAAAGTTGATCGGAGCCCACAACCAATAGAACTGTCGTTCACCGACCGGAGCGCCTAATTCTGCGGCTGGGCCAACCGGTCGAACTCCCCACGAACGATCACGTGATCCGTATGTAGAAGTGGCATCCACTTCGTGACGCACACCATCAACTTGAACCCATCCGCTCCAATGTCCGAATTGCGTGAGTCGGGTGTAGTCGAACAGCGTGCGTTGTCCAGCCTTGACCAAAAAATGGGGTTCTTGAACTGGGCCGCTTCGAGCAACGAAAATCAATTCAGCCTTTACTCCATGCTCGGCGCTATCAACGATGATCTGATGTCGTTTCATCGGTTCAAGAACATTGACCTGGATAGGTCCAACATGGTTTGCTTTGGCCCGATCTGGGTGGGCACGACATGAAGTATGTATTGAGATTTGTTCTTTACCTTCGACAATGACTGAGAAGGAAGCGTCCGCAACATGGCGATTCGGATATAAACCCATGGCGACGGCGAAGTACAAAGACGCATCGGCGCGATATCCATTAAAAAAGTAGCGGTCGTAATGATTGGGATCACTTGTTCCAGTTTCATTGACTGGAGCACTTCCCGAATGAATGGGGTAGTCGTCAAATGATGAAAGCATGATGTGACCGTAGTCCCAACAGGTGGCACCGGCGAACCCATACGCCTACTGTGGGATTATGAGTTCGTCACAAGACGCCCGTCGAGGTCGACAATTGAGTCCGGCCAGGTACGCCTGGGTCAGTCGTTTCGCCTTGATTTTGTTGTGTGTCATTGTTGTGAGCGGGGCGGCAGTACGACTTTCGGGTTCGGGATTAGGTTGCTCCGATTGGCCACGGTGCAACTCTGAGAAGTTCGTGGACGTTTCCACAACGCACGGGGCAATTGAACAGGTCAATCGATTGTTCACAGGGCTGGTGACGGCAATCGTCATCGCCGCAGTTTTGGCGGCTCGTTTTAGAATTCCGTACCGCAAAGATTTAGTCATGCTGTCGTGGGGTCTCGTGGCTGGAGTCATTGGCCAGATCGTCCTTGGCGGGATCGTTGTGTTAACCGATCTGCATCCCGTCGCTAATCAAGGCCACTTCATACTTTCCATGATTCTCGTCGCTAATGCTTTGGTTTTGCATCAGCGAGCGACGAAAGACCACAAAGTTCGGCGTCTGACGCGTATCTCTGCTCTTCAGAAGGTCATTCGTTTCACCGTAGTGATGGGAAGCGTTGCTATTTTGACTGGAACGATCGTGACTGGCTCTGGCCCGCACGCCGGAGACGAGAAGGCCCGCCGATTTGATCTTGCAATAACCTCAGTTGCACGTATACATGGCATCACCGTCTTGATTGCGATTGCACTCTTGTTGTTTGTGGCCTGGAAGATTAAGCAACAGAGCGTCCAGCAACTGTTTGGTCCGTTAGAGATGGTCCTCGTTATCGCTGTTCTTCAAGCAACTGTTGGTTATGTGCAGTATTTCAATGACATCCCTGCATTGCTCGTCGGTATTCATGTATTTGGAGCAACAGTGTTTTTCTTGTCACTCGTCAATCTATGGATGGTTTCGAATCAGATTGCCGAGGCCAATCCCGAAATCACCGACCGCAATTCTGCGATCGTTTCATAGATAATTTCTTGAACAGGCTTGATCGCCTCGATACGACCCATTACCTGACCGGTTAATGCAATCGCGGCTTCCATATCTCCGCCGAAGTAAAGATCGAGGGCACGAGACATTTCGGTCAACGGAACGTGATCCTGCTTCTCTAGTTCGGTGGTTCTTTCAGTGCGCAAGGCCCGCAATCCTGGACGTGACAGTCGGTTCAAGAAAACAGTTCCCGTTTCTGCACCGTTAATAATTGAGTTCTTCCAATTGTTGTGAACAGGTGATTCTGCAGCAGAAACCATTCGGGTTCCCATTTGCACGCCTTCTGCGCCAAGAGCAAAAGCAGCGGCCATCGACACACCGTCGCAGATACCACCTGCAGCGATGATTGGTAACGAAACCTTTGATGCGATGAGGGGTAAAAGGACCATCGTCGCGACATCTTGCGGGTTCTTAAATCCGCCGCCCTCTCCACCTTCAACAACGAGACCATCAACTCCTGCGTCGACAGCTTTGAGCGCTGCGGCGAGGGTTGGAACGACATGAAACACAGTCAGTCCAGCAGCCTTCAATTGACCGGTGTACTGCTGCGGATTTCCAGCCGATGTGGTCACGAATTTGACACCCTGATCCACCACAAAATCAACAATTGAAGGATCGCGCACAAACAGTTGGGCGATGTTGACTCCGAATGGCTTATCGGTCAATTCACGCATGCGCAAAATCTCTAGACGAACATTGTCCAGTTCGCCAGATGATGTTTCAATAATTCCGAGCGCCCCCGAATTACTGACAGCCGAAGCAAGTTGAGAACGAGCGATCCAGCCCATCGGAGCTTGAACAATCGGGTAGTCAATGCCGAGCAGCTCGGTGATGCGATTCTTTATTGGCTGGGGAGCGACAAGCGGATTGGTCATCCTTTGACGGTAGTTGGTCGCTGGACTGATATCGCAATGATGGGCAGACCAACGAGCACCAAGAGCATTCCAACCCACGCCTGTCCTGACACCGTCTCGTGCAACACGAAAAAGGCTAAGAGGGTGGCGACAACTGGTTCGAGAAGCGTGAGCATCACGACAGTGGTTGGAACCAATTTGGTGAGGCCTTTGCCAAAAGCGACATAAGCAAGGGTCAACGTCACGATTGCCAAATAAGCGAGCATCACAACGCCTCGTTGCGTGGCAACCCAGGCAACTGGTCGGAACAATAGAAAAGGACTCGTCAACACACCGGCACCCAAAAAGAGCACGCCCATGACAGCAGTTGAATCGAGTTTTTGCTCAATCAGAACCGCCGCACATTCGGTATAAATCGCGTAGGACAAACCAGCGATCAATGCCGCACACAAACCCACAATTTCAACGTCTGACCCAGAGTTTTGAGCGGAAGACAAAAACGCTAAGCCGATTGACAGGATGAGAGCAGCCAAGTACCACAGACGGTGCGGCGCAGGACGACCGCGCAATGCTCCGATCAACCGCGCAAATATTGGACTACTGCCAATCGTGATGACCGTCGCAACTGCGACCCCAGCGTGGCGTGTCGAATAGAAAAAGCACAACTGGTAGGCACCGACTCCCGCCGCACCAAGTACGGCCAACCTCAATTGACTGACTACCCGCCGAAAATGGCGATAACTCAGAACAGCAAGCCCGCCGCCGCCTATGAGTAGCCGAATCACGCCCGCCGTAACGGGGTCGACGCCAATTGGACCATTCGCCAAAACAGTCCCAGTTGTGCCAAAAAGCGCAGCCGCACCAAGGATGCACAAAATCGGCCCAAGAGGGGATTTGTTTGTGGGTACGCAAGTTCCATCAGCCATAGGACCTGCACTACGCTAGGTCAAGTTCATGGCGGTGCAAGACGGTTCTGGTACAGGGTTTCTGGGGAGAGTTGAATTTCAAGTGAAATCATCGGCGAAAAAATCTCCATTCGTTCGTCTCCTGGTTCTTTTGTCGGCGATTTTTGCTGTCCTGGGTTTTGCCTTTTCTCCGGCTCGTGCCGAAGGTGATGGTTACGCGATTCGCGTGCAGGTTAAGCAACAGCAACGCGATGCAGCAGGAAAGACTGATAATCAACCCATCGCTGGGGTCACTGTTTTTGTTACCGATGCCGACGGGGTCGAAATTGGGCGCTTAGAAACAGATGCTGAAGGTATCGCAATCTTTGATCTTCCTGCAAAAGCCGATTACACAGTCACCATTGATGAGTCAACTTTGCCTGCTGGACAGAAACTTGACGCTGCGGCCTCCAACAGCCAAACGTTGCTCGGCGATTCGTTCGTCATGAAAACAAAGGTAGTGAACTTCTTTACCGGAGGTTCGCAGAGTGTTTCACAATCGCTTTTTGAAAAGATTGCCCAGCGCCTTGTCGATGGTGTACGTCTTGGATTAATTCTGGCCATGTGTTCAGTCGGTTTGTCACTGATTTTTGGCACCACCGGATTGACAAACTTCGCCCATGGTGAGATGGTCACCTTTGGCGGACTTGCGGCATTCGTCCTGAATATTTCTGGCTTGAGTTTCTTGGGATTTTTGAGCTTTATTCCAGGAATTCGACCTGACGGCACATTCCATATTTTGTGGGCGGCCCCAATTGGCATCATCGCTGGTGGAGGATTTGGTTGGGCGCTCAACTACGCGATTTTTGGTCGTTTGCGTAAACGTGGAATTGGTCTCGTGACTCAAATGGTGCTCACTGTCGGACTATCAATCCTTTTGCGCAACTTCTTCTTGTCACGATTTGAAGGACGAACCCGTCCGTATGCAGAATTCACTTTGCAACGCGCCATGGAATTTGGACCAATTAGCATTACGGCGCGTGATCTCATTGTGTCGATCCTGAGTCTGCTGATTTTGATCAGTGTGGCAATGGCTCTTCGGTTCACACGATTGGGTAAGGCGACTCGAGCAGTGTCAGACAACCCAGATTTGGCATCTGCAACGGGTATTGACTCCGAGAAAGTCATCCGTTTGGTATGGATTCTTGGCGGTGCCCTAGCGGCGGCTGGTGGAATCTTCAGAGGACTCGACGAACAAGTCAGTTTCGACATGGGCGGACGGTTGTTGTTCTTGTTGTTCGCTTCAATCACTCTCGGCGGACTTGGTTCAGCCTTTGGCGCGCTGATGGGTGGTTTTGTCGTCGGCATCATGGTTGAAGTTGCCAGTTTGGTTGTACCAACCGAATTAAAAGCCACACCCGCATTGCTGGTATTGATTTTGGTTCTTCTCTTGCGTCCGCAAGGGATCCTTGGACGAGCGCAGAGAGTGGGTTAACCGTGGATTGGTCTCTCATCATCGAAAACAGCATCAAAGGCTTTATCGGCATTAACGCCGTGTACTTTGCGATCGCTGCCATTGGACTCAACGTGCAATTCGGTTTTACAGGGCTACTGAATTTCGGTCAAGCGGGTTTTATGGCTTGTGGCGCCTACGGACTAGGCATGACCGCTCATTACTTTGGCATCTCGATGTGGTGGGGTATTCCGATCGGTATCGCATTCTCAGTTGTGTTGGGTTTTTTAATGGGTATCCCAACCCTGCGATTGAGGGCTGACTATTTAGCAATCGTCACTATTGCATCTGCAGAAATTATTCGCCTTGTGGTGCGTTCGGTGAAGTTCAAGACCTATTTCGGTGGCAGCGATGGCATCAATGGATTCTCTGATTCATTTCGCAACATTGGCGATGACATCGGAATTGTCCAAGCAAATCAATATGGGTTTTGGCCGCTTCGTTTCACTGGACGCGAGATATGGACTCTCGTTGTTGGTTGGGTCGTCGTCGCCGTCGTTGCGTACTTCGTGTACTTGTTGATGAAGAGCCCATGGGGAAGAGTTTTAAAAGCCATTCGTGAAGACGAAGATGCCGTTCGCAGCCTTGGTAAGAGTGTTTTCTCGTACAAGATGCAATCGCTGATTTTGGGTGGGGCAATCGGCACGATGTCAGGCATGATTTTTGCGCTCGACCGGGGAAGCGTTCAACCAGACAACTACAGCCGCGACGTCACGTTCTACATCTTGACTGCGCTTGTACTTGGTGGAGTCGCCAAAGTTTCAGGATCGATCGTTGGTCCGATGATCTTTTGGGGAATATTCACCTTTATGGATAACTTCTTGCGGCAAGTCGCCAAAGACCCAGTTCACCTCGGCAATTTCACCATCATGAAGTCGACCCAAGTTGGTCAACTCAATTACATGTTGATCGGACTGACTCTCATTTTGTTGATGGTCTATCGACCTCAAGGCGTCTTTGGAAATCGCAAGGAGATGGCTTTCGATGGTCACTGAGAACTCACTATCAGAGGCGACTGTCGTAGCTCGTGCCGCTCTATCTGGAGTGGAACGGGCGCCAGGAGCAGCCAAGCCAGACGCCATTTTGAATGCCTCAGGCGTCCGTCGAGAATTCGGCGGAATCGTCGCTGTTGATGTTGAGCACGTGGAGATTCAGCGGGGAAGTATCACCGCGCTCATCGGACCAAACGGTGCTGGTAAGACAACTTTGTTCAACTTGCTCACTGGTTTCGATAAGGCCAATACCGGATCGTGGGCCTTTAATGGGAAGTCAATGGAGCACGTTGCTCCTCATAAGACGGCTTCGCTCGGAATGGTTCGAACCTTCCAGCTCACCAAAAGTTTGACCAAACTTTCAGTCATAGAAAATATGCGCCTTGGCGCCACCGATCAAAAGGGCGAAAAGTGGTGGAACGGTTTGTTTGGACGAATTTGGAAAGCACAAGAGGCTTCCATTACCGAACGCGCCGAAGAATTGTTGAATCGCTTCAAAATTGGCCATATGCGCGATGAATACGCCGGAGCTTTATCTGGTGGTCAGCGCAAGTTGCTCGAAATGGCTCGTGCACTCATGACGAATCCGACGTTAGTCATGCTTGATGAACCAATGGCTGGCGTGAATCCGGCGCTGAAACAGAATTTGAACGAACACATTCGCGGTCTGCGCGACCAGGGTATGACGGTGCTGTTTGTTGAGCATGACATGGACATGGTTCATGATGTGTCGGACTGGGTCATCGTGATGGCCGAAGGACGCATTATCGCCGAGGGCACGCCGGATGATATTTCGAAGAACCCCGCGGTGATCGACGCATATCTCGGAACTCGTCAGGGTCAATCGTTGTTGGAGGATGAGTGATGGAAGATACAGCAATCCTTCGGAGCACAGATCTCGTTGCTGGTTATATCCCTGAAGTCAATATTCTGAACGGCTGCGATGTTGTCGTGAATGCCGGAGAATTCGTGGGCATCATTGGCCCTAACGGTGCAGGTAAGTCAACCTTGCTCAAAGCAGTGTTGGGACAATGCAAAGTTCGTTCAGGAACTGTGACATTGATGGGCCAAGACATCACCGGTCGTAAGGCTCACGAATTGGTTCCGTTAGGCGTCGGCTATGTGCCACAGAACAAGAATGTCTTCCCTAGTTTGACCGTTAAAGAAAATCTCGAAATGGGATGTTTCTTGAAGCCTTCAGTTTTCGGTGAAAGGTTTGAATACGTCGTCAGCCTGTTCCCAAAGCTTGGCGATCGAGCTTCGCAGCGCGCTGGTGCACTATCGGGAGGCGAGCGACAGATGGTCGCTATGGGTCGCGCCCTCATGCTCGAGCCGAAGATCTTGCTACTCGACGAACCATCAGCTGGATTATCACCGGCTCTACAAGACGAAGTTTTTGTGCAGTGTCGTACGATCAATGCAACGGGCGTCGCCATCTTGATGGTTGAGCAAAATGCTCGTCGTTGCTTACAGGTCGTGAATCGGGGATACGTGCTTGATCAGGGTAGAAGCGCGTACACCGGAACTGGCCGTGAGTTGTTGTCTGACCCCAACGTCATCGAGTTGTACCTGGGCACGTTGGCAAAAGCCACTGGTGGCTGACCGTATTGAATAGCCACTGGTGGCTGACCGTATTGAATAGCCACTGGTGGCTGAACAAAACTTGAGTAACAAAAAGGCCCCCGGTTTCCCGGGGGCCTTTCCAGTTCCTAACTAGTTCATGATCTCGAACTAGTTACTGATCTAGTTGATCACTTACCAGCGTCGAAGTTTTCTCCGAGTGCGTTACCCATGTTGCCATCGGTTCCGTACCACATCTTGACCTTCGGGCCGATTCCGTTTTCAACGGCGGTACGCAAGATGCGGCTACCTTCGTCGAACGAGATCAACACGATGGCGTCCGGATC
>CAEZYH010000004.1_pt1 | contig 57141 bp, 52 predicted proteins | sample 7265461 | NCBI WGS metagenome assembly CAEZYH01 (sample SAMEA6813929, study PRJEB35770) | freshwater metagenome | biome: Freshwater; feature: Freshwater reservoir; material: water | place: Czech Republic | collected 2017-04-14 | depth 30m m | reverse complement strand
TATGAAAATGCATCGCCATCCACTTTTGATTTCATCGGTTGCCTTACTTGGTCTTGTCGGCTTAACAGCCTGTTCGAGCGATAGTTCGCCGGCATCGGTTTCGCAGGCACCATCAACAGATGCCACATCAGAAACTCCGACCGATCCGGCGAGTAGCTCAGCACCAACGAGTACCGCCAGTAAAGACACCCCTGCAACAGGTACTCCTTCTACTGAATCAGTCACGATTGAAGTTGACGCAGATAGAGGAATTGCCGATGATGCCTCGGTGGTTGTCGGTACACCCGTCACGATTCATGTGATCTCTGAAGTTGAGGAAGAATTTCACTTACATGGTTACGACATTGAACTAGCGGGTGATGATGTGACCTTCGAATTTGTGGCCGACAAATTGGGTGACTTTGAACTTGAATCACATGACACTGGTGAAGTGATACTGAATTTGTCAGTCGTTGCCGACTGACAAATTCAACAACACTAGTTAGTCCTTAGTTAACGCTTACTTCTGACGGCAAGGCTGGCCGCGGAGCGAACCGCATGCCGCAACTCCGGCAGGTACATCGAGGTTGGGTACGACTGAAAGCGCAATCGACGAAGGATGCTCGGCGTCGTGCCAAATCGTTACCTTTTCTCCAGCGTTGAGAGTTGCAAACTTCCATTCGCCACGGTTACCACCGGGCGTGTCAATCGTGATGCGAATTTTTGATCCAGCGCGGAATGGATGAGCGACTGGGAACATTTCAACTCTCGCCAAAACTGGTTCGTTGGGTGTTAGTAGCTGCATGTCAGACTTAAAGTAGTCATGCACTGGACGAAGTTCGGTACTGGTCGATTCGTTGAGGGCCCGCAGGCTGGCTCGGAGCCATCCGCTCTGGACATAAGTTTCCGATCCGTCGGGACGAATTTCACTGATTGTTACCTCGAGGTCAGTGTCAGTCGCCTCGCTGGAAACCCACAGGTCGGCGGAACCTGGTCCGATGATGACGGTGTCAGTCGTTAAAGCAGCTGTCGTGAATACGGCAGCTGTGCCTTCGGGGTTGCGCACCCAGTTCCACTGAATATTGGCATCCCAAATACTTCCTTCGCCTCCGAAGAATGTCTCAGGAGTTGCCGATGGATCAGCGGTGTATTTGGTGCTACTCGTTTGCGCAACATCGGTACCGAGAGTTCCGTTATCGCCCAAGTTGTATCGAAGTGTTTGTGCTTCCGGAATTGGCCAAGCGGAGAAATCGGCACGCCAACGGTTGAGCGGTGTGCCTGGTGTTTGACCATCTGCGGCGCCTTCTTCAAACAAGATGCGTACCGAGGGTTCGCTTTCGAAAATCTCAAGAGCTTCTTCGAAGGTCATTCCAGCGAAACGATTCTCTTGCACAATTGGAGTAGCGACTTTGAAAATTGAAGGAGTCAAAACCATCGCAATCACATAGGCGGCACTGAGATCAGGAACTTTTTTCGCGACATACAAACTCAAAAACTCGGCATAGCGGGGGAAGACAGCCGGTCCGAGAGATTCGGTATGCAGACCGTTGACCAAAGTTGTGTACATGTGTGGTGTGCCGGTGAACTTGTCAATGAATGCGGGGAAATGCCCACCTGTTTGTTCGTCTTGCCAGGCTCCTGCCAAGAAAACTGGAACATTGATTTTGTCAACAAACATTGATGGGTTGATGGGGTCTCCAACCTCGGGAGCGTAGAACACGTTGTTGTTAATTTCGCTAATGAGGTCCGGGTTTTGCAAACGTAATTTTTGGTTGTCGGCACAAATTGTGTCGCCAGAATCTGCCATTTCTTTTGACCATCCCTGGCCATAAACGGCGGCACTATCCATACGTTCTTTTGTCCACTTCACTGCGAATCCCGTGTTCAAAATTCCGCCTGGTCGCAATGTGCTGCGTGCGCTGTCGTCGATGACCGAGAGCGGCGTGATTGCGGCGAGGCTTGGCGGTTGCGTTGCGGCCACAAAAAGTTGACTGATGCCGGGGTAACTGATGCCGACCATGCCGACTTCGTTGTCAAGCACCCACGGTTGAGCAGCGATTGCTTCAATCGCGTCGTATCCGTCGAGCGATTGAGATTCCTCGAAGTAGCCGAATGAACCACCAGAGCAGCCGGTGCCGCGCATGTTGACTGCGACATAGGCGTAACCGAGGGTTGTGAAAAGTTGACCGAACGTGGTGTCGTTGGGATTGCTTGGTGCATAGCCCGAGTACTCGACGACGGTGGGGTACGGGCCGTCTTCGACTTTGCCAGGAAACATGACATTGATGGAAAGTGTGGTTCCATCACGAGTTGTTAAGTATCCAAAGCCAGGAGCCGGAAGTTCTTGGTCGGAATAAAAACTTTGGTCGGGAATAAACGTTGCGTCATAGACAACGACTTCAGCACTGGCGGCTGACATGTCAGCGTTGACGACTTTGTACAGGCCAACTTCAAGATTGCGCGCTAGGTACGAGCCTTGTTCGTCGGTGGTTCCCTCGGCGGCGACGGTTCCGTCTTGGGCTTGAATCTGTAGATCAGTGCTTGGCTCGGCGTCGATAACCGCTATCTGGTGGGCGCCAGGTCGGACCGTATACGTGGCCAGTGGAAGCGGAGCCAGCGTGGTAGCCGATTCGGTGGTCGGCGCTTCGGTAGATGTTGAATCGCTGTCGCTTGAGCAAGCAACTAGCGAGATAACCGTGGCAAAGGCCGCAGTTGAAGCGAAAATACGACGAGCTGTGTGTGACATTGGTTCCCCCTTAGGTAACTCAACCGACTTTAGAGCCTCGATATCGGGCACAATGGGGTCGTGGCTCAAGAAAAGATCGTGTCCCCAGACCGTGAGTTGATGATTGGCGACGTTGGCCGACTTGTTGACATTGAGTCGCCGTCGCTTGATATTGAGGCACTCACCAAGAGTGCTCGTGAGTTGGCTTCAATGATGGAACAGCGTTTGGGTTTGCCGGCAACAATTGTTGATTGTGTCGCTGGCCCTCATGTGCATTGGGTGGGTGGCGGAACTCCAAAAGTTTTGATTGTCGGTCACCACGACACCGTGTTCCCTAAAGGAGCCCTTGCAGCGCGTCCATTTACGGTTGACGGAGACAAAGCGACTGGCCCGGGAATTTTCGATATGAAAGCCGGAATTGTGCAGGCGATTCATGGCGTTGCAGCACTTGCCGACAAGACGGGTGTTGAGATACTGATCACTTCCGATGAAGAAGTCGGTTCGTTTCATTCGCGCGATTTGATTATTGAACGTGCGAAAGCTTGCGGTGCAGTTTTGGTTTTAGAACCCAGTGCCGATGGTGGGGCTTTGAAGACGGCGCGCAAGGGGACTGGCACGTTCGAATTGCATGTTCATGGTCGAGCATCGCACGCGGGTCTTGAACCCGAAAAGGGAGTGAATGCGCTCGTCGAAGCGTCCGCGCAGATTTTGCGAATCAATACGTTTGGAAACGCTGATTTGGGAACAACCGTGACTCCGACAGTTGCCGTTGTTGGAACGGCCGACAATGTGGTGCCAGCGCTGGCGAAGATTTCCATTGATGTGCGCGTTGTTGAAGCAGTCGAGCGTGAACGCGTCGATGCATTAATGCAATCGTTGGCGGTTGAAAATCTCGAGGCTCGTCTCGAGATTAAGGGCGGGTTTAATCGTCCGCCCATGCCTCCGACTGCGTCAACGTGGTTGTTCCCGATGGCGGTCGAAGTTGCGCGAGAACTGGGCTTGCCCGAAATGCAAGGTGTTGCCGTGGGCGGCGGATCTGATGGCAACTTCACGGCAGCCGCGGGTGTAGCGACTCTTGATGGACTCGGAGCAGTTGGCGGCGGAGCCCATGCTGATCACGAATGGGTTGATGTGAGCCTGATGCCGGGTCGGGCTGTGCTCATCGCCGGCCTCGTCACCCGCCTCCAACAAAACCGCAATTAACTCGCCACTTTGGAAGATAGTTGCCGCCTAGCGGCAGCCATATTCCAAAGTGGCGGAAAATGGGGTTATTCGAGTTCGAGGAGGTTGGTGCCCGCGGCCAATGTTCCGGCCTCGCGGTAAATCGCCAACTTGCTGCGGCTGTCCTCAATATCGAGGTTGCGCATCGTCAACTGTCCGATTCGATCGAGCGGTCCAAACGGCTGATCCTCAACTCGCTCCATGCTCAAACGCTCGGGCGAATAGGTGAGATGTGGACCAGTTGTATCGAGCACCGTGTAATCGTCACCACGACGCAAACGCAGAGTCACTTCACCGGTAATCGCCGAACCGACCCAACGCATAATTGGTTCGCGCAACATGAGGCTCTGGGGATCAAACCAACGACCTTCGTACAACAGTCGTCCCAAGCGCCGACCCATCGTGCGGTAATTCTCGATTGTTCCTTCGTTGTGAATCGCTGTCACGAGTCGTTCGTATGCAATATGCAGCAACGCCAAACCTGGAGCTTCGTAAATACCACGACTCTTTGCTTCGATGATGCGGTTTTCGATTTGATCGCTCATACCGAGTCCATGACGTCCACCAATTCGGTTGGCCTCATGTACTAACTCAACTTGATCAGCAAATTCTTGATCGTTGATTGCGACTGGCCAGCCTTCATGGAAACGAATTTTCACCGTTTCGGTAGTGATCGCAACATCTTCTTGATAGTGCGCGACGCCCATGATGGGCTCAACAATCTCCATTGACGTCGACAACTCTTCAAGCAACTTGGCTTCGTGGGTTGCTCCCCAGATGTTGGCGTCGGTGCTGTAAGCCTTCTCGGTGCTTGCGCGGTACGGCAAATTATTTGCCAACAAGAACTGACTCATTTCAGTGCGGCCGCCAAGTTCAGCAACAAACGCTTCATCAAGCCACGGCTTGTACACGCGAAGCTTCGGGTTGACCATCAATCCGTATCGGTAGAAACGCTCAATGTCGTTGCCCTTATATGTCGAACCATCGCCCCAGATGTCGACTCCGTCTTCATGCATCGCGCGAACGAGCAAGGTTCCGGTGACGGCGCGGCCAAGGGGAGTGGTGTTGAAGTAGGTCTTACCAGCCGTCGTGATATGAAAAGCCCCGCACTGCAAAGCCATTAAACCTTCGCGAACTAATTCGGAGCGGCAATCAATGAGTCGAGCTTGTTCGGCGCCATATTCTTTGGCTCGTCCGGGAATACCTGCAAGGTCGGGTTCGTCGGGTTGACCGAGGTCGGCGGTGTAGCAATAGGGGATTGCACCCTTGGCGCGCATCCATGCCACGGCGGCAGAAGTATCGAGTCCACCCGAGAAAGCAATTCCGACTCGTTCGCCGATGGGGAGAGATGTAAGAACCTTGGCCGACATAAGTTCTGACGCTATCGGTTCGGCCCACCCGAGTCGGGGGACTATTAGGTGGCATATCGTAGGTACTGCATGAATAGCGCCATGAATAACGCCATGAACATTGATGGGGGCATACACGAGATTCCGTTGCTGACGCTCAGTGGCCGATTGTGGTTGTGTGGCAAACACTTCATAGGACCTGATCCCGAACGAGTTTTGAAGCGCGTGAATGCGGATCATGTGGTGTGTCTGGTTCACGAACGTGAATTACGCGATCGCTACGACGGCTATATCTCGTGGTTGCAGTTGACCGATCGCTCCACGTGGTATCCCATTTACGATTTATCGTCGCCACCGCTCACTGAGATTTTGCCTCTCTATCAAGGGGTCGTTGATCGCTTGAGCAACGGTGAGTCAGTGGTCGTACACTGTGCGGCTGGCATTGGGCGAGCGGGCACATTGGCGGTTGCGGTTTGCCAACTGACGGGGATGCCTCTCGACGAGGCGCTTGCGCATGTGCGCAAGCATCGTCCAGGGGCCGGCCCTGAAGTTGGTAGTCAGTTAGATGCGGTGGTCGCCCTTGACGAATTGTTGAGTCGGTAACGGCCAGCAAATGCTCCAGCCACCAAGCACACGCCGGCAATAGCAAGAACCAGAGTAACGATTGCACTGCCCGGCGAGTTGTGGCGGTCTACTGCAGCGAGTATCACGAGAATGATCGTAGGAATGATCGAGACGTAGCAAACATGCGGCCCATGAAAGAGCGACCATAAAGCTGTCGCCATTAAAGGGAAGCACGACGCTAGGACCAAAAGAGTCAAGGTCAATGCATTCCAACGTTGATCATCAAGCCAGATCACCGGTCGACCAATCATTTGCGATGAAGCACCAACACAAATGAGGGCAAACATAGTGAGCAACCAACCCAGAGCGATGACTCGCCCCCAGACTGGAGTCAGACGGTATTGCTGGCCCGCATCAGGGGAAAATGTGAATACCGCTGCTCTGGTCGGCTGATTGTGAGAGCCATGCCCTAGATAATTCTGATGATCAATATCGCTCACCTCGCCAACTTACCCGAAGTACAGGCCGCACAAACAGGCGATAACTTGCAGTTGTGGCCACAGAAACGGCGATTCCCCATTTTCAGAAACTCTCGTTCTTCTTTCCCATGTGGAACGAAGAGGAATACATTGGCCGCACGTTGTCGGCGGCTCATGAGGCTGGACGTTCGTTAATCAATGTTGGCGAGATTGCTGACTACGAAATTTTGATCATTGATGATGCATCGACTGATTCAACTCCTCAACTTGCCGACGCGGCGGCGGCGAATGATTCAAGAGTTCGAGTCGTTCATCATCCCAAGAATCGCAAACTTGGTGGCTCGATAAAAACTGGATTTGCCAATGTGAACGGCGACCTAGTTTTGTATACCGACGCCGATCTTCCATTTGACATGGTTGAACTGCAAAAGGCGTGTCGCCTCATGCGTCAGTACGAAGCTGATGTCATCAGTGCTTATCGACTCGACCGAACGGGCGAAGGCTATGTGCGCACCGTGTATTCATTTTTCTATAACGCTCTCGTTCGTATCTTCTTCGGCCTCAAAATGCGGGACGTCAACTTTGCCTTCAAGCTGTGCCGCGGTCGTATTTTTGAAAACATCTCGCTCAAGAGCGAAGGTTCGTTTATCGACGCCGAATTGGTAATTCGGGCCAACAAGCTCGGTTATCACATCGTTCAGTTTGGTGTGGACTATTTCCCTCGTACCCGCGGTGTTTCAACCTTGTCCTCGCCGAGCGTGATTGTCAAGATTCTTCGAGAAATGCGGGAATTGCGCCAAGAACTCCGGGCTATTGAGCCCATCGTCACTCGGTGACGGTTCTACCCGACTTGACCAGCGATATCCTTCACACCCGTGTCTAGTCAACAGCGCCCTCGACGATCGAACTCGCGTCGTACGCGCTCGTCAGCGATGCAGCAATGGACGCCGGCAATCGCGGCGGCAGCAATTTTGTCGGCTGTTATTTTGGTCGGAGTGCTGGCGTCAAAAGACTCCACATCTACCGACGGCCCGAATGATTCAACGACGACGATCGTTCAAATAGTGACTCCATCTTCAACAGCCCCGATCACAAAGTTGCCGCTGACGCAAACTTACGGTCGAGGTGCGGCTGGTCCAGAAATCAAATTGATTCAAGATCGTCTTATTGAATTGAAATTTGATCCAGGTGTTGCCGACGGAGCATTTGGAGAACGCACGCAACAGGCGGTGTGGGCTTTTGAGAAACTGGTTATGGGTGTTCCGCGTGATCAAGTGACTGGCAAGGTGACACCCGAAATGTGGAGTCGCATGCAAGACCCATTATTGATTTTGCCGCGCCGGCCCGATGCAACTCCTGATCACACGGAGATTTATCTGCCCGAGCAAGTACTGATTGTTTTCCATGCAGATACTCCCGTGCTGGTCACGCATATTGCCTCTGGGACAAACGAAGAGTGGTGCGAAGAAGTCACCATTTCGCCGGGTGAACAAGATAACGAAACCGGTACTGAGGCGATTAAGAAAGGTGTCTGCGGATTGTCCTGGACGCCTGGCGGTGTCTACAAATTTTATCGCATGGTGGTCGGACGGCGTGAAAGTCAACTGGGTGGAATGTACAACCCCGTGTATTTCAATAAAGGAATAGCAATACACGGCGCCAAAGAAGTTCCCGACCACCCTGCCTCGCACGGATGCATCCGCATACCGATGCATATCTCGGACTATTTCCAGTCGTTAGTCGCCAAAGGTGATCAAGTATTCGTTTTTGATGGCGTGAAAGATCCAGAGGCGTATGGTGCGCAACCGCCGCGCTTCAATTGGGTTGATCCGAGTTACACGACGACAACGACAACAACGACTGCCGCGCCAGTCGTGACATTGCCACCAACAACATTGGCGCCAGTAACGACGCCCGTTACGACAACGACAACTAGTACGACGACAACAACAGCGCCCGCCGCTTAGTTTTGAATTTGTTCGGCGACGGCGGTGCAGCCGTCAGTGCCATGTAAAACACCTTGACGAAAAGCGTCGACGCGGGCAAATGGACTTCCAAGATCAATGGCAGTCGTTTGCGAATCTGACAACGTCAGAGCAGCTCGTACGGCTTCATCGAGGTCACCGGGGGACAAAGAGATTCTGGGCTCGGCTTCGGTCGGTACAACGACTGGGTTTGTATTCAGTGGAACGATGTCGCCGGCCCACATTCCGGCGTAGCAACTATCAAGAAGCAGGCGGGAATAACCAGACAACGAGGATTGATTCGCACGTTGCACCGCTTCGGCAAAGCCGAGCGCCGCAAGGTATCCCACGGCAAAGTCACCAGGAGTATCGGTGTACAGATTTCGGGCAACAGTTTCATCAATGATCACTGTTGAGTCTGCGTTACAGAAATGAACTCCTTCAACGACGAGATCAACTTGTCCGTCGCTACACATTGCCGCAGCATCACTTGATGAATCGACAATGAGAGTCGGTGGAGTCCATGAAATGTCGGTAGTCAAAGTGGCGGTCCAGAAAAGAGTGAGGTCATGTCCGAGTGAAGTAAACATGTCTTGGTCGAATGGAAAGTCCCCGGGGCTAGGGCGCGATAGTTCATCTGGGCTGAAACCAAACTGAACTGGCTCGGGCTCTGTGGTTTCGTATTCGGCGCACGGTGCGAGACCGCCAACAAAACCGTCTTGGAAAGCACTCACGCGATCAAATCCAGACCCATGGGCATTGGCGTCGTATGACGAGTCACCGGGTGAATCACCGATTTGCATCATTCCGAGAAGCGCACCGGTGATATCGGCTTCTGAAAATGACAAGCCATTGATCGTGTCAGATTGAACATGCCCGACCCACGCTCCAGCGAAACAATCTGCTTGCAGTTCGATTGTGGTGCTACGAAGTGAATACATCACATCGTTACGCGCAGGACTTTGAATTGCGTGTCCCCATTCGTGAGCCAGAATGACTGCAGTCACCAACGGGCCAAATTGGTTAGCGAATTCAGGAAACAATTTGGCGTCGTCATACACGATGAAATCGCCTTCATCGCAATAGAAAGCGTTGTCTTCGACGTATGTATAGTCGCCGGTGTAGTCGCATCCGCTTGGCATGACTTCAGTTGAATTGGGGTCGGCAGCATGCACTCCACCAACCAAGTCAGAGTAAGTATTCAAGTAAACATCGCCGTAGTGACCTTCCCAAAACTTCTGAATGTCTTCAATAGCGAGTGGTAAAAATTCTCTGTATGGAAGATCTAGATTTTCGACGGCGATTGAGGTTGTCGTGGGGTTTTCACTTGAAATCAAACTCACCGAATTTTTCGGTGCGGTACATGCACAAATGCTGAAAATTGCGGAAACGAAAAATACTGCAACTTTCTTCCTGTTGCGCTCAACCGAAAAATTCATGTGTCGTCCTAATCTTTCGCTTGGTCCAGATCTTTTGAATTATTGAAGCGAATCAAGGATCGCTTGAAGTTCACCGACTTCTGCTTGTTGGCCCTTGATCATCGACTTGGCCATATTGATGACGTCATTGTTTGCAGCGTGCTCAATAGCGTAATTGGCCATAGCGATTCCACCTTTGTGATGGTTGATCATCAAGGTCGCAAATATCTTCGAAGCTTCGTCGCCCTGAGCCGCAGCCAGTGAGTCAAGTTCGCCTTGGCTTGCAAGGCCGTCCATCTCATCGATCGGCATGGCATGACCCATCCACGTCATTGCGGTTCCGGTGTCATTGGCTTCAATGGCGTGAAAAGAACGAAGAAGTTGCACCATTCGCCCGCTCTCGAGTTGTTGTGACAACAGAATTTCTTCAGCGATGATGTTGAGGCGCGGAAGCGGATCTGTCACTGACGTTCGGTAGTAGTAAGCGATTTGTACAGCTTGGTCATGGTGATAGCGCATGTCTTGCAAGAAGCCGATATCGACTTTGTTCTTGTCGGGAGTTGCCGAAGAATCGCCGAGGTAGTAGCCGATGCCAGCGCCGAGAATCAACATCGAAAGTCCGAGAGCAATGAAATTCAGAGGGTTTTGCCACCACGGAAGGACCGTGATTTGGTCATCGAGACTTTGTTCCTGATCGCTCATATCTCCAGCGTGTCACATTTGAACCTCAAGTGGCATGAGGTGCCACTGTTTGAAGGGGGAGCTTGCCAATTCGGCATACCCGAGAAGCAAATTAACGGAATTTGGAGTGGGATGGGGCGGCTTGATCTTGGTAGATTTTTTCCATCGCACTCAGGAGGTACGTATGTCAGTAGCAATTTCCACAGCCCCGAAGACTCTTGTTGATATTGTCGGCAAAACGTCAGAGCGCACAAACCGTATTGTTCGTGATGCAGTTCTGGTCGTGAGTTTCGCTGTATTCACCGCGGTGTTGGCACAAGTGCGATTTAATCTCGGTTTCACCCCGGTTCCGATAACTGGTCAAACGTTGGCCGTGCTGTTATCAGGAACTGCTCTCGGCTGGCGTCGAGGTGCTTTGAGCATGGGCTTGTATTGGCTTGCCGGAATTTTTATGCCAATCGCCTGGTACGCCAGCGATGATTCAGGCACGAGCGTGAAGGCCGGATGGCATATCGCGACAGGCAGCACCGCCGGATACCTGTTTGGTTTCGTTGTCGCTGCGGCTTTTGTCGGATATCTCGCCGAGCGCGGTCAAGATCGTAACTTTGCAACTTCTTTGCCCGCAATGTTGGCAGGTAGCGCGATCGTTTATGTTTTCGGTGTCTTTTGGCTAGCGCATAGCTTGCATGTTCCAGTATTCAATGGTGAGGAAAATGCGATCAATTGGGGCTTGACTCCATTCATCGCTGGCGACCTTGTCAAACTTGCTTTCGCTGGATTGTTGACGCCGCTTGCGTGGAAATTGGTCGAAAAGAAGGCCTAAGCCTCGCTATCTGACAACTTTGCCAGATACGACCGTCAGTTCGCGATCGCCGGTAATTTCAATAATGAATTCCCAGCTGTTGCCGTCGTTGTCGGTGGCAGAACAGGCGTATTGGGTTCCTACCTGGATTGATTGTGGTTGGTCACACAGGGCGTACTTGTAGTGGTACCCGGCGCTCTTGGTGAGGTCGTTACTTTCTAAGAATTTTTCACCCTCAGATTTATAATTCTTGGGCGATGTCGAGCATGCCGTGGTCAAAGTCACCAAACTCAATGCGCTGAATGCAAGACAAATTTTTCGTGTGCGATTGACCTTCATTTGAATCCTCACAGTCACAGCGTACTGAACTAACTCAGAGTAGAACTTCGTCGGGCGCGACGTATTGAGTCAACAGTGACAATCACTAAGGCAATCCAGACCAACCCGAATCCGACGAATCGACTGGGCGACATTTTCTCGTGGTACGCCAGCCAGCCAAGCAAGAAATTGATTGTCGGAACCGAATATTGCAATGGCCCTAAAACGGTGAGCGGCAATTTGAGAGATGCTGCGGCGAAAAGTAATAACGGAACCGCGGTGACAACTCCAGATAGCAAAATCAAAATGATGTGCCAGAAATTCGCCGACTGTACGACCGAGTCGTCGTATCGCGAGAACCAGAAAATGAGCGCAATCGCGGGCACGACAAGGAAAATCGTTTCCGACATCAAACTCTCGAGTGGCTGCAACGGAACCTGCCGTTTCAACAAGCCGTACAAAGCCCACGAGGCCGCCATTGCTAAAGCGATATAGGGGACCCGTCCATAACTGATCGTGAGAACCACGACCGCAGCAAGACCGAGCAACGCGCTGACAAGTTGGATCGGTCGAATTTTCTCATGCAGAACTTTGACACCGATCAGCATCGTGCCAAGGGGAGCAATGAAATATCCAAGGGCAGCCTCAATGACTTTGCCATCGTGAACGACGACAACATAAGTCGTCCAGTTGACAGCCAAAAGTAAGGCGGCACAAGCGACGCGCGTCCACAAGTGATCGGCTGAGAGCTTTTTTGCGAGTGAAGTGAGGCGACCCTTTGCCGCGAGAATGACAACTAATAGAACGACCGACATCAAGATGCGGTATCCAATGAGTTCGAGCGGAGCGAAAGCCTTTAAGGCCTTCCAGTACACCGTGATGAATCCCCAGAGTAAATAGGCCGAGACGCCAGCCAATACACCAGTCCGATCGGGAGTTTGGGAGTCAGTTGAGTTCTTCGCTGGGGTGTGGGTTGAGTCGATATGTGACTCAAGTGCATCAGAACTCACGGCTTCTTCCTATCATCCGCTGAAGCGTCTACTAGCGTTCTCCCTGTGGACGCACTCGAGACCTTGCCTGAATGGTTGCAGATCATGTCGTGCTCGCTACCGCAGTCACTCAGAGCCGAGTTCGCAAAGAACCCCGAGCGGGCATCGCAGATGACGATTCAGGCTGGTGATCTGCGCATTGATTACTCAAAACAATTAATCGACGAAATCGCGATCGCACGGTTGCTAGATCTCGCAAGTGCCCGCAAAGCGACGTCGGCCTTCGCGCGGATGGCCAATGGAGAACCAATCAATTTCACCGAAGGCCGAGCAGTCGGTCACATGGCGCTTCGTACTCCACGTGGCGAAAAATTCTTGATCGATGGAGTGGACGTTGTTCCGGCAGTCTGGTTAGTTCTTGATCAGATGGCCAACTTGGCTCGGGCGATTCGAATAGGTGAGTTCGTTGGTTCGACTGGTCGAAAAATCCGCAACGTCGTCAATATCGGCATTGGTGGCAGTGATCTCGGTCCAGCGATGGTGTACGAGGCATTGCGTGGAAGTCGGTCGCCTGACATCACGTGTCGATTCGTTTCAAATGTTGACCCCGCCGACCTCGAGGCCAATCTTGCTGGACTTGACCCGGCTGAAACACTCTTCATCGTTGCATCAAAGACATTTACGACTGTTGAAACTTTGGCTAACGCACGAGCAGCACGTGAGTGGCTGGCTAAGCAACTTGGCGAATCTGCGGTTGAAAAACATTTTGTGGCGCTGAGCACCAACACTCAAGCGGTTCGTGAATTCGGGATTGACACCAAAAACATGTTTGAGTTCTGGGATTGGGTCGGCGGTCGTTTTTCAGTGCCATCAGCGATTGGGTTATCAGTGATGATCGCAGTTGGCCCCGAGGTGTTTTTTGAATTTCTTGGTGGGATGCACTCGATGGATACCCATGCCGCGCAAGCCAAAGGGCGAGCCAATGCCCCTTTGATGTTGGCGCTGATCAATATCTGGAATACTGCAGCGCTTCAAACCTCGAGTCGTGCCATTATTCCGTACTCATTTGATCTGCGTCGATTCCCTGCTTATTTACAACAACTCATCATGGAATCAAATGGCAAATCAGTCAGAAGCGACGGCACGCGGGTTCCTTATGCAACATCACCAGTGATTTGGGGTGAGCCCGGAACAAATGGTCAGCATGCCTTCATGCAATTACTGCATCAGGGGACCAATGTTGTGCCGATTGACTTCATTGGCTTTGCGCGTTCATCGGCCACCGATGAAGCACGCAACGAACTGCTCTTCACTAATTTGTTGGCCCAAAGTCGGGCATTGGCGTTTGGGCGAAGTATTGACGAACTACCCGATAGTTCGGCGAGACCGCACCGGGTCTTTGAGGGGAATCGTCCAAGTACAACGATTGTTGCTCCAGAGTTATCAGCCGGAGTTCTTGGACAACTGATCGCCCTCTACGAACACAGCACTTTTTTTGAAGGCGTTATTTGGGATATCAATAGTTTTGATCAGTGGGGAGTTGAGTTAGGTAAAGAACTTGCCCTCTCCATTGGGCTGACGCTCGCCGATTTTTCCACGAACGACCACCCAGAACTTGATTCTTCAACCCACACTCTTTTGTCGTGGTTTACCGAACATCGCCAAAACAACAATCAATAAGGGTCTGAATCACTGTGCATCAACTTGAACGTGTCACGAATTTGTTGGCGTTGCTTCTGTCAACTCGGCGCCATCTCACTTTTGATGAGATTCGCAATGAACTCAAGGGGCAATATCCCGACAACCTCGTTGCCGCGCGGGCGGCCTTTGAACGCGATAAGGCCATTCTGCGCGACGAAGGCATTCCCATTAGTTCAGAAGTGCAAGGCGGAGACAAGGCGGGCATCACGGGTTACCGCATAGATCGCAGTGCTTACGAACTAGGTGACTTGCAACTGACCGGTCATGAGGCTGCCGCGTTGCGAATCGCCGTTTCAGCTTTGCGAATGGGTCAGTCGTGGGGCGAAGAAGCGCTCTGGAAAGTTGACATGGACTCTGGCTCCACGGCGAGTCAACGACCAGTTGTTCAAGCATCTTTACCCGTCGATCAAAAATTACCGACTTTGCATGAAGCGATGAGCCGCTTACGAGTGGTGTCGTTCACTTACAACGGTCGTGCCCGCGAACTTGAGCCGTTCGGGTTGTTGGCGCGTTCGGGTTGGTGGTATCTGGTCGGCAATGATCGGTCGGTCGATGCCATGAGAACATTTCGTGTTGATCGTATTTCGAGCGAAGTTATTTTGCTTGAGGGCGAAACTTTCGAGCGCCCCTTGAGATTTGATGTCCGAACATCTTTCCCAACTGACCTCAAAGAATTGCCCGACTCAATCGATGTCGGCGGCGATATCGCCAAAGTGCGAATTGATGCCACCGATGTCAATGCGGTGCTTGGTCAGTATGGACCGGAGTCTCTTGTTGAGCGACACAGCGATGGGTCGGCAACGTTCGTCATTCCGTGCGCGAATGTCCAGGCATTCGAACATTGGCTACTTGGCTTTCTTGATCGGGCCGAAGTTCTTGAGCCGGCGAAATTGCGTCAACATGTCGTTGAGTGGTTGACCGCACTTGCTCGTGGGGTTCAGGCATGATTCGGCGAGGGCCACGTCCGGTCAATATCCGCTTACGTCGATTGTTGGTGATGTTGCCGTGGCTGATGGAACGTCAGACTGTTTCAACGCAAGCAATGGCCGAACATTTTGGGATGTCTGTCGCTGATTTGGTCGCCGACTTAACGCTTGCCTCAATGTGCGGAGTGTCGCAAGACCCACGGGACCTCATTGATCTCTGGGTTGACGATGACGAAGTGCATTTCGGAATTCCGAAGTACTTCGAACGTCCTTTGCGACTGACTGTGCCTGAGGCCTTTTCGTTGATTGCGTCAGCAACGGCTGCTCAACAACTGCCAGGTATGGACCAGTCGGGTTCACTGTCGAGGGCGATTGCCAAAGTCAGCCAATCCCTTGACCTAAATCTGGACGACTCATTTGTGGTTGAACTTGAAACCCCCGAGTCGGTTGAAACTTTAAGTGCGGCCATTCGTCATTCGGTCGTTATTGAATTTGACTACTGGTCAGTTGCGACGGGGCAATCAGGACAACGACGGGTTGCTCCACTTGAAGTTTTCCTTGATCAAGATCATTGGTACCTGCGAGCCCAAGACTTAACAGCGCAGGCCGAACGAACATTTAGATTGGATCGACTTGAGCAGTTGGTGCTGACCACTGAGAATCATGGTTTTGTCGCAACGCCGCGATCCGATTGGTTTGCTCAGTCCGATGAACAGCGCAAGGTTCTTTTGCAGGTTGACCCAGCGTGGTTATGGGTGCTTGAGCAGTACCCCGACGTGTCAATCGGAACTGTTCCAAAGGGACAGGTTGTGCAACATGCGGATTGGATCACTGTTGAAGTCGTCGCGAATACCGAGCGTTGGATGCAAAGGTTGCTTGTCAGGCTGGGGGCCAATGCAGTTGTTGTCGGCCCAACTGGCTGGCAGCAACTCGGGTCAGAAACGGCTCAATTGATTTTGCGACGCTACGAGCCGATAAACGGCTGAAGCGATTCGGCATCGGTAACGCCGTGAGCCGACAGAAGATGGGGGAGAACCTCGGCCGTTGCGCGGGCGTCATGTTCGGCATGGTGGGCTTGATCTAAAACAACTCCGTACTTCTCGCACAGTGTCGAAAGTTTGTGAGTCTGCTCACGTTTCGGGTCAAGTTTGCGTGACAACTTGAGAGTGCACAGAACCCCAGCCCAATTGAGGTCGATATGGCTCTCGAGAGCTGCAGCTTGCAAGAACTTGGTATCAAACTCGGCATTGTGAGCGACAAGGATCCGGCCCGAGGTGAGCTGCGCAAATTTTCGCATGGCCTGTGCCGTGGTCGGAGCAAAAATCAATTTTCGGCGAGAAATTCCGTGGACATGTTGTGGCCCGAGATCGCGGGACCAAAATTGAGATGGACGGACGTAGGTCGACCAAACCGACGTTGGGTGAGCAGTCCAATCTTGGAGGACCACGGCTATCTGCAAAATCTGATCACGATCAAAGCGAAGTCCGGTGGTCTCGACATCAACCACAGCAAATGAGGCGGCCAATGTCGGCGGCGCACTTGGACGTTGGTTTTGTTCTTCCACTGACCTCACCCTAGATGCGGGGTCGTTCAGAGTTTGTGACGTCGTTCAGAGTTCGTGAAGTCGCTCAGTGACGTCGTTCAGCGAAATAGCTCAGCTCACTGAACGCATACCTCGTGCCCGAATACCGATAGGTGCAGCAACCGTGAAGCCGGCGAGGTGTCGTTCTTCTTCTGATTCGCCACCCCAAAATCCGTATTCGCGACTGTCGCGGGCGAACACCTGGCAATGCTCAGAGACAGGACAGGTGCGACAGAGCAAGCGGGCTTGAGCCTCACGACGAACTCGGGCCTGCGGGCGTTCGGCCTTTGGTGCAAAAAACAGTTTGGTACGGCCTTTGCAGACTGCGTCGTCCATCCAGTTCGCTGAGGGTTCAACATTGAGTTTGAAGGCTTCTAAAGCTGACATGTCACGCTGCCTTTGCACAATAGTTTTTGGTGTACCGACGGCGAAGCTTGCGGCTTCGCCGTCGATATCGGGTGGGTGACGAGATCAAGAGGGGGCAAGACCTCGTCGTACGCATTTAACACTAAAACCGAAAATGGCAAGTGTCAAGGGTTTTCGTGAAATGGGCGAAAGTCACAGTCCGCAGGACGGACGAGGAAACGCAGTGTTAGAGCAACTCGGCGGCTAACGAGGCCACTTCACTGCGCTCGCACGACGTCAATGTGATGTGGCCAAAACACTTCTGCCCACGGAAAGCCCCAATAAGAACGGCAAGTGCATTGTTGGATTCGCCAAGATACGGCGCATCGATCTGGCTGGTGTCACCAGTAAAGATCACTTTGGTGCCCTCGCCAATTCGCGTCAAAATCGTCTTCAGGGTGGTGGGCTCAAGGTTTTGTGCTTCGTCAACGACCACAATTTGCCGATGCAGTGAACGTCCGCGCAGGAATGTCACTGATTCAAGCGACAGTTGATTACGAGCAATAAGTTCATCAATCATGGTGCGGGCCTCGCGATTTGAGCGTTGATCGGTTAATGCGACGATCGCGTCATGAATCGCTGACATCCACGGATCGAGCTTCTCTTCAAGACCGCCTGGTAAAAAGCCCACGTCGGCTCGTCCCACTGGAACGAGTGGTCGGTACACCGCCAACTTTTCATACCGACGTTGTTCGACGACTTGGTCGAGGCCGGCGGCAATTGCCAGAACCGTCTTGCCAGTTCCGGCACGTCCGTCTAAGGCGATCACACTGACTTCGGGGTCGAGCAAAAGTTCGAGAGCGAACCGTTGTTCCTTTGAACGAGATCGAAGTCCCCACGCCTCGGGGGATGCCTGAGGGATGAGATTCAGGGCGTCGTCAATGCATCGCGCCATGGCAGATTGGGAGCCAGCCCGCAAAATCGCAAAAGAATTTTCGGCGAGAGATCCGGCGGGTGCGACTTCGGCCACGTCGATGGAGCGACCGTCGTACAGTTCGTCAACAAGCTCGCTCGAGGCGTCAACGGTGATCCAACCGAGCGGACGCGAGGAAGATTGGCGGCCGACGAGATGGTGCTCGTGAGCGGTCAAGCCCAAGTGCGCAGCTTTCAGACGGAGCGCGGCATCGTTGGAAACCATATGGGTCGGAGCATGGTTGGCTTGGCCAAGTGCGGCTCCGATGATGCGGTTGTCGGCCTTGTTCGCGTCGAGGCCATGCTCAATCAAAAGGTGCTTTTGGATGCCGTTGATCTCGATATGAACTGTGGCGTTGTTTGATCCTTCTGCGCCTTCAGGATGAATGCGAACGGGGTGGGCAAGTGACCCGCCGGCCTTCATGCGGATCTCTTCAAGACCACGCAATGCGGCACGGGCAGAGCGTCCTACATCATCTGGTCGACTCTTCAAACCATCTAATTCCTCAATAACTGTTAGGGGAATGACGATGTCACAGTCGGGATACGCCAACAAACAATTGGTATCGGCGATGAGTACTGAAGTGTCAAGAACAACTCGTGTGGGAACTGTTGAAGGTTTTTCGTACTGGGGAGAGGCTTGTGCGGAGGACCCGGCGAGATCATTATCGCTCGTGTCATTCGTGAGTTCTTTGGCCCTCAGCAGTTTCGTCACCGAATCCCCTTTAAGTTGGTTAGCTCGTTTTCTGGAGTGATCTCATTGTGACTTGACCGAAGGTCTGCAGACGGGATTTACGAGCAAATTTTTTATGAACGTTTGGTGCGATTGCCGGGGGATTCGGGAGCCTCGAGGAAGTGGGGCAGGTGGTTGGAAGTATCCACCACAGTGTTAGGCACGCATGGCAAACTGTGATTGCTCGTTGAGGAATGGGCTTGTGTCACGACCGTTCACGACGCTGTTTTATCGGTTCGATGTCGCCACTTGCTTGGCCCGTAGCGCGTTTGTTGCATTTGCAATTAAATGAATACTTGTAATAGCTCTCCATTGCTTATCAAATATGGAGAGTTCCACCCGAGAACTGAGAAGGATAAATCCGAATGACCAAGGCAGAGTTGATCGACGCAGTGGCAAAAGTAGCCGACGTGAGCAAGGCGGACGCCGAGCGCACGCTTGGTGCATTTTTTGACCAGCTAGTGGATGCAACCAAAACAGGCGACAAAGTGGCATGGCCGGGCTTCGGCTCGTTCACCACAAAAGTTCGTGCCGCCCGTACGGTTCGCAATCCGCAGACAGGTGCTTCGATGGAGTCTCCTGCGTCACGCCAAATGAAGTTCACTGCGAGCTCGACGCTCAAAGCGTTTCTTAATCCAAACAAATAAGCAATAACAAACAGAAAGGGATATTCCCATGGCAGCAAAGAAGAAGGCTCCGGCCAAAAAAGTAGCAGCGAAGAAGGCTCCCGCCCGTAAGAAGGCAGCAGCTAAGAAGGTTGCTAAGAAGGCTCCGGCCAAGAAGAAGGCAGCAGCAAAGAAGGCTCCGGCCAAGAAGGCTCCCGCCAAGAAGAAGGCAGCAGCTAAGAAGGTTGCCAAGAAGGCTCCGGCCAAGAAGAAGGCAGCAGCAAAGAAGGCTCCCGCCCGCAAAAAGGCAGCAGCTAAGAAGGCTCCGGCCCGCAAAAAGGCAGCAGCTAAGCGTGCTCCGGCCCGCAAAAAGGCAGCAGCTAAGAAAAAGTGATTTCATCCCGATCTTTTCGGGACTGGAACTGATTGAGCGGGGGGCAACCCCCGCTCAATTCTTTTTTCTGGCACGTTCTTGGTTGGAAATAGTTTGAATCGTTGGTGACCCTGCTCGATCTGTCACCATAAATTCATGACCTTGAACATGATGATCGCCGATCTCGAGTCTGAGCAAGATTCACTCGACCGGATCGTCGCCGATCTTGATGAAGCAACTTGGCGGTTGGCAACAGATTCTCCAGGTTGGACGATCGCTGACCAAATCAGTCACTTGCAATTTTTTGATGAACGCGCCGCTTTGGCGATGAATGACCCTGAAGCCTTCGCAGTCGATCGCCAACTCCTCATGTCGTCGGCACCGCGAGACTTGTCAGTTGAGTTAGGTCGACAGGTGTCAGGGGTTGAACTTTTTCAGGCTTGGCGACATTCACGATTGGCACTGATTGATGCTGCAAGGAAAGTTGATCCGACGGTCAGAGTCCCTTGGTACGGGCCATCGATGGCAGTGAAGTCATTTTTGACCGCAAGGTTGATGGAGTGCTGGGCCCATGGCGAAGACGTCGCCCAAGCCATAGGGGTACTACGTAAACCCTCTTCTCGGTTGAAACATGTCGCCCATATCGGAGTGGGAGCACGAGCATTTAGTCTGATGATTAATCAATTGCCCGAGGACATTCAATCGATTCGGGTTGAACTCACCGCTCCTGACAGCGAGTTATGGACATGGGGAGATGAATCTTCTGAGCAACGAGTCCTCGGCGATGCCTTAGATTTTTGCTTGGTGGTGACGCAACGGCGAGCCTTGTCAGGTTCTCAATTAACGGTATTGGGGGATTCGGCAACCAGATGGATGCAGATCGCTCAAGCATTTGCCGGAGCGCCAACTCGAAAAACCTGACAGCAGGTTGGGCTAGATGTCAGAAATTTTCTTAAAGATCTCACCGGCGGGACGATCAATGCGTTGACCAAGGTCGGCCATCCGATTGCGCATCCTGTGTGAAAATTTCTCTAGAGCCTCTTGGTCAACTGCCTTCATGGTGCTTTCGAATTGTGATTCATGAGCGAGAAGTGCAGAGATTTTCTGATCAACAAAACTTCCGATGTCTTCACCGTGATCGGGTTCATCGGCCTCCCATAGCAATAAATGTTTGGGGCGGTGATGAGCGATGCCATGTTCTTTAAAGAAATGTGGATCGCGGGCGGCGACCATGGCATCGCAGGTGAGAAATCCCGCGTGACGATGATCGGGGTGAAGGCGGTAACGCTTCCACGGATCATGACCGAGCACTACTTGAGGTCGAAGTCGACGAATGTGACGGGCAATCTCACCGCGAAGTTCGCGGGTGTCAGCGAGATCACCATCAACTTGATGCATGAAAATAACTTCGCCTTGCGCGCCTAGTCGACGAGCAGCCTCACGTTGCTCGATTTCGCGTTGAGTAATCAAACGGGCGATATCGGCTTGGGCATTCCAGGTGCCTTTTGACCCATCGGTCAGTACCAAGTGATGGACGAGGCAACCAGCTTGTGCCCACTTGGCGAGGGTTCCACCGCAACCGAATTCAATATCGTCGGGGTGGGCGCCGATCGCCAGCGCAACTGTGGGTGTATCTAGATCAACACTCGCGATCTTGGAATTGACCACGGGAAGTGGTTGACCTGGTTCATTGCTTCGATTCATGGGTTCGTCCAATCGGGAATAAGAGTTGGCAAGATGTCGATGAGGTCGGGATGTCGCAGATCGTCAGCGGTGTCAAGGTCGAGTCCGATATGGGGATCTTCGATAACCCGAATCGGTTGACCAGTGGCTTTGGCCTGTTGCAAGTGCTGGGTGAATGAACCTTGCCCATATTGAAACTTCCAATCGGCGATCAGTGATGCCGGAATACCCAAAACGTTGGTGCCATCGTGGTGTCGGTCGGGACAGATGATGATTGACGGTTTATGGTCGCCGGTTTGCAAGTTGTCAATCAGGTGATCAAGCGGGTCAGATAACGGGAGATCGGCATGGCTGACGAGAAATAGGTCAATAGGCGAGTGGCTGCTGATGAGGGGGATTGATTCGGTGAGTGAATCGTTGAGGCCCCGAGAAGTAACACGAATTGGAGTGGCATCACATGACCGCGCCCATTGAGCAACTTCTTCGTTGTCACACACAACAAATCGCGAACATGAAGCGGAACGAGTCAATACGGCTCGGGCACAGTTTTGTGCGAGCGCTCGTCTTTGAGTCGGATTCAAGACCGAACTCAATCGACTTTTTGCATCGTCAAAGCCACGCACTGGGACAATGAGTGCAACATGTTGGGCCACGAATACGAGCCTATGACCTTGGTTGAACTTGAGGACGACTCACAGTCGTTCTGCGCCGTATACGCTCGGATCATGGTCCGTGCGGTGAACCACCCATCAATTCGTGTTGCTGTCATCGGGGCAGGATCATGGGGAACAACTGTTGCTTGCCTGGCGGCGGCGAACACGTCAACTGTTTTGTGGGCCCGCCGAACCGAACTTGCTGATGCCATGACTCGGACTCGCCGCAACCCGGATTATCTCAGCGATTTCACCTTGCCCGAGACACTCGAATTCACTTCCGACATGGGACAGGCAGTGAGTGACGCCGATGTCGTGGTGATGGCGGTGCCGTCGCATGGTTTCCGCGAAGTAGTCACTGACGTCGCGCGGTTTATTCGTCCGTTGGTGCCCGTTGTGAGCCTGTCTAAGGGTTTAGAACGAAGTTCATTGAAGCGAATGAGTGAAGTCGTTGCCGACGAGATGCCAGGTCATCCTGTTGCGGTTCTCACTGGACCAAACCTGGCTCAAGAAATCATGCAGGGTCAACCAGCAGCAGCGGTGGTGGCGATCAACGACAAAGTGATCGCTGATGATTTGCAAAAGATATTTACCAGGCCGACGTTGCGGGTGTACACCAACCTCGACATCGTTGGTTGTGAAGTGGCAGGGGTTGTCAAGAACGTCATTGCGATTGCTTCGGGAATGGCGGCAGGTATGGGGTTTGGCGACAACACCAGAGCGACGTTGATTACTCGAGGGCTTGCCGAGATGTCGCGCTTAGGTATGGCGATGGGCGGAGATGGTTATACCTTCGCAGGTCTGGCAGGAATGGGTGACTTGATCGCAACATGTGCGTCAACACAAAGTCGTAACAACATGGTTGGTCGCCGCCTTGGTGAGGGCGAATCAATCGGCGACATTTTGGAGTCGATGACCATGGTTGCCGAAGGTGTCAAGAGTTCGCCGGCTGTGCTTGACTTGGCGAGACGTTATTGCGTCGAAATGCCAATCACTGAACAAGTGGTGGCAGTATGCCACGAAGGACGAAGTGCTGCAGATGCAGTTGCGCAATTGATGCAAAGACGACGGAGAAGTGAAATTGGTTAAGACAGTGACAATTGATGCCGTAGTGCAAGGTCGAACAATTGGGATTCTTGGCCAACCGTGGCGAGCAACCGTCACCCCTGCTGGCGACGTCTATCCCTGGGACGACGGTGAAGCGGTGAAGTGGTATGTGGCTGCCGATGATCGTTGGCATATTCCTGCCGATGAAGTGGCAGTACGACAACGGTCTATTGATGGTGCACCAGTTCTCGAAACGCGAGTACGAATTCCGGGTGGAGATGTCATTCAGAGGGTGTGGGTTGCAACAGGCCGTTTAGGTAGTTCTGCACTCATGATGGAATTCGAAAACGATTCCCCGATGGCGATTGCTATTGCCATCGATCGCCAAGACTTACTTGTCTCGCGACCAGTTGCTGTTCGGTCAGCGGCCAAAGAATGGCCAGCACCAGGTCTTGACATACCTCGTGAACCGACCGTGATACCAGTTGGGCATCGCACATCGGTGCGCGCAGCATTGGTGATTTCTGGGTCGGCGCCTGAAATAAATATTGCCGACTTTGCTGATTGGACAGCAGTTGCTCGCGGGTGGGTTTCATTGAGCGAGCGAGCTTCGCGATTTACTATTCCTGATCTCCGTGATAGTCAACGGATCGACGAATTGATCGTGGTTGAACGTACCGAAATAGCCCTAAATCCTGCTTCATTCAGTGATGCTCCAGATGCGGCCGTGCGCTGGTTGCTGGAAGAGCGTGAGCTGAAGCGAATGGATTTGAAAGAGACAGATTTAGTTGAACTGTCTGGAGCAGTTGAGACAATTTCGCGTGCAGCCAAACGAGGTCGCATTGCCAAATCAGATGCGCTGACGGGTCTCAAGGCTGCAGCATATTTGCTTGGTATGGCTCAAGAGAGAGCGTTAGTTGACTTAAGAAAAGTTGTCGCCAAAATTGTTGGATCAAAGAAAACATCGTTAATGGCGATGTTGCATACGGGTTCGCATGAGTCGCACATGAATTTGCTTGTTAGCGAAGTCGAGAACGAATTCGCCGAGATGTCCGATGATGGCGTGATGACATTCCTGCCTGGCGGAATGTTGCCCGAGCGTTTAGGGGTTCAGTTCGAGGTGCATGGAATTGCCGTTGGAATCAATCACCGAGTGTCATTTGCAGTTCGTTGGCATGGTCAGAACGCGGCAGTGATCTGGGAAGTATCTGGTTCGGACGATGTGGAGTTGCGCTCGGGAGTTGATGCGACTTGGTCGTCAACGAGTGCTTCGGGTGAAGCGTTATGGCGCGTGGAGAATGTTCCGGAGACCGCCTTCGCAATCAGCGAAGATTTGTCATTTTCCTAAGTTATTTGCGGTGTCGACAAGCGCCTGAAGGCGAGTTCTGACTAAGGCCTCAATCGCAGGATCTGTCGTCGTACCGTTGGCCGAGATTCTGTCGGCGCCTTTAGCGATTTGGCCACTCGGTTCGGAGAGCATTGTGTTACCGAGCAAACCCAAAATTCCGCCGAGTTGTTCAATCATGTGGGCACCGCCAGTGCCGCCTGACGAACTCATCAAACTGATGACTTTTCCGGACAATGCATGTTGACCCATCGGTCGAGTGGCCCAGTCGATTGCATTCTTCAGAACCGCTGATGGTCCGAAGTTGTATTCGGGAGAAGCGATGAAGAGTGCGTCAGCAGATGTAACTAAGTTGCGCCATTCGACGACGTTTGATGGAGTGCGCGATGGTTCTTCAAGATCTTCGTTATAAAAAGGCAGTGATCCGATCTTGTCGTAAAAAGTAAATGTGACATCAGTCGGTGCCAATTTCTGGGCCAATTTCACAAGTCCTTGATTTGATGATTCTTGACGCAAGCTTCCGAATATTCCGAGGATATGAATTGACATCGGTCAATTATGACCGCGAAGTGGTGCGTGGAACCAACTGAAATCGGGCAAGATAGAGGGGTGCAAGCACCTATTCGCGTGGCCTACACATTTGAGCAGTGTTGGCATCGCGTACCTGGAGGGACGGCGTCAGCTGCTATTCGTGCTGCTGTTGCACTTGGAGATATCCAAGGGGTCGAGTTAGTGGGTGTTGCTGGCACGCATCGCCGGCCACCTGAGCCATCGTTTGTGCCTCCGATCCCCATTCAATCATTGCCCTTCCGAAGGCCTTTGCTGTACGAAACTTGGTTACGTTTCGGTTGGCCGCACATCGAGCGGGCGACGGGTCCTGTTGACGTGTTGCATTGCACTGGTCTCATTCCAGCGCCGTCCAAAGCACCTTTAGTGGTGTCCTTGCATGACGTGGCCTGGCGACATCGTCCCGACCACTTCACGCGACATGGAGTGCGAATCTTTGAACGCAGTTTGGTTGAAATTCGACGTCGCGCCGAAATTGTTTTGTGTCCTTCGACGGTGACAATGCTTGATGCCGAGCGAGCTGGAATTGACGCCGATCGTTTACGAATGGTTCCCTTAGGTGTCGAATCTCAGCCAGTGACCGAAGCCGACATTGTGGCTGTTCGTGCCAAGTACTCGTTGCCAAGTGAGTACTTGCTTTTTGTGGGCACTGTTGAACCGCGGAAAAATTTGCGCCGCCTCGTTGATGCGATGGCCGTGTCAAAGTGTGCGCTTCCATTAGTTGTGGCAGGTTCGCAAGGCTGGGGCGAAACTGGCGTGGGTCCGACAAGTTCGGTTCATTTCATCGGATTTGTTGCTGACTCTGATTTGCCAGCCTTGTATTCAAGTGCCACAGCATTTTGTTATCCGAGCGAACGCGAGGGATTCGGTATGCCAGTCCTCGAGGCAATGTCGTATGGAACGCCAGTAGTGACGAGTCTCGGAACCTCAACAGAAGAAGTGGCGGGCGGGGCCGCCGTCTTAGTTGATCCGTTTGATGTTGAAGATATCGCGCGTGGTATTGACGAAGTACTTTCTCGGCGCCAGGAGCTATCAATTTGGGGTTTGCGCCAAGCCGCTCGGCGGCAGTGGTCGGAAACTGCGCGATTGACAGTTGCTGCGTACCGTGAGGTCATCGGTTGAACACCTCGCCAGCAAAAGTGGCAGTCACCGTCAATTTGATGTGGTGTGTTCCTGGGGCAGTTGGGGGCAGCGAAGATTATTTGGTCCGCCAACTATTGGGGATTCCGCAAACAGAATTTGACATCACTGTGTGTGCTCCAAAGGGTTTTGTTGCAGCCCATCCCGAGATTGCCAACATTCATCAAATTATCGAGTCCGATCACGATGGGCGATCGCGCCCACGTCGAGTGTTATCTGAGTCAACATGGCTGTATGAGCGATCCAAAGGTGCCGCATTGGTGCATCACGGCGGAGGTACTATCCCAATTCGTCATCAAAGTCCAACTGTTTTGACGATTCACGATCTGCAATATCGAGAGTTTCCGCAGTATGTGCAATCACACAAACTTGCATATCTAAAAACTGTGATGCCCCGATCAGCTCGTCGTGCCGATGTCATTGCTGTTCCAACCGAATTCGTCAAACAAACTGTTGTTGATGCGTATGGCATCTCTCCTGATCGAATCGTGGTTGTGCAACACGGGATCGAGAGCACTCTTGGTACGAGTGCAACGAGTGAAGCCGAACTGCGATCTAAGTATTTACTTTGGGACGCACCGATTGTTTTGTTACCGGCAATGACGCATCCACATAAGGGCCACTTGTTCTTGCTTGATGTCATGGAAAAATCTTGGAAGGCTCAAGGGCTTCAGTTGGTTCTCATTGGGGCTGCGGGTGCAGCGGACGATGCGGTCAACCAGCGTGCTAGTTCGTCCGGATTGAATACATGTGTCAAGAAGTTGGGTCGAGTGAGCAAAGCCGACCGCGATGGATTGATCAAAATGTCAAAAGCACTCGTTTTCCCTAGCGAATATGAAGGTTTTGGGGCGCCAGTCATTGAAGCAATGGCACTAGGAACTCCGGTGATTTGCAGCGATCGAGCCTGCCTGCCCGAAGTCGTTGGTGACGCCGGACTGGTGTTGCCGCTAGATGTTGATGCATGGGCAGGGGCACTTGATCTCATTGAGTTGAGGCGTGCTCAATACCTTGAGGCTTCGGCGCGGCGGTTAGAAAATTTCACGGCTGAAGCATCTGGTCGGGCGCTTGCATCGGCATACCGATTGGCTTTGTCATGAATGAAGTGCAGCAAGTTGGACAACCTTTGAAGTTGGTCGTACTTTGTCCTCACTTTGAACCAGACACTGCGCCAACGGGCGTAGTGATGACAAAAATTGTTCACGAACTCGCCAAGTTGGGTCATGAAATACATGTCGTCACCGCTCTGCCTTGGTACCGCGAGCATCGTGTTGAAAGCGAGTGGACTCAGACAACTTGGCGAACTCGAACGACGTCGACGACATGGGGATCTGTGACGCGTCTGAATCCATTTGCTGGCGACGATAAGAAGAACTTGTGGCGTCGAGTTTTTGGATTTGTTGGCTTTTCAGTGATTTCAATTTTTGCGGGTCTACAGGCTGGCCGAGTTCGCGGTGATCAGCGTCGCGTTGATGCGGTGATTGCTATGTCACCACCACTTACTCTCGGATTAAGTGGTTGGTTGATCGCAAAGGGTCGCAGAGCTCCGTTGGTTTTCAATATTCAAGACGTTTTTCCCGATGCCGCCATAGAAACTGGGGCAATTACAAATGCTGCGGTGATCAAAGTTTCTCGTTGGCTTGAGAAAATCTCCTATCGCTGGGCGAGCATTGTGACTGTTTTGTCTGATGATTTGCGCGACAACGTCGTTGCGAAATTGCCGCTGGCGCAAGCGAGCAAAGTCGTGGTGATCCCAAATTTTGTCGACACTGAAGCAATCCGACCGCTTGACCGAATGACGAATTATCGCGACGAACTTGGTATCGACGATCGTCTGGTTGTGATGTATGCCGGCAATGTCGGCTTTTCTCAGTCGTTGAATTTGCTGCTCGCCGCCGCGCGCGAATTCCCGGATATTGCATTTGTGGTGAATGGGTCAGGTGCGGCGCGGTCAACGCTTGAGGCTGAAGCCAAGAAATTGACCAACGTCATTTTCGGCGACTATCAACCGATCGAGCGGTTAGCGGAAGTCTTGGCAACTGCCGATATTCATGCGGTGCTTTTAAAGCGCGGCCTCGGCAAGGTGAGCGTGCCATCGAAGACGTACTCGGTGATGGCGGCGGGTCGAGCAGTCGTTGCCGCCATCGATCCGGGGACTGAAGTTACCCGTCTGATTGACGGTGCAAAATGTGGTCTCTCGGTTCCGCCCGACGACTCGGCAGCCCTGATTGAGGCATTACGAATGATGTTGGCTGATTTCAACGAAATTCGTCAGATGGGCGAGCGCGCTCGGCAGTTTGTGGAGCAGGTGGCTTCGCCGACTGCGGTGGCCCAGCAGTACGTCGAGGCAGTTCATGGTATTTCCAAGGGCCGGTAACGACAAGTTCGGTCCATAATCAGGTCCATGCACGGCATTTACGCATTTGTACAGGTAGCCTTTCTCCCTCGTGGGTAAGGCATCGTCAGCCAAAAAAGTCGCTCGGCTCGCTCAAAAGGGCAAAGGGCGCAAAGTTCGTTTTCAAGGTGGAACATTGTTCCCCGCTTTGATTGTGGGTATCGCCGTATTCGGTGCTGCCCTCATCGTGTATTCGCGGGCCTCGATTCCTAATCAGAACACTCCTCCAACGGTCGAAGATCACTGGCACGCGTCGTATGGCTTCTATGCCTGCGATCAGTGGCTGCCCGATCTACAAGGCAATAAAGAAGAGCAAGACTCAGCAGGACAGTTGCTGAGCGAAGGATTCCGTCGTACTGGTATTCACAGTCACGACGATGGCGTGATGCACTGGCATCCATATTCGTCTGAGGCCACTGGTCGTAATGCCAAGTTGGGCGTTTTCCTTGATGTCTACGGAATCAAGCTCAGCGACACCAAGCTTGAAATGCCCGCTGACCAAGGTGGGGCCGTGTACGAAGAAGGCGAGACCAAGTGCACCGACAAAGACGGCAAGTCTGTTGACGGCGAGCTCGTTGTGTATGCCTTTGAATCTTTCGACACGCCTGACAAGTACACGACGTCAATCACCAATTTCAAAGATGTGCGTTTAACCCAAGATGGCATGGCCTTCGCAATTGTTTTTGCACCTGCTGGTACAAAAGCTGAATTGCCGCTTTCGGCTGCTTCGTTGCCCGAACTTGGCGCTGCCGATGGTGGTTCGACCGGTCAGACCACCACAACTGTTGCTGGTGCAACGACCATTCCTGGCGAAACGACTGTTCCAAGTGTTTCAACAACCACGGCGGTAACGACAGTTGCTCCGGCTGGACCGACCACGACTGCTGGCTGATGCGTGCGGTGGTGTTAGTCGGCGGGTTCGGAACCCGACTGCGACCACTGACATTTACAACTCCTAAACCAATGTTGCCCGTTGGGCATCGTCCCATTGTTGAAAATTTGGTGCGGATGTTGGCGGCTGCGGGAATTGACGAGGTTGTCCTTGGGCTCGGGTTTAAACCAGAGCCATTCATTGATGCATTCCCCGATGGGACCTGTGCTGGTGTGCGACTGCACTACGCCGTTGAGCCAGAACCCCTCGATACAGCAGGAGCAATTCGTTTTGCTGCCGATCATGCCGGCATCGACGACACATTTGTGGTTGTCAACGGCGATGTACTGACCGATCTTGATGTTGGTTCATTAATCGCTTTCCATCGCGCTAAGCAGGCTGAAGCAACGATTCACCTCACGCCAGTCGATGACCCGTCGGCCTATGGAGTGGTGGCGATTGATGCGGGTGGACGCGTTGAACGATTTGTTGAAAAGCCCGCGCCCGGAACGGCCCCAAGTAATTTGATCAACGCCGGAACCTACGTACTTGAACCGTCGGTTTTGCAACGTATTGAAACTGGTCGCAAAGTTTCAATCGAACGCGAAATCTTCCCGCTCATTGTTGCTGATGGCCGTTTGTTTGCCATGGCGACTGATGATTATTGGATTGATACGGGCCGTCCCGAGCCGTATCGCCGAGCAAACCTGGACATGATTGATGGCGTCCGCCGCAGGTTGTCTGCGCCGGGCGTCGAGAGTGGTGCTGACGTTCATCCGACTGCATTGATCGAGCACAGCCTGGTGTCTTCTGGTGCAGTTGTTGCCCCAGGAGCAAGTGTGCACGACTCGGTGATTCTTGCTGGAGCTGTTATCCAGGAAGGCGCCTTGGTTCGCGATTCAATTGTGATGGGAACCGTGGGAAAGCGAGCGACAATCATCGACACAGTTGTCGGTGTCACCGGCGTGATTCCTGAAGGTGCCACGCTGGAACATGCGTTTGTCCCTGACCCAACTGCCGTTTAGAGTGCGGTTATGACCCAGCGCAGCGTTGCCAAGCAGCCCGGCGCAGTCATGGTTGTCGGAGGCGCTGGTTTTCTGGGCTCGCACATTGTTGACCGCTTACTTTTAGATGGTGCACAGGTTGATGTTGTCGATGATTTATCAACTGGTTCTCTAGCGAATCTTTCAGCAGCGCGTTCATCAGCTGTCGATGGCGCCTTGCGTATTCATACTTTGGATGTCACGATTCCAGAATTTGTCGATGTTGTTCGTCTGCGCCGACCTGAAGCGATGTATGTCACTGCATTGTTGACTCCAACCATGCAGGACTCGGTTGGTTGCACGAAGAGTTACGCAATTGCGATTTCAGTATTTGAGGCAGCTGTTCAGGCAAAAGTGAGCAAAGTAATTGTCGCTTTACCAGCTGGCGTTTTGTACGGCGAGGTACCGGCGCGCGAGTTGCCCATCAAAGAAGATCGTGAACGTCACCCCGTTGGTCTGCCTGGGGTGACCGCTAAAGCGATTATCGAACTATGCGAAATATATCGCCGCGATCATGACATTGAATTCACCGTATTGGCTCTCTCGACGGTGTACGGACCGCGGCAGCAGCCTAATAACAATGTTGTGTCAGCGTTTGTTCTTGCACAATCAACAGACAACGAACCAGCGATATTTGGTGACGGAAAACAAACTCGTGATTTTCTCTTTGTCGATGATGCCGCAGATGCAGCTTCACGGGCATGCACCAAAGGTGGCGGATTGCTCTTGCATATTGGTACTGGTCAACAAACGAATGTCAAAGATTTGTGGGCGCTGATCGGAGAAGGAAGACCGGCCAACTTCGTGCCGAAACCAACGGCTAGTTTGCAACGAGTTGCGTTGTCAGCGTCACGAGCACGCTTGCATTTAGGTTGGACATCTTGGACATCGTTGGCTGATGGAATCAATCTCACGAAAGCTGGCTAGTCAAGTATCGTTAACGGAACAAATCTTCTTGTGGTGGTCGGACAATTTCGCTGATTGAAGATTCACGCAACCACGAAGGGTCCAGACCGCGCACGACAGCAACGGGCACTCCATTTGATTTGCCCATCACCAATTCGGCGGCTGAAGCGACTTCGTCAGCGATGGAAACCTCAGTGACCTGCATCATGCGTCCAAGGGCATCGGGAGTGCCGCGAAGGTCAAGAACTCCGGCAATGCCGGCGACTCCGATTGCGACATCGGTGAGTCCTTTGCGCCAGGGTCGACCAAAAGTGTCAGAAACGATGATTCCAACGGAGACTCCAAGTTTGGCGCGAATAATGTCACGAATTCTTCGAGCCGAACGATCGCTGTCAATGGGCAACAAGGCGGCCCAACCACGTTCCACATTGGATAAGTCAATTCCGCTGTTGGCACAGATAAATCCATGTCGTGTTTCGGTAATGATGAGGTCGCCTCGACGGCGAACAATTCGCACTCCTTCTTCCTCGACAAGAGCCTTGTGAGAGAGCGGATCATCGGGGTCAATTTGCACCATACGACCTTCGGCCTTGGACACAATCTTTTGCGTGACGACGAGAACATCTCCGTCGAGGAGCGGTCCGTTGGGGGCTGCTTGACACGCATCAACGATGACGTCACCTAGTTGGTCACCTGGCACGATTTCGCCTATGCCCGTGACACCCCAAGCGGTCATTCGGAGTTGTTGATTCTGTTCGCTCATGGTGCTCCTTATGTGACTGCTTGTAGAACTTTACGGGCAAGGACTTGAGTGATTTGCGGTGTTCGCATAATCGTGTCAGCGACGACGCATTTCATGCCTTCGCGTTCAACCGCACTTTGCAGGGCTTCATCTTGTTGATCAATCACCAAGGTCGAGCAAATCGGAGCGTAGATACGTGCGACCCCAACAACGGAGGCTTCATGACCAAGTTCAACAAGCATGCGATCAGCGGGGCCTTTGAGGGCCGCCCCAGCAACGATGGGAGAAATTGCGACGACTCGATCGCGGTTGAACGTGAGGGCGGCATCAACTCCAGAAAGTGCGCGGATCGGTCCGAGAGAAACAATTGGGTTTGATGGGGCGATGATGATCGCTTCAGAAGTGTGCAAATTGTTGATAAAGGTTGGCATCGCGGTCGTTGCGCCAACAAACTCAACGCCCGTCACCGGGACGCCATGTCGACGCTGGACGAAATATTCCTGGAAAGAAATCGTTGCTGCAATGCCATCTTCGAGGATGTCTACTTTGGTAGCAACTTGATCATCCGACATCGGCATCATGTTGAACATGAGTCCCCATGCCTGGGCTATTTCTTGGGTGACTGTCGAAAGTGTTGCACCTTCGGCAATTCGGGCGGTTCGATACAAGTGAGTTGCAAGATCTCGATCACCCAAGTTGAACCAGGTTCCCGCGGCAGTTGAACTGTCGGGTTTGACATCTTGATAGCGCGCGAGTGATTCCATCACGCGCCACGATTCATTGGCAAGACCCCAACCTCGCTCGGGGTCGATGGCGTCGGCGACGGTGTATGTCACGGTGTCAAGATCGGGCGAAATATTGAGGCCGTGCATGATCGTGTCATCACCCGTATTGACGACAACGCAAATAGTGGCAGGGTCGACTTCGAGCACGAGGCCACGTAAGAAACGAGCAGCTCCGACGCCACCTGCGAGGACAGTAATCATGTTTCCATTATTCCGTTTCAACCGCTATTTCACGAGGTCGGTGTAGAGATTGATCAACTGTTGGGCCGTTTTGGCCCATGAGAACTTGTTGTACTGCTCAGTAGCAGCATGTTGAAGCTGTGTTCGAAGGCCCGAGTCGGCGACAACTTTGGTGATTGCTGCAGCCAAGGCGTCGACATCAAGAGGATCAACAAGTAGCGCCGCTGATCCGGCCACTTCAGGAATTGAACCGCGGGTAGATCCGACGATGGGCAGTTGCTCAGACATCGCCTCAAGCAGGGGGAAACCAAACCCTTCGTCAAGTGACGGGTAGGCCATCGCGGTCGCGTGTTGATACAACCAGGCAATATTTTCGTCAGACACGCGGCCGATGAGGTGAACTCGTTGGCCGACTTCTTTGGGTAACAATCCAAGCGATTGATCTAACTCGTGAGAGTCATCTCCGGCAGACCCTGCGATCACCAAGTGAAGTTCGGGGATTTCCTGTGCGCCAATAGCGAAGGCTTCAATGAGGCGGCGGTAGTTCTTTCGCTTCTCGATTGTTCCGACGGCCACGATAAAAGGTGCATTGCCGAAATCGGTCGTAGCGGTCGGTCGAATACTTGTCTCAACATCGCGACGGGGTGGAGCGCCTAAGTGAATTGTCTCGATCCGGGCTTGCGGAAATAGTTCGTGCAAGGTCGAAGATGTGGCGTATGACGATGCATGGATGACGGCACCAGTCTGGATGGATCGTCGAAGTGCATTCATTGAATGATTAATCACTGGTGAGCATTGAGTCGGGTTGAGAAGTGCCCAGCAGTCGTACACCGTGACAATTCGTGGCAGTTTTGTCGGTGGGACCACATAGTTCATTCCGTGCAAAATATGTACGTGTGGCAGATGGCGTTCAACAGACGGGAAGTCGCGTTGACCCCAACTCTTGATTGTGATCCCGGCTGGAAAGGGGAGTCGTCGCGTGTTCGCGTGTAATTTGGCGCGAAAGCTCAACACATATTCAGTCAGTTCGACCTCGTCAACGTGCTGGCGCAATTGGTATACCAAACCCTCAACTGCGCGGCCAACTCCGGTCATCGGACCATGGAGTGGGCCTGTATCTACCCCAACTTTGATCACGAGAGACCCACAAGATTGCCAGACATCAAGCCGAGCGTAGGTCCTAAAGCGTAAGATAAGACAGTTCAGTTGCGATCCAGCGATCGCCCATCTCAGGAGTTCGTATGCCCCGAGCGTTTATCACTGGTGTTACTGGTCAAGACGGCCAGCACATGGCTGAATTTTTGCATAGCAAGGGCTACGAAATCTTCGGCATGGTCAAAGGGCAGAACAACCCTAAAGGCGACATACTTCGTGACGAATTTCCGTATGTGAATATCGTGCCTGGCGATCTCGCCGACTTGCCATCGTTGGTGAAGGCAATGGAAGTTGCGCAACCAGATGAGATCTACAACCTTGCCGCCATTTCGTTTGTTGCATTGTCATGGAATCAAGCCGAATTGACGGCCAACCTGACTGGAACGGGCGTCTTGCGCATGCTCGAGGCGATGCGGATGGTGGGCGGCAATACCAACAACAAGATGCGCTTTTATCAAGCCTCGTCCTCAGAAATGTTTGGCAAAGTCCGCCAGATTCCGCAGACCGAACTCACGCCGTTTCACCCCCGCTCGCCATATGGCTGCGCCAAGGTTTTTGGCCATGACATCACGGTGAACTATCGCGAGAGTTACGACATGTGGGCCTGCTCGGGAATTTTGTTTAACCACGAAGGTCCCCGCCGTGGAGTTGAATTCGTCACCCGCAAAGTGACAAATGCTGCGGCTCGTATCAAACTCGGACTCCAATCAGAACTTGTGCTGGGCAACCTCGATGCAAAACGCGACTGGGGATACGCCGGCGATTACGTCAAAGCGATGTGGATGATGCTCCAACAAGATGAACCTGATGACTACGTCATCGCAACTGGAGAAACGCACACGATCGAAGAACTCGTCGAATTGGCTTTTGTCGAAGCTGGTATCGGTGATTGGCATCCGTATGTGCGCCAGGACCCGAAGTTTTTCCGACCTGCTGAAGTCGATTTATTGATCGGTGATTCAAGCAAGGCTCGCGAAAAACTCGGTTGGAAGCCTGAAGTTGACTTCCCAAGTTTGGTACGCATGATGGTGCAACACGATCTCAAACTCGAGGCCAAGAAGGCCGGTATTGCTCTCGCCTAATAGCGGGACAGTTTTACGCCTCGAAGGGGCGGTCAGATAGTGCATCACTCAATGAATCAGCGCTGATATTCGCTCCATCATTGAGTAACTGTCGCAGTGATTGTGTAAAGACAAGTAGAGCGACAATCGAACTTGCGACGAGTCCAATTTCAACGCGCAAGTACAAATCGTCTGATGCCAGCCAGGTACAACCAATAAAAGTAATCATGCCCAGAAGCCAACCAAGACCAACGCGGGCATGGCCATTCAGAGCGATAACCGCTTGAGCGGTGGCTAAAGCGACCATGTATAACGCGCTTCCCAATGCCAACATGCTGAGCGAACTGCGATCGAGGGCATCGTCGTACACGATTCTCAACAATGCTGGCCCAAGAATAAACGAGCCAAGAGTTCCCACGATTCCGACGACGATCACTACTTGCATGAGTTTGCGAAAGCCACTGCGGAATTCTGCAAGATCGCCTTGTGCGGCAAGTCGCGCGAGACGAGGTAAAAGTGCCGCCTGCACTGCTTGAAAGAGAAAAAGTGGTACTCGAGAAAGTAGGACACCGTTACCAAAGGCGGTGACCAAAGTTGACTGTTCTTTGGTTGCCAAAATATTGATCGCAATCGGCCCGGCATTGACGAGACCAGCACCCATCAAAGATCCAAGGAGTAGCCAACCAAGATTGGGAGTGACTTCACTCCAGGGTGCAACTGGACCGGAGGTGGTTTTGAGATCGCCGCGCATCCAGACGATGAGTACTCCAGAGAGCGGCGAGAGAGCGATCAACATGGCGTACGCCCCAACGTTGGTGACCCCGAGCTGCCACAGGATGATGCATCCAACAATGCGGATGAATCCGTCAGCACCCATCACGATTCCGTAGGACGCGAAACGACCCTGGCCCGAACAAATCCCACGCGCGAGGTGTGTCGGCGCGTAAGCAACAAAGGCGATGATCAGGGCGGCAGTGACGAGACCGTATCCTTCAAAGAATTCGCGCGTGGCAATCGAACTCACTCCTGCCAAGACCGCCACGATGATGCCGGCAATCGCTGCTCCGAGGGGAACAATCCTTGCCACGATAGGTCGGCCACCTTGGTTGAGGGCGCGGCGGTGGGCGAGGGCTCGGCCCATTTCTTGTTCGAGTGGCAAAAAGAATCCTGGGGCCAAAACAAATGTCGCGAACCACAACGCGACGATGGGTTTGAAGTGCTCTTTACCGAGGGCTTCCTGACCGACCTTAAAAAAGGCATAACTCGAGATTCCGGCAACGAGCAGACCTCCGCCGACCGCCAAGGTGCCCTCGGGGAGAGGAATTCGTGGCGAGTTGGACGTCTCAGCCGACAGAGGCTCGTTATTGGTAGTCAAGACCTTTAACCCTACTCAGAAGCGGCACTGTGGACCTGAATCCCAGTTTTGCCCGAACCACTTGCTCAACTGGCTCATCGGCGGTGACCTGAGGTATCCAATATCGGCGAGTAACCTTCACGCACTGTGGGAAACGAGATGGAATCAACTCTGTCCGCGGCAACTTCGTCATCCGAAGCCAGTGCGCTGGCCGCACCAGGGGTCGTGGTGGCGATTGTCGTCGACCGACCGACATCGACCTTAGAAGGGGTCTTGGCAGCGATTGTCGCTCAGGACTATCCCAAAATTCAAGTTTTGGTGTTGTTGACTGGTTCCGATGCCGATGAGTTAGGCCTCGTGCACGAGATTGTGCAGTCCAGTTTCGCGACCACCGAGGTGCCTCAACCGCACGTTTATCAACTTGGCGCCAATCCAGGATTTGGACTCGCAGCGAATACGGCTTTGCGCCTTGTTGAGGGCGACAGCGGTTTTTTCTTGGTGATGCACGACGATGTGGTTCTGGCTCCAGATTCTGTGCGGATTCTCGTCGAAGAGTTGTATCGCTCAAATGCCGGAATGGTCGGTCCGAAGTTTGTCGAATGGGAAGAAACTCGGCGATTGCAGGCGGTTGGATTTGATTGCGATTGGTTTGGTGAACTTGATAGTGACGTTGAGCCACACGAACTCGATCAGGAACAACACGATGCGGTTCGCGATGTTTTTGTGTTGCCCTCGGCCTGCTTTTTAATTCGTGCCGACCTCTTTCGGGAACTCGGTGGTTTTGAACCCTCCATTGAATTCTTTGGCGAAGACCTTGACCTTTGTTGGCGGGCTCACTTGTCTGGGGCTCGAGTCGTTGTCGTTCCGGCAGCGACGGCACGCCATCAAGCAATAATTGTTGAGCGTTTGGCAACCCGCAGTCGTGATTCGGTAACACTCGAACGTCAAGCCGAACGGCATCGAATCACCACAGTCGCTTCATTGACTGGAGCGCGTCGTTTGCCGATTGTGCTACCTCTTCTCGTTATTCTTTCTCTCTTCGAAGCAATCGGGGCAGTAGTTCGAGGACGATGGCAGCGGACTATCGCAGTGCTTGGTGGTTTATCCAGTCTTGTCACAAGTTTTGGCCGTATCTCTCGGCGTCGTTCGCGAGTACGCCTACTGCGTCGCGTACCAGACCATGAGGTTGTCGAGCTGCAGGTGCGGGGAAGCGTGCGTTGGAAACGCATGATTCGTCATCGTCGGTTTGCCCCCTCGATGAATCTCAGAAGTCAGGTGAACACATCGCGAGAGCGAGACACGTGGGTCATGGCAGCGTGGGGTGTACTTGGCGTCTTCCTGTTTCTCGGTGGTCGCCAATTGTGGAGTAACGGAGTTCACTCGGTCGGCGACCTATTGCCGTTGCCCGAGTCTCCGCGTGAATTGGTGCACCAATATTTGAGTGGTTGGTGGGCTCAAGATCTTGGAAGTACAACTGCCCAGCCAACGAGTACAGGTCTCATTGCCCTCGGTGGAGTGATCACTCTTGGGCATATGGGTCTTTTGCATACCTTGATCACCATTGGGTTGATCCCCATTGGCTGGTTGGGCGTTTCGGCGTTGTGTGCTGTCGTTGCTCATGAACGAGCGCGCATTGTTGGCGTCATTGCTTATGCCGCGGTTCCTCTTCCGTATGCCGCAGTTGCAAGTGGTCGACATCAAGTACTGATTGCCTATGCAGTTGTTCCATGGGCGTTGCACCTCATCCGGTCTTTCGGCGGCATCGGTCGTTCAATTATCGATGATGAACCAGGCGACGTCGTTGACCATCGGTCAACCAAGCAGAGAATTCGTCTCGTCGCCAAGCTTTCATTGCTCTTTGGTGTGACGATGGCGTTTAGCCCAAGCGTTGTTTTTGTTGTCTTATTGAGTGCTTTGTTGTGGCTTCTTACTGCGGCGATTTCGGGCGGTTCGACGCGGGCGGCTGGTTTGGGTTTTGCGGGTGCTATCAGTGCGACAGCAGCAGCAGTTGTTCTCAACATGCCGTGGATCACTCGCTATTTATCGCACGATGGATGGAGCGCAATTGTTGGCGCGCCAACTCATTCTCCAGAAAATCTCGGATTGTGGGATGTCTTACGTTTCGGAATTGGTCCCGCAGCTCTCGGTGGACTCATTGTGTTGCTGTATGTGCCTCTACTCGTTGCACCATTGGTGTCAAAGAACTCTCGATTTATTTGGGCTTCGCGGGCGGCGATTTTGTCAATCGTTTCTATCGCTTTGGCCGTGCTGAATTCTGGCAACCACCTTCCATTGCGCCTTCCTGAAACTGGAATTTTGTTGGCACCGGTTGCGAGCTGCATGGCAATTGGTGCAGCCATCATCGTGATGGCATTTGGAATTGACGTGCGTGGTGGTCGCTTTGGTTGGCGCCAACCTTTGGCGCTGTTGTCACTCGTGACTCTCCCGCTCGGATTGTTGCCCGTTGCGGCCGCATCCTCTAATGGCCATTGGGAGCAGCCTTCGATTACTTTGGCTCAACAAATGAAAGAACTACTCGGAGATACGAGTCAAGGTGATTATCGGGTTCTAGTGATAGGCGATCCTCGCTTGGTGACATCGGATCAACATCTTTATGACGATGGATTGGCGTATGCCGTTGTGCAAAACGGCGATATGACCATGTTGAATCAGGTGTCATCGATGGCTGATGATGCCGATAATTTGATTCGGCCTTTACTTGATGCCGTCGCGATGGGATCAACGAATCGGGTCGGAAGATTGATGGCTCCACTGGGCATCCGTTACATCGTCATCCCATTGCTTGATCGAGTTCGTTCAACAAGTAATTCACCGCTGCCCTTGCCGTTTGGTCTTCGTGAAGCCTTTGCTGAGCAGTTGGATTTACACAATGTCTATGGTCCGTCAAGCATGATGATTTTTGAGAATTCGCAGTGGATTCCACTGACAGGGATGCTCAGTGCTGCGGCTGCGCAACAAAGTAGTGAAGGTGGATCCGAGGCATTGGTGGCAACCGAGCTGACGGGTTCGCTTACTGCATTGAATGGCACGACAAGTTGGTCAAGTCCGACTCAAGAGTTGCCTGCTGGTCGATTCCATTTAGGAGTTCCGTTTGATTCTCGATGGACTTTGTCAATTGACGGTCAGTCCATCAAGCCCCAAGCATCATTTGGAACGGTGATGCATTACGAAACAGGTGTGGGGGGAACTGCTCAATTAAATTACTCCAACCCAGTGAGTCGCTATTTGTGGATCATCATGCAGTTGTTGTTGTGGGCCAGTGTTGTCGTCGGGATACTGCAACCAAACTTGCGCCGTCGTCAGGTCCGACTAAAATTTGCTGCAGCCGAGATGCAGTCAGTCGTTTCGTTGTCGGGCAACAATTCAGAAACGGTTGAATCATGAATCGGCGACTCGGTTTGTACGTTGCTCTCATATTGATTGTTGGACTCGCAATCAACATGTCAGGAAAATCAGGCGAGACGAGCAATGCGGTGTTCTCCAATTCGGTGTTGCCGGGTACGCCAGCGATTATGCGCAACAATCAATCGGTGACGAACACTTGGTTTTGTGCCGGTACATCGGCAGCAGGAGAAAGCGACAACGGCACGTACGGCGGTGAAGTTGTCATCTCTAATCCGCTCAAAACTCCAGTGACTGGTCTATTGACAATTTTGACGAGCGATCAAGCGCCAATCACCCAACAAATTAACGCCGACCCGCGCTCGCAGTTAGTGATAGATATCAACTCATTGGTTTCAGCGCAGTATGCAAGTGCTTTCGTCGAACTTAATGACTCGGCAGCCAGCGTTGAGCAGCGGGCTCTTCATCCGGCTGGTGCGGCAGTTTCTCCTTGCGCGAATCGAACATCTGATCAGTGGTATTTCGCCGATGGATTTTCGGCAGAGTCATCAGACCTTCGTTTGATCCTGACTAATCCGTATTTGTCGCCGGCAATAGTCAATATTGAAGTTGCAACCGAGAATGGTCAACGTACGCCGACGAATCTTCAAGGATTTGTTATTCCTGCTCAATCAATACGAGTTTTGAATATTCCCGAATCAGGATTTCGTGATGAACGGACTTTGGCGATCAGCGTTGTTGCAACATCTGGACGGATCGTGGCGGCAAAAGATCAGCAGTACTTAGGTGCGGGGCGTCTTGGTCATGTCTTGACTTTAGGGAGTCCATCAACATCTGATCAGTGGTGGTTTGCTGATGGCGAAAAGGGTGCGGGTATTTCCGAAACGTACATGATCTTTAATCCGACAGATCAAGATGCGTTGGCAGATGTGGTCATCCTTGGCCTCGACCCTGCAGTTGCATCAATACAGCCGACCACTTTGACGATCCCCGCTCATGATGTGGTGCCATTTGATGTGTCGGCAATTGTTGGGCTGCCCGATGGGCCGCACGGAGGCGCAGTCAGCGGTCAGTCGGGTGCCCAGTTGGTTGTTGAACGTATTCTGACCAAGCCGGCCGGTACGAGCGTGGCGACGACTGCAGTGCTTGGAGTTCAACGAGGTTTTCAATCGATGCGGTGGAGCGTTCCAACTTCAACAACGATTGCAATTGAAGATGTATTAATTGTTCTCAATACATCGCCCACCGATGGAGTTGTCACGGTGTACTCGGTGGGACCAGGTGGTGAAGAGCCAGTTGCTGGCCTCAGCGATATCCCTATTGCTGCCAACGGTTTGCTATTGATTGACTTGGTTGATCCGTTGGCCTTTGGTCGTGAACTAGAAGTCGTGAGTGATCAGCTGATATTGGTTGAGCGGCGACTTGAGCGAACGCCTACTTTGCGTGGACGAAGTGGATCATTGGCTATTCCTGAAATGCCGGCATCGTGACCAGTGTGGTTATTGCTCTGACCATTGGTGCCGTTGTGGCAGTTACGGCATTGGTCATTCGACAAAGGCGCGTTATTGATGCTCCAACGCAAAAAGTTTTTTCTGCTCCAACCCAAATCGACCGAACTGACTTTCCAACTTCCCAACACGAGTGGATGATTGCGGTGTTTACCTCAGCGTCGTGTCATGCATGCGCAGATATGTTGGCAAAAGCGCAAGTTGTGGCTAGTAAGAATGTGTCGGTTGTTGAAATTGAATATTCCAACAAAAAGGAACTGCACATCAAGTACAACATCGAGGCAGTCCCGACGGTAGTCGTGAGTGATGCTCGGGGCATCGTTCACAAGTCATTTCTGGGACCAGTGAGCGCAACTGATTTATGGGCTGACATTGCGTCGGTTCGTGACCTGCAATAATTTCAGTTGCTGTATTTACTCGGTGATGCTGACTGGAAATTGTGTCGTGCCGTCAAGACCTTGTTGCACTAATGCATTGACAAGGTCGCCGTCAATCGTCTCTTTATCAAGCAGTGCTTGAGCAACGAGGTCAAGGCCAATTCGGTGCTTGGTCAGTAATTCGGTTGCCCGAACTTCTTGTTTGCGCAAAATGGCGTTGATTTCCTCATCCATCAAACGGGCGGTGTCGTCGCTGTATTCGCGACCACCAGTCATGAGATCTTCACCAAGGAAGACATTTTGTTGATTGTGCCAAGCCATCGGGCCGACTTTGTCACTCATGCCCCATTCGCGCACCATGCGACGAGCAAGACCAGTGACGACCTCGAGGTCATTTGAGGCGCCAGTCGTTTGCTGCTGGAAAACGAGATCTTCGGCGACGCGCCCGCCGAGCGCCATACAGATGCGATCAAGGATGTAGTCCTTGGAGAAGCTGTGACGTTCTTCGGGAAGTGTTTGTGTGACTCCGAGGGCCATGCCACGGGGAAGAATTGTGACCTTGTGTAACGCATCTCCGTGCGGTAACACTGTTGCCAAAATTGCATGGCCACCTTCGTGGTATGCCGTGACGCGTTTTTCTTCAGCCGACAAAATGAGTGAGTCACGACGGGCCCCCATCATGATGCGATCTCGGGCCGACTCAAAGTCGATGCGCTCAATCTGAGCGCTTGCTCGACGAACCGCAAACAAGGCAGATTCGTTCACCAAGTTGGCGAGGTCGGCACCACTCATACCAGGAGTTCCCTTGGCCATCGTGTCGAGGTCAACATCGGGTCCCATGCGCTTGTCGCGACTGTGCACTCGCAAGATTGCAGCGCGCTCTTCAAATTCGGGTAACGGAACAACAATCTGACGATCGAAGCGACCAGGACGAAGCAATGCTGGGTCGAGTACATCGGGTCGGTTGGTGGCCGCCAAAATGACGATGCCTTCTGAAGTTTCAAACCCATCCATTTCGGACAGCATTTGGTTCAACGTTTGCTCACGCTCGTCGTGACCTCCGCCAAGACCGGCTCCACGCTTGCGACCAATTGAATCAATTTCGTCGATGAAGATAATGGCTTTACCCATCTTGCGAGCCTGTTGGAATAAGTCACGGACGCGACTAGCGCCAACGCCGACAAACATTTCCATGAAGTCAGAACCGGTGACCGACAAAAAGCCAACGCCCGCTTCGCCGGCGACGGCACGGGCAAACAAAGTCTTGCCAGTTCCTGGAGGACCAACGAGCAGCATTCCCTTAGGAACTTTGGCGCCAATTTCTTTGAAGCGTTCGGGCATGCGCAAGAAATCAACGACTTCTTTGATTTCGGTTTTGACACCTTCGTATCCGGCGATGTCGGCGAAAGTCGTTGATGGGCGATCGGCGTCATAAGCCTTGGCACGACTACGGCCAATCGACATCATGTTGCCCATTTGTCCCGAAGCACGCTTATTCATCCACATCAAAAAGCCCATCACCAAAATAAATGGCAAGAGGAGGGGAATGAGGTTCATCACCCAATTTGATTGTGGAGTGCTCGGCTTGAAATCAACTCCTTGAGTACGCAGAAGGTCGCGGTCACTCTCGTTGGGAAACCCTGGAGGCGCAGTCGTCGAGAACGAACTGCCATCCGTGAACGTACCGGTGATGGTGAGCGTCGAGTTATTGAGTTTGACTTCGTCGACTTTGCCGTTGGTGACTTGCGTGATGAACTCTTCAAAGCCCAATTTTTCGCGGTCGGGTCCAGGGAGAAGCTGTGGTCCAAAAATGAGGACCAAAATCAGACCAAGCAACACCCACGGCGACCACTTGGGCAACGACGGACGACCAGCAGGTTTTCCGTCAGGAGTCGGGGCATCCTTAGGCGACTGTGAGTGACCCAACTTGCGATTGGGGTTGTTGCTCGACGATGGCGCGGGCGACGGTGGCGGAGGGGGAGGAGTGGACTCGCTCATTCCGCCATGATACGACCGAGCAGCGACACTCGGTGGGTCGGGCACCGTTCAGTTTGGGTGTCTCGACGCTTTAGAAGTCACAGTCGCCCTGAAGACCTCGGATTCAGTCAGCGGGTCAGTCAGCCGGTCCTATCCACCAAAGGCACTCGCAAATCCCATACCTTTTTGGGATGCGTTCGTGCACTCGTAGTGGCTGTCGGGAGACCGCCCACATTTCTTTAACGTTTCAGTACAACACATCGGTGATTTGGATTAACCACATCCAAGATGAACGAGATATGCACGTCTACGAATTGTGTGACAAGCATTGGCAACGTTTTGCCCCGCCGAATGGCTGGACTCTTGATGATCGGCGTCGGGCCGAAGTCCTTCCTTTCGTGCATCGCTTGGCTGGCTAACTCGGTCAATGACGCGATCTCATCCGGCGACTAACGCCACCCGCTTTACGGTTGGCGTTGCGGCTTTTGCTTGGCTCTTGGCTTATGTTGCGGCATTGCCGTTGCAAGGAGTACTCATCTCCCTGACGGATCACGGCGGCGAGAAATCGGACAGTTGGCCAATATCGCTGACGGTTTTATCGATCTTTTGTTTGTGGATCCCGTTTGTGGTGATGCTCATGATTGTGAGTCGACGCTGGGGTCAGGGTCGGTTTCAAAATGATTATAAAATTCGGACGCGTTGGATTGACCTTGCTGGATTACCGCTAGGTGTCGCGAGTCAATTGCTCTTAGTCCCGGCGGTCTACTGGCCTCTGCAACGAATTTGGCCCGAGACATTTTCCAGTAGCGAGATAGAACAACGGGCTCGAGATCTCTGGGATAAGGCGCATGGCGGATGGATTGTGGTTCTCGTGCTTGTGGTTGCTCTTGGGGCGCCTGTTATCGAAGAATTGGTCTACCGCGGTTTGATTTTGCAGGCGTTACAAAGTCGTCTCAACGATTGGTTGGCGCTCGTTATTGCGGCTGCTTGGTTCGCTCTCATTCACTTACAGCCAGTTGAACTCCCCGGTCTTTTTGCCTTTGCGATCGTTCTGGGGATCTGTTTTCAACGTACTGGCCGTCTTGGGATGTCGGTTTTTGCCCACATCGCATTTAATGCAACTGGGCTGTTGCTCGCGTCTCGGTAGGGCTGAGGTGGCAAGATAGAGATTGATATGGATGATCTTGAAATTGAGTCCGCCCAATCTGCAAATGAAATCGGCAGTTTGGCGCAGAAAATGAGCGGCGATCGCTGGAATCCCTTTCGTGATTGGGAGCGTGAGCGTCTCATCACGTTCTGGATTCGTGTCGCGCTAGTCGGTATCAGCACGATCATTGCAATCAAGGTTGTGCAACCATCGTTGGTTTTTACAGACACCACACCTACTGGCGGAGACATGGGCGCACATGTCTGGGGGCCAGCGTATTTACGTGACCACCTCTTGCCTTGGAAGCTCAACGGATGGTCGATGGATTGGTATTCCGGTTTTCCGATTTACCGCTTCTACATGGTGGTGCCGGCTTTATTCATCGTGATTTTGAATTTCGTATTTCCGTACGGCATTGCATTCAAAATTGTTGCGGTGGCAGGCATCGTGACGTTGCCCGCTTGTTGTTGGGCCTTTGGTCGACTGGCAAAATTTGCATTCCCGATTCCAGAACTGTTCGCGATGGTGGGATTGGTGTATCTACTTGATGAGAGCTACACGATTTACGGAGGCAATGTCGCGTCAACCATGGCCGGCGAATATTCGTTTTCGGTAGCGCTGTCATTTGCCATGTTGGCCTTCGGATTTTTTGCCAACGGACTACAAACTGGCAAACATCGCGTCAAGGCTGCGGTCTTTATGGCACTTGCTGTTTTGTGTCACGGCATCGTGGCAATTTATGTCGTTGTTGGCCTTGTGCTGATGGCGCTCTTGTGGCTCGATAAAGCCAAGGTTCGCTGGTTCATCACCACTGCAGGTTCAGGAGTTCTGCTGTCAGCATTTTGGGTTGGGCCGTTCTTGTTGAACCATGCATACATGACCGATATGAAATATAAGGGTGAACCAGGCAATGGTTCATTCACTTCGTATTGGGGCATGTTTTTCGCACTGCCGCCATTTTGGAATGTCTTTATTTTGACTTTTGCGATGATCGGATTTGCTGCCATGATCGTCAAACGAAATGTGGCCGGTATTTGGCTAGGCGTGACAGCGCTCGTGTTCGCAGCATTTGTCTATTTGTTTAATGACAGCTTGCCGATCATTGGATTGTTATGGAACCCTCGTCTGCTGCCGATGTTCAACATGTGTCGCTACTTGCTCGCGGGTATCGGTGTCATTGAGTTCGTTTCTTTCATTGTGCGTTACGCGCAACATGAACGCTCGGCACGGAACTTGGAAGTATTTGTTGAAAACACGCAATCAACAAAGCAAATGTTCAACGCTCGAACGATCACTGCAATCGCATCGGCATTTATTGTGCTGATTGTTCTTGGTTTCCGCTTTCAAGTACTTCCGTTTGGTCACGTGAAAGATGAAGGTCAGGGCGCCGAATACACATGGGGCCCATTTGAAGGAAAAGCTGCGAGTAAGGGTTTTGTTGATGGATGGGCGCGCTGGAACTTTTCGGGTTACGAGGGCCGATCGTCGTATGGCGAGTACTACGGCGTGATTCAAACTATGAAGAGCATCGGTGATACGCGTGGTTGCGGTCGCGCGTTATGGGAAAACTTTGGTGGAAACGACAAGTACGGAACAACGATGGCATTGATGTTGTTGCCTTTCTGGACCGATGGCTGTATCGGATCAAGCGAGGGTTTGTTCTTTGAGGCAGCTGGTACGACTCCGTATCACTTCTTGGCAGCTGGAGCGATGTCAAAGCAATCGTCGAACCCAGTGCGTGAACTGCGGTATGTCAATAACGACGCCGCGGTTGGCGTGTCGTATATGCAAGAACTCGGAATTAGTTATTACATGGCGGTGACTCCGGAAGCGATTGCGAAAGCTGATGAAGTTGCTGCTAACGGTGGTGGACTCACGGCCCTTGAAACCAGCGGACCATGGCATATTTATTCAGTTGGTCATGCTGACATCGTTGTCTCGCTCGACACTTTGCCAGTCGTAGTGAATGAACGATCGGGCGACTTGCGAGAACGTTGGCTTGAGCTCGGATCTAGTTGGTTGCAAAATCGAACTGAGTGGGACGCACTTCCTGCTGCGGGTGGTCCGAAGGAATGGCAACGCATCGATGTGGCAGTCGATATGTCGGTACGCGAAGGCGAACCCGGATCTGACTCGCGAAAAGTAGATGTTGTGAAGCCAGTGCAACAGATCGTGCCGACCAAAGTTGAACCGGCAGTTGTTTCCGATGTCAAGATCGGCGAGGACTCAGTGTCTTTCTCGGTCGACAAAGTTGGTGTTCCAGTGTTAGTTCGAGTGAGTTATTTCCCGAACTGGCAAGTGTCTGGTGCCAAAGGCCCGTATCGCGTTGCTCCGAACATGATGGTGGTCGTGCCGACATCGACTCATGTTTCAATGCATTTCAAGGCCAGTTTTGTGGACCGTTTCGCCTATTTATTGACGATTGTTGGGTTCGTTGCTCTAGTCGTGATGTGGCGTCGAGATCGGCGTCCAAAAGAAGTCTTAATAGCCCTCTGAGCAGGGGAAACCCTGAAATCCCTGCGGGGCCTAAACAGTCAGCGATAGGGTTCAGCCCGTCATGTCATCTAAATTTTCACTCGATCAGATCGTCAAGGCGTACGACGTTCGAGGCACCGTTCCCGATCAGTTCGACGCCGAAGTGGCGTACGCATTGGGTGTCGGATTTGCACAATTCACCAAGACCAGCGTGGCGATCGTGGCGCGAGACATGCGACCGACTGGACCTGAATTGGTCGCGGCATTTGCCCAAGGTTTGATGGAGCAAGGTGTTGATGTCATCGACATCGGTCTGGCATCAACCGACCTGTTGTATTTTGCGGCTGGCAAGCTTGACGCACCTGGTGCGATGTTTACTGCATCGCACAACCCAGCTCAATACAACGGAATCAAGTTGTGTTTGTCGGGAGCGCGACCGGTCGGCGTCGACACCGGTTTAGCCGAGGTGAAAGACATTGCCCAGAAAATTCTTGATGGTCTGAAGCCTGCCAAGGCGGCGCGTGCTGGCCGAACTACCGAACGTGATTTGCTCTCGGCGTTCGTTGATCACGTGGTGTCTTTTATTGATCCGGCCGCAATTCGACCGATGCGTGTTGTTGCCGATACCGCCAACGGAATGGGCGGACTTGTTGTACCAGCTGTGTTTGAACGTTTGCCGCGCCTTGAACTTGAAGTTATGTATGGCGAACTCGACGGAACCTTCCCGAATCACCCTGCCGATCCTTTGCAAGCAGCAAACCAGCGCGACTTGCAAGCCCGCGTTTCTTCTGGCGGATTTGATATTGGTTTAGCTTTTGACGGCGACGCCGACCGAGTATTTGTCACCGACGAACTTGGTCGTGGACTTTCGGGCTCAACGACAACCGGAATTTTGGCGACAAGCATGTTGCGTAAAAGTCCTGGCGCCACCATTTTGCACAACCTCATTTGTAGTCGTGCTGTCCCAGAAGTCATTCTCGAACATGGTGGAGTGCCAGTGCGCACCAAAGTGGGGCATTCGTTTATCAAGCAAATAATGGCCGAAACCGGAGCAGTTTTCGGGGGCGAGCACTCGGCTCACTATTACTTCAAAGATAACTACCGTGCCGACAGCGGACTGATTGCCACGATGTTGATGCTTGAAGAAATGAGTCGTGTCGGAGAACCTCTGAGCGAAATTCGTCGTTCGTACGAGCGTTACTCGTCAAGCGGTGAAATCAATACTCAAGTAGACGATCCCGCTGTCGTCATTGAGTCGGTATCTCAGAAGTTTGGGGCGTTCCCGCAAGATCGTCTTGACGGCCTCACGGTAGATTGCGGACCATGGTGGTTTAACTTGCGTCCGTCGAATACTGAACCACTTTTACGCCTCAATCTTGAAGCCCCGGATCGCGATGAATGCGATAATCGTGTGGCCGAGTTACTTGCGGCAATAACCTCAGTCTGAACAAGGAGTTCTCATGCCCATCGATCCCGAATTAGCAAATGTCTTAGCGTGCCCCGTTGATAAAGGCGTTTTGTACATGCTTGATGATGAGGACGCCTTGTATAACCCGCGTTTGCAGCGGCGTTACAGCATCCGCGAAGGTATCGCCGTGATGTTGGTTGACGAGTCAGAGGTTGTTTCATCGGGTGAACATGAGCGCATCATGGCCAAGATCGCTGCTGGCGGAGTCAAGACCACCGGACGCTGAATCGGGCGTGTCATGGGTGACAGTGTCACAAAGGCCGACTTTAAGCGGTCTACACTCGTGACATCGGGCTGACAGATCGGTGCCAGCAGGCCCCGGCCCGGGATAGCGCAAGACAAGGTGCGACCTTCGGTCGACATCGTTGTTTGCGCAACCCCGTGTAATGCACATCATGTCAATGACCTCATAAGGAGCCCAACCATGTCCACTTCATTTGCCGATCGCAAAGACTTCCGCGTCGCCGATCTCTCGATGGCCCCATTTGGCCGCAAAGAAATCCATCTTGCCGAACATGAAATGCCCGGTCTTCGTGCGTTGCGCAAAGAATACGGCGTCACTAAACCACTCAAGGGTGCACGCATCTCAGGTTCGTTGCACATGACCATTCAGACTGCTGTGCTGATTGAGACTTTGGTTGAACTCGGCGCTGAAGTTCGTTGGGCATCGTGCAACATTTTCTCAACTCAAGATCATGCCGCGGCCGCTATTGCGGTTGGTCCAAACGGAACTGTTGACAATCCGTCAGGTGTACCTGTATTCGCCTGGAAGGGCGAAACACTTGAAGAGTATTGGTGGTGCACCGAACAAATGATGATGTGGCCCGATGGCGACGGACCAAACATGATTCTCGACGATGGTGGCGACGCCACATTTTTGTTGCACAAGGGTGTTGAGTACGAGAAGTCGGGCGAAGTTCCCGATCCGACGACTGCATCAAACGCCGAGTTAGCAATTGTTCTTGGCCTGTTGCAGCGCGGCCTCAAGACCGATCCAACTAAATGGACACGTATGGCTGCGGGCATCAAGGGTGTGACCGAAGAAACCACCACTGGCGTGATGCGCTTGTACAAGATGTTCGAGCGCAACGAGTTGTTGTTCCCCGCGATCAATGTCAATGACTCAGTTACCAAATCAAAGTTCGACAACTTGTACGGATGCCGTCACTCGTTGATCGACGCAATCTGTCGTGCAACTGACGTCATGATCGCCGGCAAAGTAGCCGTTGTTTGTGGCTACGGTGATGTTGGTAAGGGTTGTGTACAGGCGTTGCGCGGTCAAGGTGCTCGAGTCATCGTGACAGAAGCCGATCCCATTAATGCTTTGCAGGCAGCCATGGAGGGTTACCAAGTCACCACCCTCGAAGACATCATTGGTGAAGTTGACATCTTCGTTTCGGCAACTGGCAACGATCACATCATCACGATTGAGCACATGCTCAAGATGAAGCACAACGCAATTGTGTGCAACATCGGCCACTTTGACTCCGAAATCGATATGGCCGGCTTGGCTCGAAGCGGCGCGACTCGTGATGAATTGAAGCCCGGAACCGACTTGTGGTCTTTCCCCGACGGGCATGCGATCATTGTGTTGGCTGAAGGACGTTTGGTCAACCTCGGTTGCGCAACTGGTCACCCAAGTTTCGTGATGAGTTGTTCATTCTCGAACCAAGTCATCGCACAAATCGAGTTGTTCACCAATCTTGCGGCGTACCCACTTGGTGTGTACGTGTTGCCGAAGCATCTTGACGAAAAGGTTGCATCGCTTCACTTGGGTGCACTTGGGGTCAAGTTGACCAAGTTGACCGATGAGCAGGCCGACTACTTGGGTGTCGCTCCTTCGGGCCCATTCAAGCCCGAGCGTTACCGCTACTAATGTCAAAGTTGTACGCAGAAAAGCTAGCCCGGTGTATCACCGGGCTAGCTTTTTTTGGTTTTGGAATCACCCTGTTTTTACGGGCCAATCTTGGGTTGGCTCCGTGGGACATTTTCCATAAGGGATTATCAGAAAAGTTTGACATTTCAATTGGTCTTGTCATTGAGGGCGTTGGTTTATTGCTTTTGTTGTTGTGGATTCCGTTACGGCAACGACCGGGAGTCGGCACAATTTTGAATGCAATTGAAATTGGTCTTGTGGTTAATCTGACCAAGCCGATTATTGGAGAACCAGATCAACTGCTCATTCGGGCATTGATGGTGGTTGCAGGAGTCATAGTGATTGGCCTCGGATCTGCTTTGTATATCGGTGCTGGTCTCGGATCGGGCCCACGCGATGGTTTGATGCTGGGATTGTCGAAGCGATCAATTGCTGGACGTCAGATCAGTATTCGTGTGGCACGAACTGCCGTTGAAATATCAGTAATGGTCGCCGGACTCTTCTTGGGTGGCTCAATTGGAATCGGAACATTGATCTTTATGTTCGGTATCGGGCCACTTGTGCAATTGATCTTGCCGCGCTTTGAAATGCGTTTAGCCAGCGACATGCTGCCAGAACCAAAGTAGCGAACAGTAAGTTTTTCAAAACCTACTGTTCGCTACTCGTTACTTCTGGTGAATGATTAACCGCAAATCACCTTGGGCAATGTGTAGTTGAACACTGTTTGATTCTTGGCGATATCAAATGCGTTGATGGAAATAACTTTGCTGGCATCGTTGCTTGTTATAGGAATTGAATAAATCGGTGCCTTGAAAGATGCTCCGTTGGTGCGAACTACTCCGCCGACTTTTACGGAGATATCGCCAAGCGCGCCTTCGGGATCAACGATGTTGAAGGTTGCGGCCTTTGAATTAGCGCCACATTGCAGTGCCACAAATGTGATACTTGGTGGCTGATTAGTGACAACAGGTTGCGTCGTGGTCGGTGCCACGACAGTTGTTGTCGTTGTCGGGGCCACGGCCGGAGTCGAGGTAGTTGGCGTTGTCGTCGGAGGAGTTGATTGAGAGCATCCACCTGGTGTCACCCCTCGAACAACAACCGATGCCGAGCGAGAGTTTGCACCATCAGAAATCTCACCCTTGAGGGTTTTGCTCTGACCTCGAAATGCGTAAGTGACGTTGATTTGTCCGCCACTACTTCCGCTACCAGCGAAAGCCAGGTCGAGAATTTTGCCGCCGTCCCATAACACGCGACCAGAGAGAGCGGCGCCTTCGGGGTCGGAAGCACTCACCGAATACTTAATGCCAGTTGGCCCATCGGAGCCGATTTCGACACATTCGGCCACGCTGATGGTGATGACAGGAGGTTGATTGGTTGTGCCTCCAGGAGCCTTGGTTGTGGGAACAGTGGTTGTCGCTGCCGGTTCTTTGGGGCCAGCCACTGTCGTGGTCGTCGCCGTTGCCACCGTCGTGCTCGGAGTTTCATCCGAACTTGGTTGATCACAATCACGGACGACTGCATCAGTCGACGCAGTTCCTGTTGAACCATCGGCAGCAGTCGCTGAAGCTTTAACAACTTGGTTTCCGGCATCACTTGTGCTTGCCATTCCGGTCCAGGCTCCGTCGGATCCTAGGGTGAGGGAGAACTCGGTTCCGTCAAAGGTTGCAGTCATTGCGGTGATTTCGCTGCCAGTCGAACTGGTTGCAGTGATACGAACAAACATGTCTGTTTCTGCACACACCGGGTCTTTGGGTTCAATGCCAATCTTGATTTCACCTTCGGCAATAGTTCCACCACCAGTGCAATTGGCAAATCTTCCATCGGCTTCAAGATCTGCAGTTGTGCGATATTCAGTACTTCCATCTTCGTATCGCGTGTACCAATGTTGACCATGGTCAGTATCGGCTGCGTCGTTGTTGAACCACACCCATATCCAAGCAGTGCCAGTTGATTCGGTGTAGGTGTTTCCTTCAAACTCTTGTGGGCATTCAAATGGAACGGGTTCTTCGGGGTCGTCGCACGCATCGCGATAGCCCGGTATGTCGTAAACATAGGTGGCCGATTCGCCTTGTTCGCTGTACCAAATTCCGTCACCGCCGTACACCCAACGCACGCCACGACTGTCGACAAAGGTATGTCCGTCTTCTGGTTCGACGTTTAGGTCAACGCAGCCTTCTTCATAACAGTCGTCGTAGGGCGCCACAGTCGCGCGTACACGATTGTCGGCGATGCGTTCAATCGTGGGAATACCAGGTTGTATGGTGATTGCGCTTCGTGTCGTTGATTGAACGAGCGAATTTGTGACGGGTAAGTCGTTGTCAGAAGAGGTCCAACTTGCGATGTTCTCGCCGGCACTATCGGGTGGACATGGCGGCAAGCACAGTGAGCGATACCACGGGAGTTCAACAGTTGTTGCAACTGATGAACTATCCGTCAAGTTGATCCACTCAACAGATCCCCAAATCCAGATGTCTTGAGTCGTTGGATCAACCCACACTGCGTTTTCGTCGATGCTCAATTGAAGTGGGGGGCAAGGCGGCATGCATTCATCGATGTAGCCAGGCAATTGAATGGTCATCATGTAGTGAATGTCAGGCTCGTTGGCGTTGACCCAACCGTTCTCTGGTCCGTTGTACACAAACACGTCGCCATTGGGAGCGACCCATGAATCGCCGGTTGACGCTTTGATTTCGGGGCACGGCGGATCAATGGGGGGATAGCAGTTTTCGGTACCGAGTTCTTCGTTTGTCAAGTTCTCGAAGTCCTCGGTGCCAATCATGTCCCAGCCGTATGTACCGCTCGGGCTTTGGCCATACACCCACTCAGACGAATCTGGAGCGGTCCATGTTGAACCGAGATGTGGCTTCGTAGGTGGGCATGGATCATTCTGAGTCGGTGGGGGCGGGCAATCTGCTCCGGCATCGAGTTGTGCGGTCGCAACTGATTCAACTTCTTCGGTTGAGGTGTTGTCCCAAGATGGTGTTGAGTCTTCGCGATAATTGAATTCCCATAACGAGCCTTGTGCGTCGTACCAAACATCACCGATACGTGGTTTGGTAGGAGGGCATGGTGATTCTTCGGGGCAGTCTTCGGGGACTCCAGCAAGCTTGTTCGTGGCACGTGCTTCGGAAATATCAACAACGCCGTCGACAATTCTCATCCAATGAGCTCCGGTGGATTCGGCACTCGTCCAAATCCAGGTGGTTCCTTCGCTGTCGGTGTAGCGCGCTCCCTGGAACGTTTCGGGACATTCACCAGTAATGGTGATTTCGGGATCGTCACAATCAGCGTCAACGCCAGGTAAATCAGAAGTTGTGAGATATACGAATTTGCCGTTGTCGTCGAACCACCAGTGAGCGCCATCTGTGTCATCGCTCACCCAGACCCACACGTTGCCTTCGGGGTCGGTGTAACGAGCACCTTCAAAAGTTTCGGGACATTCGGGTTGCGGTTTGCGATTTCGAGGTTCGCCGCATGCATCTTTAAATCCGGGAAGGTCCCCTACTTCATCGACAGGGGAGACCGATTCGTCATCAACGTTGACCCATTGTCCGGCAGTTGTGATGAAAGTCCAACGATCACCGTTGGCATCGATGTAGTCAGTCCAACCGCCTCCGATGATTTGCTCTGGACACTGCGGTTCATCGACCGGAGGAATGGAGTCGTCAGTAGGAATTGACACCTCGCCAGGAATCGTTGTTGATTCTTGGGTGATGACGGTGTCATCGGGGGTGCTTTGTGGAGTCGTTTCTTGCGTTGTTGAATCGGAGGTTTCGGTTGCTTCAACGTTTTCTTCGGTCGGCGAGAGCAATGGATTGCCGCACGCGCAACGTCCACGTGGCATACCTTGATCATCAATCAAAATTGCGGTCCCCGCAGCGATCACTGCGTCGTAGCCGTATGACTGACCATTCTTGAAGCCAAACATTTTGACGTTGATGTCTTGAGTGACATAGACGGAAGTCAAACTGCGGATAAAAGATGGAAGTTCTTCAAAGGAAATTCCTTGGATTGCAGCCCACGCGCGTCCACGATCTGAGTAGTACTGCAAGAACTCAATCATTTTTTCGGTGTCACAAATGTTGGTTCCGGTGCCGCCGTACGTTCGGCCTCGATAGATACCAGGGGCCGATGATGACACCTCGCCCTCAAGAACGGGATCATCGGACGTGACTTCGTACGAACTCAACTCAAAAGTTGGAGCAAATGAGTCAGGGCCAACAACTCCGGGCGGCTGGTACAGCGCTCGTGCCGGGCCCGACAATTGTGGATCTGTCGACTCGGACTTTTTACCGCTGCTGCAAGCAGTCGAGACGAGAAGAACGCTTGTTAGTGCCAGAGCAAGAATTCGTTTCATGGAAAGATTTCCCCCAAGAATTAATCTGATTTCGCCGCTTTGACGGCGCCGTCTTGACTTTATACGCATGCCGAGGCAGAGGAAAACACGTTGTATGAGGTTGTAGGAAGTTGAAGTTTGCATACCTGCAAGAGCAGGGAGCCGACATGATCTTGCAGTTTTTTCTTAAATACCGCTCAAAGTTCGTGCCGCGGCTGCAGTCTTTTCGCCCATGGGCTGATAGCAATCAGGCGAGATGCGGTCTCGTGGGCCAACAACTGAGATCATCGCGATCGGTTGGGCTGGGCCGTCGTAGATCACGCTGCCGATGGCAATTGAACCTGGATGACCGGGGTTGATTTGGAAGTACCGCGGTTGGTCATCGTTGGCTGAACCAAGCCAAGCAGCTTCGCCGGTAGGGAATTGTTTGATGAGCTTTTGAACAATTTCGGTCGTGGCAATGTCAGGTCGAAACTGCACAATTTTGCCAACTTCCATCGTGATCTTGACATTGTGTTTACTCTCAATTTTGTCAAGCAATGTGGCATGTATTTTGTCGCCCACATAAGTCAATTGCCACAACAGTGCGGTTTCGCCAATGACTTCAGAAAGTTCTTGTAATTGGTGGCGCGCGCTGTTGCGTAAATTGACCGCAACCCGATTTGACAAAGTCAAAACACGAGGTGTCAATTCCCATGCGGCTCCATGAGCTTGCTTTTGGATGTAGCCACTCGCTCCAAGCGTGATCAAAATGCGTTGAGCAGTGTTCTTGTCCATGTTCATGTGGCGAGCAAGTGCCGAGACACCAATGGGTTGCAATTCCGCGACGACTTCAAGGACCGCGAGAGCATTTTCGACGGTTTGCAGAGTTTTGACAGCCATAAGGACTAGAACTCTACACAATTAGTGACTTGTGTATTGAATAAAAATACGCTGGCTCAAATTGTGAGACAAGATTTCACGAGACTGTGCCACACCCATTTGGTCTGCTGGATCCATGTTTAGTGCTTTGCGTTGCTCACAGTGTTTGAAAATCTTTCGCCCGTCGGCCTCTGATCCCGCTCATTCAATGGGGTCTCCTCGAACCTGTCCATTATGTGCATCCTCAAAAGTTTGGACGGATCGTCCGGTTCGGGCGACTACTGAATTGCGCGGTGAAACTCAAGACTTTATTCGAGGTCTAAAATATCGCAATCAGCGACGGGTCGTCTCACATCTTGCCGACCGACTCGTGACATCGATTCTCGCCGATCCCGATGCTCAACCTTTTGACATTGTGACTTGGGCGCCGACGTCGATGGTTCGTCACAGACTGCGGGGTTATGACCAATCAGAGTTGCTCGCCAGAGCTGTTGCCGAGCGGCTCGGGTTGCGATGTCGGCGATTGTTGTATCGCGATCGCAGTGCACCCCAAACGGGCCGCAATCGACAGGAACGTCTGAATGGTCCGATGTTTCGGGCTCGTCCTTTACGTCGTGCGTGTCGAGTGCTGGTGATTGACGATGTCGTGACAACCGGAAGTACTTTGCGTGCTGCTGCCCATGCACTTGATATAGCTGGCGCTAGCGAAGTGTGTTTGCTGGCAGTGGCAGCAACTCCTCGTGATCGATCTACAAATTCGCGAGTTGCCTAACGCGCTGAACTGCGTGTGTTGGGTCAATATCTACCCAAATTCCGTGTATTCCTACTGCGGAAGCAGCGTCAACGTTGCTTTGGGCATCGTCAAGAAATGCGGCTCGATGAGCTTCAACACCAAGTCGATGTAATGTGAGTTCGTAAATCGCGCGGTTGGGTTTACGCATTCCCACTTCGTGGCTGTCAACCACATCGTCAAAAATATTGGCGAAATCGAGCATTGGCCACCATAAATCCCGGAATTCGCGAACATTATTTGTGAGAACTCCCAGGCGCAAGCCGGCTGCCTTGAGATGATGGACGAGTTCAATAACTAGAGGATTTGGTTC
>CAEZYH010000003.1_pt1 | contig 57277 bp, 46 predicted proteins | sample 7265461 | NCBI WGS metagenome assembly CAEZYH01 (sample SAMEA6813929, study PRJEB35770) | freshwater metagenome | biome: Freshwater; feature: Freshwater reservoir; material: water | place: Czech Republic | collected 2017-04-14 | depth 30m m | reverse complement strand
TAACGAACTTCTGCGAATCTCAAATTTCTCGGCTCGATAGGCCAAAGTGACTCGGGCATCAGCCGCAACAGCTCGGAAAAATCTCGGATGCCTTTTTTGAACATCTCGAAGCAAGGGGCTGCTCATGATCAGATCATCATATTGAGCGCACTAGTGACTTTACGACCGTGATCTAAGTCCCCGCTATAGGTGATTTTGTCAGCAAATTGTTGATCGGTCTGGCGGCCAGTCGCAAGAGCCAAGAAAGTCGCGGTGTCCATCGTGATCCGAGATAGCGGGGCCTCGGGCTCATCTTTCACAATGGTGGCTCGTCCATCAACAATCGTGCACACGATGTGGCGAGGGACTCCACCAGTGATGTCAATCACCACACTCTGTCCATCGGGCGTTACGGCTCGTTTGCCAACCACAATCGGCACGGTACGAATCAGCCGATCAATGGTGTGTTCGGCAGCCGGGCCAGAAAGATGGCCAGGAAGACCCACAGCACGACGCATGTCTTGTTCGTGAACCCAACAATCAAGCACACGTATATGCAAGAAATCGGCAGTGGTGCCAGGTCCGGTTGGGGTCATCACTTCTTTGGCGAAATACGACTCGTCGGCAGTGCGCAAGAAATTCAAACGACGGGCCGCAACTTCATTCCACTCACTTAACACCTGAGCGCCAGTCAACGAACGCCGACTATCAATTTCGTTTTCGTTCGCTTCACCGATGGGGTTGCGCACATAATCAAATTTGGGTGCTTGATGTGAGGTGCGGACACCACCACTTTCGGCACTTTCGTACGCAACGATGTGCGACAAGTTGTCTTGCACCGACCAACCTGGGCAGTCGCTCGGAAGCTTCCATTGCGCTTCAGTCAGTTGTGCCCCGAGTTCGGATAGTGAAGCGAAACACAAAGCAAGCTTGTCGATGGTGTCGTGAGGGATCATGAGGTTTCCTTTTTACGGGGCCGGATTTTGAATGCTTTGCCAATCACGAGCTTGTAGATATGGCGTAAAGACCTTGCCGATGAACTCTAAATCAGCGGGAGTCTTTGGGGTCTTGATTTCGTATAGCCCATCTACGCGGGTGTACGCAACGGTGAGGTCCCACAGGGCCAGGGCTTGATCGCCCATGGGTGCAGGAACAACAACAGGACCAAAAACTGCTTTCTCCGTTCGTGAACCTTCAGCGGGGAAAAGCACAATCGGAACACCAAAGCCGGCAAGTTCGTTGATGACATAGAAGTGGTCGGCTTTGACGTCGTCGTGGGTTGAATCGTCGGCCAGGGCGAGGTCCCAGTCGTCGGCCGAAGCACCAATAGCTTCAAGCAATTCTTTGGCTACTGCTGGGTCGTGGGGCTTACGGCCATCGGTATGAAGTGCCTTGCCACATGCCGCATACCAGGCGTCACACAAAGCCATGTCGCGGCGTCGTAGGCGAGCAGCAACGCGCAATGGGCTCCAACCGTAGGCGAGGGGGCGTTCCCAGGGGTGGGGCTTTCCTTCGGGGCGATTGACCTCTTCCAGGCTGAAGAAGCGCCAGTTGATTTCAAGGCCAGTCAATCGACGAACCTCACGAATCCACAACGATGTTTGATACGCCCATGGGCACATTGGGTCGAAGAAGAAGTCAATTTTGTCGACAGTTTGCGCCATGTCGTCCTCCTAAAAAGGGAATCCCTGAGAACAACCTAGTACCGTAAGAAGTCATGGAACGCCCTACAAAGTTTGAGCACACCCGCTTTCTTGGAGACAAGCGGACCCAGTTGGTCTACGACGTTGATAACTGGCAAGACACTGCGGTCATTGACGAAATCGTGGCTGCCGAAATCGGCTTGTGTTTTGGCCCAGACACTCTGGCCGAGGCTCGCAACCGCGGCTACACCTTGGCGACTCCGGGCAAAACCCGCCGCCACCTTAAGCCCCGTGCCTGAAAGTTGCCGTAGCCGATGCTGAGCAACGGCACCATTGTCTCGGGCTCGTTGAGCCTGCCGCGCTACCTGGTTCAACCTGCCGGTAAGTCCGAAGGTGCGCCTGGCGTCATCATGTTGCACTCGTTTCCGTTTGGGCCCATTGATGCGCGCCACTCGGCAAGCAGTTTTCCCGAGCTGATGGACCGTCTCGCCAACGAACTGGGCTTTGCGGCGATGTGTTTTACATTCCGCGGTTGTGGTGAAAGCCCTGGTGATTTTTCGTTACAGGGCTGGGTTGACGATTTACGCGCCGCGATCGACCACATGATTTCTGAAACTAATCCGACGGGATTGTGGTTAATAGGCTCAAACACTGGTGGTTCATTGGCCATGTGTGTCGGTGCCGATGACCCGCGTATTAAGGGCTGTGCATTGCTTGGGCCACGTGCCGACTTTGATGACTGGGCTGCTCAGCCGCGAAAGTTCTTGGACCACTGTCGATCAGTCGGTTCGGTGCAGACTCCGCAGTTCCCGAAAGACTTTGATGAATGGACGCGCGAATTACGTCGATTCAGGCCAGTGCCAGCGGCACAACGTTTTGCTCCACGCCCGTTGTTGCTGTTGCATGGCGACGACGACGAGAGTGTTCCAGCGACCGATACTCGTCAGCTAGCCGAAGCTCATGGCGCAGCTGAGATGCGCGTGCTTGAAGGTGCAGGGCATCGAATGCGCCACGACCCGAGAGCGATGGCTGTGCTGTTCGGTTGGTTAGATCGTCAACGTTTAGACGAAGAATGAAGTACGTCGTCTAAACGATTCGTCAATCTCTCTTGAAAAAATCTTTCGTCGCACCAATACAGAATTTCAAGAATCTCCGAGTAGGTAATTGACGTCGACTTTTGCCCCAAGTGATGCTCGTTTGATCAAGGCCACGTCGGGGTATTGAACGAACCTCAATCTCCTGAACTTTCATCTTCCAACGCCTTGAATTTGCAGATATGACGAGATTCGGGATCATCGTTTCGGGGTTGAGAGCATCAAGGTGTTGCCTCAGCGCTGTAGGTCGGTACACCCGGAGCGGTGTATTTGCATCACGGGGGAATCGCCTGCTTCGAGAAAAGACAAGTAAACGTGTCGTCAGGGAAACGAACCGGCGATAAATGGGATCACCTCTTAGGGTACGAACACCTTCAGCAATATCACATTTTGAATCAAGCAACAGCTGAACTACTTTTGCAACATCAGACCCAAAGAACTGTCCGTCGCCATCTATGGCTACAACGAGATCGGGCTCATTTATCAGGCCCAATTGAAGAGCTTTCACTGTTGAAGGTCCGTGGCCCGAATTAAGTTCATTGGGTACGACCTTGATGGTGATTCCTTGTTCAGCCAGAGCATTGGCTACTACGACAGTTTGATCCTTGGAACAATCGTCAACAATAAAAAAAGAGGGTTGCCATTTATCAAGGTGCTCATTTAACTCACCTATGAACTCGGCAATTCCCGAGTCTTCGTTATAAGCAGGCATTACGACGCTGATAGCCAAGATACTTCCCCTCTTATGCTTTTCTCTTTTTCAATTAACGAAAGCAATCACTTAATTATTTTTTGGCCAGCAGACAAGAAGATTCTCTGATGAGTACAGTACTTCACTGCATAAATCTTTTTGGTTTAGAAAATCATCATATGTGCCCAAAAAATAATATTTTGTCGCTGAGACCACCATGATGGTTTTTTGGCTGCTGTTAGGCATTGAGGCTGCTGGGACACCCGACAACAATTGATAGTCAGGATTTTGGAACCAACCATCGAGATTGATTGACGTGGCACCACTATCACGGATGATTTTGGCCGCGTCACGTTGAGCATCTAGAGCCGAGCCGAAATTGGATGCTCTAATTGTCTCTAGACTGTCAGCAAAAGTACTCAGAGTCCTCAGTCCAAGTGGAATTGAGATGAGCAGGGTCATCAGCACCCCTATCGCGCGAATTCGACGTGATGACATCAACGCGAGGAATCGCAAGCGATTCAGGGCTAAAAGAATGATGAGTGGCAAGAATAAATAGAATGACGATGCAGCTTGCCGTTCCCACGGGGCAGACGCAAGAAACAGAAATGTTCCCAAAATGATGAGACCAGATATTAACGCTGGGGCAAGAGTTGTGGGGTTTTCGGGTGTCTGAAACTCGCGGGAATTCTGATTAAAAACAATTGCCATTGAAAAGGCGATGCTGCAAATCCCTATCGCTGCCCAGACGAGGGGGCCAGGGATGTTGATAATTGAGGTTAACTTTGTGCCGAGGAATCCAGCACTCGTAGACCAATGATCAAGGCGTTGTGAATCAACAAAATTGCGTAGTTCTCGAATATTTGTACGGTACGCAGTTAATCCTCCGAGACTGAAGAATCGATAGGTCTCAAATACAAGTAATGGTGCAACGAAACTAGAAATGAGTCGCATTGCTTTACGAAGAACATCTTGCGCGCCGTTCCGATGATCTAATGCAAGACTGATCAATGCAAAAAAGAGGAATACAAGTACTGCCATTACGAAATTAATTTTGCACAGAACGACTGCGGCAAGTGCAACTCCAGTTAGTGAGATTTTTCCGCGTTTCATCGCGACGGTTGCGAGTAAGAAAAACGCTATTGCCGGAGGCTCACCAAGAACAAAGAGCGGGTTAGTGGCTATCACAATTGGAAGAATTGCCATGAGCATGAGACCGTACGTAAAGCGACCAAAGTTTGATTTTGGTACCAATTGGTAAAGGAGTGTGAGCATAAATACGAAGTAACCAGCCATTACTAAACGTGAGGCCAGGAGAGTATTTCGAACAATCGTAGAAACTATCCATATTGGAAAAAGGACTGAGGGGCCTGTCGAAATATAAGGATCAAATAGATAAGGTCCTGAACCTCTGAACGCTCCATTGCTGGCGTACCCATTGCCTGATCGAAGATTTTGAACTATCTGAAGGTTGTAACTCTCGTCGAATTCCCAAGGTTTCTTGAGATTGATAAGCAGTAATAAAAAGATTGTGCCCAGGGGGACTATCACTACGATGAATCCGAAAATCCTTTTGATTCGTTCAGTTGGCAGCGTTTGCCAAACAGTGATGGATCTCGAAATCAACGAATTGAACACAATTAGGCTTCCAGCGGATTCGTAAAGAAGCTCGGAATTACTTCGCCGTTCTTAATGTGAGTAAGCGCCTGATCTGCTGCTTTAAGTGCTTCAAGAATTGTTGCGTCCATGTCAAGGTATCTATAAGTCCCAAGTCGACCTAAAAAAGTCACGCCATGCACATTTTTTGCTTGCTCAACGTATTTGTGGAGGATCTCTTTTTCGTTCACAAGTCTGATCGGGTAGTAAGGAATATCGTTGCCTTCGCATAACCGGCTGAATTCTCTATAGATGACCGTTGAGCTATGACTTTCCCAAGGAGCAAAAAACTTATGCTCGGTGATCCGCGTATAAGGGACTTCTACGTCGCAATAGTTGACGACGGGACAACCTTGGAAGTCGCCTTCATGGACTTCTTTTTGGAAGTCAAGTGTTCGGTATCCAAGGTGACCAAGCTCAAAGTCAAAGTACGCATCAAGGGGGCCACTCCAAAATATGTGTTCATAGTCAATTGAATTTCTTGAGTCAAAGTGGGTTGACAACGAAACTTGGATGAGTGGATGATCAAGCATTGCCGTAACAATCGGCGTGTAGCCGTTCTCGGGTATTGCCTGATAAGGATGATTGAAGTACGAGTCATCAGAATTGAATCGAACAGGAAGTCGGGCCAAAATTGATGCAGGGAGTTGCTCTGGCTTCACGCCCCATTGCTTTTCGGTATATCCAGCAAAAAACGCTTCGTATAATTCACGACCGACAAATTTCATGGCCTGATCAACGAATGTGACAGGAACTTCAATCGACGAATCAGCCTGACTAGCGATGAACTGTTGTGCCTCTTCGCTATCGAAGTCGCTACCGAAGAATTCATTGATCGTGGTCAGATTCACTGGGAGTGAATATTGTTTGTCGCCAACGTTTGCCTTAACCCGGTGGGTGTAAGGCATCATCTTCCCGAATCGGTTGATGAATTCCCAAACGCGTTCGTGGGGAGTGTGGAATATATGTGGTCCATATGTATGAACCATTACTCCCGAAGGGTCTCTCTCTGTATGACTGTTACCGGCGACATGTGGCCTGGAATCAAAAACGTGACTTGAAAATCCGGCTTCGGCAAATTGTCGGGCCAAGACCGCACCAGAGAATCCTGCACCAACAATGGCAAAAGTCATCAGTTCAATCGCTTTGAATAGCTATGCATCGTTAATAAGTATATATTCGCGAAGCATTGCGAAGGATTGATGTTGAACTGATTGAAAAGTGTCAATTACTGAACTAGTTCGTGAATTTGAGAATTCAGTTAATGGTTGGGGATGCCTCAAAATTGAGAGCGATGCCATTCATACGCGCTATTGATGATGTCTTCGTACGAACGTGTAGCGGTCCAGCCAAGAGTCGCCTTCGCCAGACTGGCGTCGGCGTAAACAATTGCTGGATCACCAAGACGACGTAGTGCAAAATCATGCGGTACTGGCTTGCCCGAAGCCTTTTTGGTTGCTGCGAGAATTTGCAGAACCGAAGTGCCTACACCAGTGCCTAGGTTGACAGTGAGGTTGGGCTTTCCATCAATGAGATAATCAACGGCCTTGGCGTGCGCATCGGCAAGATCTTCGACATGGATATAGTCGCGAACGCCAGTGCCGTCTGGGGTGGGGTAATCATTGCCTAAGACTTGCAGTGGGCCACTGGCACTTAATGCTGCTTTCATCACCAAGGGGATGAGATTGGAGGTGATGTCCCAATTTTCGCCAAGCACTCCGTCACTGCTGGCTCCGGCCGCATTGAAGTAACGCAAACTGACCCAACGCAGGCCGTGAGTGATGCCGTACCAACTAATGATGCGTTCCATCATCGCTTTAGTTTCGGCGTACACGTTTTCGGGTTTAATTGCAGCGGATTCGGTGATGGGTAATTGATCGGGGTTGCCGTACACCGCAGCCGATGAAGAAAAGACGATTTGCCGAACGTTGGCGGCCAACATGCCTTCAACAAGCCCGACTGTTCCTTCAACGTTATTGCGCCAATACAGATGGGGATGAGTCATTGATTCGCCAGCACTCTTAAAGGCCGCGAAATGAATCACGCTGTCGACATTGTGTTTGCGGCAAATTGCTTCAACGGCCGTACTGTCACAGATATCAGCAACTTCAATAGTGGCGCCTAGAAGGTTCTTTTCGGTTCCACGAACAAGCGAATCAAGAACAACCACATCACGGTGCTGCGAACGCAATAAGCGCAGCGTGTGCGAGCCGATGTACCCAGCACCACCGGTTACGAGGATTGTCACGATATTCCTTCTACATCAACGAAATGCTTGATCATTCGTTTCAGCCCTTCGCGCAAAGAAATGGTTGGTTCCCAGCCGAGCAAATTCTTGGCTACGGTGATATCGGGTTTACGTTGTAACGGGTCACCTTCGCGTTCGGGTGGTAACTCAACTGTGATGATTTCGCTTTTCGAACCTGTGAGTTCAACGACTAGTTCTGCAAGTTCACGCATCGTGAATTCGCCTGGATTACCAACATTGACGGGCAAGTTGTAATCGCTGTCAAGCAACGCCATAAGTCCACCAACTTCGTCGTTAACGTGGCAGAACGATCTTGTCTGTGAACCATCACCATGCAATGTCAGTGGTTGACCACGCAGTGCCTGCACGACAAATGTGTTCACAACGCGACCATCGTTAGGTCGCATGCGTTCGCCGTAAGTATTGAAGATGCGCACGATGCGTACATCGACACCGTGCACCCGGTGGTAAGCCATGGTGAGGGCCTCACTAAAACGTTTCGCTTCGTCGTAACAACTACGTGGCCCGATTGACGAGACATTGCCCCAATACGTTTCAGGTTGAGGGTGCACAAGTGGGTCGCCGTAGACCTCGCTGGTAGAGGTCAAAAAGAAAACTGCCCCGTCAGCCTTGGCGCGGTCGAGAAGATTGCGAGTACCAGTGCTTCCGACAGCGAGAATTTCAAGTGGCATTGTTGCGAAGTCGTTTGGCGATGCCGGACTTGCGTAGTCAAGAACGGCATCAAACTTTGCTTCGAGCGCTGGGTGTGTCGGCCAGGGGAGGGTGATGTCATGCTCGATAAGTGAGAACTTGGCGTTGCCACTGAGGTGCGCCACATTTTCGCGGCGACCAGTTGCGAAGTTGTCGATGGCAACAACCTCATCGCCGCGGGCGAGCAGTGCATCGGCAATGTGTGAACCAATGAAACCTGCACCACCAGCAAGTAGGACGCGCATACTTAGCGACCAATTCCCTGATATGTGAAACCAGCACGTTCCCAGTCTTTGCGATCAAGGAGGTTGCGGGCGTCAATGATTTGCTTACCCCTCATTGAAATCGCGATGGTTGACGGAGAAATCCACTTGAAGTCATCCCATTCGGTGAGTACAAGCATGACATCTGCATTAACCGTCACTTCAACAGGCGAGAGTGAAATTTCTAAGTTTTCAGGAATCCCGAGTCTGTGTTGAGCAACAGTCGGGTCGTATCCCTTGACTTGCAGCCCTAATGCAAGCAAACGTTTGATTATTTCAATTGATGGAGAATCACGGAGGTCATCAGTTCCAGCTTTAAAAGTTAAGCCCCATACCGCGATTGTTTTTTCACTTAAGTCGTTGTCGAGCGCTTGGACTACTTTTTGCACAACTCGCTCAAATTGTTGATCATTGACTGCAATGACACCTTTGAGTAGATCAAACGAATAATCGGCATCTTCAGCGATTTTAATGAGAGCTCTTGAATCTTTCGGGAAACAACTTCCGCCCCAGCCCGGTCCCGGACGTAGAAAGTTTTCACCGATACGTTTGTCGCTTCCCATGCCGACGACGACGTCGTTGATGTCGGCTCCGACACCTTCGCAAATTGCAGCTATGGCATTGATGAATGACAACTTGGTTGCCAAGAAAGCATTGGCCGCATACTTGATAGTTTCAGCCGAAGCTGGGTCGGTGATGATGACCCGAGTTGAGAGGCCGTCGTATAACGAGGCGACTTTCATCGCTGCTGCTTGGTCGTCGCTGCCCACAACAACACGGTCGGGCTTCAAGAAGTCTGCGACAGCAGAGCCTTCGCGGAGAAACTCGGGGTTTGACACGACTTTGACGTCGGGCCGCTTTAAAGCCATTTCAACAACTTTGGTGGAACCAACTGGGACTGTTGACTTATTCACGACGACAGCTTCGAAAGGAAGAACCCCGGCGATCTCTTCAGCGGCACGTTGTACGTAACTGAGATCGGCAGATCCGTCTTCGCCCTGTGGGGTTGGAACGCAAAGGAAAGCGATCTCACAGGTTTTGGCAGCCTCGGAAGCTCCGACGACAAAGGAAAGCCTTCCGGAAGATATACCTGCCTTGACGAGTTCGGACAAACCTAATTCCACAATTGGAATGATGCCGTTGGTCAAGTCAGCAATTTTTTTAGCATCAATGTCAGCACAAATCACTGAATGACCGAGGTGGGCCATACAAGCCCCAGTAGTCAAACCGACATATCCAGTTCCGATGACTGCAATCTTTAGCGACACGAACTTCAGGTTATCGCCCGAGTGGGTCAGACCTTAGGAAATGGACTCGTTTGGCTAGGACTGACTGGACTCGGATATTTCTTGGGTGTCGATCATGGGGGTGAACTCTTTGATCAATTTGTGTCCGAAAATAGGTATTGCCGAGAGTGAAATAATGATTAAGGCCAAAACGAACCAGTTGTTCATCATCGGCGGGTGCCACACATCGCTCCTGCCTAAGAACTTCCACGTACCGCTCGCGCCAACCGTGTAGCGGCGTTGGTTCTGGGCAAATGCGAAAAATTGGTAAACGATTTCTAAACCAATGACAAGTTTGAAGAATCGACGCTCAAAAACGTTAGGGAAGAAATTCTTACCTATTGCTTGCCCAGCGAGAATGAAAACACCGATCCAAAGAGGGAAGAGATAGCGACCTTGAATGTAATACGAGCGCACAGCGCCGATGGCTACAGGTGAAACGAAGAAAAGAGCGACCGTGACGAGCAGACCGCGAGTGAAATAGCGATTGCTTGAAGTGAGAGCAATCAACAGGACTGAACAAACAGTAATTATACAAGTGACAAGCATTTCGCTCGACATCCAGGTGCTGTTCCAGCCGAAATTGCCAATGAGCATCAATATGTACGAATAAAGCTGACCGATGCCTGATTTCCATGAGCCACCGAAATGGGACGAAGCATTGGAAACAAATGAGTCGGTGGCTTTTGATGCCCAGATTGTCCAAACTGCGACCATTGAAGCAAAGATCCCGAGCAGAGATACCCAAGTTGTGCGCAACTTGGAAAGTTGTTTGAGATGTGCAAGAGAAACCATGGAAAGCAGACAAAACAAAATCAAGACTTCCCAAAGGAAAGCATCTCGTCGAAGAAAAGGAAAAAGTAGAGCTGCCGCGATGAATGTAACTTGGCTCTGCCGTCGAACAGTTGAAGATGACGGGATAAAAACGTTGAGACCACTTGCCCACAGAACTGCTGCGCCTGCAAAAGTTAGTCCGGACGGCGCAACCCCCGACATGCAGAAGATTGCCATTGGTGTGCATCCGACTGAGACCCCCAAAAGAGTCCATCGAGTCGGCGAACGGTCAAGAAGGAGTTTGACGGCCCATGCGAGAATTGCCACACATATCGAAGCAAGCCAGATGCGCATTAAATAGGCACCCAATAAACCATCGAAAAAGAGTGAAGGAATGCCAGCGATAAAATGAAGGAGCGGCGGGTAGTTATTTGTCGGTGAACTTTGGATGGTCCCTTCAGGCAACCAGGTTAAGTCCATGCAGTCGGCGGTTTGTCCTTGCCAAAAAACGCAGTTGTATTGCTCGCCCGGCAGACCATCAGTGATGTACGGATCCGAAAAATCACCCCGCAAGACCCCTTGTGCACGAACCATGTGAGCTGGCTCATCATTCATTCCAAACATTGGATTACTCAGAGCCCAAGTGAAAACAATTGGCATTATGCAACTGAAGATGAGCAACCATCGCCGCAAATGCATGCACTTAACTTACTGAATATTGCGGAGAACTTTCAGTTTGGCAGATACTTCGAACAGAAAAGAGCGAAATTGACAAAGCCGCAGCCATCAACAGCAAGGCCACTAGGTTGCTCATCATTGGGGGATGCCAATTCGATTGTTGGAAAAACTTCCAACTGCCAGTGCGACCGACGGCATAACGCCGAAGATTTTGAGCAAACGCGAAAAACTGGACGACAGCCATCAAGCCAATGAATAGTTTAAATAGTCGCCTGAGGAATAACTTCGGTAACTCCGATTCGGCGAGTGCTTGCCCGGCGATCATGCCACAACCAACCCAAAGCGGCAGAAGATAGCGGCCCTGCACATACGGATACCTCACCGTACCGATGATGACTGGCGCCAAAATTAATGCGCTGAATGTAATGACCAGAGTTCGGGAAAGTGACTTTTCGCCGCCAGTTGCGGCAATAAAAATGACTCCGAAAAGAAGGCACAATAAAAGCACATAGCTTTCGCTCGTCATAGGTGAATCAAGCCAACCAAACCATCCGGTCATTTCAAGTATCTTCGTATACAAAGAGCCAAGCCCAGCAGCCCAAGATCCTCCACCGTGAGATGCGCTGTTAGAGACAAACGAGTCAGTTGCAGTGCCTGACCAAGTGAACCAAACAAAGGCCATATTGACAGATACAGCAATAAGTGCGCCAAGCATCACTCGGTCTTTTTTGAGTTCCACAAAACGCTTGCGACTCATCGTCGTTGCGAGGATTGCCAAGACAACGAATTCCCACGCGAGCGCATCACGTCGAAGCAATGGAAACAAAATGACTGAAGTAACGAAAGCCCAACGACTTAATCGAGCATTAGTCGTATCGGTCGGCTTAGTGATGTTCAAACCACCGGCCCAAATGAGAGTGGCGAGAGCCGATGTAATGCCGGATGGGTTAACTGTGGCGGATGTGAAAACCACCATGGGTGTCATTGCGGCAACCAAGCCCCCAATGGACCAGATGTGTTGCCTCCGCCTCCATAAAAGCGTTGCGGCCAGAGCGAAAATTGATGAACAAACTAAAGCCATCCACAAGCGCATCATATATACGCCTTTAAGGCCGTTGAAGAAAAGGCTCGGGATGCCAGCTATGGCGTGGAATAAAGGTGGGTAAGTGTCGGTCGGGGATCCTTGAACCAATCCCTTCGATCCCCAAGTCAAATCCATACAATCAGCGGTGGTATCCCAATAAAAAGCCATACACATGACCTGACCACCCGGGATACCGTCTGTCTCATACGGCTCCTTCGAATCACCATGAACGATTCCTTGAGCACGCACCATATGTGCCGGTTCGTCGGGTGAGGCAAACATGGGGTTGGCGAGCGCCCAAATGACAGGTAGAGGAAGTACAACTAGTAAGAACCTCAACCAAATTTTAAGTGTTGGGTGTTTTTCAAGAATCATGGTCTTCATCACTAGCACCAAACTCTACTTTGATTCTTTATCTGGACGAAGCAAACGGATAACTCCCCCGACCCGTCGTCGCGTGCGAATGTAAGCCCCATTTGGACGGGATTTGGTTGAGTGCCCCGACAACGTCACCTTGTAATGAGAGGTCATTGAGTATTTGCTCGATGTCAATATTGATTCGGGCACCGGAAGCGAGGGTTCCTAGCGGTATAGCGTTTTCGCCGACGGGAGAAGCATCCTTAAAAAGCCGTTATTGCAGATTGAGTTATTGAGCGGGGATTCCTTGGTAAGGGAGAGGGTTGGTGATTGAGAGTTCTGTGAAATAGCCAATTTCGCGCAAAGTTGCGAACCAACATGGTTTGATCATTTCCGAAGGGAAATTCAAGAGATCTTGCACTTATATGTGTTGGACATTTTCATTACTCGAAATGTTTGATCTCGGTATGCATTAGAGGCGTATTCTTCATAGGTCCGAATAGTGTGGACTACCCTAGGTCTGTGGCCAAAAAGTCTTCGATAGCGCGAAATACAGCTGTCAATGCATTTGCTGGACTACTAATGACTTTTCTGAATCTCGTATTGACTGCGCTTCTCGCTCGAGGACTTGATCGGGATCAATTTGGAACCTGGGCGTTTTTGATGGTTCTCACATTCAATCAGGGGTATTTTGCCCTGCTCGACGGCGGGATGTCGGTGTCAGCCTTGAGGAAAATTGTGCACTACGACCACTCAGAAAGGCCCGAAGACTCAGCAGAAGTATTGGCGACTTTGAGGGCCTACTATCTCTACGTTTCAGCAGCAGGTTCGCTAGCACTTTTTGCGTGTGGTGGATTATTGCTCACTGCCGTCTGGCCTTCAATATCTACTACTTCAGTGATTGTTGTGTTGGCAACTTTAGTGATTCGTCTTTTTGCCGATACGCTCCACGCTTCAAACATGATGGTGCTTGAATCTCGGTCGTTGTTCCCGCAAATGCGGCTTCTAGAAATTGGATCGTTAACGTCATGGACCGTCATGGTGGCGTTAGTTCTTTGGGCGAACCATGGATTGATGACGTTAGCGATTTTGTCAGCGATCAATTCACTGATTTTGGTTTGTGCTTCCACATGGATCGTTTCTGGGCACACAAAATCACCGCGTGGAGTACGTTTCAAATGGCGTCGTTCAATCGCAAAAGAATTATGGACGACTGGGAAATGGGTAGCAATTCAACGACTTTGGTCCGTCATCTACGCTCAGATGGACCGCACGATAATTGCAGTTGTTCTCGGTGTGGCCTTGGTCGGCGACTACGAAATTCCTTATAAGTTTCAAGCTATGGGTGTGCTCATTCTGTCGGTGTTTCCGTCAGCTCTGTTTCCTACTGTCGCCAAATTGGAAGCTGACGAAAATCGAGATCGCCTTACTGGATTGTTTCATAAGGCGACTCGTTGGACGGTGGGTCTGAGCTTGCCGATACTGATTACAGGTATCGCTCTTTCGGGCCCCCTCATAACTTTGTGGGTGGGTGATTCGTTCGTGCACCTTCAAGGCTCAGTTTCCCTTTTCCTACTTTGGCCCGTCATTGCATCTTTTAACGTCATTGGTTCCCAGTTCTTGAATGCGATGGGAAAGACCAAAGAATCGTTTTTCATTGCTGGGAGTTCTGTTCTTGTGAATTTGATCGTATCCATTTCTTTAGTTAACAAATATGGGATCAACGGCGTGATGCTCGGGACCGTTATTGGAATGGCCGTAGTTTTTGTTCCGTACCTTGTTATCGAGCAACGACTGTTCGGCGCTGGATACACCAGTTGGTTCAATGAAGTAGTGGTTCCCGTTATCCCATCGATGTTGATCCAAATCCCGATTTTGCTCGTTCTTCGAGCCGTATGGACACATGGGGCTAACCCGTTTCTGGTTGTAGTTGGCGGTGGCGTGGCCACATTAATTGGGTTACTAATTTTCATATTGATTTCACCAGAATTTAGACGGCATCGCAGTTTTAAGGCACTCCTTACTATGGGGGCTTAGCTAAATCAAATGTCTTGCAGCAACTATGATTGACCTGTGAGTTATCCGCGACGTGAAACCAACGAGAGTGATTTCTCGCTTGCAGTTCAACTTTTAATGACCGACAGCTTCGCTGATACAAACTGTTTAATTGATTTGCGGTCTGAAAGAGCTCAATCGCTGACTCGGTTGGCTCTACCTCTCCCGGTGTCGCGAGGCGTAAACATCCGGGCTTGGGTCGTTCAATGAGGATTCTTGTTTTTGACCATTTTTTTTGGCAGGACTTAGATGAATTGTCGTTGCTTGCAGAACCTGAGCACGAAGTGATTCGCATTTCGTATCAACGTTGGCACCAAGTTGCGAGAAAGTTCTTTCCAGCATCTGCATTTGATGGCATTTCGAATGCCTATCAGGCAGACATGTCTGAATGTTGGACGAAATATGAGGTTTGGGTACGCAAAGAAACTGCATGGATAATGAGTGCCTACAGGCCAAATCTTTTTGTGACTCCGAGCGACGTGTTTTTCTACCTTCGACCGTTTATTACTGCATTTAAAGAGTTTGGTTTAAACACGTTTGTGCTACAAAAAGAAACCACTATCTCGCCGTTGGTGATGGAAGTACATTCCGCAGAAATAGGCAGGCATGTTCCCTTTATGAGCGATTTCATGACTGTTTGTAGCGACCGACACAAGGAATTCTGGTTGAGAGCAGGCGCAGAATCTAACTTGATTTCTGTTACCGGGCAGCCAAGATTTGATATCTACAAAAGAGACATTGTTGAAGGACCGTCCAAGGTAGGAATGGCAACAAAGATCTTGTATCTCTCTTACGATGACAGTGCGTATTTGCCATCAGACTTAGGTTCGGATTTTGATGGAAGTTGGAAAAAGCAACGACAAGAAACTGAAATGGTTCTAACAGACATTTCTCTAGATACGGAAGTCACAGTAAAAAAGCATCCGCAACAATCTGTGGTCGGGGATTGGCTAGGACCAAATGTTCTCCATGCAGATCGATTTGCGGATACTCGAAAACTGATCGTCGAAGCAGATGTCGTTGTCGGATTTCAGACGACGGCTTTGTATGAGGCGGCGGTGGCGGGGAAGCCAACTATTTATGCGGCATGGGGAGAGGTTTTTGAAGAAAACAAAGAGTCTCTGATTCGGTTTGATTTGGCCGGCGAATTAGTCACACACGCTCTCTCGCCGGATCACTTGAGAGAATTGTTGTCGAAACGAACTGAGGATTTACCTAAAGCTAATGAAGTTGGACTTCGCCTGGTTTACGACGAACTAGGTCCTATCGATGGAATGGCTACCGAGCGAAGTTGGAATTTAATGAAAGAGTATTTCTCCACCCCGAATCCTGTGAGGGTTTCTTCTTTTGAGCTTTTCAGGCGCCGAAAGTATGTTCTTGTCTCATTTACTTACCGTTTATTTGCGACAATCTCAAATGTTTTTATACCTTCAAAAAATGAAGGTATAAAAAGGCGACAGAAAATCGCCTGGCAGATTTCAAATGAGCATCGTCGCATTTCTCGACAATCGAAAGAAGTATTTGCCAAATGAAAAAAGATCCCAAAAAGGTAACCCGGCGTAAGGAACTACTTGTTAAGTGCACGCACTTGATGCTGCGTCAGATCAATATGTCCCCAGAAGTTCGGCAAGCGAGACGAATCGCTCGAAGCTTAGTAATAGAAGATCCATCCTTTTATGAAACGCCCTTGGCCGGGGAACGAATCTTGATCCCAACAATGCGTGACTGGGCGGTCCATGTTCATATTGAGGCATTTTTGGGCCACTTATTGAGGGTTTCTGGAGCTGAAGTACGACATATGACATGTGGGGGAGGGCTTGGTATTTGCGACCGCGCCAATACCTGGGAAGGTCCTCCGATGCCATGTCGGAGCTGCACCAAGTACGTAAATGCTTCCTTGAAAGCTCACGGTGTGGACTTCAAACCTCTCGCACCTAATTGGGGCGAGGCAGCTTGGTCTGAACTTGACAATTTGTCGCTGCGTGAGTTGAGGGAAGTTGAATACAAGGGGTTGCCTCTTGGTTCACTAGTGGAAATACCAGTGAAATGGTTCCTTCTTGGCGAAACTCTTTCCGAAGATCCGCTCGGGACGGCTACCTACCGGAAGTTTCTTATATCGGCTCGATCGATTGTCGATGCTGCAGAAAGAATGATCGACGAATTTGCCCCAACCCAAGTTTTGCTTCTCAATGGGCTGTTCCTGTTTGAGAGCATTGTGTGGGAGTTATGCAAAATGCGAGATGTAGATGTCGTTTCTTATGAGCGTTCCTTCATTCTCGACACCTTCTTCTTTGCTAGAAACGATGGTGCTGGATTTTGCAAGGTAGACGATGTTTGGGCCGAATGGCAAAACATTCAATTGTCAGACGATGAGAACGCGGAATTAGACAAATACTTGAATGATCGTCAATTAGGTTTGCGCACAAGTGACGATTATTGGAAGGACGTACGCGAAAGCAATGTGAAACGCATTCGTAGCGGTCGGCGTGCAGTGTTGTTCACCAATTTAGTTTGGGATTCCGCTGTATTGAGACAAGACGTTGCGTTCCCATCGATTGTTGATTGGATCGTGGCAGCGATTGAAGAGTTTCGGGACCGTCCAAATGATGAGTTGGTGATTCGTATACATCCCGCAGAAACAAAGTTGTCAGGTCGTGAGAGTCGTGAAGAAATGGAAACAGCCGTTCGGGGTCGCATAACGCAAATTCCCGACAATGTGATCATTATTCCCTCAACAGATCCAACGAGTTCGTACCAGCTAATGAGGGAAGCAGATTTCGGACTTGTCTATTCCTCAACAACAGGAATGGAAATGGTGCTTACTGGGAAGCCAGTGGTGGTCGCGGCCAAGACCCACTACCGGAACAAAGGGTTTACGATTGATGTCAATACTGCAGAAGAATTCAAACGAGCAATTGATTCGTTGACTTCAGATAATTCTGATTTACATCCAGATCTTGAGCTAACCCGGAAGTATGCGTACCTCTTCTTCTTCAGGGCGCCTTACAGTTCAATGGGCGTCACTGAGCCGATTCGGGGACTTGTCAGTATGACTTCTGAGAAACCCCTTGAATTACTAGGTCCCGAAAACATCGATATTCGTAGGTTTGTCTCGGCAATGGCATTGAGGGGCTCCTTTAATCCACTGCCAAGCTCGACGGTCTAGCTGCCTCGCTGACGAAATCTCAAGTGGGCCAAGTCTGCACTGTTAGGCTGTGGGGGTACCCTGAACGAGGTAGAGATGACATTTTTACGCGGAAAATCGATTGTAATAACGGGCGGTACCGGGTCTTTCGGCAAAGCATTTATTAAGCATGCGCTTGACAACCTTGAGCCCAGTCGGATCGCGGTCTTGTCGCGTGATGAACTCAAGCAATACGAATTCCGTAATGAGATAAAGGACGACCCTCGTGTCCGTTGGTTCATCGGAGACGTGCGTGACCGTGATCGCTTGATGAGGGCCTTCCATGGGGTCGACGTTGTCATTCACGCTGCTGCAATGAAGCAAGTTGATACCGCTGAATACAATCCATTTGAGTGCATCGCTACCAATGTTCTTGGCGCAGAAAATGTGATCAATGCCTGTATTGACTCGGGCGTCGAGCGCGTAGTTGCCCTTTCGACCGACAAGGCTTCATCGCCGATCAATCTGTATGGTGCATCAAAATTGTGTTCAGACAAGCTCTTCGTAGCCGGTAATCATTACTCCGGTGCTGGTAAGACTCGTTTTTCAGTTGTTCGTTATGGGAATGTCGTCGGCAGTCGAGGGTCCGTGGTCCCGTTGTTTAAGCGTCTGGCTGAGTCAGGTAGTTTGCCCATCACCGATACTCGGATGACTCGGTTTTGGATCACGCTTCCACAAGCAGTCGAGTTTGTCGTGAAGTCATTCGACCGTATGAGCGGCGGAGAAATCTTTGTTCCGCGTATTCCTTCAACCACAATTCTTGACCTAGCAGAAGCAATCGTTCCTGGCGCCGAAATCGAAGTCATCGGGATTCGGCCGGGTGAAAAACTCCATGAAGAAATGATTTCAGAAAATGACGCGCACCGTACGTATAGGTTTGATGATCATTACGTGATTGCGCCAACGATGGCAAATTGGGGTGGACAAGATATGTACGCATCCGGAACAAGAGTTGCTGATGACTTCTCGTACTGTTCAGATACCAATGATTGGTTCTTCAGCGTCGCTGAAATTCGTGAGCTACTTGCTTCGATCTCATGATTAGTTACGGACGCCAGGCGATAGACGATGAAGACATTGAGGCGGTTGTTCGTACATTGCGCGGAGATTGGCTCACGCAAGGTCCAGCGATTGAGGAATTCGAAGCATCAGTTGCGCAATACGTAGGAGCCAAATATGCGGTTGCATATTCCTCCGGAACTTCGGCCTTGCACGGTGCTGCCGCGGCTGCTGGGTTGGGTCCTGGTGATGTGCTTGTGACTTCACCTCTCACCTTTATGGCCAGCGCTAACGCTGCGCGATTCGTTGGTGCACAACCGTCGCTGGTTGATATCGAACGCACAACTTGGAATTTAGACATGAAATTAGTTTCACCAAGCGCGCAAGCCGTTGTTCCGGTGCATTTTGCTGGCCTTCCAGTTGATCTTCAAAACACGCGAAAAGCTGGTCAAATTGTTATTGAAGATGCCGCACATGCCTTAGGGGCAAAGACCCCTGGCGGAATGGTGGGAAACTGCGCTCACAGCGATATGTGTTGCTTCTCTTTTCATCCGGTAAAACCGATCACTACCGGTGAAGGTGGAATGGTTACGACCAATGACCCTGAACTCGCTGAGAAGTTGCGCCGATTCAGATCACACGGGATTATTCGGCTACCTGAAAATGGAGCTTGGTATTACGAGGTAGCTGAACTTGGATTCAACTACCGAATGACCGATATCCAGGCAGCACTTGGCGTCACGCAAATGAAAAAAATTGAAGCATTTATGCAGCGCCGAAATGATATTGCCGATCGTTATCGAGTGATGTTGGCCGACCTTGAAATTGGGTTACCTCCAAGTGCACCTAGCGGGTTCCGTCATGGTTACCACTTATTTGCAGTACTAGTTAAAGACCGGCGTCGAGTATTTGATGGGATGCGTGCTGCTGGTATTGGTGTGCAGGTGCACTATGTGCCTGTTCATCACCATCCTGTGAGCGAAGACATCGGCTTGAAACCGGGCGATTTGCCTATTTGCGACAGCGTGTACGATCAAATCTTGAGTCTTCCGATTCATCCGACACTGAGTGACGCAGATCAGGATTACGTCGTAAAGACACTCACTGAATTGCTGTGAGTACAAAACTACTTAACGCATTCATCGTTTGTGATTCAAATCGTGAATATGGCAGTGGTCATGTGATGCGTTCTATTACTTTAGGAATTTCTCTACAAAAAGTAGGGTTCAAAGTTGCATTGGTCTGCTTTGAAATACCAGAGGCTCTCGTTGAACGTGCGGAGAGTTTTGGTCTTCATGTCATGAAACGAAATGCTCAGCAAGCTGAAATCGCAATCGCTGCTGAAGTAATTGAGTCAACTAACCCCGGAGATGTTGTTGTTTTTGATGGGTATTACTTTGACCAACAAGCGATTGCTGAAGTGCACCGCTCAGAAAGATTTGTCGTTGTCATAGACGACAATGGTGATTTGGCAGAATGTGTATCTAGCTTGATGTTGAATCAGAATCTTCATGCGAATGAAAAAATGTACAGGCGTAATAGTTCAAGCCCAAAGTTATTGCTTGGATGCGAATGGGCGTTGATTAGACCTGAGGTCTTAGCTGCTCGTGAATCACAGAATCTTCAAGAACGACAGGGGATTTTCATTGCGATGGGGGGAACAGATCCACTTGGAATAACACCAGAAATTTCGTCTCGACTGATCAAGCAAACGGGGTTAAAGGTTGTGGCGGCTGGTGGTTTTTTGGGACAGTCCTCTCTTAACCCAATTGAAATGGCTGAAGAGATGTCACATTCTCAAATTGGTGTTATCGCATGTGGAACGACGACATGGGAAGCGCTTTGTCTTGGACTTCCACTCGTAGGCGTCGTCATAGCTGATAATCAAATTCAAGTGGCACATTCTTTGCAGGAAAACAAATTAGGGGATTTCATCGATTGCCGCAATGAAGTTGACATTGAATCAATTTTGAACGCGACGACGGCGCTGTTGAAAAACTCTTTGCGGTCTGAAGATATCTCCGGAAGAGCCAGAGCGATTGTTGATGGAAGAGGTGCGCACAGAGTTGCCCTGGAAATCTTGTCTGCAGTCAGTTGACGAGGCCTCGATTAACGAGATCGAGCCGGGTCTTCTCTTCGATGTTTTTCCAGTCTTTTCGTAACATCGATAACGAGATGACATCAATCGGGCCGCTTGTGTGCCACGCTCGTTCACGTAGATAGCCCTCACGCACGAAACCGATTGACTCATACAGTTTGAGCGCCGTGTGATTTCCCACTAAGACTTCAACGACTACTCGATTTAACTCAAGTTCCTCAAAGGCTTGCTGGAGAGCCAAAAAAAGCATTGCTCTCCCGATTCCTCCACCGCGGTCAATGTTGGGCGCTAGATAACCGCCCCATTCGCAGGATTTGTGGCGGAGATCAATTTTGCTCAGGCTTGAAAGTCCTGAAGCTACTGAGTTGTGTTCAAGGACACGAACAACCGAGGACTCGGTGTCGCTAATGATGCTTTGAAACCAGTGACTGTGTTCGGCGGGACTAATTGGGTCGTCACGGTACATGAAAGCCGCGACATCAGGCGAATTGCGCCAAGTGAGGATTTTCTCTTCATCCTCAATGTGAACCGCTCGCAATAGAACCATCACATGCAAACTAGTCATGTCAACGTGCCTGGTTGATGATTAGGCGAAAGGTTAGACTCAATTCGTGTCTGAGGCCCCCGACATAAAAATTGGTGACTACGTCATCGGCAAGAAATCTCGTCCTTTTGTGATCGCTGAGATTTCGGCGAATCATGGCGGCAGTTTGGATGCGGCCCTCGAACTGGTTGATTTGGCTGCAGAGACAGGTGCGGCAGCAGTAAAGCTGCAGCATTATCGCCCCGAGACCATCACGATTAGGTCTGAGTTGCCCGAATTTAAAGTTGGTGGGGGCACTTTATGGGACGGGCGCCAACTATTTGATCTGTATGCCGAAGCGATGACCCCGTGGGAGTGGACTTCTGAATTGTTCGCCCGAGCCAAGTCGAAGGGCTTGATCTGTTTTTCCTCTCCTTTCGATAAAACTGCTGTCGATTTTCTGGAAGAACATGATGTTGTCGCATACAAAGTGGCGTCGTTTGAATTGGTGGATATTCCGCTAATTCGATACATAGCTCGAACAGGTCGCCCGATGATTATGTCAACGGGGATGGCGACGGTTGAAGAAATTGATGCCGCAGTAACGGCGGCACGAGAAGCAGGCAACTCTCAACTTGCCCTACTTCGCTGCAACTCGGGTTATCCAGCGAATCCGGCTGAAATGGACTTGGCTGCGATTCCCTATATGCGTGATCGGTGGAAGTGCCAAGTCGGTTTGTCAGATCACACTCTTGATTCAACAGCATCAATAGCGTCCATCGCGCTCGGGGCGAGCATTATTGAAAAGCACATCATTTCTAGTCGTAGTGACGGCGGACCTGACTCGGCGTTTTCATCAGAGCCCGAAGAGTTGACGGTGTTGATTAATCAAATCAATGCTGCTTGGCAATCAATGGGCGAAGTTCGATTTGGACCAAGTGAACGCGAAAAGTCAAGCATTGCTTTTAGACGATCCTTGCGAACAACACGCACTCTTGAAGCAGGAGAAGTCCTTGATGAGGCAGCCGTTCGCTCAATGCGACCAGCGGGTGGCCTCGCCCCAGCTCTTTTCTCCGAAGTGATAGGTCGTCGCGTTTTGAAAAAACTGGATGTGGGTGCACCGATTACTTGGGATGTGCTCGATTTATCTGGTGATTCTGATGCCCGTTGATGCCAACATTGAACTAATTCTGGGCACAGCACAACTTGTGACTTCATACGGAGTGACTAGAGATCAGGAAATTCCTGCAACTCACCAGTCGGCTAAGGAGTTTTTGAGAAATGCGTTCGATAAAAAAGTCCTCACATTAGATACTGCTCCAGCGTACGGCGATGCAGAAAAAGTGATCGGTGAATCCGGCATTCCTTTCAAGATTCACACAAAACTTCGACGTGGAGTGAATGCGCTCGACTCGTTAGAAGCATCCAAGGTCAATCTTCAAGCCGAAAATATTGAAGTTGTCTACATCCACGATATTGACGCTTTTCGTAGCGATTCCAAGAAAATGATCAATGATTTATCCAAAATTTTAGATCACGGAGTAAATCACATCGGGGTTTCAATTTACGACGAAGACGATCTGGCACTCGTGCGTAAATTTCGACAAGTTACTTTTGTTCAGGTGCCAATGAATATTCTTGACCGTCGTTTTAGCGGACAGAAGGTTCAAGAGATGAATTCAAGTGGACTTTCAGTTGTAGTTCGGAGTGCTTTCTTGCAGGGAGTGTTGCTGGCTGACTCAGCAACTTTGCGTCCCGAAGTGAGGCATTTGAAAGATTTCGTTGACCGATTTCAATTAGAAGGCAAGAAGATTGGCTTAGACCCGGTTACCGCCTGTTTGCATTGGGTGATATCTCAATCCAAGCTTTCAGGTGTGATCGTTGGTGCCCAAAACAATGGCGAATTCGATGCCATTCGCAACTCATGGGAAAAAGCCAGAAATCTTACTTTCGATGACTCATGGGCCGAAGTTATTCCAGTCCCAAATTCAGACGCAATTGATCCACGAAAATGGCGAGCATTGTGAACGTGCCAGCTGGAAATATTGTTGCGGTTGTCCAGGCTCGACTTGGTTCAAAGCGATTTCCTCGGAAAGTACTTGCGCAAATACTGGATACCGAATCACTTGAAGTACTTGTACGGAGATTGGGTCGCTCTGAATTAGTCAACGAAGTAATTTTGGCGATCCCCGAAACTTCAGATAACGACGAACTAGAGCTCTTCGCTAGAAGAATGGGACTCAGGTTTCATCGAGGTAGCGAACTAGATGTCCTTGATCGTTTTTATGGCGCAGCCTTAATTGGTGAGCCCAACATTGTTGTTCGTGTAACCGGAGATTGCCCGATGATTGACCCCAAGGTTATTGATGAGGCAATAGCTCTTTTCAAACGGGAAAATTCGATATATACCGCTACTTCTGAAAAATTTCCAGATGGGTTTGACGTTGAAGTATGTGCCTTTTCAGCCTTGCATCAAGCGTGGAGAGATGCGACCGAAAACTATGACCGCGAGCACGTAATGCCCTATGTTCGCCGATTGGCGGATCAACAAGTGTCGATTCTCGAAAATACTCAAGATCTCGGTCACCTAAGGGTAACTTTGGACGAGCCAGAGGACATTGAGGTCATTCGGAATGTCTTCAACTATTTTGGTAATGATGAGTTTCATTGTGACGATGTTGGAGAACTCTCCCGAGTTCGGCCAGAAATTTTTGCAGCAAACAAGCATCTGACTAGAAACGAAGGAGCGACGATGACAACAGGTGAGAAGTTGTGGCGACGAGCTAAAAAAGTCATACCTGGCGGCAACATGTTGTTATCAAAGCGAACCGAAATGCATCTGCAAAAAGGTTGGCCGTCGTATTTTTCGCGTGCCAAAGGTTGTCGCGTTTGGGACCTCGACGACAACGAATACATCGATGCTGGATTGTTTGGAATTGGAACAAACATTTTGGGTTTTGGTCATCCCAAGGTCGACGAAGCAGTTATGAAAGTTGTGCAGTCGGGCAACATGTCAACGCTGAATTGTCCCGAAGAGGTCTACCTTGCGGAGCGTCTCGTTGCGATGCATCCGTGGGCCGGAATGGTGCGACTAACGCGGTCGGGTGGAGAGGCATGTGCCGTCGCCGCGCGTATCGGTCGAGCGTTTGCTGGAAAATCAACGATTGCATTCTGTGGTTATCACGGCTGGCATGACTGGTATCTCGCCGCAAATCTTTCTGAAGACGCTGCCCTTGATGGACATCTTCTGCCAGGCTTGAACCCAGCAGGAGTTCCTCGAGGACTTGCGGGATCTGCCAAACCATTCGCGTATAACGATCGTGAAGCCCTCGTCAAGATTCTTGAAGAGGGCGATGTAGGCGTGATCTTCATGGAAGTTCGCCGTGGTAGTGAGCCTGATCCCGGATTTCTCGAAGGAGTACGGGCGTTGGCTACTCAATATGGTGCCGTGTTGATTTTTGACGAATGCACGTCAGGTTTCCGAAAGACTTTTGGCGGTCTACATTTGGCCTACGGCGTTGAACCCGACATCGCCACTTTCGGTAAGACACTTGGTAATGGGTATGCAATCAATGCGATCGTCGGAAGCACTGAAGTCATGCAGGCTGCTCAGGACACATTCATTTCAAGTACTTTTTGGACTGAGCGAATTGGTCCTGCTGCGGCATTGGCAACCCTAGAAGTTATGGAAGCAGAAGATGCACCAAATCGAATTAATGAGATCGGTTTGAAAGTCAAGAATTTATGGGAGTCAATTGGTCGTGACGTAGGGCTAAATGTCGTTACCGCTGGTGTACCAAGTATCGGTACATATTCGATAGATGGATTTGACCCGATCGTTACAAAGACATTTATCACGCAAGAAATGCTGAAGCGTGGGTTTATTGCAGGAAACGCGCTATATGCCTCAATTGAACACACCGATGAAGTCTTGGAACAGTACCAATCAAACATGCTTCAAGTGTTCGGGCAGATCAGTAAATGCACGAACACTAACGAACTACTCAAGCGACTTGATAGCGGACCGGCTCAATCTGGCTTTCAGCGATTGGCATAGGAGGAAACGATGGAACCCACTAGCCAAAGAAATGCATTCATTGAAGGCGAGGGGGATGCATGGTTCAAGCGGAATGTGGATTATGTCCCGGATGAACTTGATCACGTAGATCGTCTAATACTTCGCGGTATTCAACCGGATGGGAATATCTTGGAAGTTGGGTGCGCTGATGGTCGTCGTCTCGCGCGTATTCGGACAGCCATTGGTGGCGGAGTGAGCTTGGTGGGAGTTGACCCTTCTGGGGCTGCAATCAAAAGTGGCATGTCGAAATTTTCTGATCTTGATCTACGAATCGGAACAGCTGATGACCTACCGAGAAATGAAACTTTCAGTACGGTCATTCTTGGATTTTGTCTGTACCTGTGTGATCGAAATTTATTGACAAGGATTGTTTCAGAAGTTGATCGTGTACTTGTTGAAAATGGAACACTCATCATCGTTGATTTTGATCCTCCACACCCTCGGCGACGTCGATACCGCCACCACGACGGGCTGTGGAGTTTTAAGATGAATTACGCTGACCTCTTCACAGTCTTTCCGCAGTTTGTGTTGTCCTCAAAGCAGTCAATGTCGCATTCGGGTGATCAATGGGAAAGCAATGAAACCGAAAGAATTGCAGTTTGGACAATTCGTAAGAATAACGAATTCGGCTATTCGCTTGAATCGGATGATTAACGACGTCCGCCTTTGGGCTTTGCATCAAATTTTCTAAAACTTAGGATTCTTAGAACGCCACGCCAGAATCCAAACCCGTAACACCAGTGGCAAATTGAAATAGTAATTGCCACACGGTGTGGCGTTACACCACGCTCTTTACTCATCCGCAAGCCAATTGCCAGCGCGCCAGCAATATATGGGACAAACGGCAATAGTGATAAGTACCAAACTCCAAACACGATCGTTACGGGCATCCACGAAATGCACAGCAATTCCATGATTGCGGGGGCCAATGGACGCCAGTACGGGAGAACCTTGTGTTTGGCTAAAATTCGGTTCGTCAACTAATAACTGTTCAGATTTGAGAATTTGTCTGGCGTAATTGTCATGGGAATATTAAATTTCAGAGTATTAAATGGAATAGATTGTTCACATAGCTAGGCGCTCGTCTCAGATGGAGAAGTCCCGATGGAAACTATTCGTATTGTTAAAGGAGAACTCCGAGTTCCTGTTGAAATATTTGTTGCATGGGGGCAACCAAGGTCGCTCGCTGTTCGATGCGATTCGGGCTCGGTGCTTGTACACGTGCCAATGCGACGTGTTTTAATCGACCGTGCAAGGTGGATAATTTCGTCTATACGGACGTCAAGAGCCAGGTTCTTACGAGTTGATTTAGTCGAAGACTGTGCAGTTTTCGACTTAGGTAGATTAAGAATGGCAGATGGTAGTTACTTGATCGCCAATTATCACCCTTTATATTTTCTGATGGGGCAAAGGCCGGAGAAAATAACAAATGATTCTGTAGATCGAGGTAATGCGAATGCGAAGTTCTGGAGGGAAGTTGAAAAATACCATGAGCACCTTCCTCTTGCTAAGCAAGATGAAGAAGCACATGAAATATCACAACTTCTAGTTTCAAAGGTTAGAGCGTTGGCGGGCGAGCCCAAATCAATCCTCGAACTGGGTTGTGGGGCTGGACGAAACCTGTTGTACATAGGTAATGCTTTCCCCGATGCGAAAGTACAGGGGATTGATATCAACCCTGCCGGAATAACGTCGAGAGAAATGCCCGAGAACGTGACGATTCGGCAGGGAGATATTCTCAATCTTGACTGGGAGGCGCTGGGAGATTTCGATGTTATCTTTACCGCGGGATTCCTGATGCATATTAATCACAATGATGTTCGCAATTTGATGATGTCGGTACATCGTCATTCTAAATTTCATCTTCATTTTGAACTACATGGCCCGTCCTTTGAGTGGGATTATCATCGTTATCCTCGTTCATACAGAAAGTTGATGAACGAAATTGGATTGCCCCAACTTGAGTACGCGATATTTGCTCGACATAAGGTTTATTCGTATGGCCTCAGTTCATCCTTCGCTCATGCGCTTCTTACTTCGTCTTCGCTGGCCAATCAGTAGACACCGTTTAGAACAGATGTGTGGCTTAGAAAACGCCGCCTGAGTTGATTTACCTAAGAGCAGATTGGTTAAAAACTGGCTTGCTGATTTGAGGTCAATCCGTAGTTTTAACGCCGACCACCCTTGGGACGAGTATCAAATTTTCTAAAACTCAGGATTCTTAGAACGCCCCGCCAGAATCCAAACCCATAACACCAATGACAAATTGAAATAGTAAGTGCCACTCGGTGTGGCGTGACGCCGCGTTCTTTGCTCATTCGCAATCCAATTGCCAGCGCGCTAGCTATATATGCGACAAACGGCAATAGTGACAAGTACCAAACTCCAAACACGATCGTTATGGGTATCCACAAAAAGCACAGCATCACCATGATTGCCGGGGCTAATGGACGCCAGTATGGGAGAACCTTATGTTTGGCTAACGTCGAGGCTTTGCACATTCCGTAGTTGTGGTATTGCCTTGCGAGGGCACGAGCATTGTCTCGAGGAAAATATGTCGACTTGATCCGCGGATCAAGGAGAATCTTCCCGCCTGCCTTGCGGATTCGATAATTGAGTTCTTGGTCTTCAGCAGCCCATTGAAGGTTTGTTTCGTCGTACCCGCCTACTTTGATGACGAAATCTCGATCAAAGATGCCCAAGTAAACGGTTTCGACTTCTTCGAGTTTCTCGCTGTAATGAAAACGGCCAGGTCCGACACCAAGTGGCGAAGTAGTAACTGCCGATACTGCTCGCCCGAATGGGTTGGTGCCGACTGGTCGCATTGGCCCACCGACCACTTTTGCGTCAGATTCGTTGAAGGTCGCAACACTTTGCGAAACATAATCAGTGGCGTAAAGAGTGTGGGCATCAACTCTGACGTACAGGGCAGTCGAGCATGCCTGAATTCCAATATTCATGGCTGCTGCTGCGGTCATTCGCGGGTTATCGATGAGGCGCACATTGCCTCCCTCGGCCAACACAATTTCTTGTGTGCCGTCTTTTGAACCGCCATCAACTACCAGGATCTCAACAATATTTGGGTAATCCTGATTCTTTAAACAATCTAAGCAATCCCGGATGTAGCCACGTTCATTGAGAGTGGGCAAGATAATTGTGATTGGAGTACTCATCGTCCTTTGAATCCTAAAACATGGCGGAAGGTGCGAGCGATGATTCGAAGATCAAGCCACATCGACTGGTGTTGGAGGTACCAAAACTCGTATTGCAATTTTTCAAATGCATCAATTTCATCGGCGCCGTATGGGTAATTCACTTGGGCCCAACCTGTTAGTCCAGGGCGGACGAGATGCCGAGATTGGTAGTAGGGAATTGTTCTGGCTAATTGGTCCACGTAGTGGGCCTGCTCAGGTCGGGGTCCAACAATGGACAAATCACCTCGAAGAATATTGAGAACCTGTGGCAACTCATCAAGGTGGGAAAGTCTGAGGAATTTTCCAAAAGCCGTAATTCGCGAATCATTTTTCTTAGTCCACTCACCAATTGAACTTCCGGGGATCATGGAACGAAATTTGAGAATTCGAAATGACGTTTGGCCTTTTCCGACACGCTCCTGCGCGTACAAAAGTGGACCCTTATTTCCTAGAAGATTGCCAAAGTAGATGACCGGAGTGGTAAATATCAATGCGATCAATCCAATGCCCGCGATGCTGACATCGAGCATTCGTGAGATACGCGAGTAACCCACATGGTGAATTTCGCGCACATCAAAGAGAAGGGCAGTTTCGCCAAGTTCGCGTACTGGGACTTTTCCTAACCAGTCGTTATAAAAAGCTAGTTGAGTTCGTACTCGAATCCCCTGTGAATGCAGTGGTGTGATTGCCTCAATGATTTCTGATGTCTTGACAGCTTCGTTATCAAGTACAACCAACGTGATCTGATGTTCGACAATTAACTTTGAGAGATCTTGTTGATTGAGAGCCTCAGAAATAATCATGTGTTGTGTAAGAACACAGGGAACTTCAGTATGGAAGTCAATATCTTTTTGAATGATCTGGGCATCTTCAGGTGAAGAAATAAGAAGGATCCGTTCCTTTTCGGCAACCGTCCGATCAATTCTCGAATTAAGAACTGAAACGATATTGAAGACGACGAATAGCGCAGGAATTGATACCGCGATGACGAACCTGGGAAGGCTAATTTGGCCGAGGACTACTTGAATCGCGGCGATGATTACTGCTGAAGTGATTGCACTGGCAGCAGCAGCCTTCGAGCGCGCCGACCACGTTCGTTGATCAGGGAGCCCAAATGAATAAGCGACAGCAAAGCAGAGAAAAGAGTAGGCATTGATCCAAATAAATCGATGCGACGCAGTGAGGTCATAGTTTCCGATCGTTGATGCATGGAACTTTGCGATAGCAGCAATAGTGCAAAAGACAGAGACAAGGAGAATCAGTCTTGAAACTGCCTTGTGTGATCGCATGGTTTCTATTCTGCCGTATTTGAAGTGCTGAGCCCGTGACTAATAGTCACTGAACTCCGGCTAGGCCAGATTCGAAATCTGGCAAATAATGATCGTCGGTCAGGATGACAGAGCCCCATCGCTCCTGCACGCGGCGGACCTCGGGGTCACTTACTGCGGGATCACGTGAAAGTGACTCAAAATGGAAGATCTCAACATGGGGTGTCCAAATCATCCGATAACCGTGCATCACCAATTTGTTTCCAAAGTCTACGTCATTGAATGCGCCAGGAAATTCGGTACAAAGTCCACCAACTTGTTCAAAGACTCGTCGAGGAATAGCGACACAGGCCATTGTGAGACCCGATCGTTCAGCTGGAATCGTTAAGACCGAGAATGGACCGTTCTCTTTGTATGCGCTTCCACCCGCTCCATTATGTGCACCAATTTTGAAGTAATGACCGGCGCTTTGGATGCGCTTATCTTCTAACAGAAGTTTGGGCCCGACCATCCCAACATCTGACTCTTCGAGGAAGCCAATGAGCCCCTCGATCCAGTCTGGCGATTCAATCTGCGTGTCATCATTAAGAAGAATCAACACATCACCGGTTGCTTTAACAGCACCTAGGTTGATTTTTTCGGAAAAGTTAAACGGCTTGGAGTATTCAGCCAGCACCAATCGTGAGCCAGCGATCTTGGACAACTTCGTCAACACCTCGGTGGGTGTATGGCTGTCGTATACAACAATGATTTCGTAATCGTTATAGGTGGACCGTTGAACGATGCTGGCGACTGCTGTTTCAACGAGAACCATGTCGCGACCCCAAACGCGCTTCTCGGTTCCGCACGTTGGGATAATGATGCTGACACGCGGGCGTTGATTCAGCGTGCGAGTCGTCTTTAAATAGAACTCAGGTGTTGTTTCTACAACGCCGTTGATGCCTACGCGACTCAGATGTTCCTGTACTGCTTTCTGAGCAGCAATCAATGCATATGGCTTTGCGTCAGCGTTGAGCGATGCCGAACCTTGTACTGATCGCCAGTGGTAGAGAACCTTCGGGATGTGGGCTATTGCTCGGGCTTTTTCGGTGATGCGTAAGAACAAGTCGTAATCTTGAGATCCATCAAAGCCATCACGAAAGCCTCCGAGTTGTTTCACTAACGAGGTGCGCAGAACCGAGAAATGACAGCAGTAGTTTTGGCCTCTCAGGCGTTCTGGCGAAAAGCGTGGCTTGCGAAATCGATCAAAGAAGTGCCCGTCTTCATTGACTTTGTCTTCGTCCGAATAAACGTAGTCAATATCTGAGTTTTTATTGAGTAGTTTTTGGACCGTTTCAAGAGCATCGTGAGTCAATTGATCGTCGTGATCAAGTAGCGCAATAAATTGACCTCGCGCGGCATTGATTCCATCATTTGATGCAGCAACGATTCCGCCATTCTTCTCGCGACGAATCACTGTGACCTGAGGGTTAATCTCAATGAAGTTCAAGATCTGCATAACTTCGGGATCAGTGCTTCCGTCGTCAACCAAAATCCATTCCCAATCGGTGCACGTTTGCTGTGTAACCGAATGTGCACAATCTTTAAAGGCGTTGACTGGTGGGTTGAAAACTGGGGTAATTACTGAAAAGAGCGGAGCCGAGGTCATGCCTTGCTCCGTAGGCGCAAAACTTGTTTCGCTAGGCCAGCAGGTTTCATAAAGAATCGTCCGATGCGCCATGTGCGCGAGTCAAGCAACGCGTCAATTTGTTCTTCGAGGCCTTCGTTCATGGCTACAAGATTGGCATGATTCTTAATCGCACTATTTTCAAGTTCTATTCTTTCCTTATTCAAAATTGCTTCAAGAAATGCGCGTAGTTCGCCTTCGCGAACGATTGCCCCAATGAGTTCATCGCGCAATTTAAGAATCTCAAGTTTGAGAGCTTCTGAATCTGACCAGTCGGTGTCAACCTCAACATGGGCGATACGGCGGGTGATATGCGCATTTTGCTCTGTCATGTTGCTCTTCCCCGCTTGAATCACTTGTTAACGAAATTTGAGTTTACCTGTTGTGGCATGAGGGCTTGTGAAATGCACCGAATGTGGGCAAAACAGTGTATAAGACAGAGTAATCAGACTTCTTCGGGAAGTCGGCGACCCATCCGATTGAAGACCATCCAGCCAAACGACAGACTTGCGAAAGATGCGACCACCATTGCTCCCAGGCGGGGCAGCGATGGAGCGGTGGCGTCATACAAAAGGTCTCGATAGGTGTTGACGAATGCACTCATCGGGTTCAACCTCAAAATGTCGTTGGCCCAAGCCGGTGCACGATCTTGGACCACACTTGGTGCGTAGACGACCGGGGTCAAGAAGAACCAAACTTGAATGAAGATCGTCCATAGGTACGTGATGTCACGGAAGTACACCGACAATGTGCTGAGGGCTAGCGCGAAGCCAGAAGCGAAGATTGCCAACAGAACGCTGATCAAGACGACGACCGGCAACCAGGGTAAGAAGGGGCTGCCGGCGATCAGCAAGACAACAGCGAGCAGACCCATTTCAATCGAGAACTGCACGCACGCATGCAACACGTTGCTGAAGACCAAAACCTCGCGAGGGAAGGCCACACGACGCACGAGGCCCGAGTTGGCTGAGATTGCACCCATGCCGAGGTTGGTGATCAGTGAGAAGAAGTTCCAGGGCAAAAGTGCGCACAATAAGAAATAGGCAAAACCCTTTAAGCCGCTGGGGTCACCGACGGGGGCACTCGACTGGAAAAGCACGCCAAAGACGAACGAGTAGATGGCAACGGTGGCTAGTGGGTTGAGCATTGACCACGCCCAGCCGAGTAACGAACGGCGGTACTTGGTGCGGAGTTCACGGAGAGTCAGATTCCACAACAACTCGCGAGAATCAAAGACTCGTTTCAGACTATTCATGACCTAGGCGATACTAGTTGGTCATTTGGCGGCGAGGGTGTTGCCCGAGTGAGCCTCCCATCGGCAAGAATGGATAATCATGTCAAACCAAGCCGTCGTTGTCTCTGGACTGTGGAAAAACTTCCGCCTGTACCACGAGCGAAACCAATATTTGAAAGCCGCGATTTTGCGAGGCCGTCGAGCCCGCTATGAAGAATTCTGGGCTCTCCGAGACATCGACTTCACCGTCCCGACGGGAACAACCTTCGGTGTCATTGGTTCAAACGGTTCGGGCAAGAGCACGCTGCTGAAGTGTCTGACCGGAATTCTGACTCCCGATAAAGGCTCGGTCAAAGTGACTGGACGTATTTCGGCGTTGCTTGAATTAGGTGCAGGCTTTCACCCCGAACTCACTGGTCGCGAGAACGTCTTTATGAATGGCGCGATTTTGGGTTTGACCAAAAAAGAGATCACCGACAAGTTTTCTGACATTGTTGAATTCGCTGGTCTTGAAGAGTTCATTGATACTCCAGTCAAGAACTATTCGTCAGGCATGTTCGTGCGCTTGGGTTTTGCGGTTGCTGCTCACGTCGAACCAGAAGTGTTGCTGATTGACGAAGTGTTGTCGGTTGGCGACGAAAGTTTTCAGCGTAAGAGCGCCGAACGCATCGAGCAGTTCCGCCGCGAAGGTCGCACGATTGTTTTTGTGAGTCACGGATTGGCCTCGGTTGAGCAGTTGTGTGAACAAGTCGCCTGGATTGAAAAAGGCGAACTGAAAATGATTGGTAACGCCGGTGAAGTGATTTCGGCATATCAGGGTCAGAGCCATCAGGCAGCCCGCGTCGAAGGTGAACTTGGCCAACGTTGGGGTAGTGGCGAAGCACAAATCGTTGCCGTGCAGTTACTTGATGAGGCGAATCAACCTCTTGATGTTTTGACAACGTTGGAGCCAGCAAAGATTCGGGTCGAACTCACGTCGCATATGCCGATCCAAGATCCGGTTGTCACTGTGCGTATTGACACGCTTGCCGGTCACCCAGTGTGGGGTTCGTCAACTCGTCGAAATGGCAAGTCAATGGGACTTGTTGAAGGCCCAGCCAGTGTTGAAGTGGCAATTCCTTCGTTGCCGTTGCTCGAAGGCGTGTATGACCTGACTGTCGCCGTGACCGACCATACCGAAATGAGTCCTTACGACCATTGGGAAAAGCGTGTCCGCTTTGAAGTACGTCAATACAAGGCGTACGACTTGGGCACGATTCATATTCCTGCTGAGTGGTCGATCAGTGGCACTCGCGGTGTGATGCAAGGCGGCTGATATGCCGCATGTGAGTTGCATCACCGTCACGTACGGACCGACTCCAGAGATATTCGCTTTACTTGAATCGGTGCAACGTCATGCTGGTGACATTTCTTTCGACATGACTGTGGTGACCCAGCCATCTGATGGTGGGTCAATGGCTGAAGAAGTTACTCGTCGTGCTCCGTGGGTGCGCGTGATTGCGCTTGACAGCAACATCGGATTTGGGCCGGCCAACAACATCGCAGCCGAGAAAGTTGAGGGCGAATTCATTGCATTGTTGAACCCCGACATTGTTGTCACTGAGGGTTGGTCGCCACCATTGTTGTCGGCCCTTGATGATCGTGCGGTATTCGTTGCCGCGCCACCGTTGTTGTCGGCTGAAGGTCGAGTAGACGAGGCTGGGCAAGTGATGTTTGCTGATGGTGGAAGTGATGCCATCGGTGGTCCGCAATGGCCAAACGACTATGAACAGATGATGTTTAGTCGAGATGTTGACTATGCATCGGCGGCGTGTTGGTTGATGCGACGCTCGGTGTTTCTTGAACTTGGTGGCTTTGATCCAGCATATGCACCGGCATATTTCGAAGACCCCGATCTGGCGTTCACGGCGCGGTCGCATGGTTTGGTGTCGCGATTAGTAGTAGATCGGCCGGTCGTGCATGCACATGCCACTGCGACCGAAGGTCGAGTGGCGCTGGCTGAACGCTCACGCAAAATATTCCAGGCAAAGTGGGCCGAAGTCTTGAAGTCACAACCAAAACGTTTGGTTCATGGCGAAGATGGTGCGCGTGCTCGTGATCACATGTGCGCATCACGGACACTGATCTTGATTGGTGATGCCGTTGCGGATGCCGAAGTACGGGCGATTGTTGAGAAGGCTGGTGTTGCCGCAGCGGCACAACCGCGAGAACGGGTTGCTGTTGCCTTAAGCGCCCGACCATTCGTTGAGGGGTTGCGACGTCGGTTAAGCCATGTGGGACTCGAGATCATCCAGCAATCACCGTTTGATGTGTTGGCATCGCGCCGTGAATGGGCGACCACTGTTGAAAGGCATGGCGTATGACGAAGTCACGCCTGCTAACAATCGCAGCCGTGATCGTTGGTGTTTTCGGGCTGTTGATACGTTTGCATTTATTGCGCACGCCAGCGGGAATGATGAATGCTGATGAGGCCTACACGGGCTTGCAATCATTGGCAATTTTGCGGGGTGACTTGCCAACAGTTATCCGTGGAGCTGGGTATACGGCAGTTTTAGACAGTTATTTCTTTGCGCCATTCGTTTGGATATTCGGTGCACATGTGGTGCCACTCAAGTTGCTGTCATCGTTGTGGTGGTCGGGTGCAGCAGTGCTGATGTATGGGCTCGCCAAGCGCTTTGTTGGCCGTTCATGGGGACTCTTAGCAGCATCGATGGTGTGGGTTGCGCCCGGCGCACTGATGTTGTTGTCGACGCGGGCGTACGAGGCCTACGGGCTTGGCCTATTGACATCAATCTTTACTGCCCTCGCAACAATTCGAGTAGTTACCAATCAAGAGTTCAGTCGTCGGTGGGTGATGTTGGCTGGTGCAGGAGCGGGACTGGCCTTCTATCTGCACCCCATGTTTATTGCAGTCGCCTTGCCGATGGTGTTGGTGGCATGTTGGGTGCATCGCCGCGACATTCGTGGGTGGTGGATCCCGGCGGTTGGATCAGCGGTGTTTGTCAATATCCCGTTGCTGTTTTGGAATGTTCGACATTCGTGGCCGTCGCTGTCGCAACCAGCTCCGGCAACCGAATCTGCAATCACTCGCCTCGGACGTTTCTTCAGCGGCTTGTTACCACGCGCTTTTGGATTACGCGATCCTGGAGGCGAATGGATCTGGGGTTCAGTTTCAATCGTTTTGTATATCGTGCTACTTGCTCTCATCGTGTGGGGAATATTTGGCCTGGCGCGTTTAGGTCCGCGAGGTTTGGTGTTGGCCTTGCCGACAGTGTTGTGCTGGCCCATTTTGTCGTTGTTTAGCAATATGGGATTTGTCGATGATGGTCGCTACGCAATCGTTGGATTTCCGTTTTTGATTATTGCGCTGGTCATGGGTCTGCGATCGCTCGTGATACTCGTTAAATGGACGCAGTTCACCGGGTATGTTGCGCCGGCAATAGCGGGGGTCTTGTGGGTTGCGGTCTTTTTAATTCCGTGGGTGAAGGATTACGCGCCCGATGTTGTTGATGATCCGAATGCCAATGTTCAGGCAATCGTCGATGTGCTTGTTGCGGAGAAATATTCGTATGCAGCGGGTAATTACTGGCTCACGCTGCCGATCGAATACCAAAGTGATCGACAAGTGGTCACTGCAGTTGCGGGTCATCCATGGGGCGTCATCTTCCCGTGGCAACCACAGTTCCCGTGGGGAGTGCGATTTAGCGACACACAGGCAGAAGTGATGGCTGCGTATCCATCTGATGTTGCGTATGTCTTTTTGCCTGGCGATGAACAGGTGGGAGCATTGCGATTACCTGTCGAAGAGTACGAACGGCGAGAAGTTGGTGGTGCAGTCCTGTATCTTCCATTGATGCACTCTGAAGTGCCCGAGTAACGAAGGCGAATACGACATGTGGAACGGACAACGGCTGGCAGTAGTGCTGCCGACCTATAACGAGCACTTGTCAATTGCCGAATGTATTCGTGGCTTTGAGGCCCTCGGCATTGTGGACGACATCTTGGTGGTCAACAACAACGCCCACCCCGATACGTCGCCGGCGGTTGCACCAACGGTGGCGCGCGAAGTAGTTGAAACGACGCAGGGATATGGAGCGGCGATTCGTCGAGGTCTTCGTGAAACAACTGACGCCGATTTGGTGTGTGTCTGTGAACCCGATGGCACCTTTGATCCGGCCGACTTGTTGAAGTTGTTGCCATTCACGAGTGATGTTGATGTGGTGTTTGGTTCACGCACTGTGCAGACGTTCATTTTGTCGGGCGCCAATATGGGCTGGTTCTTGCGGTGGGGCAACTGGGCGGTCGCCAAACTGACGGAAGTTTTGTACAACACGGTGTACTTGTCTGATGTGGGTTGCACATTCAGAGTGTTGAAGCGTTCAGCAATTGATGAGATGTCGCCGTTGTTTGTGGGCAACGAGTCATCTTTCGGTTTTGAAATGATGTTGTTGGCTGCTCAAAAGAAATTGTCGATTGTGCAAGTGCCGGTGAAGTATCAAGAGCGTGTCGGCGAAAGTTCGGTGACGGGTTCGCAGAGCAAAGCGGTGAAGCTTGGTTTGCAGATGATTGCCATGTGCCTCCGCATGCGTTTCGCCCCACGATCTGGTCGGAAATAACTGAGCAAACCTGCTACTTCGCCAGACCAGATCGTACTGATATTTACGGGGCGAGGGATTCGAGGAATGGGTTGAGGTTCTGTCCGATGATTCCGGCGGCGTAATCGGATGGATGATCTGTGTAGCCGTACATGAAGTGATCCCAGCGCACATGGCGACAAATACGATCTTCGGATCCACAGAAGATCTCGGTGGCATCAAAGATGTCAACTTGCCCCGGAAATTCGTGCTTGAGCTGTTCAAGCATCAAGTAGTACTTTGCGGTTTGATCAATGAAGGTTTGGATCGGCATTTCACATAGGGGATTTGGATTGACCAACAATCGATTCAAAATACCAATCGTGGTCTTGCGCTGCAGGCAATCTTCAGGATTCGGAAGCGGGGGATTGTCGATGTACAAAACGACTTTCTTACCGGCCTGAGTCAAGATCGTGATGCTGTTACGAAAACCTTCAGTCACGATGTCGTAATAGGGGTTGTCGGGCAAAGAAGCGAACGAAGTTTCGTCGCCGATACCAAACATCGCACGCACAGCGCCTTGTAGAACAACGATGTCAACGTCGGAATTGTTTGCCACTGAATCAACAGCGATTCGAGCAAGTTTTTGAAAACGCTCGAATTCGGGGGCATCAGAGATGAGCGGCACGGGGACGCCGCTGTCGGAGTTGCCGCCGATGAATAGCCAGCGCCCATTTTCAGTTGACGTACGAATGAAACCACCAATCAAGGCCTCGGCCTTGCTATCGCCGATGAGGGCGAATCGTGGAGTATTGCGGTTGTCTTCAAGACAACTAGCGAAAAGATCGGCCAACTTTGTATCACTAATTCCACACGTGTCATGAACCCAACCGTTTGCGCCGCCTTCTTCGCCGGAATTGATATCGGGGTTCATCTGGACAACTTTGCGACTGGATATTCCGTCATTTTCAAACGTCGCGTAACCAATAAGTCCGATCACAATCATTGATGCAACGAGTGCTCCGGTCACTACCTTGATGCGGGGATGAAAGCGAAGGGGCTTTTCAATCAGCCGATACGTTGCCCACGACAGCACGACCGATAGCGCAACCGCAGCAACACGCACTTGAGCGGTTGGCATCGTGCTCGAAATGATGCGGGCGAACGTGAGGATTGGCCAGTGCCACAAATACAGCGGAAAACTAATCAGACCTACCCAGACGATCGCGCGTAACGAGAAAATGCGGCGTGTGGTCAACGTTTGTGGGCCACAGCCGATCATCAATGCAGTACCGACGGTCGGGGCAAGTGCATTCCATCCTGGGAATTGACTCTGGCCATCGAGTGAAAAAATGGTGAAGGCGATGAGCGCGAGCCCAGCGATTGATCCGACTTGTTGCCACTTGGTCGCCTTGTCGCTGTAAGTGCGCTTCAGCATGACTGCGGCCAAGATTGCGCCAATCAATAGTTCCCAAAAGCGATTGATTGGCGAGTAATACGCCCCGACAACATCGTCGTTCAGGCTCCACAATCCGAAGCCAAATGAGATGATTGCCAGTACCACTGTTGACGTGAGGATATGCAAGCGCAGTTTAAAGATGGCCCACAACAGCAATGGCCACACGATGTAGAACTGCTCTTCAATTCCGAGTGACCATAAATGGGTGAGTGGTTTCACTGCCGATGATGTATCGAAGTAGCCCGACTCTTGCCACAAAATGATGTTCGAGATAAATGAAGCGCCCGAACCAACATGTTTGCCGAGTTGTCGATATTCGGTGGCAAGTAAGACGAACCATCCAAACGCATAAACCGCGACAAGCATCGTGGCGAGCGCCGGAAAGATTCGTCGAATACGACGTTGATAAAAACCTTGAATGGTGAAGGTTGATTCGTTCAAACCATTCAAAATGTTTGTGGTGATGAGATAGCCAGAAATAACGAAGAAGACATCAACGCCGGCATAACCACCAGGGATCATCCACGAAAAGGCGTGAAAGATCACGACGGATACAACTGCGAGTGCCCGCAGACCATCGATATCTGATCGATAGTTGTGGGTCAGTTGGGCTTGATGCATTCCCAGGTGGCGTAGTGATACGCAGGCAAGAAACCGAAGACTTTTGCAATGTGTTTGTCGGCTACCGGTGACGAATCTGTTGGTCGACCCATGGCGACGAGGTCTTCAACGTTGAAGCCATCTCCATTTGAGGTCGGGCATTCGGTGACATGACTCAGTATGTCGGCGAAATCTTGAGTCACTAAAACAGTTGTTGTGAAGCCAGCTAGTCGCAACTGCTCGGTGAGATCCCAGCCAAAGTTGAAAAATACTGGTGTGTTGTCAGCGTGGAATTCAGGAGTCGATGGAACTTGTGTTGATCCGTAACACAACGGAACTTGCAAGTACATGCGTCCGCCAGGAGCAAGCACTCGGTAAATCTCGCTGAGTGCCTTTTCAGTGTCGGGCACATGTTCAAGTACATGTGGTGTGAGCAAAATGTCGATTGACGAATCGGGCAAGGCCATTGCTTGCAGATCGATTTGAATGTCGCCCTCATGAGCCGACAAGTCGTAGTCACTGGCGGTGTATTTGAAATAGCGCCGCATCATCGAGCGGTAGCCCGCACCCATTCGCGGACTCGTTTCGAGAACTCGCAGGTTTTTGACGTAACCCCGACGCGACAAGAAGCAGAACAACAAGAAGCGATCGCGAGCCACGCTGCCACATCGCGGGCAGGTCGCCATCTCGGTGTGATAAGGGCCGATGAACTCGTCGCCAGACCAATGGCAGATATTGCATACTGCGACGGCCGTCGTGATCGTTTTGGGCTTGACCCAAGGCTTGAAGCCCAGTTCCCACCATGCGCCCTCAGGCGAGGCCAAGCCAACTCGCCGAGCAATGGGCCGCAAAAGCTGGCGGACTCGCTGAGTCGGGGATAACTGTGGGCCAGAGGACATTGCACTTCACGCTAATGGGTGGCGAGACTCGGCAGGGGTAACTCCTGATCTCGCAGGTGTCACAGGGTTAGGATTGTCTTGTGCGAATTCTTCGAGCCTTCATTGGGCGCTTGACCGGTCGAGATATGCGGGCCCTACGAGCCGAAGTCGCCGAGATGCGCAACCAGATTCAGGTGATGAACGATATTTTGCAGTCGTTCAACCATGACATTCGTTCTGGTTCTGAGCGATCGCTCCCTTTGTTCATGGGATATGCCGAACGTCTTCGCCTTGATGCCGACACCGCAGTCGGGGCCACACAAGTCATTGACCGGCAGATTGCCCAATTGCAACAGCGTCTTGACCAATTGTCTGTGCCGAACCAGGGCTGACTAATGACGGCCCAGCCGAAGGTGCTCGTTGATGGGCGAGTGATATCTCATCCAACTGCCGGAGGCCGAGGAGTCGGGCGCTACACCATTGCCCTCGTGCGGGCGATGCATGAATCTGGCGCTTCAGTGACGGTGATGAACTCATCGGTTCACGATGAGCAATTGTGGCTTGATGCGATACCTGCGTTGAAGGTCGCTCCCTTCGAACCAAACACGGTGCGTGCAGTATCGACCGACACATGGTTCATGTGTACACAAATGATGTTGCATCCGATACCTCTTGATGTTGTACCACGCATGATTACCGAAGCCGGATTGCGCGTAGTCGGGATTTTGCTTGACGTCATTCCGTATCGCTACCCCGAGCGCTACCTCACCGATCCAGGAGCGTTGCGACAGTCCCAACTTCGGGCAATGTTGGTGCGCACCTTTGATGCAATGTTGGCGTGCTCAACATTTTCAGCGGATACGAGTGCCTCTGTTCTCAATTTTGAACGATCGCGGATTCATATGGTCGGTGCAGCAGTCGAGCCGCAGTTTGCTCTGGGGCAGGGTTCTGCGCATCGATTTAAGCGATTGATTGATAAGGGTGTTGAAACATCACGAGGGTTGGTTGTCGCAGTTACTGGTGGTGACGATCGCAAGAACACGGCGGGTCTCATTCGGGCATTCGCAAAATTGCCAAATGAATTGCGAACCTCACATCAACTAGTCATTGCATGTGCAGCGGTTCCAGTTGTGCAAAAACGATGGCGAGATGTCGCGAATGCGGTGGGACTGACTGAAGGCGACGTGATTTTTACCGACACCGTGACCGACGATGAAATGGTCGCGTTGTATCAATCGGCTCGGTTATCGGTGATGCCGTCGCTTGAAGAAGGTTTTGGTTTGCCAGTAGCTGAAGCAGCGGCTTGTGGTTGCGTCACCATCTGTTCAAACAATTCATCACTTCCCGAGGTGATTGATTGCGACGAGGCGCTCTTCAACGCCAGTGATGTCGGTGATATCGCGCGAGCAATTGAATGGGCCTTGACAGATGAAGAACACCGTTTGCGCCTCAAGACTGCCGCGGCTAACGCGACAAAACGTTGGACTTTGTACAATGTCGGACGCGATGCAGTCAACGCTTTGAATAGTCACTCTGCGAATAGCGTGAGTCATCAAAGTGTTCAGATCGCAAATCGAATCGGATTGATGGGTCCATCGGCAGGATCGCCTTCGGGTATCGGCACCTACAACGCGCGCTTGGCGAATACATGGCGTGAGAATCGTGATCTGCCCGAAATCGTTGAATACGTTGATGTTTCTAGCACTTCAATTGCTGTGAATGATTGTCATTCTGCGGCTGGAATGGGTCGGTATTGGTATCCGCACGATGTTGATCATTTGATTGTCTCGTTGGGTTCGTCGCCTTATCACGCAATGTCGGTTGCACGTGCGTCTGAAAATGCCTGTCATGTCTGGTTGCACGAGCCAACTTTGGTGGGGTGCCATGTTGGCATCGGTCATCTGTCTGGTTCACGCGAATGGGCAGATGAATACATGCGAGATCGACTACGCGACTGCAATGTGTCCGAGCAGTTGTGGCCCATAGATTTGCTCGACGCCGAGGCCTATCACACGGCAGGAATTCATTTCTTAGAACCAGTACTGAGACATGCGCGGTCGGTCATTGTGTCAAGCGATGAAGCCGCCCAAAAGATTCGCGATATTCGAGACGACGTGCCGATTTTGGTGTTGCCGTTAGCGCACGCAATGTGTGAACCGGTGACTCAATGGCCGAGCGATCAACTCGTGGTTTCAGTTGGATGGATTGATGCAAGTAAGCGCCCAGACGAAGTGGTGCAGTCACTAGCCCGAATGAAGGCGCGTTTGCTTTTCGTGGGCGAAGCATCTGACGAGATTCAAGAACAAGTGATGGATGTGGCCGACAAATTGGGAATGGCAAGTCAAGTGAGTTTCACTGGCCGTCTATCTGACGACGAATACGACCGCACATTGCGATCAGCGTCATTGGCGATTCAGCTTCGTTTGCATGGAGGGCGGGGCGAGCGGTCGGCTGCTGTCAACGACTTGCGTTCACGAGGAATTCCGGTAATTTGCGATATCGGTCGTGAAGAATCATTTTCAGTGGACGAAATTGAACAACAAGCGCGTGAGTTGCTGTACGAGGAAACTGTTTGGAATATTGCTTCGGCAGATTCTGTAGCAATTGCTCGTTCGTGGACATTTGCTGATGTCAGTCGGGCCCTTGTCTCGTGGGTTGATCGGTCACATGAGTTTGAAGCGGCAACAATTCATCAGGCATCTTCATTAGGGTGAATGTTGCTATGAGTTTTGAAGTTCCCTTTGTCCGCATCGTGATTTTGTCTTTTGATGGCGGACAGATGACCCTCGATTGCCTTGAATCGCTCATGAAAACTGAATGGCCCAAAGATCGTTACGAAATCGTGATGGTTGACAACGGTTCACTTGACGATGTGACCGAAAGGGTTCGTGCGCAATACCAAGATGTGCGCATTCTTGAGCCCTTGCGCAACTTGGGTTTCGCTGGTGGATGCAATTTGGGCATTCAAGCAATCGCCTGTTCACAGGGCAAGCCACTTCATGCCTATGACCATGTGGCATTAGTGAATAACGACGCCACTGTTGAGCCAGGTTGGTTGAAGGCACTCGTAGAGGCAATTGAAATGGGCCAAGATGTTGGTGCAGCAAGTGCCAAGATGCTGTTTTCAGAGCGATTTACCGGAATTGACGTTGAGGTTTCTGAAACTTCAATCGCAGGTGGCGGAGACGACAGGCTCGTCGGAGTCTGTGTGTCTGGTACTCGCATTGATGGTGAACGTCGCGATGATCGTTTGCAATTTGACGAAGGCTTTCATGGACCGGTGGGCTTTGACCCCAGTCGGGGTGAAGAGTTTGCCCGCTGGAGCAAAAACCGGGGAGCTCTGCGGATTAGTGAAACGCGAACTGATGAATCAGTTGAACAAGTGGTCTCATTTCGGTTGTCGGCCGAGACCGAGCGCACCGTCACTCTGCGCTCAGACATTGATGAAGTAACAGTGACTATTGGTGGTGGCTACGCCGACAAGAAGCCGATATTCACATGGGTCGATGTGAGCGTCGGTAGCGATGTGTTTGATGTGATCAACAATGTCGGCTCAAATTTGTACGAGCGCGGCTTTGGTGGCGACCGCGGATTTCTAGAACGAGACCGCGGACAGTTTGAACAAGCAGTTGACGTATTCGCTTGGTGTGGTGGAGCAGTGTTGCTGAAGAAGGCGTACCTCGATGCAGTTGGTGTTTTCGACGAGCGTTTGTTCTTGTATTACGAAGACACCGATTTGTCGTGGCGAGGTCGTCTGCAGGGTTGGCGTTACATGTATGCGCCTGGAGCGATGGTGCGTCACCGTCACGCGCAATCATCTGGAGTCGGCAGCGACACCTTCCGTTTCTATACCGAACGCAATCGTTTGTTGGTTTTAGCGAAAAACGCCCCGCTGTGGTTGGCTGTTCGATCGGGACTCGGTGAAGTGCGCCGTACGGTCATCATCAACGTGCGTCACTTAATTCTGCGCCCATTGACATTGCGTATGCCCGCTCGGCCCGAGGCCGCGATGCGACGCCGAGTCTTGAAGTCGTATCTTTCGTTGGTGCCCGCAATGTTGCGTGATCGCTGGTTAATGGACCGTCGGTGTTCGCGTCAATCATTAATGAAGTGGGAAGTGTCGAAGTGACTCGTCCCAAGGTTGCGATCTACAACTTGTACTGGGCTACCTATGGTGGTGGCGAGCAAGTAAGCGGAGCGATTGCCGAAACATTGTCGAAGTATTGCGATGTCACGTTGCTCGGACCCGAAGAACCAAATGTAGAGGCCACCCGAGCTCGGCTTGGTGTCGACCTCGGCGGATGTGCGTGGCAAAAAGTATGTGACGATCTTGAGGCCAGCGCTGCAAGCGCTGATTTTGACGTATTCATTAACGGCACCTATCGCAGCCATTCGGTTAATAAGGCCCCACATGGTTTGTATTATGTGCATTTTCCAGAACCACCGACAACATCACGCCGTAAAGCGGTTGATGCCGTGGCACGAACTGGCTTGGGCGCAATGAAGTTGGCGCCGCGAGTTCCTGAACGTCTCGAAGGTGTGCGGCGTGGATTGCAACGTCGTGTGATCGATCAATCATGGGCCAAGTCGTACACCAAGTTTTTGTCGAACTCGAACTACACCGCGGGCTGGGTGAAGAAACTGTGGGATGCCGAGAGCGAAATTGTGTATCCGCCAGTGCGTACAACCGTGAAGCCAGGCAAGAAGGTTGAACTCATTACATCAATCGGACGATTCTTTGATCCGTCACTTGGCCATTCCAAAAAACAGCATGAATTACTGGAAGCTTTCACGCACATGTTTTCTTCGCGTGAAGGAATTGGATCGTGGAAACTTACATTTGTTGGTGGAGCCGATAGCGCGAGTCGCGATTACGCCTTGGCGATACGTCGTGGTGCAGTCGGACTACCCGTTGCTGTGCATCTGAACGCACCTCGCGAGATAGTCGAGACCACTCTGGCTACCGCAAGTATTTACTGGCATGGTGGCGGATTTGGTGAAGACCCTGAATTGCATCCCGAGCGATTTGAACATTTTGGTATTGCGGTGGTTGAGGCAATGGCGACTGGGGCAGTGCCCGTGGTGTTTGCTGCAGCAGGTCCAGCCGAAATTGTGAGGCACGGAGTTGATGGTTTCCACTGGAAGACGCTTGAAGAATTGCAATCATTCACTCGTCAATTAATGAATGATGAAGAATTACGATCAAAGATGTCAAGTGCCGCTCAATTGCGGGCCGCCGAATTTAGTGTTGAGGTCTTTGCTCAGCGAATCAGTTCTCTGATCTGAATTTCAGATCACGTGACGTATCCCAATACGTCAATCAGTACATCGCTAGTTGTAGTCCCACTGACACCTGCGTCGTTGTACACCTGCAATGTTCCACCGGTACCAAGTTTCACGATTGCCATGTTGGGCACTATTGAGCCGCCAGCGAAATTGACATTTGAAGAATTGGGCATCGGTAACCCGGTCGGCCACACCGCTAGCCAACCCCAGGCCGACGCGTTGACCGACGTGACATTGAGATACACCGCAGTGGCGTTGCTCGGGATTCCGAATGCACCTGCTACTTGAACTGTGCGTTTCTCTGCCGCATTCATTCGGGTTTCCGTTGTGCCGACGCCGGTGCGCGTGTCAAAGATTCGAACTGGGTTGACGGTTGTCGTCTTGCCGTCGCCTGAAGTGCTCGGCTTGAAATAGCCAAAGACATCAACAATGAGATGGGTGCCTGCTTCGGCGACGAAGAGACGAACTTTGCCGTTGCTTCCCACCTTGACGACAGCCAAGTTTGATCGATCGTTGCCCGCGAGCACGTTGAGATTTGATGCATTGGGTCGAGTGGAGTTGTCGGGATATGCCGACACCCAACCAGTTCCAGTTGGCGAAACGGCGGTGATGTTGAGGACAACTGAATCAGCGTTACTCGGGATGCCGGCGATGCCAGCAACTGTAAATGTTCGATCATCAAGGGGCTTGAATTTTCCGTCTTGCACTGCTGACTGTTCGCCAAGCCCGGTGCGAGTATCGAGCAGTCGCTGTGGCGTGACGCCGGTAAAAGCGCTTCCTTGAGATGTTGAGGTGAGTGCGTTGGTGTCAAACCAGCCAGCGACATCGGCGACAACATTGGTCAGTCCATTGAAGTTATACAGACGTATCTTTCCGCCAGCACCAACGCGAGCCAAGACAAGATTGGGTACCGTCGTGCCAATTTTGGTGTTGAGATTTGATGCGCTTGGCCATTCTCCGTAAGTGAATTGATCGTTGAAGACATCGCCGACTCCGGCAGGGCGAGGACCGACAGTGATAAAGCCTTCAGTTGCTGGGGCGACTGCCGTGACATTGAGCAACACGGCACTGACTCCGCTTGTGGGGATTCCGCCAATGCCAGTGACTTGCAGATCATGGTTGGCGGCGTCATCAGCACGAAACTGAGGATTGGTTGAAGCTTGGCTTCCATCGCCATATCTAATCGGTCCGTTGGTGATGCCAGTTCCATTGCGCGTATCAAGGATGCGGGTTGGGTTGAGTGAGTGAAAGCCACCAGTTGCCGTTGCCGAACTTCCTTCATCAAAAGTACAAATTGGAATTCCGAAACACACTGCATCGAGGTCAATCGTTGGAATATTGGTGGGTGAGATGTCGACGATGCCGTGAAGATGACGGCCGGTGAGCATGTCGCGGATGTAGATGACGTAATGACCGGCATAGGCGATTCCACCGGTCCAGGCGTTGCCCTTATTCTTTGTTGACGCGAAAGCGCCAATTGATACTCCGCGGTTATTCGTAGGTGGGTGGTCGCATGTCTCGTGCCAATTGCAATCAATTTGAAAGATGTCAACTTCAACGCGATTGTCTGGAACGGCGTCGTGCGACAAGATGTTGCCCTGTAAACGAAACGCACCGTTCACTCCGAGTTGAGGTAAATCAATTTGTCCAACATCAAGCCAATTTGATCCCATCGTTGAATCAACTTGAATCTGAACTCCCCCATAGTTGCCTTGCCACGGATCGTACGTTTGCCAGTAGCACGGATCATTTTCATTGACGCCTGAGCAGTTGGTTGGTGGGTGAGGATAAATCTCAAGACGCATCATCGAAGCCGACCCACTCACGGTGATGCCATTTGATTGAGAAGTCCTCCAGCCAAAAGTTGGGGATCCAAGAGTGCGGTCAAAATTCCAAAGTCGTCCATCGGCGCTCCAGCGAACCATCTTGTCGTAATCTCCGCCACCACCAGAACCGTTGTAAATCGCGTCGACGCCGATGCTGCCGATCGTTCCGCTGGTGTTGAGAGTGAAGTTGATCGTTGTATTGGCGAAAGCAAGTGCTGGTTGGTGGAAGGCGATCAAGCTCGACAGCAGCAGACTAAGTACAACGATCACACGAGATTTCATCACAGACATATCATCGGCACGAATCAGTCGCATGAAAGGTTTGTCTGTCTTGAAATTGTCTAGAAATTGAAGGATCACTAGAGATCTTCAGGCGGGATATTGATTTGAGGAAGGAGCAAAACATAAGTTCCGACATGGATTTCATCAAATTGAGTTCTTAGACCAAGAGCGACTTTTGTGGATTCAAGTCTGTCAAGGTCGACGCTGTATTCAGTCCAGAAAACGTAAGCCACACCTTGACTTGCTCGAATCTCTTGCGACCAATCGGGTCGGCGCTCTGTGGTTGTCGGCGATACTTTGAGTTGTGAGTCCTCCCACGCCAATGCGTAGACCACCCAATAGTCCCCGTATACCCCAGAAATGTTGTGCTCGCTCAAAGTAGTTGCAACATCAGAAAGGTGAGTCGGGCCGAATTGGAAATGACGTATTGCCCTGAGTGACATCGCCGTCGAAATAAGTGCACAGATGACTAAAGATGCGACGACAAACTTTCCGATTCGGTCAAATCTGTTCACTAAAAAGGCGAAGAAAGTGCCGATGACTACGAGCACAGATGGAACGACGAAGATGTAATAGCGCCCCGATCCAACGAATGAGCCGGTGGGAGCGAGGGCTTGCAAAATGACGAATGTTGGTATGACCAACAACAGCGTGTTCGGGTCGCGTCGTCCCCTGAACATTCGCGGGAGGTAATAGATCGCAGATCCCGCAAGAAGTATGAGGAAAACAAAAGGAAGAGAAGCATGAAGCCACTCGCCGTTAAATGGTTGACGTAGTCCGAACACCGACGGCCATCCAATTTTGAGTTGAGTCATGAGGTGGTCACGAATTGTGCCATCGGCTGGTGGTCCATCAGAAAGTGATGCGAATCCAGTGTGAAAATTCGTATACCACCAAGGTCCGCTAGCAAGAAGAAATGAAACTATGGCCAGTCCGAACTGGCGAATAGATGGGAAATTCCGCTGAGCGAGCACCGTGACAAAACAAGGAACGATAAAGAAAAGAGATTGTGCCGAACCCCACCAGCCGAAACCAAAGAGGACTCCGATGAAGATCCAGTTAGCTGTACTGATCGGTCGGGTTTTCTTGGAAACAATTAAAATTGAAGTCAGTCCAAGAATGATTGTTGATTGATAAAAAAGCATGGGGCGAGCGCTGTTCCATACAGTCAACGCGGGGAACACGAAAGAAAGCGACGCAACTAAAAAAGAAAGATCTCGGCCGAGGTTCGCTTTAGAGATTTGAAAAAGTAGGAATGCAATAAAGATTGATTCAACAATTGGGAGAAAAAAGAAAACAATGTGTTCTGGGATGATGAGCCCGAGAATCGCCAAAATGTACGCCTCAAAAGATCCTCCATAGTTTTGGCCCCAATAAAAACTTGTGAAATGGCCGTTACGAATTCCTCGAGCCATGAGTCCGGCCATCGCTTCGTCGGAGTTGACCACGCCGAATGGTTCTCGAATCATCAAGAGGCGAAAAACAACACCGACTAAAACTAGTAGGAACGCGAGACACAAGATCGTCCGTTTAGTAAGGGGCGCTGACTTCATGATTTCTTGGCGATGACCAACATCTGGCCCGCCAGTGGGCGCCACGGGAGGCGTAAGTACAGCGGAACAAGTTTGTGTCCAGAGCTGAGTCGACTCTTTAACGTCATCGGCAAGAATCGAGCTTCGGTACGAACAAGAGTGAAACCATTTTTGATAACGCATTCAGCGAGCGACTTGTCATCAAAAATCGTGACATGCGTTGGATCGTCAAAGTAGGTCTTGGCCGACAGTCGATAGTTGGGTTGAATCAAAATCAACAGTCCGCCTGGTTGCAGAACACGCATCACTTCGGCCAGACAACGGGTGATTGAGTCGTCGTCTAAGTGCTCAAGGAAGTTGCTTGCAGTCACCGTGGAGAATTCGTTATCGGCGAAACGCGACAGATCAGTGGCATCGCCCACGTGTGCCTCAACATTGCTTGGTATAAGTGTTGCCAAGTCGGGATGGATATCGATAGCCACTCGCCGAGATGCATTCACGGCGCCCGTGAGGTCGCCGTAGCCAGCGGCAAGATCGAGAAGCGCACCTTGTGGATTAATCCACTTTGATAAGTACTTGGCGACATGACGCCAGACTTCGGCGCGTGCAGCGTTGGGCGCCATGCGCGTCGCGAAGTATTCGTGACTGTCGGGCTGACTGTCGGGCTGATTGTCGGGTGAAGTCATGACATCACACGATGTACGGGTCGATGCGGGCGGGATCAATTCCGTAATGAGCGATCGCTCCTTCAACAACGTCGGCACCAACTGCTCCGGTTTGAGCCAAGCCCGCCAACACCGCAATGACGATATTGGGCATGTCAACTTCGAAGTGAGCGCGTAGAGCTTCACGAGTATCGCTACGACCCATGCCATCAGTTCCGAGTGCAGTGAACAAGCGACCCGGAACAAAACGAGCGATCTGTTCGGGCACGATCTTCATGAAATCGGTAACCGCCACAATCGGATCAGTTGATCCACCGAGCAACGACGTCACGCGAGCAACTTTGTCGGGATGGCTGGGGTGTAAACGATTATCTCGTTCGACAGCCAATGCATCTTCGCGCAAAGCTTTATACGACGTGGCCGACCACAATTCGACGCCGACATTGAAACGAGTCTTGAGTTCTTCGACTGCAGCAATTGCTGCGCCTTGTGCCGAGCCACTAAACAAAACCGTTGCGTTGTGCTTGATATTGCTATCAGTTGGTGCGGTCTGCCATTTGTATAGGCCCGACACGATGTGAGCGTCAGTCACGCCAGCGGGACGTGCTGGCATGACGTAGTTCTCGTTGTACAACGTGAGGTAATAAAAGATGTCTGGATCAACTTCGCCGTTGGGTCCTTTGGCATCGCCGTACATGCGATGCAGACCGTGCTTAACGATTGCGGCAACTTCATAGGCAAACGCTGGGTCGTATGACTGACAAGCCGGCACTGTTGAAGCCAAGACCAGGCTGTGTCCGTCTTGGTGTTGTAGTCCTTCGCCCATCAATGTGGTGCGACCGGCAGTGGCTCCGAGTAAGAAACCACGGGTGCGACTATCGGCGGCTTGCCAAATGAGGTCGCCGACGCGTTGGAAACCGAACATTGAATAGAAGGTGTAGAACGGAACTGTCGCAACGCCACGTGTTGCATACGAAGTTCCGGCCGCAATGAAACTGCTCATCGCTCCTGCTTCGGTAATTCCTTCTTCCAGAATTTGTCCATCGGCTGACTCGGTATACGACAACAACATGTCGTGGTCGACTGGTTCGTATTTCTGGCCTTGCGACGCGTAGATCTTGAGTTCTCTGAACAGTGAGTCCATGCCGAATGTGCGGGCTTCATCGGGGATGATTGGCACGACGCGTGAACCGAACTTTTCGTCGCGCGCCAAGTTGCGTAGCAAGCGGGTGAATCCCATCGTCGTGCTGACTGATTGTTCGCCTGACCCACCATCGAGTTCGCTGAACACTGTGTCGGCAGGAAGCTCGAGCGGGCGACGAGCGCGCACGATGCGCTTCGGTATTGAACCACCTAAAGCACGGCGGCGTTCTAAGAGATACTGGTATTCAACTGAACCTTCGCTTGGACGGAAGTACGGCGGAACATCGCCCTCAAGTGCTGAATCGGGGATCTCATCGTTGAGATGTAAACGATCACGAAGAGTGCGAATTTGTTCGGCATTCATCTTCTTGATTTGGTGAGTTGCGTTACGGCCTTCAATGTCGGGACCAAGTGTCCAGCCCTTCACGGTCTTGCACAGAATTGCGGTAGGTCGTCCGCTACCAAGATTTTGTGCTGCGGCACGATACGCCGCATACAACTTGCGGTAATCGTGACCACCACGAGGAAGCGTGCTGAGGTCGTCGTCGCTCAAGTGCGCAACCATCTGTCGCAGGCGTGGGTCGGGGCCAAAGAAGTTTTCGCGAATGTAGTTACCGTCTTCAATGGTGTAGCGCTGGAATTCACCATCGACAGTTGTGTTCATCTGGTTGAGTAACACGCCGTCTTTGTCTTGTGCGAGCAAGTTGTCCCACTTCGAACCCCAAATGACTTTGATGACATTCCAACCAGCACCACGGAACACTGCTTCAAGTTCTTGAATGATTTTTCCGTTGCCACGCACTGGCCCGTCAAGGCGTTGCAAGTTGCAGTTGACGACGAATACCAAGTTGTCAAGTTGTTCGCGCGAAGCCAATGACAAAGCACCGAGAGTTTCGGGTTCATCAGTTTCACCGTCACCGAGGTATGCCCACACGCGGCTATTACTGGTGTCGTCAAGGTGGCGATTCATGAGATAGCGATTGAAGCGGGCGTGATAAATCGCGCTGATGGGTCCGAGACCCATGCTGACGGTGGGGTGTTCCCAGAAATCGGGCATGAGGCGCGGGTGCGGATAACTCGAGAGGCCTTGACCAGGTCGCGCAATTTCGCGACGGAAATGATCGAGATCGTTTTCGCTTAAGCGGCCTTCGAGAAATGCGCGAGCATAAATTCCGGGAGCAGCGTGACCCTGGAAATAAATGTGATCGCCGGCGTTGCCATCATCTTTGCCGCGGAAGAAATGGTTGAAACCAATTTCGTACAGACTTGCCGAGCTGGCAAATGTTGAGAGGTGTCCACCAATACCTTCGGCATGTTTGTTGGCACGCACCACCATGGCCGCGGCATTCCAACGAATGAATGCGCGAATACGACGTTCGATGTGTTCATCGCCGGGGAACCAAGGTTCGTGTTCGCGAGGAATGGTGTTGACATACGGAGTTGAAACTGTGGCGGGAAAACTGACTTGGCTCTGTTGTGCTTTTTCCAGCAATCGTGACAACAAATAGCGTGCCCGTACTTTGCCGTGCACATCGATCACTGCGTCAAGTGAGTCGAGCCATTCTTGAGTTTCGCCGGGATCGGTGTCGGGGAGTTGGTGGACGGAACCGTCAAAGAGCATGGGGATAGTCTCGCAGAGTTACCGATTGGTAGGGGTTCTGCCCGAGATCTGACGTGTCACGGCAAATTGCGAATGAGTGTGCGAATATGGACGGCTGATGAGTCACCCAACCGATCCCTCCACTATTGAGCGCGCTTTGGTCGTGTACACCGACGGCGCGTGCAGCGGTAACCCTGGCCCCGGGGGATGGGCATGGGCACTTGCGCCATCTGGCGAACGCACGGGATCGGGAGGCGAGCGCAACACGACGAACCAACGTATGGAACTCACCGCAGCATTCGAAGCCTTGAAGACCAATGTGCCGATCGCCCAGGCCGAAATGAAGCGACTGATCATTGTGAGTGATTCGACCTACGTCGTGAATTGCTTCAAAGATCGCTGGTGGGTGAAGTGGAAAGCCAACGGTTGGCGCAACGCCAAAAAAGAACCAGTGGCCAATGATGATCTGTGGAAACCATTCATTGCGTTCTACGAAAGTCTTTCGTCAGCCGAGCGCCCAGACTTTCAATGGGTGAAAGGTCATAGCGGCGACCCGATGAACGATTTGGTTGATCAGATCGCGGTTCAAGCCTGCCCCCGTTGACAGAAAAATAGCCCCTGAACAGGAGTTACTTGTCCAGTGACAGGACTTGAACAGGATCAATCGGTACGGTTTGAGGGCTCGTGACACCATGAAGAATTTTCGTAAGACTCTCCTTGCCGCCGTGAGCGGAACACTTTTGGCCTCGACGATGTCGTGGCTGGCCCCCGTGACGCCCGCTCAGGCCGCGCCTGGAGACCCCAACGTTGGATTGGCAATTGTGATTGAAGGCCAGGGCAATGGACACGGACGAGGTCTCAGTCAGTACGGAGCGGTGGGTTGGTCAACGATTTACGGAAAAGACTGGACCTGGATTCTTGATCACTATTACGGCGGTACTTCGATGGGCGCCGTAGCGGTCGGTACTCGCATGTCAGTTCGATTGACAGCTCAAGATGATCTACAGACTGCGGTTATCGCAGCTGGAGGTAATGCGTTTTGGGTGGGAGGCGCTCCTGGAAATTTCACATCGATGGTCGCGCGCGAAGTTGCGTCATCGGGTGGGCAGTACACCTATCAAGTGTGGGGCAAGACGGGGACAGCCGAGTGCCCAGCATCAAATGATTCGTTAGCAAGTTGGATCAGCCTCGGACCAGTGACGACCGCTGCCGGGCTTGCTTCGGTGACATTCTCGGTGCCAGGTGCAGATGATCCCGCAACTCCGGCCGCTTCTTTGTTGGGCGTGTGTGATGCGGCTGGTGCAGTTCGCCACTATCGCGGAAATATTTTTGCGTCGAACGGAACGTCGGGCGAAAATCGCACGATGAGCGACGTTGAAATTGAATCGTACGTTCGCGGAGTTATTCCGCGTGAGTCGCCAGCATCGTGGGCCGATCGCGGTAACGGCACCGGAATTAATGCCCTGAAGGCACAGGCAGTTGCGGCTCGTTCGTACGGTCTTGCGCAAGGTGGTGGTATAACGAATCGTCGTTATACATATGCAAAGACCTGTGATACAACCAATTGTCAGGTGTATGGCGGCGCAGGAACACGAACATCGGCGACTGCAAATATCGTTGTCGTAGAAGATTCGAGAAGCGACCGCGCTGTATCTGAAACAGCACTCATGATTCGAGTTCGTGCCGCAACACCATTGGTGCCGGTCTCAACTGAGTTCTCATCATCAAACGGCGATCGCACTGCCGGCGTTAACTTTCCGGCTGTTGATGATGCCGGTGACAAAATTGATTACAACCCGTATAGCCGTTGGACGCGAGTCTTAGATCTTGAGTCATTTGCTGCGCGCTTTGGATTGGCAACGATCACCAAAATTGAAACGTCAATTGACCCGACAGTTTCGGTCGGAACATATGGTGTGACTCCAGCATGGGCCGTACGTTTTAGGTTCTATAACGGAACGCAATCGGTGTATGTGAAGGCATCAGAGATCAAGTCGGCTTACGATCTTCCGTCACCGTCGATCTCGGCGCGAATCATCAAGCGAGACTTATCAAGCAATGACGACTTTGTATTCATCGCCGACTCAGTTGGCGCCAGCGTCGCCGACAATGCTGGTGCGGGCGAACTACCAACACTTTTGCGCCGAGTATTCAATTCAGATACTTACAGCACGCAGGAATATCGCTGCACTGTTGGTAATTGTCCGCCAGCTAGCCAAGATGGATTGGCCGTCGCAAATGCACTTACGGGTACTCCTGACTTGGCGATTGTTGAACTCGGTTACAACGACAATCAGTCAACATTGGGAGGCGAAATTGATCAGGTGATGACGGCACTCACGGCCAAAGGCATCAGATATGTCGGTTGGGTGAGTATGTCTGAACGCCGAAAAGTTAACGGAGTCGCATCATTTGCTGCTGGAAATCGTGCCTTAGTTGCAGCGACTGGTCGATGGCCACAACTTCGGGTTCTTGATTGGGATGGTTACACGATGTGTGGACCTCGTGATCGCTGGTTCTCGGACAGTGTGCATCTCAATACAACTGGACAAGCAGAATTCGCTTTGTGGTTGCGCGATCGGGCTCTTGAACTTGGAACGGGTTCGGTGTCGTCGCCGAAATGTTTTGTGCAAGTTGAACCAGGTGTTGACTTACAAATGCCGGTACTTGGAGTATCGGGGATTCCATTGGCGGGTGTCACTGCAGTGAGTTTGAACTTGACTGCAGTCGGTCCAACTGCTGAGGGATATGTCACGGTCTGGCCGTGTGGAAGCACTAAGCCCGAAACTTCAAATGTGAACTTTGTGAAAGATCAAATTGTTCCGAACGCAGTCATTGCTCCAGTCGATTCAACGGGCAAGGTGTGCATTGCATCGTCGGTCGGCACGCATGTTGTTGTGGACGTGAACGGCTGGTTTGGTGCGACGTCAGGTTTGAACGCAGTGACGCCAGTCCGAGTTTTTGATACGCGCAGCGGAAACGGAGGCGTGCCAGTTGCAAAAGTTGGCGCGCTTGATGGAAGCGGAACTGCGCTTGAGGTATCGGTGCTGTCGGCAATCGGGCAATCGGTCGGCGCAGTATCTGCGGTGTCGCTGAATGTCACGGCAACAGGAACGAGTGCTTCAAAATATGGCGGGTATGTGACGGCGTATCCATGTGGAACTCGACCCAATGCGTCGAACCTCAACTTTGTTTCAAATCAAACCGTTCCGAACGCTGTGATCGTGCCAGTTTCGGCGACCGGCACTGTTTGTTTCTATGTGTACGGACAAGCTGATTTGATTGCCGACGTGAACGGATGGTTCGCCGGTGGTTCAGGATTCAATTCACTCACACCAACCCGCGTCTTTGATACACGTTCGGGTAGCGGCGGTGTGCCCATCGCCAAGGTAGGCGCGCTCGATGGATCTGGTAGCGCGCTGAAGGTGCAAGTTGCAGGAACGAACGGCGTTCCTCCATTGGGTGCAGCTGCAGTGATGATGAATGTGACTGTTGATGCGACGGTGGCTTCTGCCTATGGCGGATATGTGACTGCGTATCCATGTGATGCGACTCCGCCGAACTCTTCGAATATCAACTTTGTCAGCGGACAGACGATTGCGAACTCAGTTGTGGCGCCGCTGTCGGTGAATGGTGAAGTGTGTTTCTATGTGTATGGCCAAGCGCATGTTTTGGCTGATATCACTGGTTGGTTGGCCTCTGGCTCTACGGTTTATACCGCGATGACGCCGGTCCGATTCTCGGATACGCGTTCTGGTCTTGGACCAATCCCCGGCCGTTAAATTCTGCGAAATAGAGTCGGCCTGTCTAGCCTGCAGGTATGGATATCAACGGAGCAAGCGCAATTGTCACTGGTGGGGCATCCGGTATCGGAGCTGCCACCGCTCGTCTTCTCGCCGCAAAGGGAGCCAAGGTCGTCATCGCCGACCTTCAGGCCGACAAGGGCGAGGCTTTGGCCAAAGAAATTGGCGGAGCCTTCTGCAAAGTCGACGTCACCAAGACTGAAGACATCATTAACGCCATCGAAATGGCCAAGGACATGGGACCACTGCGCGTGCTCGTGAACTCGGCTGGTATCGGCTGGGCACAACGCACTGTTGGTAAAGACGGTTCGTACGATTCGGCCGCCAGCCTCGATGCCTACAAGAAGGTCATCGCGATCAACTTGGTCGGAACATTCGATTGCATCCGTTTGGCTGCAACTGCAATGAGTACCACTGAGCCCTTGAATGATGGCGAGCGCGGCGCGATTGTGAACATCGCATCTGTTGCTGCATTCGATGGTCAGATTGGACAGGCTGCCTACTCGTCATCAAAGGGTGGCGTTGTCGGAATGACATTGCCGATCGCTCGCGACTTGGCTGCAGTTGGCGTGCGCGTCAACACAGTTGCGCCTGGCCTCATCAACACACCGATCTACGGAGAAGGTGAAGGCAGCGAGCAGTTCAAAGAGAAGTTGCAGACCGGTGTGTTGTTCCCGAACCGTTTGGGTTACGGCACCGAGTTGGCTTCGATGGTCGTTGAGTGCGTGACCAACAGTTACATGAATGCCGAGACAATCAGGGTCGACGGCGGAATCCGTATGCCACCCAAGTGATTTCGTGAAACTGGTGTCGTTTTATTCGGCATAGCCAAATAAAACGACACCAGAAGCACAAGGGGATTATTC
>CAEZYH010000002.1_pt1 | contig 64998 bp, 65 predicted proteins | sample 7265461 | NCBI WGS metagenome assembly CAEZYH01 (sample SAMEA6813929, study PRJEB35770) | freshwater metagenome | biome: Freshwater; feature: Freshwater reservoir; material: water | place: Czech Republic | collected 2017-04-14 | depth 30m m | reverse complement strand
TGGGGTATCCAGCTGCTGCTGCGACTCCCCCGTATGTCACCACTGAACCTTCGGGCAACGACAACAACACGCCAACGATGTCGCGCGTGCGCTGGTCGTCAGGCAGGTCGAATTGCACTGGCCTCGGCTCGACTGAACTTCATCACGACATCGCACTCAATTTCGGTACCAACTTCAATCTTGCGCGATCCATCGGTGATTTCGGCGCAATGAAACATGACGACCGTTCCGTCGGCAACTGTGATGTCGCCAAGACCCACATGTGCATCAAATGCCGTCACCGTGCCGCGCATTACTATCTGACCTCAGGCAACAATCTTGGAGATTGGCATCTCTAAAAGATCAGATGCACCGGCATCTTTCAGCGCGGGGATCAAGGTATTAATCGTGCGTTTTTCAACAACGGACTCAACGGCAAATCCCCCGCCAGCAAGTTCGCTAATTGTGGGTGACTTCGCTGATGGCAAAACTGCCAAGACTTTTTGCAGATCATCTGACCCGACATTGAGCTTGACCAGAACTTTGCCACGAGCATCAAGTGTTCCGAGTAAGAGCGTCATCAACTGGCCCATCGCGTGGCGCTTAGCCGGATCGGCATATGAATCTTTATTGGCAATCATTTCGGTGTAGCTGACCAACATGGTGTCAATCACGCGAAGACCAGCGGCACGCAATGCCCGCCCAGTTTCGGTGATGTCGACGATGCAATCGGCAATGTCGGGAATCTTTGCTTCAGATGCACCGTATGACAAACGCACATCGGCTTTGATTCCGCGCTGAGCAAAATAGCGCTCGGTCAAATTTGGGTACTCAGAACTGACGCGCACACCGTGGGGCAGATCGGCAACACTTTGTGCCGGACTGTCACCTGCAACTGCAACAACAACTTTGACCGGATCGCTCGTTGCCTTTGAATACTTCAACTCGCCCAGGCTCTCAACATCGCTCTGAGTTTCTTCAACCCAGTCACGACCGGTGATGCCAATATCAAAAAGTCCTTCGGCGACGTACTGGGGAATTTCCTGCGGACGCAAGATACGTACATCAATAATGCGCGGATCATCAATGGTGGCCTTGTAATCGACGCTCGATGAACGACGAATAGTCAGATCGGCCGCTTCAAAAAGTTCGAAGGTGGCCTTTTCAAGTGAGCCTTTGGGAAGAACGATGCGCAGCACAGAGGTAACGCTATCGGCGAGCGTGCCTCGACACAGGGTTAATTAGTGCTTGGTCGGATCGTCATTGAGTAGTCGAACCGCATGTGGCAAGACGTCAACGATGGCTTCAATTTGTTCAACGCAGCCCTTAGGTGAACCTGGTGTATTGCAAATGATCGCTTGGCCTCTGATGCCAACAATGCCCCTAGACAGCCGACCCAACGGGTTCACGAGGCGCATGGCCTCAGCAAGACCCTGGGCTTCACGTTCAATAACTTGGCGCGTGCCTTCGGGAGTTTGGTCACGCGGGGCAAAACCAGTGCCTCCGGTGCTCACAATCACTCCCGCAAAATTGTCGGACATTCGAACCAACGCTTGGGCAACATTGTCGACACCGTCTGCGGTCAGTCCTCGCTCGACGACAACAAACCCGTGACGTTCGAGGGCCTCAGCCAACTTCGCACCCGAAAGATCTTCACGGGTGCCGTGGACGACGCCGTCACTCACGGTCAGAACCTTGGCAAGGATCGGCGACAGATCATCAGTCATGGCGGCGACGATATCTGATGAGAACCATGCCATCAGTGTCGGCATGATGTGGAAGAACTCGATGACCGATTCCGAAGTCAGACCAATCATCACCAAGAGGCGGTAGGCCGTCATCTCCTGCCCGACCAACGACGTCAAACCCTTCAGGCACTCCGTGTTCAGTTGATTCAGCGGCGGTGACTGTGCAGACCGAGTACACGAGCACTCCCCCTGGCTTCACAAGTGGAGCCGAAGCAGCAAGTAATTGCTTTTGCAATGTGGCAAGTTCTTCAACGTCTTTAATCGTGATTCGCCAACGGGCATCGGCACGTCGACGCAATGCGCCCAGCCCCGAACACGGTGCGTCTAGTAGCACCCGATCGAAACTGCCAACAAGAAAAGGAGGCGCAACGCCATCGGCTGCAACGACTGGCAAGTGATAACCCATTCGTTCGGCGTTCTTGGCAACAAGACCTGCTCTGGTTGGTTGCAAGTCTGCGCCAATCACTGTTGCCCCACTTGCTGCTAATCCAGTGGCCTTACCACCTGGACCTGCACATAAGTCAAGAACTAATTCGCCTCGCTGCGCACCAACAGATGATGCGACCCATTGGCTTGATTCATCTTGCACATATCCATCACTGCGCGTCGACACAGGTGATGGCACATTCATTCTCTCAAGAGCAGCAACTGCGTCATCGTTAGACATTTCGGCGTGAAAGCGCTCGCTGATCCAATCGGGATAGCTGAGACGAACAGCATCATTGGGCCAGATCATCGCGACCGTTGAAACCTTGCGAAGAACTGCATTCACAAAGCCACTGGTTTTGCGAGTTGCTAAATCGACAGTTGCTGAAACTGCGGCGTGCGGTGCAACTCCAGCAAAAACCAACTGATAAGCACCGAGTCGCAACAATGTTCGGGTGGCGTCGTCGGGTTCACTCATCACGAAACGATCAATGATTGCATCACACGCACGTCGCATACGGGTTGTTCCGTACACAAGCTCGGTGACGAATCGCCGATCTGGATCTGAGAGTTTTGAGCGCGACAAGAGAGCCGGCAAAACCAAGTTGGCGTATGCCCCATCGTGATCGATGCGCATCAAAGCAGCGAGCGCTACCGAACGAGATGATTCAGTCACTAGTTAACTTCTCTCCATGAGTTATTTGAGTTCCGTTGATCCACGAGACAACATCCATACGGGGTTTGCCTTCGGGTTGAACGATTTTGAGTTCAAGAAATCCACTACTAGTCGCAACCCCCACCGAATTCTTAGTAACCACCAATGAACCGACTTCACCAGTGGTTTCGTGAATGACATCTGCTTGATGGATCTTCAAACGCTTACCGCGAAAAATCGTCCAAGCATTTCCGAGTCTGATCAATCGTGAAATTTCACGGGCAGAATTCGACCAATTGATTCGCAATTCTGAGGAGTCAATTTTTTCTGCATATGTCGCCCTACCCGTTTGCGGCACGACCGGATCAAGACCAAATTTCAATTGTTCGATGAGTAGTTGCGAACCTTCAGCGATCAACTGTGACCGAATGTCTTCAGCTGTTGTTGAATCGGTGATTGCCATGGTTCGCACGCCGATGACGCCACCCGTGTCAAGACCTTCTTCAATTTGCATCAAGCAGACGCCAGTTTGGGTATCGCCAGCCAATAACGCTCGTTCAATTGGCGCGGCACCTCGCCACTTCGGCAATAACGAGACATGCAGGTTGACCATCGGGATTTCGGCGAGAACATTGGGCTTGATGAGCGCCCCGTACGCAACGACCACGGCGAGATCAAAAGGCTTGTCACGATGTTGTTCAAGCAGGTCATCAACTTTGTGCGACACCGTGAGCCCAAGTTCGAGTGCCGCCACTTTGACTGGGCTTGGATAGAGATCGTTTCCACGAGCCCGACGTTTGTCGACACGAGTAATCACATGTCCAACTTCAATTCCGGCCTCGACGAGAGCACGCAATACCGGAACGGCGAGTTCAGGTGTCCCTAAGAATGCGACACGTTGAACTGCACCAACGGGCAAAGGTGCCAAAGATTCAGGCGTGTGCTCGGGCATTTGGTTCATTCAGCCCGCAAACGCTTGATCTCGCCCACCGGCGCCGCTTGTTCTGAAAGCTTTTTATATTCGGCAATCGCCTGCTTGCGTTGTTCGGGCTGCATACGATCAAACATCAACACACCATTCAAATGGTCGAGTTCATGTTGAAACAGTCGCGCTTCAAGTTCATCGGCTTCAAGCGAAATCTCGTTGCCATTCATATCGATGCCCTTCATGAGCACCGTCTTGGGTCGCGTCATCTCAACATAAAGACCTGGAATGCTCAGGCATCCCTCGTCGTACACCCATTCACCATCAGATTCGACGATTGTTGGGTTGAGAATCACCATCGGCTCGTCGTCCATATCCCACACAAAAATTTGGCGCTGGATACCTACTTGAGGAGCCGCCAAACCAATACCCGAGTCGCTGTCGTACAGCGTGTCGAACATTTCTTCGACGATTCGCACGACCTTGGCGTCGATGTCTGTGACCGCTGCCGCCTGCGAAGCGAGCACTGGATCTCCGAAAGTACGAATTTGGTACGACATACCTGACAGGCTACCTATGACATGTCTGTACCTGATGCTCCTTCGAATCTTCCGCCAGCCCATTATTTCAACGAGGACCCCGATGTTCCCTCGGCGCGCAAGCGCATTGATGTCTCATTGCCCGACGGAAGTTTCAGCATTGAAACTGACACTGGCGTTTTTTCTCACGGTCGCGTTGATTCGGGAACCAAAGTCTTATTGATGGAAGCACCTGCACTCCCTACGTCGGGAAATGTGCTCGACCTCGGATGTGGATCTGGTCCAATTGCGATGACGATGGCCCGTCGAGCACCAGGATGCGGCGTTTGGGCTATTGACGTTAATGAACGCGCCCGACAACTGACACGAGACAACGCCTCGGCGTTAGGACTCACCAACGTCACGGTTGCAACACCTGACGAAGTGCCAGACAGCGTGATCTTCGATGTCATCTGGAGCAATCCACCCATCAAAGTTGGCAAACAAGAATTGCATGAACTTTTGAATCGTTGGCTTGCTCGCCTATCTCCCGATGGTTACGCAGTACTCGTTGTCAACAAAAACCTCGGCAGCGACTCGCTTGCGAAGTGGCTCACCGAACGTGGTTGGACCGTGAAGAGAATTTCATCACGCCAAGGTTTTCGCGTCCTCACCGTTAAACATTAAAGATTGAACTCGCTAGATACGGGGCGGATCAACTTCAATACGGATTTTTGAATTGGCTGGTCTTGACGTCGTAGCACAGGCCTGAGTCAAGATCTCGTGATTAGCCGCTCGCACCATCCACTTATCGCGATGCGCAGCAGTGCTCACTCCAACAGACTTGGCGAGTTCAAGCACAAATGCATCAGCTCCGTCACCTTCAATAATGGCGATTGCTGAAGCAGGTGGCAGTCCGAGCATTTGCCGGCGGGCAATTTCGGCAGTACTCACGATTGATGGATCACCAGCAACTGCAGCGCGTACAACTTCGTGATCGGGCATTGAAGTTTGCAGAATAACTCGGCCACCACGATCGCGAGCACCAACCAAACGAGCGGCTCGAGCCACTAATGAGAAGGCTTGTTCGCTCGCGCAATAGCGCGGCGCTAGAAGTTCGCTATCGAAGTCCAAGAATGCCACGACATCAATTCGCCGCACTCGATGCAGTACCGCCTCGGTACCGATAAACACATCGGCCTTGGTGTCATCAAGAGAATCTTCTTTTTCTTTGCCAGCGACAACTGCTAAAACATCGCGTTGCGCCGCAGCCTCAATTTCGTCGCGCAAACGTGCGACTCCTGGACGAATTCGTGACAGCACCGACGATCCACATGATCCACAGATTCGCGGACGCGTGGCACCGCATGCTCCACAGTCGAGTCGTCCGGGCACTTCTTCAACCATCGCTCCTTGGCAAACTTCACATCGCGTCAGCGCATTACACGAGCGACAGGCCAACAGTCGGGCCTGACCCTTCGTATTCAAGACGCAGGCAACGCGCAGATCAGCATGACGCAAATAGGCAATGAGTTCAGACGACAGCATCGAACGTTTCCATGGCTCTAGATCGCTTTGATCAACGACTTCAACATGAGACCATGCAGCCTTCTCACGTTCTGACGATGGAGCGACTAAAGCACGACCAGACAGACCGACAACACTCGGACACGGAGAAACTAGAAGCAAAGGGGCTTCGGCGCGACGACAACGCTCGGCGAGCACGTCACGTGCATGCCAAGTTGGCGCCCGCTCTTCTTGAAGTGACTCTTCATGCTCATCAAGTACGACTGCTGCCTTGAGGCCTGGGCACGGAGCAAACGCTGCTGCGCGTGAGCCAATAACGACATCAACTCCGCCTCGCGCGAGTGCCCATTCTTCGGGCATCAAAGCCACCGAGATTCCGGCCCGACGAAGTCGATGGGCCAAAACATTTGCCGCATCAACCGATGCGCAGACAACCAATGTGGGGCCAACTCGTGCGGCGGCTAACAATGCAGGCATTTGATCAGCGCTTGGCGGCAACCGCAAAACACCACCGCCTTCGTGCAAAAGTTTGGTAGCTGCCGGCGACACTGGTTCGGCCAAAACTTTCGTGCGACGCAGTGGTGCAGGGCGAGTCACTACTGTGTTTGGCGAAGCAGTCACCAAAAAAGGTCGTAGACGTGAGGCGCACCAGCGAATAGACGCCCAACGACATATGTCGAGCATCTCGGCATCGGGACCAATTCCACTCGACTTATCAATCGACTTCAACTTGTCAACAGAAACACCAGGCGACGGTAAACCAAGTGAAACGACCCAGCCACCAACGCGACGACCATTCAATGAAACACGAACACGTGAGCCAATCTCTATGACCGCCACTAGTTCGGTGGGTACGACGTAGTCAAAGACACGATCAAGACCAGTCAGATCTGGGACAACACCAGCAACAACTGGTTCGTGAACGACCGCTTCGGCCGTCATGTCAATAACAATCGACAGGTATCGACGTTCGGACTCAGCGACCGAGGGCAGCGGAGAATTCGGACAAGCGTGACAACTTCTCCCATTCAAAATCTGCCAACTCGCGGCCAAAGTGACCGTACGCAGCAGTCTGCTGATAGATCGGACGCTTCAACTGCAAGTCGCGAACAATGGCGGCTGGACGAAGGTCGAAGGTTGCACGCACGGCAGCTTCAATCTTTTCAACGGCAACTTTTTCAGTTCCGAAAGTCTCAACCAAAATGCTCACCGGATGAGCCATACCAATTGCGTACGCAACTTGAACTTCGCAACGATCAGCTGCGCCAGAAGCAACAACATGCTTAGCAACCCAACGTGATGCGTACGCAGCCGAACGGTCAACCTTGCTCGGATCTTTTCCACTGAATGCGCCACCACCGTGACGTCCCATACCACCGTAGGTGTCGACGATGATCTTGCGACCCGTCAAACCGGTATCGGCATGTGGTCCGCCTAAAACGAACTTGCCCGTTGGGTTGATGAAGATTGAATAATCATCATTCGCAAACTGTGCTGGGACCATGGGTCGAATCACTTGCTCGATGAGATCGGGGCGAATCACGGTGTCGCGATCGATACCTTCGTCATGCTGAGTTGAGATGAGAACAGTCTTCAAACGAACGGGCTTGCCGTCTTCGTAGTCAAACGTCACTTGAGTCTTGCCATCGGGACGAAGGTACGGAATCTGGCTTGACTTGCGCACCAAAGCCAAACGCTCGGCCAAACGGTGGGCTAAGTGAATTGGTAACGGCATCAAAGTTTCGGTCTCGTTACATGCGTAACCAAACATCATTCCTTGGTCGCCGGCACCTTGAAGATCGAGATCGTCGCTACCGGTGCGAGCACGCACTTCTTCGCTCTTATTCACGCCTTGAGCAATGTCGGGAGACTGCGCATCTAATGCAACGAGTACGCCACAGGTCTTTCCATCAAAACCAAAATCAGCATTGGTGTAACCGATGCCCTTGATGACTTCGCGAGCAGTCTCGGCAATGTCGACATAAGCCTCGGTGGTGATTTCACCCGAGACCAAGCACAAACCTGTCGTCACCAAAGTTTCGCAGGCGACACGCGCATGTGGATCTTGCGCGAGGATCGCATCAAGCACCGCGTCAGAAACTTGGTCGGCGACCTTGTCGGGGTGACCTTCGGTCACGCTCTCGGAAGTGAATGTCCAGTTACGACTCATGATGGCTCCGTGTCATCGCTTTCAGTGAAAGAAATGTGTTTGATAGATGTGTTGATAAAAAACTTGATTGTGCAGTTACTGAATAGCCCGTATCTGCACCACAATGTCGAGCAACGCCTGAGCCACAGCCCGCTTGTCAGTCAACGACAACGACTCTAGAGGGTGGCTGGGTCGTAAGAAGGTAACTGCATTGGTCTCATGGGCAAAACCAACACCGGGTTGACTGACGTCGTTGGCCACAATCAAGTCGAGATTCTTGCGTTCAAGCTTGCCCTGAGCATGAGTCACCAAGTCTGATGTCTCGGCAGCGAAGCCGACGAGTACCTGACCAGGGCGTTTTGAGGCCCCCAGTCCAGCCAAAATATCGGGCGTTGCTTCAAGGACAATCTGCGGGATTCCCCCGTCTTTTTTGATCTTTTGTGGAGCGCACGACACGGGGCGAAAATCAGCAACTGCCGCGCTCATGACCATCACGTCACTCGTAGCCCACACCGATTCAATCGCCGCCTGCATCTGCGCGGCCGTTTCAACATTGACCACGCTCACGCCCGCTGGCACGGGTAGATCAACTGTTGAAATGAGTGTCACCTGAGCCCCACGCGAGGCAGCCTCAGCAGCAACGGCGTAGCCCTGTTTGCCACTTGAACGGTTGGCAATGACGCGCACCGCATCAATGGGTTCACGGGTTCCACCAGCACTCACAATGACTTTGACCCCGGCAAGATCTTTGGGCCCAAGCACTTGATGAACTGCAGCGATGATTGCATCAGGCGACGCCAAACGGCCCTTGCCTGAATCACCACCAGCCAATCGGCCCGCCTCGGGTTCAACAATATGAACTCCGCGCGATGCAAGCGTGGCGACATTTTGTTGAATCGCGGGGTGCTCCCACATCTCGGTGTGCATTGCCGGACAGACAATGACCGGAGCACGCGTTGCGATCAACACATTAGTCATGAGGTCGGTCGACAAACCGTTGGCGTAAGCCCCAAGCAGACGCGCGGTCGCCGGAGCAATCAGTACAAGATCGGCGCCCTGGCCTAATTTCGTGTGCGGAATTGGCGAAGCCTCATCCCATAAAGAAGTTTGAACTGGTTCGCTTGCTAAGGCTGACAACGTTGTGCGACCAATGAAATGTTCGGCACCTTTCGTCATCACTGGAATGACATGGGCTCCCGCGTCAACTAATCGGCGAATCACTTCAACGGCTTTGTACGCGGCGATACCACCACAAACCCCAACAACAATTCGCTTACCGGCCAAATCGGCCATGATCAATCAGGCGTCGCCGGAATCAGCGTCTGATGCGCTGTCTTGGTTGACTGCTTCAACGACGGCTACTTCTCCGAACACTTCTTCGCTTGCTGCTGCTTGAGCACTCGCGAACAAAGCTGCAGCATCTGCTTGAGCTGCTTCTTCGGCGGCACGACGTTCAGCCATTTCATCAGCTGATACGCGAACAATTTTGTCAGCGGCGATTTCTTCAAAGCCCATGCTGAGGGGCTTGCGCAATGATGCGACCTGCGGAGGAACGACCTTCGAACTCACTGAGCCCATCTTGGCGTAGTACTGCTGCAACTCACGCGCCCGACTTGCTGCCAAGGTCACCAAACTAAACTTTGAATCAACCTTGCCGAGCAGGACCTCGAGTTGTGGGGTCATCATGGAGTCATTGGTTGCGGCCATAGTAGATCTGGTCCTTTGAGAGGGTTAACGCCAAATAGTTCAGCGGTTGAGCCTAGCCCAATTCAGGCGAATTCAGCGCCGAGAGTCAGCTCGGAGCCGGTTAATCAGAACCAACATCTCATCGACTGTCTGGTCGAGATCATCATTCACGAACGAATAGTCGGCCAAAGCCAGGCCAACAGGCTCTTCTTCCTCGGCTTTGCGCAGTCTTTCGAGCACCTTATGGTCGGGGTCACCGCGGCCGATCAGACGCCGGCGTTGCTCATCACGAGACGGGGGCAAGATGAACAAAAGCACCGATTCGGGGTGGCGCACCTTCACCTGTTGGGCGCCATCAACCTCAATTTCGAGCACGATGTCTTGAGTCGAGGAAAAGTCAGGCACGGGAGTGCCGTAGTAATTACCGAGAAATTCGGTCCATTCTAAAAATCCGTCATTTTCCCGGTGTGTCTCAAAGGCTTCTCGGGTGGTGAAAACATAGGCCTGATCATGTTCACCTGGTCGCTGTTCACGAGTTGTCCACGAACGACTGAGGAGCAAAGTTGAATCTCGGCGCAACAAGGCATCAACAATGGTGCCTTTACCGACCCCGCCCGGACCCGAGACGATCACAATCAACGGAGATGCACTCGACGATGAGGCGGGCGGTTCGGCCCGCTCGTTCACTTCGCTAAGTGTTCGAGAAGTGTTTTTTTCTGCTGCGTGCCCAGACCCTGGATCTTGCGGTTATCGGCAATACCGACTTCCTCCATAATCTTGCGCGCTTTCACTTTGCCGAGGCCCGGAAGGCTTTCAAGCATGGCGATGACTTTCAGTTTGCCAACATTGGGGTCCGCAGACTCAAGAGCCGCAGCCACCGTCAAGGTGCCCTGTTTGAGCTCGACCTTGATTGCGGCCCGTGCAGTCCTTGCTTCGGCTGCCTTCGCGAGGGCTGCCGAACGCTGTTCTGGTGTGAGTATCGGAGGAGTAGCCATGGGCAAACCGTACCTATCACAAGTGCTCAATAGGTGGATACCAGCCCATTTTGCGGGGTATTGACTAGCCCAAACCCCCGCGATGAGCCAGTCCTGACAAGGAGGCCACGTCGGAGAACCCGCGACTTTGGACCCACGCGGTCAGTTCCTTCGCAATCTTGAAACATGCCCGTGGATCGGCAAAAGTCGCGGTACCCACTTGAACTGCACTTGCGCCCGCCAACATCAGTTCGACTGCTTCCCAACCCGATGTCACTCCCCCAACTCCGATGATGGGCAGATTCGGCAAAGCGGCGTGGACGTCAAAGACCGTGCGCACGGCAACTGGATGTATTGCTCGGCCCGAAATTCCGCCGCCGCCATTGCCAAGAGCGGGCCGACCAGTCTCGGGATCGAGAACCATTCCGACCACGGTGTTAATCAACGTGACTGCCTCAGCCCCGGCCTCGTGCACTGCTTGAGCAACGGCAATCACTCGATCGGTATTCGGACTGAGTTTGGCCCACAACGGATACTCGAGAAGTGAACACGCTCTCATCACTTCAGCCGACATCGCGATGTCGTGCGCGAAAATTCCGTGACCGTTCATATTCGGACACGACAAATTGACCTCGACCGCAATAACTGTTGAGCGATGCGGCGAATGCGCTAATCCATCTTGTAAGAGTTGCGCTGCTTGGCGATATTCATCGACCGATCGTCCCCAAATGCTCACGACTGCCGACGCGTTGACCGCAGCCATTGCTGGCAAATCGTGTTCGATCCAATGTTGCACTCCTAAACCTTGCAATCCAACCGCGTTAATCATGCCTTGAGCGATGGGATGCACGCGTGGTGCAGGATTACCCGCCCATTCAGTAGCGGCAATTGATTTCACGACAATCGCACCAATTGAATCGAGCGCACCGTACGCGGCCAGTTCGGCTCCGTGTCCAGCAGTGCCCGATGCAGCCATGACTGGATGCGTTAATTCAATTGAACCGACCCGAACATTGGAATTCACAATATTGCTCTCATCTTCCGTGGTATTCCTGCAAGCTCTTCACTTCAAGTGGATGATCAAGTTGTTCAGCCATTCCTTGTGCAGCAGCAAGTGCCGCTTCAACAGTTGTTACTGAACACACTCGATGAACATTGGCTGCTTTACGAATTGCTTCGCCGTCGGTTCGACCACCACGACCTTGTGGCGTATTGATAACAAAGGAGATCTCACCACTAGCAATGAGATTGACAGCAGTGATCTTGGCGCCTTCGCTGACTTTGCCGACAACAGCATCAACCATGTAGCCAAATCGACTGAGATAATCAGCCGTGCCAGGTGTTGCAACAATGCCAAATCCGAGTGCGCGCAGTCTTTTGGCTACGACTATCCCTGCAGGCTTATCTCCATCGGCGAGCGACAAGAAAACAGTTCCACTTGTTGGCAGCACTGTGCCCGCTGCGAGTTCGGCTTTATAGAACGCCCGACCAAAGGTCACGTCGATACCCATTACTTCGCCAGTTGAACGCATTTCTGGCCCAAGAGCGGTGTCGACTTCGGGGAATCGACTAAACGGCAAAACTGCTTCTTTCACTGCCACCGTGTCGGGCGAATCGAGTAACACCGAACGCGTGAGCAAACCTTCGGTTCGCAATTCGGCCAACGTCGATCCGAGCATGACGCGTGTGGCTACTTTGGCCAACGGAACACCGGTTGCTTTAGCAACAAAGGGAACCGTGCGACTTGCTCGTGGATTCGCTTCGATGACATAGACATTTGTTCCGGCAACTGCGAACTGCACATTGATCGGTCCGCGAACGTCTAGCGCTGTCGCAATTGCAGTTGTGTACGACTCAATCACTTCAACTACCCATGCAGGAAGTGTTTGCGGAGGAATCGCACATGCCGAGTCACCAGAGTGCACACCCGCTTCTTCAACGTGCTCCATGACCCCACCGATTAGAACTTCTCCGGTGTGATCGCGAATGGCATCAACATCAACTTCAGTTGCATCTTCAAGGAAGCGATCGACCAAAACTGGACGTTCTGCCGAGAGGCCACCCTCTTTACCCAAACTGCCAAAATTTGAAAGTTCGGCCATCGCACGAGCGAGGTGATCTCGATCGTGGACAATCTGCATTGCCCGACCACCCAATACGTAACTTGGCCGCACAAGTACTGGGAAACCAACCCGATCGACAATCACCAACGCTTGTTCGAGATTGATTGCCGTGCCACCGGGAGGTTGTGGAATGCTGAGCGACTCACACAGTTCGTTCCACTTCTCACGGTCTTCAGCAAGGTCGATTGATGCAGGCGATGTACCAGCAATGAGCTCAACCGGTATTTGCCCAGAAAGTTTGAGTGGTGTTTGGCCACCCAGCGAAACGATCACCTTGGGCTTTTTGCCACCCGCAGCGGCTGTTTCGGCGGCGATCACATTCAACACATCTTCTTTGGTGAGCGGTTCAAAATACAGACGATCAGAAGTGTCGTAGTCGGTTGAAACCGTTTCGGGGTTGCAGTTCACCATGACTGTTTCGTAGCCCGCATCGCGCAACGCGAATGATGCATGAACACAGCAATAGTCGAACTCAATTCCTTGACCAATTCGGTTGGGACCAGAACCCAAAATGATGACCCGTTGACGATCAGATTCGCGAACTTCATTTTCGTCTTCATATGTCGAGTAGTGATAGGGCGTGAGCGCAGCAAACTCGGCTGAACATGTGTCAACAGTTTTATACGTCGGAATAACACCTGCAGCCTCACGGGCGTCTCGAACCTCTGACTCGGCACTACCCCATAAATAAGCCAACTGCGCATCACTGAAGCCAACCCGCTTCACACGCTTCCACGCAGCTTTGGTCATTGCAGATGGACTCGATGACTTCACTGCGTCGCGTTCTTCGATGATGATTGACATCTGATCTAAAAACCAAGGGTCAACCTTGCACGCCGCATGTACGTCATCGACCGAGACTCCACGGAACAACAACTCGCCGATAACAAAAATCCGATCAGGAGTTGGAATATCCACAAGCCGCATCAACTCATCAGTTGAAACTTCGGCCAATTGCTTTTCGGCTGGATCACAATTCAGACCCAAACGTCCTTGTTCGAGCGAACGCAAAGCTTTTTGCAAACTTTCGGGGAATGTGCGACCAATCGCCATCACTTCTCCGACACTTTGCATTTGAGTTCCGAGAATGCCGCTAGTCCCCGGCAGCTTTTCAAAAGCCCAGCGCGGAATTTTCGTGACAACGTAGTCGATTGTTGGCTCAAAACTTGCCGGCGTCGCCTTCGTGATGTCGTTGGGTATTTCATCAAGCGTGTAACCAACCGCCAACTTCGCAGCGATCTTGGCAATCGGGAACCCAGTGGCCTTTGATGCCAAAGCACTTGACCGCGACACGCGCGGATTCATTTCAATCACAACGACATCGCCATTGGCTGGATTAACCGCGAACTGCACGTTAGAGCCGCCAGTTTCAACACCGACTCGGCGGATACATGCCAAGGCGGCATCGCGCATAATTTGGTACTCAACATCGCTCAGAGTTTGCGCGGGAGCAACTGTGATGGAGTCACCAGTGTGTACGCCCATCGGATCAAAGTTTTCAATCGAACAAATAATGACGCAGTTGTCAGCGGTATCGCGCATGACTTCAAGTTCGTACTCTTTCCAGCCGGCGATACTTTCTTCAATCAAGATCTCTCTGATCGGGCTGGCGTCGAGGCCATTTGCCGCCAACAGTGCAAACTCTTCAGCAGTCTTTGCAATGCCTGTCCCTCGTCCACCCAAGATGTATGCGGGGCGAATGATGGCGGGAAGACCGATGGTCTTAATGACCTCAAGCGCGTCTTCTATCGTGTGGGCGATACCACTTTCGGGAACCTTGAGACCGATTTCAATCATGGCCTTCTTGAACTTGTCACGATCTTCTGCAGTCGAAATTGATTCAGCGTTGGCACCAATAAGTTCGGGGGTTCCGGGCACACCAACAAGACCACGTTCAAAAAGTGCCATCGCCAAGTTGAGACCGGTCTGACCACCAAGTGTGGGAAGAACGGCATCGGGCTTTTCACGTTCGATAATTTTCGCAATCACTTCCCATGTCAATGGTTCGATATATGTGCGATCAGCAAAATCGGGATCGGTCATGATGGTCGCCGGATTTGAGTTCGCCAAAATAACGCGGTAGCCCTCTTCTTTAAGAACACGACAGGCTTGTGTTCCTGAATAGTCGAACTCACAAGCCTGACCGATCACAATCGGACCAGAACCGATAATCAAAATTGAATGGATATCAGTGCGCTTGGGCATTTCAGAAAGTTCCGTTCTGCATCAGTTGTGCAAATTGTTCAAAGAGATAACGACTGTCGTGTGGACCCGGACCAGCCTCTGGGTGATACTGCACACTGAATGCCGGCGCATTGAGAACACGCATACCTTCATTGGTCTGATCGTTGAGGTTGAGGTGAGTGACCGCTACTCGCCCACCCAAACTTTCGGCGTCAACGCAGAAGTTGTGATTTTGACTGGTGATTTCAACATGGCCCGATGCGAGATGTTGAACTGGATGATTTCCACCGTGATGTCCGAATGGCAATTTGTATGTCGCGCCTCCAAGAGCACGGCTCAACAATTGATGACCAAGACAAATGCCAAAGAGCGGAACTTGTCCAACAAGATCACGAATTGCGTCAACCGCATACGGCACTGCGGCCGGATCTCCTGGACCATTTGATAAGAACACACCATGGGGCTGACGGGCCATTACTTCTGCGGCCGTCGTTGACGCAGGAACAACTTCGATCGTGGCGATTTCTGACAAGCAACGCAAAATTGTCGTTTTGATTCCGAAGTCATAAGCAACAACTTTGAGCGGACCATTTCCGAATGAGTACGGCTTGGCGGTTGTCACCGTTGCGACAAGGTCAATTCCGTCGGTGCCTTTTTCAGCACGAGCGGCAGCAAGCAACTCACTTTGTGAAGCAGTACCAAACGCGCCAGGCATTGCTCCTGTATCGCGCAAGATTCGCGTCAGTCGACGAGTATCAATTCCGGCGATCCCGGCAATGCCGCTCTTCTTCAGTAATTCATTGAGGCTTTGTTCGGCGCGAAAGTTGCTATGACGGCGTGCCAAATCACGCACAATGACTCCCCGACAAAATGGTCGACGCGATTCATCATCAGCCACAGTCGTTCCGTAATTACCAATATGTGGATAGGTGAACGTGATGATCTGACCCGCATAACTGGGATCGGTCACAACTTCTTGGTAACCACTCAGAACCGTATTGAAAACGACTTCTCCGGTCGAGATGCCACTTGGCGCCTCAGCGCCAATGGCTTCTCCCTCAAACACGCTTCCATCAGCGAGCACAAGCGCTGCTTCACGAATTGCCATCATCGTCCCTATTCTGCATATTTATGCACTCTAGTGTATTATTAATAAACTGCCACTTCATCGCTGAGCGACCCCGTCACGGACCACAACTTGCCCCGCAAAGACCGTGTGGCGAACCTTGCCGCACACAGTTCGACCGTGATACGGCGTGTTTTTGCTCTTGCTGGCCACAACTTCTCGATCGACCACCCATTCACAGGTCGGATCAAAGATGGCCAAGTTGGCGGATTCGCCAACTGCGACTGGACGACCATGGCGATCGCCAACTCCAGCGATTCGAGCTGGTTTCCAACTGAGGGCCGCCACGACTGCCTGAGCATCCATGTTCAGTTCAGTCAGCGACAAAGCCAAAGCGGTTTCTAATCCGAGCATCCCAGGCGGAGCTTGATCAAGCGGTTGTTCTTTGAGGTGACTCGCGTGAGGAGCGTGGTCAGTGGCGATTGCATCGATTGTGCCGTCACGCAAACCTTCCTTCAGAGCAGCAATATCTGCCGATGTACGCAATGGAGGATTCACTTTAAAAACCGGATCAAAACTTCGCAGCGCTTCATCAGTCAATGTGAAGTGATGTGGCGTGGCTTCAGCGGTGATCGGCAAACCTTCGGCCTTAGCGCGTCGTACCATCTCGACACTCCGTTCGGTTGACAAGTGCAAGAAGTGAATACGCGAACCCGTGAGGCGCACGAGTTCAATATCGCGATGCACCATCAACTCTTCGGCGATTGCCGGCCAACCTGGCAAACCGAGATGACTGCAACACGATCCTTCGTGCATGACTGCACCGACAGTCAAACTGCTGACTTCACAATGTTGTGCGAGCGTGATGTCGAGGTCGCGTGCATATTCAAGTGCCCGTCGCATTAAGAGTGGATCTTGCACGCCATTGCCGTCATCTGTAAACAACGTGACGCCAGCATCGCGAAGTTCGCCGTAGGGCGCCAAAGCTTGCCCAGCCCGACCAACCGTGATGCATGCCGAAGGAATGACTTCGCACAGTCCGGCTCGTTCGCCTTGCGCACGAACGAACTCAACAACAATGCGTGAATCTTGCGCCGGTTCGGTATTCGGCATCGCAACTACAGCAGTAAAGCCACCTAGGGCCGCAGCCCGACTGCCTGTTTCAATAGTTTCGGATTCTTCACGACCTGGCTCACGCAAATGCACATGGAGATCAACGAATCCGGGAGAAACAAAACAATTCGTTGCATCAAGATCAATATCGGCCTTGGGCAACTTTGATCCGGCGTCGACAACTTCGGTAATGACGCCGCCAGCAATATGAATATCAGCAAGCCGACCTTGGGCGTCGGTGGTTTCATCAAGAATACGACCACCGCGAATATTGATGACTTGTACTTCTTTCATGACACGACTCCTTCTCCGGTTTCGGCTCCACCTAAGACATCGAAAAGAACTGCCATTCGTACCGACACCCCATTGGCGACCTGCTGCGTAATCATGTTGTTTGGCATTGACGCTGAGTCAATCAACATCTCCACACCGCGATTCATCGGACCGGGGTGCATGAGTAGTGCGTGCTCTGGCAACATTTTTGCGCGACGCTGATCAAGGCCATAACGTGCCGAATACTCCCCTAGGTGCGGCACCAAAGCCTCGTTCATTCGTTCGCGCTGCATGCGCAACATATAGAGCACATCTAGTTCGCCGATGACATCATCAAGCGACGACGAAATTGATACTGGCCAACCTTCAACTTCTGGTGGCAACAATGTTCGTGGCGCAACCAAAACAACTTTGGCACCGAGCGCTGTAAACGCTTGGATATCGCTACGAGCAACTCGGCTGTGGCGAATATCGCCAACAATTCCGATGGTCAACCCTTGCAAACAGTCACTACTTGGCGCCCGCCCCAACGTTGACATGATCGTGAAACTGTCGAGCAAGGCTTGAGTTGGGTGTTGATGCCATCCGTCGCCGGCGTTGATAATTGAAGCATCGGTCCATTCACTTAGTTGCCATGGAATGCCACTCGTTTTGTGCCGCACAACAAAAGCCGCAACGCCCATTGCGCTCACAGTTTCGATGGTGTCTTTCAGGCTTTCGCCCTTATTCACACTTGACGTTGACACACTAAAAGTCATGGTGTCAGCCGACAGACGTTTGGCTGCCGTTTCAAAACTGATGCGGGTGCGCGTTGAGTCTTCAAAGAACAAACTGACGACTGTGCGACCATTCAGTGCAGGAACCTTGGGCACTGGACGTCGATTGACTTCAGCCATGTGAGTTGCCAAACCCAGAATTCGCACAATTCCATCAACGCCAAGCTCGGAGATACTGCGCAAGTGCTTCACGAGTTCACCTTCTTTAACAAGGTCACGCCTTCGGGCGAAACCAGCACGTCTTCATCACGGCCGGTCGGAAGGTTCTTGCCCACATAGTCGGGGCGAATGGGCAACTCGCGGTGACCTCGATCAATCATGACTGCGAGTTGTACCGAAGACGGCCGACCATATTGATTGAGAGCATCAAGCGCCGCACGAACTGTTCGCCCTGTGAACAACACATCGTCAACAAGAACAACTTTTGATCCTGCGAGATCGGCAGGAATGTCAGTCACCGTCACCGGCGTTACTGGACGCAAACTGATGTCGTCGCGAAACAGCGAGACGTCTAGTTTTCCGAGAGGAATCGACGGACTGGTTTCGCCTTCAATCTGGTTGATCGTAGAAACGAGTCGTTCAGCGAGCCACACACCACCACGTTGCAAACCGACGATGACCACACCATCAAGACCACGATTGCGCTCAATGATTTCATGGGCAATTCGAGTAATGGCTCGATTAACATCGGCTTGGCCAAGTACTAAGACCTGATTGGGCACCAGAACCTGGTTCGGCGCAGTATTCAGATTTGTGTGAGGGCCGTTGCCCGACGAATCATTCATGTTTTCCTCCGTATGAGCCTCACGGGACTCACTTCACGGTCAAATCCACTCTAGCAGTTCATTGGTCGTCGCGACAGCGCTTCAATACTTCTTCGAGGTCGGTGGGCAAAACCGAGGTGAACTCGAGGGGCTCGCCAGTTAAGGGGTGGTCAAATACCAATCGACCAGCGTGCAAAAACGGCCGGCCGATCACCAGGGGCATTCGTGCTCCGCCATATTGCGGGTCGCCAACGACTGAGTGACCTGTGGCTTGAAGGTGAACGCGAATCTGATGGGTGCGGCCAGTCTCTAGTTCACAGGCGACCAGCGAAACATCAGGTTCGGACAGTGTTTCCAGAACTTCGTAATTCGTGCGGGCCGGCTTTCCACTCGCGACAACTGCCATGCACAACGGATTTCGTGGGTCGCGCCCGATGGGCGCATCAATCGTTCCGATAGGTGCAGCCGGATGACCCCACACCAATGCCGTGTAATGGCGCTTCACTTCGCGCAACGACATCATCGCGACGAGTTCTTCATACGCTTCTTGAGTTCGGGCCACGATTAAAAGTCCCGTTGTTCCGACGTCAAGACGATGGACGATGCCAGGACGATGTTCTTCGCCAACACCGGCAATTTCGGGGAACAGCGCAAGCAGTCCATTCACCAAGGTTTTGTCGTTATTGCCAGCGCCAGGGTGCACAACAACTCCGGCGGCCTTGTTAATCACAATGATGTGTTCATCGGAATAGACCACGTCAACAACAACACTTGGATCGGGTCCAGGCAATTCTGGCTGAGGAATTTTTGAGAGGTCGACCGCAACAATTTGTCCAACCTTGAGACGAACTTTTCCGGACACAGCAACAACTCCGTCGAGTTCAACTGCGCCGAGAGCAATCGTTGCCGTTGCATCGGCGCGACTGATTTCGGCCATCAACGACACAATGCGATCAAGACGCTCACCAGCTAACGAATCTGGTATTTCTTCAGTGATGATCTCAGACATGGTCGACTTTCGGTTGGAATAGCAAATAACTCAAAACAAGGAGTCCCCCGCCAACGTTGACGCAGATATCAGCAACGTTGAAAATAGGAAACCACTGGAAGTCGATGAAATCAACGACCTTGCCATGCAACCACGCATCGCCACGAAAAAGTCGATCCACGATGTTGCCCATGGCACCACCCACAATCAGTCCGATGGCGACGACAGAGATTTTGCTTCCCGATTGCCGCAATGAAAGAAGCAACCCGACAACCACGATTGTGGCGACGACACCAATGATCGGTCCAAAACCTTGACCGCGACCAAAAGCCATGCCGCCGTTAAAGGACAAGTTCAAACGCAATGTCCACAACACATGAACGGTGTGCCCGTCATTGAGTTGAGACACCACCCAATGTTTGCTGAGCTGATCTAGACCGACGACAACAGCAGCGATCAACAACGACAGACTGGGAATCCTGCGCTGGCTTTGACTCACTTATCTCCAGCCAACTCGTTCTTCAACGAGTTCAATTGCCCACGGAATCACCTCGAGGCGCTCGCGAGGAATTGGACGGGTAGAAACAGTGCTGTAGCCGTAGTCACCAGTTTCAATTCGCGAAAGTGCCGCATCAATTTCTTCAATTGTTTGACGAGCCTGATCAGATAGAACGCGATCGCGTTCGCGTTCAACGGCCATGGTGTCACCCTCGCCGCCGTCTTCGTCGAATTGATCGTCACCCATGCCGGCTTCTTCGATGAGTTTTTCTAATTCGTTTTCAAGACTCACTGCACGACCCAACAGACGATCGCGTTGCTCAAGTAATGAGGCGCGCTGACTACGTATAAACGTCAGGTCAAAATCTTTATTCGCAATAATTCCGTCTTTTGATACAGCCTTTTTGCCCGGTACCGGCGGCTTCACAAAAACTGGCTTAGCAACCCTTTTCGGCGCCGGTGGAGCCTTCACTGGTGCCGGAGCGACAGGCTTGGCAACTTTGGCAGGAACGACCTTCTTGACAGGTGCAGCCTTCTTGACAGGCGCAGCCTTCTTAACGGGCACGACCTTCTTGGCAGGCGCTGCCTTCTTAACGGGCGCAGTCTTCTTGGCGGGTACGGCCTTCTTCTTTGCAGGCACAGCCTTCTTGACGGGTACTACCTTCTTGGCAGGCGCAGCCTTTTTCTTGGCAGGAGCAGCCTTCTTAACGGGCACGACCTTCTTCTTAACAGGTGCAGCTTTCTTGACAGGAGCAGCCTTCTTGGCCGGTGCGGCCTTCTTCTTTGCAGGCGCAGCCTTCTTAACGGGTGCAGCCTTCTTCTTCGCTGGCACCGCTTTTTTCGCTGGCACGGCCTTCTTGGCAGGAGCTTTTTGAGCAGTTGACTTCTTGGCAGGAGCAGGCTTCTTTACTGTTTTGCTAGCCATTGCATATGTCCTTTTCACTCGTGTGGTTGGGCAGGATACCCGCAAATTGCCCTATCTCGAGGGCATATCGACGCGAACAACCCCGATATATATGTCTTCATCGTCCAAAGTTGCGTTTGTCGTCCCTTGTCCCCAGTGCACAGATTGCGCCAAAGTTTCGCGGGCAAGTTCATCAATAAACGGTTGAACTTGACGTCGCACCGATTCGGAAACTCCCAAAGTCAGCTCGATTCGATCGCTCACTTCAAGGTCGGCCTCGCGGCGAGCTTGTTGAACCAATCGAATCAAGTCACGAGCGGTACCTTCGGCAGCCAGTTCTGGAGTGATTTCTATATCGAGCGTCACCATGCCAAGACCGTCACCGAGAGCACTACTTGCTGTTCCTTCGGCCGCAACCATCTTGAGGGTGTACTCCCCAGCGAAAAGTTCAATATCTCCGGCAAAAACTTGTTCACCATCTTGACGCCAATTACCAGACTTCACAGCCTTGATGACATCTTGGGTGCGTCCGCCGAGACGTGGACCAAGAGCACCAGGAACCACTTGCAAAACAGCTGAGACCGCGCCAGCAATTTCAGTCGCCAAGGTTACTTTTTTCACGTTGACTTCGTCAGCGATGATGTCGATGAATGAAGCCAATTCAGATGAATCAGGGTGCGAGACCACAAGTTCGGATAGCGGCAAACGGACGCGACGACTATGGGCTTTGCGAATTGACAATGCGACCGAACAAACTTCGCGCACACGATCCATGGCACGAACGAGTTCAACATCGTTGGGCAAATTATTGGTAGTCGGCCAATCAGTGAGATGCACTGAGCGATCGCCAGTCAATCCGGAATAAATGGTGTCTGACAAGAGCGGCAACATGGGAGCAGAAACGCGACACAAAATCTCAAGAATCGTGTGCAACGTATCGATCGCGTCTTGATCGCCTTCCCAGAAGCGATCGCGCGAACGACGGATATACCAATTCGTCAAGACATCTAAGAAGTCACGAACGCCCGAACATGCTGAGAAAAGATCGTAGACATCTAGATCGTGAGTAACACGTTCAACCATTTGTGCCGACTTAGCCAAGATGTAGCGATCGAGGATATTTGTCGAGTCAGTACGGAAAGTTCCGCAAACGCCTTCGGCGTTGGCATACAAACTCAAGAAATACCATGAGTTCCACATTGGCAAAAGCACTTGCCGAACAGTCTCGCGAATGCCGGCTTCGGTCACCGAGAAGTCAGACCCGCGCAAAATCGCCGACGACAGCAAGTACCAGCGCATCGCGTCAGCACCGTAGGTGTCAAAGACAACCATCGGATCGGGATAGTTGCGCAGGCTCTTGGACATTTTCTGTCCATCATCACCAAGAACAATTCCGTGACTCACACAGGTTGAAAATGCTGGACGATCAAACAACGCGGTCGCCAAAACATGCAAGGTATAGAACCAGCCGCGAGTTTGTCCGATGTACTCAACGATGAAGTCACCTGGATAGTGCTGTTCAAACCAAGTGGTGTTCTCAAATGGATAGTGCACTTGTGCGAAGGGCATTGAACCACTCTCGAACCAGCAGTCAAGAACTTCGGGTACTCGGCGCATCATTGACTGCCCCGTCGGGTCGTCAGGGTTCGGGCGAACTAAATCATCAACAGCAGGACGATGCAGATCGGTGACAACAACACCAAAGTCACGTTCAATTTCGGCGAGGCTGCCATAGACATCAAGTCGCGGATACGTGGGGTCGTCGCTCTTCCAAACCGGAATAGGCGAACCCCAAAATCGATTACGACTAATTGACCAGTCACGGGCGTTCGCTAACCATTTGCCGAACGACCCTTCCTTGAGATGTTCGGGAACCCAAGTAATTTGTTGGTTCAATTCGAGCATGCGATCTTTAACCGCAGTTACTTCAACAAACCATGACGAAATCGCGCGATATACCAAGGGCTCTGCGCAGCGCCAGCAGTGCGGGTACGAGTGGTCGTAACTGTCGTGGCGAAGAACAACCCCAGTTTGCTTCAAGTGTTTGATGACGAGTGGGTTCGCCTCAAAGACGTGGATGCCTGCCCAATCGGAAACCTCTGCGGTATAACAACCATGACTATCCATCGGGCAAATTGTTTCAATACCTGCTTCAAGACAAACGATCTGGTCGTCTTCACCAAATCCTGGGGCCATGTGCACGACGCCCGTTCCGTCTTCTGTCGTGACGAAGTCGGCACCAAGAACTTGGAAAGCTGATGGCGTGTCAGAGAAATAATTAAAGAGCGGTGTGTAAGTGCGTCCGACCAACTCAGAACCCTTCAAGGTTCCGACTCGTACGGCTTCACCAAGTTCACGCTCATACGAAACCAAGCGAGCTTCAGCCAAAATGAGTTTCTCGCCGTTCAATTCAACAACTGCGTAGTCAATGTCTGGGTTGACCGCCAACGCCAAGTTTGACGGCAATGTCCATGGCGTTGTTGTCCATGCCAAAATCTTTTCGCCGGTCGCCAGCGAGAACTTCACGGTTAACGCTGGATCTTGACGATCGCGATAGACGTCATCCATGCGGGTTTCGGTATTGCTCAGCGGAGTTTCACAACGCCAGCAATATGCCAATACTCGGAAGCCTTCATAGATCAACCCTTTGTCGTGCAAAGTCTTGAACGCCCACATGACGCTTTCCATATAAGGAAGATCAAGGGTCTTGTAATCATTTTCAAAGTCAACCCATCGAGCCTGACGGTTGACATAGCGTTCCCAATCGTTGGTGTAGCGCAAAACACTCGTTCGGCAGTAGTCATTGAATTTTTCAATACCGAATTCGGTGACTTCGGGATGACCAGAAATACCTAGTTGTTTTTCAGCTTCAACTTCTGCGGGCAAACCATGGCAGTCCCATCCGAATCGACGATCAACTCGTTGACCCTTCATGGTGCGATAACGCGGAATCGCGTCTTTCACATATCCGGTCAGCAGGTGACCGTAATGGGGCAGTCCATTAGCAAAAGGTGGACCATCGTAGAAAACAAATTCGTTGGCACCGTCGGGTCCAGCAGCGCGTTGATTGACCGATTCTTCAAAAGTATGGTCGGTCTTCCAACGTTCAAGGACAATCGCTTCAATCGCTGGGAATGAAGGCTGAGATTCAACGGGTGGATAACGGCGCTCGGTCATAATTAGTCAGTCTCAATCAGAAAATCAACGATTGAGCAAGGATATCGGCACTACGCCAATGCTTTACCGAGTATCTGCAACGCAATCAAAAGGAGCATTGGCGACAAATCAAGGCCGCCCATTGGGGGCAATGTACGCCGAATTGGGCCCAATACTGGCTCGGTCATCTTGTACAACCACGATTGAACTAAGGCCATTGGACTGTGTGACGAGGATGGCGGAAACCACGACATAACAACGCGCAACAAAAGCACAAGGGTATACAGGTTGATCAAAGTTCTGAGGATATTCATGCGACTCAGTACTCGGGATTGGCAGGGCGATTATCTGGCTTCAGCAGATACACACCACGAGCGACTTTTTCAATTTTGCCGTGCAAGGCGTAACACAGTCCGCTCGAAAAATCGATCATGCGACGAGCAACTTCGTCGTCGCAACCCTCAGTATTCAAAATGACCGCATGACCATCACGAAAACGATTGGCGACTTCTTGAATGTCATTAAACCGAATGGCTTTGACGGTATGAGTTTCACCCTGGGTTGACCCGCCCAATGTTCGAACCGACGAACCCTGGCGTGCTGAAATCGGACGAGGCTGCACCGACGAATCATCAAACTGAGAACGACGCGGTGTGGGAACAGGATCGGTATCGCGAGGCGAAACTTGACGGGCAACCGGACGCGACTCGTCAAAGCCACCGCGTGAGTCGGCAGTGCGCGAAACGCCTCCAGAACGATCAACCGAATCATGGTCGTCGTAATCGTCGTACGCATCATCCTCGCCAAGGCCGAGGTAATCCATCGCTCGTCTAAAAATTGACATCACCGAAAGAATAGTCGCTATTTATCGGCCATGGGTGGACGGTCACCGAAGATTGCTGACCCAACGCGAACCATGGTTGACCCGCAGTCGATTGCCAGTTCAAGATCGCCAGTCATACCCATCGAAACTTCACGTAATCCCCATGCTTGAGCACAGCGAGCAGTCGTCTCGAAAGCCTGTCGAGTCGCCACAATCTCACCGTTCGTTGGTCCCACAGTCATTAATCCGGTCACTGTTAATCCCAAAGCTAGGCAATGTTCGTACAGGCTCTCAAGGTCGCTGACTGCACAACCGCCCTTATCGGACTCGCCAGCCGCATTGACCTGCAACATGACTTGAGCACCTGGCGCTCGGCGCGCAATTTCATCAACAACTGAAAGGCGATCAACCGATTGCCACACGTCGACGACCTGGCATAGTGATCGAACCTTGTTGGTCTGCAAACGACCAATAAAATGAACTTCGGGCCGATGGTTCACGTCAACTTCTGGCCACTTTTCCAACAAATCTTGAGCGTAATTCTCACCGATGAGCGAACACCCCGCAGCAACAACAGCATTAACTGCACTTGCGGGAAAAGTTTTAGTCACGGCGATGATTTGAACATTGTCGCCCCCGAGACGATGAACCCGTTGCACGAGCGACTCGTAGTTTTCTCGGATCCGCTCGGCCTCGGGCATTATGTCTTTTGCGGGCATGAGGCCCGCAGTCTCACTTCAGGAACGACGGGACATCGAAATCGTCATCGCCGTCGTCAGTTGACACGGGATCAGACGCAAAGATGTCCTTGGCTGGTGCCGGAGTGCGAGCAGTACCACCGGTTTGACTTGAGCGTGCAGCGGGACGTCCAGTTGGACGAACTTGCGGAGCGCCTTCCCAGCGATCAAAACCAGCAGCGATCACGGTGACACGGACTTCATCGCCCATGTCATCGTTGATAACCGTACCGAAAATGATGTTTGCATCTTGATGCGCGATGCCGTGAATAATTTCTGCGGCTTCGTTCATCTCCATCAAGGTCATCGATGAAGGACCGGTGACATTGAGAAGCACTCCACGGGCACCTTCAATTGATGCTTCGAGCAAATTGCTCGACAGTGCCTTCAAAGCTGCATCACGAGCACGGCTATCGCCACTTGCCGAACCGATACCCATTAACGCCGAACCAGCGTTCTGCAATGTCATCTTGACGTCAGCAAAGTCGGTGTTGATGAGGCCTGGGTTGGTAATCAATTCAGAAATACCCGACACACCACTGTACAAAACCTCATCGGCCCGAGCAAATGCTTCCATGACGGTGTCACGAGCATCTACGACTGACAGCAGACGATCATTCGGAACAACAATCAAGGTGTCCACTTTTTCTTTGAGCTTGGCAATGCCAGCATCGGCCTGTACGGCACGACGACGTCCTTCAAAAGAGAACGGGCGAGTCACAATAGCGATGGTCAGAGCACCAGCAGCCTTAGCGATTTCAGCAACGACGGGCGCAGCACCAGTTCCGGTACCTCCACCTTCACCCGCAGCAATGAAAACCATGTCCGCGCCTTTGAGCGCATCTTCGATTTCATCGCGATGAGCTTCGGCTGCTTGACGTCCAACTTCGGGATCGCTACCAGCGCCAAGTCCGCGAGTGAGGTCACGACCGACATCGAGTTTTAACTCAGCATCGCTTGTCATCAAGGCCTGGATATCGGTGTTGATCGCAATGAATTCGACCCCACGCAGATTTCGCTCGATCATTCGGTTAATTGCGTTGACGCCACCGCCACCGACGCCAACAACCTTGATCTGGCAGATGTAATTGTTTTGTCCACCAACCATGTCGGGAGACTCCTCCACTTTCGGGTGTCGGCAAGCCGACGTTGAGTTGAAAATTACTGGTAATTCGTAGTTAAGTCTCGCACTTCTGAATCTCTAATGGGGGGATACCCAATCAAAGGGCCCATCAGAAGTCCTGCTCACAGTCGCAATTGGGACATTATTTGAGACTTCATTCTCGCAATTCAAGTACTTATTCGTCATCGAACACTCGGCTGACCGCTCGAAACGTCAATCACGGCATAACGATTACTCCCCTGCCGCTTGATTTCATTCACGACCCCAACCAATTTGACCTGGAAATCGTCGGGTCGTCCAAACAGCACCTCAACATCATTGGTGAGTTCTAAAGAAACTTCGCCCTCTGGACTCACCGTCACTGTCAACAGGCGAGCCTGCAAATCGGCCGGCAAAGCATTGATCAATTGAGCGGCCCCCAAAAAGGGTTGTTCAACTGTTTGTCCAGCCGAAATGTTCGGACCAGTGCCGATCATCGGCGTGTAATCGGTGGGATCTCCCTCAATGACATCGAGTACTCGCCCATCACGATCGATCACTCGGTTAAATCCGTCGACCGAACGGAAGAATGCGATCGGAGTGCGTTCAACAATTTCAATCGTGACCCGAGACGGAAGATGCATCGAGACTCGCGCTTGTCGTACCCACGAAATCGTCAGTAGTTTCTTTTCCGCAGCATCTAAGTCGACCGTCAATATCGGTTCACCTGAAACACTGTCTACAACCGATGCAATGAGATCGGGGTCGGCATACACGACGCCTTCCACATCAACCTTGCGGACCGACAAGATCGGACTTGTCAATAAGAGCAGGATGACGACGCCCGCTCCGACGACAAGTCCAACAATCGTGAACCATCGCAGACGCCTCCTCCCCTCTTCGCGGCGAACCGCTATGCGGCGTAAGCGAAAACGAGATGCGCCGTTGTCAGATGCGGATCGAGGTGATTTTCGATCAATGACCTCCGAGTCATCAGTAATGACGACGCGCTTTTTACCTGAGCTATCGACTTTTGTCGCCGAAGCCTTCGGGGTTTTGACCAAATCATCTGAATCATCAAAATCAATTGGGCGAATCTTTTGGGCAAGCTTCTTCAAGACTGAAAATTTGTCACTCATGACTTCCTCGAGCTCTCGTTCCATCATCAAACCCGATGAGCCGTACTTCTGAGCGAAGGTCGAACCCGTGTTTGTCCTTCACAACTTTTTTGACATGCTCCATCACAGCAACGACATCACTTGCACATCCGTCAGGATCAGCCTGAATAAAATTGGCGTGTTTCGTGGAAACTTCGGCAGTACCAATGCGGAATCCACGAAGTCCGCTCTGATCGATTAACTCACCGGCGGCTACTTCTCCAGGAACTGGATTGACAAAAACTGAACCAGCATTTTGCCCGCCGGGCTGATTCTCGCGACGCCATTTCACGATGTCATCAATCATGCTCAAGGCTCGTTCGCTGTCTCCCCAAGTCAATTGAAACGTCGCATCAATAACAATGTCATCGTCAGCTATTGATGAGCCACGAAAACGCAAACCTAAATCTGACTTTTCCATCTCGCAAATTTGGCCCGAACGACTCGAATACATGCGCACGCTCAGCAAAGACTCGTCGATATCTGATCCATGTCCTCCGGCATTCATTTTGATCGCTCCACCAATAGTGCCGGGCACTCCAACAGCCCATTCAAATCCACAAAGTCCAGCAGCGGCCGTACGTCGAGCCATCACCGGCAGGGCGACTGCCGAACCAACCGTCACCACGCACTCGTCGGTTTCCTGTGGCAAATCTAGATGTTGCGCAAAATCGCCAAGTTGCGCCACGATCCCTTCGAACTCTGTATCGGCGAACAAACTATTGCTCCCGCGCCCGAGCACAACGAGGTCGAGTGATGAATCCTTTGCCACTTGCACGACTTTCAACAAAGTCGCCAAATCATTGACTCGGCAAAATAGCGCGGCCGTTCCTCCGACCTTGTATGTCGTCAATGTGGACACCGGAAAATGGCGTTGTGCCAAATCTCCGAGAGCCAGCGCAGCTTGTTCAATATTTGAACTCATGAATTCTTACCGCCAGAACGAAGGTGAATGATTTCACGGGGCAAGAATTCAACATCGCCGCAGCCCATCGAAATACAGACATCGCCGGCACGAAGGACTTGGTTCACAAATTCGGCCAACGATTCGCGGTCTGCGTGCCACAGTATTTGACTCGTGGGATGTGCACTTGCGACTGCATCCACCACGAGATGCCCGGTCACTCCTTCAATCTTTTTCGTTCCCGATGCATAAATATCGGTGATCACAACAACGTCTGCATCGACGAATGCGTCGGCGTACTCATCAGACATAATCGCCATGCGGTGATAACGATTGGGTTGAAACACTGCTACCAACCGACCCCAGCGATCATCACTCGTTTTTGCAGCGGACATCACTGCCGATATTTCTCGAGGCAAATGTGCGTAATCATCAACAAAGGTAATGCCGTCGACATTTCCAATAATTTCAAACCGCCGCCCAACCCCACCAAATTTTGCAACTGCAGCGATCGCAACTTGAGGGTCAACGCCAAGGTTTATCGCCATCGCAATAGCACCAGTGACGTTGAGTACGTTGTGTCGACCACGCAATGACATCCGTACCTTGAGATCGGCTGAGTGGGTTGCTGGATCGTTTGAGGTTATGGAAAATGTCGTTTCACCATTTGTTGCCTCGATTGAATGACATCGGAAATTCGCGTCAGATGAAAATCCGTAGGTAACAGTTTGGATAGGTGTTTGCATACCTGCGATGAGCGGATCATCGATGCAAACAACCACTGGTCCTTGGATCCCCGATAAGTACTGCTGGAACCCAGCGGCAACTCCTTGAAGGTCCCCGTATTGGTCGAGATGATCTGAGTCAACATTTGTGAGTATCGACGCAGTCAAAGGCAATTCAAGATGAGTTCCATCACTCTCGTCGGCCTCAACAATTGTCCACGCCGATCCCGTCCACCTTGCCCCGACTCCCTCGTCAAGGACATCCCCACCGACAACGAAGTTCGGGTCGAGCCCAGCTTCAGTAAAAATACGAACCAACAATGACGTCGTCGTTGTCTTACCGTGCGTTCCGGCAACGGCAATTGATGGCCGCATTGCGCAAATAGATGCGAGCATCGCCGCTCGTGTCAGGACCTGAACACCACTTTGTTCTGCTGCAACTAACTCAATATTTGATTGAGGAATCGCAGATGAGGCCGTCACCGCATCACACCCGTGAATGACCGATTGGTCGTGACCAATATTGATCTGTATACCTAGACCAGATAACCGGTTGATGACATCGGAATTCTTAATATCGCTTCCCGAAACCTCGTGACCCATCTGCACGAGACAGGTTGCAATCGCGCTCATGCCAGGACCGCCGACACCAACAACATGGATGCGCGAGTGCTGATGCAAGTCGAGAATTTCTCTCATACGTTGCCACCATTTGCGACGTCTTGAATAACAGAGGCAATCGTGCCTTGGCGATTTAACTCACCAATCTCAAATGCTCTCGCTGAAATTTTCTGCAGTTTTTCAGAATCAGATCGAAGTTCACGAATGATTTTTGACAGCTCTTTCGCAACATCTTCTTCGGGCAACAGTATCGCCGCTCCGTTTTCTGAAAGGTAACGCACGTTGGCTGTTTGATGATCATCTGCTGCACCTTTCCATGGAATCAAAATTGCGGGGACTCCGGTTGCTGCCACATCCGCGATTGTCCCTGCTCCACCACGTCCGATGAGCAAATCGACGCTGCCATAAATATCGGCCATATTTTCTTCATAAGCGACAACTTGGTATGTCATAGCGACTTCTGACTGGGCGACCGGATTCGCGTATGTCTTCATAAATCGTGGCCCCACGACATGTCGAAGAGCCAACTGCGAGTCATCTTTAAATTCTTTCACGAACTCGCTCACTGCGTTATTCAGCATGAGCGAACCAAGCGATCCTCCGATAACCCCAATAAAAAAAGCGCCTTCAGGAACACCGAGGCGCTGCCGCGCAGCACTTCGATCTTGCACTCGATCGATATTTCGAATGACTCGCCGAACGGGAGCACCAGTCATGATGGCTCGACGAAGTTCGCTTGACGGAAATGCCACAGCAGTTGCCTGGGCAAATCGCGAAGTCAATTTGCTAGATCTTCCAGGGATTCGGTCGTAGCTGACTACAACAATGGGAATATCCAATTTTCGTGCTGCCAAAACTGCAGGCAAACTTGCATACCCACCAACACTGACAACTACTTTGGGCAATTCATCTTTGAAGAGCACGACAGCACGGCGCCGCGCCTTGAGCAATCGCGGCAAGAATGCAAAATTGTTTCGCAGTGCTTTCACTGAGAAACTTCTCTGTAGCCCAACTACATCAAAAAAGGAATAGCGAATCCCAAAGGACGGAATGAGTTCGGTCTCAATACCCCTTTGGGCGCCGGTGTAATAAATCTGCTGGAGGTCAATCCCGGCGTCGACCAGCGATTCAGCAATCGCAATTGCTGGCAGAACATGTCCAGATGTTCCACCCCCTGCGATCACCGCAAACGTCGTCATCGCGGACGGCGAGCTACGTTCATCAATAATCCGCAAGCCACCATTGAGACAATAAGCGATGAGCCACCAAAAGAGATGAATGGCAAGGTGAGCCCAGTCACGGGCAACAGGCCAACAACACCACCAATGTTGATAACAATCTGAATCAGGAACCAAGCCGAGATTCCGCCAGCCATCAGCATGCCGAAACGATGGCGACATGACAGAGCCACCTGCAGACCGAAATAGATCAGGAACGCGAAGAGCGTTACTAGCCCAATGACCCCGAGTAGACCCATTTCTTCGGCCAAAATTGCAAAGATGAAGTCGCTATGGGCCAAAGGAACATAGCCCCACTTACCACTTCCTGCTCCGATTCCTGTGCCCGTCACTCCACCGTTCGACAAGCTGATGAGCGCTTGATACACCTGATAACTGTCGCTCTCACGTAATGCTTCGAGATGCATGAACGATGTAAAGCGCGACATTTTGTCTGGACTCATATTCAGGTAGATCGTTCCAAAAACTGCCGAAGCTAAACCAAGGCCTGCCATCGGGCGCAACGGAGCACCTGCCAGAAAAAGAATGGAAGTCGCAATTCCCAGCATCACGATGCATGAACCAATGTCGCTCTGGATGATCGACAACAACGCGCCCAAACCGACCATGCCCAAAAATGGGAACATCGTGCGATTGAGAGTTCCCATTTCTTTGTCGCGGCTGGCCAATAAGTCCGCTCCATAGATGATGATAAATAACTTCATAAATTCAGACGGTTGAAGTTTTTGGTCACCAATATGGACCCACGCATGAGCACCATTGACGCTCGTTCCAAATTTTGGAATGAATGCCATCAACATCAACCCAATGCCAATCCATGGAAGAACTTTGGCCAGGTGTCGCAAGTAATCCAAACGAAACACATAGGCCATGAACATTCCGAGTCCGCCGGCTGCCGCCATAGTTGCCTGACGAATAAACAACTTCCATGGTGAACCACCATTATGAAATGACGTGATTGACGAAGCCGATAGAACCATGACCAAACCAAAGAGAACCAAGGTGATGGACACAGCAAGAATCATGTAAAAGCCGAGCGGCTTGGGGTCACGACTGACATCTTCACGAAAACGTGAACGGATTTTGCCCTGCCCCGCGCGAGCCATTTGAGCGCGTTCATATGCAAGTCGTCGACGATCAGAAATTTCTTTCGGTCGGCGAGTTTGCCGTTGTATAGCTACGGTCATTTGATAACTCCTTGTGAACGAACTGAAGAAAGATAATCACGAACTAGACCAGCAAAGTGATTCCCGCGTTCTGCGTAGCCCCCGTACCAATCAAAACTGGTACAACCGGGTGAAAGCAGGACAACATCACCTGCCGAAGCCGAACGCGCTGCTTGCTCGACCGCAACCTGCATCGAATCAGCCACAACTACTGGCTTCAGTCCAGCAAATATTTGCGCAATCAATTCAGCCGAATCACCAATTGCAATAACTGATTTCACGCGCGATGCTTCAACCGCGATTTGTGCAAGATCTAATCCCTTATTGCGCCCGCCAGCAATAAGTACAACTGATTTAAATCCACGCAATGCTGTCACTACCGCATGGGGAGAAGTTGCTTTAGAGTCGTCGAACCATCGAACTCCGTCGCTTTCGCCAATGAATTCAATCCGATGGTGAGGCGCTGTGTAGGCACACAATGCTTTCGCTGCATGGGTTGCGGTTGCTAAACCCGACTCAATGCACAAAGCGCTCGCAACAAGAGCATTTGAAATATCGTGAGGTAATGATCGTCGCAAATCTGTCGAACCCATGATCGCACCCTGAGGTCCGGTCAGCGTCCCGTCAACAACTCGATAATCGCCCGAACCTCCGACAACACGACGACGACATGTTGCAACTTGTAGATGCTTCAGAACTTCGGTTTCACCAGAAACACCGATGGCGGTGTCGGTCGGTTGCACGTTGCGCCAAATTCGTGCTTTTGCCTCTTCATAGGTACCCATTGATGCGTGCCAATCAAGATGATCGGAATCGAAGTTCAACCAGGCAGAGGCCTCTGCGCGAAAACTTTCAATAAAGGCCAATCGAAACGAGGACGCTTCAACGACAAAAGAGTCGACTTCCATATCAAGCGCATCAACAAGAGGTACTTCGGTATTCCCGCAAGCAATTGTCTTGCGTCCGGCAGCCTGCAAAATCGCTTCAGCCATCATCACAGTCGTGGTTTTGCCATCAGTTCCAGTCACGGCCACTATTGGCCGCGCTCCACCGACTCGCTGAGATTCCCATTCGTAGGCAATATCAAGTTCAGTCTTCAGATCTTTTCGTTGCGATACTGCTTCGCTGATCACTGAATGAGTTTCTGGAATCCCGGGAGCAGGAGCGACGTACGACGAGTTCGCTACCAAGTCGCGCAGAACATTTCCTGACGGTGCAGTGACAACTTCAATTCCGAGTTTGCGCAATTCAATGTGCTTTGATTCGTCAAGGTGATCATCTGCAGCGATGACATCAATATTTTGACGGAGCAAAAATTTGATTGTTGCGAGACCCGCAACTCCAACGCCGTAGACAAGAACTGGTTTGCTCATGGAAGAATCGCGTCACTCATTCGGGTGAAGTCACCGATGAAAAGAGCTAATGAACCGGCGACGCAGATGCCACCGATAATCCAAAAACGAATGATGACTGTAGTTTCGGGCCAACCAATCAATTCAAAATGATGGTGAATCGGTGTCATACGGAAGAATCGTCGAGTACGGCCAGATGCTTTGAAAATCACCATCTGAATTGCAACTGAGCCTGCTTCCAGCACATTGACTCCACAAATCAATGGCAAGAGGAAGTGCGTGTTCGTTGCAACAGCAAGCAATCCAAGTGCAGCACCGATTCCGAGTGCTCCAACATCACCCATAAAAATTCTGGCTGGAGCGGCGTTCCACCACAAGAAGCCTCCACACGCTCCAGCAAAAGCAGCAGACAACACGGCAAGGTCGAGCGGATTAACCGTGCCTCCCGCAAGTACACCATATAACTCAGGATTTCTAAACGACCAGTAACCGATAATGGTGAAGGCCAAAAATCCAAATAGAGCCGATCCGCCGGCCAGGCCATCGAGCCCATCAGTGACGTTCACCGCATTAGTCGTTGCCCACATCATGCCCGCGGTCCACACGACCCAGAGCCACCACGGAATTTCCCAACCTGGCAAGTCATAGCGGGTGAACGACAATGTTTCAGAAATATCAGTTGCGGCTGCCAACCACCAGGTGATTCCACAAGCCATGGCGAAGGTGATGTAGCCCTTCTTCTTCCAAAAGATTCCTCGATTGTGACCTTTATTTACTTTGATGACGTCATCCAAAAGACCCATCGCGGCCATCGCCAAGATGCCAACCCAAATAATCAGAGCTTGATTCGAAAATGCCAGCCCATCACGAAGGTGCGCAACCGTCCAACCGACCATCGCTGAAGAAACAATTGCCAACCCACCCATAGTGGGTGTTCCTGACTTCTTTTGATGATGCTCTGGACCATGGTCTTCTTTGCCCAAAATTGGCTGGCCTTTGCCACGATTGCGAAAGAAGGAAATGAGAAACCGACTTCCCAGCAACGAAAAGAACATGGCCGTTGCTCCGGCAATCATGACGGCGATCATGCGACACTCCTCAACATTTCTAACGCAACCATGCGGTCATCAAAGGGATAACTTTCGGTACCAATTGTTTGACTCACTTCATGACCCTTACCAGCAATGAGAACAACGTCTCCGGAACGGGCAATATTGATGGCTCGTTGAATAGCACGACGGCGATCAACATCAGTGGACAACAATCGATGTCGCATGTGATCTGGAATACCCGCAATGATTGACGACATAATCGCCTCAGGGTCTTCAGAACGCGGGTTATCTGAGGTAACGATTACGACATCTGCTAACGAAACAGCAATCTCGCCCATGATTGGTCGCTTCATTTTGTCACGATCTCCACCACATCCAAAAACCAAAATCACTCTTGATTCAGGAGATGACGCGCGAACAGAGCGCAAAACCTCGGCGAGTCCATCAGGAGTATGGGCAAAGTCAACGAGGACAACAAAATCTTGTCCACCTTCAACTTGTTCAAAACGGCCTGGCACTGCAGGAGCCGCTTCAAGTCCGTTCACGATGTCATCAATAGTGACACCGATTTCACGAGCTGTGGTTGCAGCTGCAAGAGAGTTCATCACATTGACAGTTCCGCCAATGCCGACTCGAATCGTCCGACCACTCCATGAGTATTGGTGAGTTGTGGCAGAAACTTGCAAATCATCAACGTCGCTCATTGAAAACGGCGTGAGTGAAATCTGGGATTCGCGGAGAAGACGTTGCCCGAATACATCATCAGCATTGATAACACCCACTGGAGTGAACTCGGCAGCGAAAAGTCGGGCCTTGGCTTGAAAATAGTTTTCTTCTGACCCGTGGAAATCTAAATGATCACGTCCGAGGTTTGTGAAAACACAGGCGGAGAATGAGGTTCCGTTGACACGCCCAAGTGCCAGCGCATGCGACGAAACTTCCATGGCGACAGCACGAGTTCCATGAGCAACCATTTCAGAGAAGTTGCGCTGCAAATCAGATGCCTCGGGCGTCGTGAACGCTCCACTCAAAGTGCCGATGACTTCAGTTTGCATACCGGAGGCCTTCAAAATGGACGCAAGTAAATGTGCTGTCGTCGTTTTTCCATTAGTACCGGTGATTCCAACGAGAGATAAATGACGTGAAGGATTTCCGTATAGCTCAGCAGCCGCAAAGCCGACACAGGTGCGGGGTTCATCGACGATGATCTGCGGGATTTCTTGTGGAATATCAGTGATCTCACGTTGAACGAGCAGTGCAACGGCCCCACGTTCTACTGCTGCCGCAGCAAAATCATGGCCATCAAATTTTTCGCCCTTGATACAGCAGAAAATTGAGCCGACCCGAACTTGGCGCGAATCATGAGTCATTGAACTGACCACGACGTCAGGATTTCCGTTCAATAAACGCGGCGCCGAGACAGCACATGCGTTCATCATCTCCTCAACCCGACGTTGTGCCACGTTCAGCCGCCTACCGGGCAACCAGTGTCACCTGGTGTGGGCTGAATTGACAATTCATGGATCGCCATCTCGGCCAAATTTGCAAAGACTGGTGCTGCCGCCGTTCCACCGAAGCGGTCACGGCTCGATCGATCTGGTTCGTCAATGGAGACAAGAATGGTTACCTGTGGATTCTTCGCTGGGAAAAACCCAACGAATGTCGCGAAGTACGAGCGCAACCCGTCGTCACTCTTGTACGTACCGTTGGCTTGAATCTTGTATCCCGTTCCAGTTTTTCCAGCAACAGAGATTCCACTGACTTGAGCGCGGGTACCCGTACCTTCACATACAACGCCAGTCAACATATCTGTCATGGTCGCTGCTGATTCTTCCGAAATGACGCGATGAGTGGATCCAGCAGGCGTTTCCCATTTTGATCCCTTCTCATCAATCGTTGCTCGAACGAATTTCGGAGAAACATACACACCCTTGTTTGCAACAGCATTAACCGCTGAGACGAGTTGCAATGAGGTCGCAGAGAATCCATACCCATAGGCAATCGTTCCGTTTTGCGAGCCTTTCCAATCATCAGCAGCCTTCAAAATTCCAGCACTCTCGCCCGGAAACTCCAGTTCAGTTAATTTGCCAAATCCGAAACTTGATAGGTAGTCGTGAAGTTTGGGCGAGCCCAATTCGCTCGCCGCCAGCATTGTTCCGATGTTTGAAGAGTGCACAAGAATATTTCGTAATGTCATTGGTTCAAGATCGTGTGGATAAGCATCTTTAATCGTGTACTCAAAATCTGTACCAGGATCAAAAGTAAATGAACCAGGAACGTCATACACCCGATCGGGCGTTGCAGCACCTGAATCAATTGTGGCCGACACACTAAACACTTTTGCAACAGATCCGGGCTCGTACGCCTCGACTGCAGCCAAGTTGCCCGCAGTTATTGCTGCTACCCCGTCATCACCGCGGCGCACACTGGCAATTGACAACACTTCACCAGTCTTCGTATCCAAGATGATTGCGTTTCCGCCCTTTGCCGACAATTCATTTACTCGAGCGAGAAGATCTTGCTCAGTTTGATATTGCATTGAACGATCAAGGGTGAGAACAAGATCGGTCCCGGGACGTGCCTGCGCAACAATGTGGCTCGTTCCGGGAAGACTTCGACCACGTGATGCCTGCTTCACCATTTCGCCGTCGACACCGGTGAGCACTTTGTCGTATTGAAGTTCAAGACCAGTTGCTCCAGCGCCGAAAGGATCAGTACGACCGATGATGTTGGCTGCCAGTCCGCCAGCAACCTGAACCCGCTTGGGCTCGCTGACTCCGTTGACACCAGAGAGATTCAACGAAAGAACTGCATCAGCGACATCTTGATCTACAAATCTCTGGATATAGACAAATGACTGTTTCTGATTCGCCAACTTTGTTGCTAATTCGGATTCGGCTGCAATATCGAAACCAAGCATTTGACCGAGAACATGTGCGGTAGCTGCCGGATCAAGTACGGCGCGAGGATCGGCATACAGCGAAAGTGCCGGAACCGTAATGGCCATTTCATTTCCGTCGCGATCAAAAATAGTTCCGCGAGCGGCTGGAATTGTGATACTTGACTCGCGCTGCGAAACTCCATACGCGCGATATCCGCTTCCACTCACTACTTGTACCTTGACTGACCAACCCACCAAGATTGTCAGTAGTACCACCGCAAGGCCAACAAACCATTGAAAACGACGCCGTGCCGAGCCACTTCGCCAAACTCGTGCTTTGTGAGCAACTTGTGGAGCTAAGCGTGATGCCAAAAAGGATGAACGCTTTGGTGTGCGCGAATTTGAACTACGTGAACCAGCGGTTTTTGATCGGGATGCAGTCGTTCGAGATGCTGTCGTTCGAGATGCTGTCGTTCGAGATGCACTAGCACGCGACGACGCCCGCCGTGGTGTCGTCGCGGTTCGTTTTGCTGCTGTTGAGCGAGTTGCTCGACTCGGAGTCGGCTTACGAGGGGTCACGGCCGATCTCCGATCGTTGACTTCACTGCTCCATAGTTCACGAGCGGATCATGCGAAACAGAGAGAAGTTCGGGATCAACTCCACCGGTAGAGACCAACACTTGTGCGACAGTCAACGGATCTACTGCAACAAAGTCGGTGCCATTTCCGGGGACCATTCCCATTCCTGTCGCTTCAGTAACCAAACGGGCTGGTTCACGAAGGCTCGATCGCTCAAGCCGCAAAGCGTCGTATCGGTCGCGTTCGGCCGAAATCTGAGTTTCAATTTTATCGATATTGAGTTGGGTCTCAGCGATTCGAGTTTGAAAAACAACAACCAACATCATCATGGCGATAGCCACAAATGCAATTGATAATCCAACAAATACAAACCGACGAGTGCGCTTGGTGACATCACGCTGGGTAACTGCTCGCGCAATAGGCGAAGACTGAGTACATCGTTGTTGTGCGGTACGCGTTGTAACTTTCTTACGTTGCGGTGCAGACTTTGGCTGTGGCGCCGTGCGGGCAACTTTCATTGGCCGAGCCATCAGAGCACCTCCGCAACGCGCAGACGAGCTGAACTACTACGTGGGTTAGACAATTGCTCTTCCGCATTTGGCTTTGACGCCACGCGAACTAAACGCACAATGCGCGTCGCTCCACAACCACACGGAAGGGTGCTTGGGCATTCACAACCGCCGGTGGCATGTTGTTTGAATCGCGCCTTAATGATGCGATCTTCGCCAGAGTGATACGACAACACCGCAACACGACCGCCAATTCGGGTCCGTCGCACTGCCGAGTCAATGGCGTTCGGAAGAATTTCTAATTCCTTATTCAAAGAGATCCGCAGTGCCTGAAAAGTCCGCTTGGCAGGATGTCCGCCCCGACGACGTGCTGGTGCCGGAATTGCCGAGGCGACTACGTCAGCTAGCTCTGCGGTTGTGTGAATAGGTCGTGCGGCAATGATTGCTCGCGCGATTCGACCGGCAAACTTCTCATCTGAATATTCACGCAACAAGTGCGCGATTTCGCCTTCTGATGCTTGGTTCACCACATCAGCAGCAGTCGTCGACTCGGTTGTATCCATGCGCATATCAAGCGGCGCATCGTGACGATACGAAAAGCCTCGTTCACCACTATCGAACTGATGCGATGAGACTCCAAGATCAAAAAGCGCACCCGACAACTCTGTAATGCCGGCTTCAGACATCGCAGCATCAAGATCGTCAAAGCGACGGTGTTGCAACATGGCACGATCGCCATACGGAGCGAGGCGTACACGTGATGCTTCAAGAGCTGCTGGATCGCGGTCAAGGCCAAGGACTCGAAGCCCGGGATGGGCATCAAGAATGGCAGTGGTATGTCCAGCGCCTCCGAGTGTCGCGTCTAGGACGACTCCATCTGGAACGTTCGCAAAGAGTTCGGTGATCTCGCGCACCATCACGGGCTCGTGCGAAAAAACTGCCGGCTGAGTCGACATCATTCGCCCTCACCAGCAATGACACCCTCGCCAGTCGCCAACATGCGTGCGAAACGGCTTGGTTCCCAAATTTCAACTGAGTCAAAAGCACCTGAAACAACAACCTTCGAACCAGTGCTGAGACCCGCAAACTGACGCAGATTTTCATCGAGGGTGATTCGACCCTGTCCATCAACTTGGATTTCGACCATATTGGCGGCCATGGCACGCAATTCGGCTCGGGTCTTTTCGCCGCGCTTGACCGCCTGAGTCATTTCTTCAGCCCAGGCCAGAGAGACCGCAACTGTGACCACACTGATGCATTTGTCCTGCCCAAGCACCAAATAGCAACGAGGTTCGAGGCGGTTTCGGAAGGTCGCAGGAAGCGCGACTCGACCCTTGGGGTCAAGCTGACGCTCGTACCTTCCAACGAAACCTTCCACTGATCTGCCTCTCGTGCCGTGATGAAAACGCTGAGAAATGTGGTTTCTGCCTCCACACTTCCCCTATGTCCTCCATTTTGCACCCCACGACCCCCCTTTGTCAACCACTTTTCCCCTTTTCGCGCCACTTTTTTGGATTTTTTTTTCGCCCGGCCACTCATTTACCTCTGAAAGCTCACAATTGGCCAAAATCTCTAGTAATTCCTCAAGTTGGGCATCTGAACGCGCCGATACCCATAGGTGCTCAACACCACCCATATAGATCTCGCGGCTTCACGCCAGCGACTCCGCACACGGACCCTGACGTCCGTTTGCGCCGTGGTGATGACCCTGATTGCCACGGGCGCGTGGGGTGCAACGACAGCTCGCGCAGCAACATCACCGGCACAAATTTCAGTGGCTCACTTGCCATTGACCAAGAAGGCTTCGACGTTTCCACAAATTGGCGATCGCGGTCAAGCAGTTCGCTCCCTTCAACAAGCACTCGTCGCTCAAGGAATTTCCGTGACCGGTGGCGTTGACGGAATTTTCGGGCAAGGCACATCCAACGCCATCAAAACATTTCAGTCAAACAAAGGACTCACGACCTCTGGTGTTGTGAACTCAACAACTGCATTTCTTCTCGGACTGGCGCCTAGTCCTTCCCTACCAATTCTTGGTCAACGCGGCGCAACAGTGACAGCCCTCCAACAGGCTTTAACTCGTGCATCAATTTCAGTTCGCGGTGGCGTCGACGGAATTTTCGGAGTTGCGACAACAAATGCTGTTTTGGCATATCAAACAAGTCGCGGACTCACTGCAACGGGAGTCGTCGATATCACAACTGCGATTTCACTTGGAATCGTTGAAGGCAGCGCTCAATCAACTGTTCAATCAACTACTACTGCTCCAACTACTACTGCTCCACCAGCTACTCCGAGTCCGTTCCCACTTGCTGGAGATAACAACGATGCAGTGAAGGCACTACAAAAGGCCTTGGTGGCTGCGGGAATTTCAGTTAGGGGCGGAGTTGATGGTCAATTCGGTTCTGGCACTACAACTGCAGTGACAACTTTTCAACAAAACATGCGTATTGCAGCAACTGGAGTCGTCGATCAACTCACCGCCCAATTACTCGGCTTAACGCCAGCACCTACGCTTCCGAAAAATGGCGACACCGGCGATGTGGTCAAGGCTCTGCAAAATCTTTTAATAACCGCTGGCATTGCAGTGCGAGGTGGCACCGACGGGAAATTTGGAACAGCAACGAGTAACGCAATCACCGCATTTCAAAAAGCCCAAGGATTAAACGCATCTGGAGTTCTCGATTTACGCACCGCTCTTTACATCGGATTTATTCCAGGCTTGACGACGAACAATCCCAACAGTCCAACAACGACGACAACGACAACTCCAACGGCAACACCAACGACAACTCCAACGACAGCAACACTGCCGACCGTTTTCCCCGTACTTGGTCCATGTTGGTTTACCGACACTTGGCAAGCGCCACGTTCTGGCGGCCGTCGCCACGAAGGTGTTGACATCATCGCCAAGTCTGGAACGCCAATTTATGCGGTCGCAAATGGCACCATTACCCGCGTGTTCCTTGATCATCCTGGTTCGCTGGGTGGAAATGCAGTACGCCTCACTGCTCTTGATGGCACGTACTTCCACTACGCCCACCTTTCAGCATTCGCCGACGGAGCAGCACTCGGAGCCACTGTCGTTGCGGGGCAAATCATTGGTTATGTGGGAAGTACTGGCAGTAGTTCGTCACCGCATTTACATTTTGAATATCACCCTGGCGGTGGAGCGGCAAGCAATCCTTACTTGGTCGTCAAACCTCTCGACGCTTGCAAGAGCACAACTCCCCCAGCGACAACAGCACCGGCCGCTTAATCCAAAGCAAACCGAATTGCGTCAGTCATTTTCGTCGCAACTGCTGCAGAATCCAACGAAAGATTTGACCCGCAATTTTCAATGTCAGAAATTGTCGGCCGGGGCTCATTCAACAACTCAAGTAGTAATTCGGGTTTCCATTGCAAAGAAATCGCACACTGAAATCTGGCCCAATCGCGCGTTCGACGTTGACTGATGCCCACAACTTTGCGACCGTCCTGACTGAACACCTCACCTGGTCCGCGACCAGCAAAGCAGATAAGTGACGACCAAGCAGTTTTGATCAAGGCATCGCGGTGAAGTTCAAGTTTGACATCGCAAAGTTCTGAGAGTTCTTTTTTGAAAACTTCACCGAGCCACAGTGAAGAATCGCCAACATCTTTTAACCACAAAGAATGTTCACGAGGAATTTCAACGTCAATCCAAATAGTGGAATCTTCGGCAAGAAATACAATTCCGCCACCGCTGCGCCGTTTCACAATTTCAATCTTGTTCGCCAAACAGGCTTTCTCATTAATTAACGACCGCTCTTGCGTTGAACCGAGGATGATCGCTGGCTGCACGGGCGTGAACAGCGAGATAACCGGATCACTTCCTGTCGGTAACGGACGTTGATGAAACTCGACGCACGATCCGGTCAACCTATGAATACGCGATGACAAAATAATTCACGAGGCTTTCAACAAATATGGCTTCCATGCATCTGGCACGGTCCCCGCTTCAACAGTCACCCACGCCAGTTCGCGAGGTGTCATCGGCGGAATCGCCAAACGCATACCAGCTTCATCAGGCGTACGGTCACGCTTGCCGAGATTGCATTTACGGCATGCCGCAACAACATTTTCCCATGCGTGCAGACCGCCCCGAGACCGTGGCATCACATGATCGATTGATTCTGCAAGACCTCCGCAGTATTGGCAACGATGATTATCACGTGCAAAAACTGCGCGGCGCGACAACGAAGTCTTGCGGTGATACGGCACTTTGACGACATAACGCAGACGAATGACTAACGGCGAAGGCAGTGACAAACGTTCACTTCGAATAAATGCCCCGTCATGCTCAACCATTTCGGCCTTGTCACTCAACACCAGGCAAACGGCACGACGAGAAGGCACAACACTGAGCGGCTCATACGTTGCATTCAGTACCAGCGCGCTCCTCATCTGAAACTAATTTCCCCTACGATTCACACCAGTGATCATGACACGGCGTCCCATTGACGGACCCATTGCAAGTACTTCAAAACATCGGGAAGGTTTGGCTGAGGCGCACTGCCCCCATACTGGGTCTCAAGGCGAAACTTCACGTAGTCAGCAGTTGGCACCGGCAAATACGGCCGCATCGTCCACCAACGCGACGGAACCATGCGCCCAGCGACTCGTAGAGCGACTGCCCAATAGCGCGGTCGGACAATCACGCCGGCCACGATGGACGTCATCGCGAATGCTCGGCGAATTCGATTCATGATTCAGCGAGGTTCCTTGGGCAAACCGAGCACCATCTCACCAATGATATTTGACTGAATCTGCGATGAGCCTGCATAAATCGTCCCAGCGCGAGCATTGAGAAAAGCTCCGGTCCAACTTCCGCTTGAATTGGGCGCACTGCGATCGTCGGGTTGGAACGAATTCAAAGGAGGTCGTCCCTCGGGACACATCGCTGAAGCGCCAAGGATCTCCATGGAAAGTTCAGTGACAGCTTGGTGATATTCACTCCAGTAACGCTTGAAGATTCCGCCATCGGGTCCGGGGTGACCTCCGGCAAGGAATTTTGTCAAGGTGCGTAATCCGAGATAACGCATGATCTGAACCTTTGAATACGCCCATGCCAGTTTTTGTCGAATACGAGGATCTTGGTCAACCCCGCATTCCTTAGCCAAGAGCAGCAATCGATCAAGTTCGGCTTGGAAACGTACGGGAACCGTCGCTGCACCCTCACCACGCTCATAACCAAGCAGCGTCATTGCTACGGCCCAACCATTATTCAGTCCGCCAACGACGTTTTCCTTAGGACATACGGCATCGGTGTAAAAGACTTCGTTGAATTCGCTCTCACCGTTGATCATTTTGATCGGGCGAACTTCAATTCCGGGTTGACGCATATCAACCAAAAGAAATGAAATACCTTTATGTTTCGGACTGTCGGGATCGGTTCGCGCCAACGTAAAAATGTGATCGGCCAAATGTCCAGCGGACGTCCAAATTTTTTGTCCGTTCAATACCCACTGATCACCGTCGAGAGTTGCCTTTAGTCCCAGACTTCCTAAGTCGCTACCCGCATTGGGTTCGCTATAGCCCTGACACCACACATCTTCATTGGACAAGATGCGCGGCAAGTAATACTTCTTTTGTTCTTCAGTTCCCCATGTCAACAATGTGTTGCCCAACATGGTGATGCCAAAGCCATCATTTGATCCACCAGTTGGCACGCCCGCCTTGGCAAATTCTTCAGCCAATATCACTTGTTCGAGCGCCGACATACCACCGCCGCCATATTCGGCCGGCCAGCCCGCTGCCAAAAACCGCTCACGATGCAAAATCTTGCGCCAGTCCATCACCCACGCGTGGGCTTCGTCAGCAGGCAATAAACCAATGCCGCGCCAATCGGCTGGAAGGTTTTCGGCTAGGAATGACTGCACTTGGCTACGAAAGACATCTACTTCAGGGTCATACATCGGACGCATACCTGCGAACTTACTCGCCATTTGCTGCAGTCTGTGAATTTTCAGTTGTTGATACTGGTCAGAGCTACAGCGGCAGCACCGATCAACGCCGACGAGTCACCAAGGCCGAGGGGCACGATGGAGATCCCCGCAGTGAATGGCAATTTAGATCGTGAGGCCAACTCTTCATTAGCGGCTTGGAAGAACGGATCGCCCCATCCCAAGGCGACACTTCCTCCAACAACGACCCGCGAAATATCAGCGACTGCCGCGACCGATGCCACGGCTCGTCCTAACAAAATTCCGTTACGGACTTTCAAGTTCATTGGTGCATACATCGGGTCGCGTCCAGTTTCTAGTTCAACGGCCGGACCTGACAAATACGCCTCGAGACAACCTCGTCCTCCACAGCGACACGGGCGATCATCATGCCCAACAATGTCTCCTCCAACCACGATGTGACCAAAGTGACCGGCATTTCCAGTGCGACCCACGGCGAGGCGATTACCGACGACGAGGCCCCCTCCAACTCCAGTCCCAATCACGACTGCCATGAAATTTGCACAATCGCGTGCGGCACCCTTCCAACCTTCCGCCAACGCAAGAGCCTTCGCATCATTATCGATGTACGTCTTCAAACCAGTTAATTCTGAAATTGATGACAGAAGTGGAAAATCAACCCATGCCGGAATGTGCAACGGGGATACCTCGGTTCCACCAATTTTCATCGGACCCCCACAAGCAACTCCACAGGCGATGAGCTCAATGTCAGAGGCTGCGGCTTGAATGCGTTTAATCAACGTCGAAAGCGTGATCCATGGGGCCCGCGCCGGCGTTGCTACTCGGTCTCGACGAATGATGTCACCTTGCGCGGTGACGACAGCAGCAGCCAATTTCGTTCCGCCAATGTCAACTGCCAGAATTCCAGAGGTCGTTGCCATCCCACTCACGGTATCTAGCGTCTAGCGTGTCACCGTGTCTTCTCCCTCCGGTTCAACTTCCTCCCGTTCCTTCGCCCGCATGTTTGAGTCCATCGTGGACAACGTCGGGCTAGTTCTTAAAGGCAAAAAGAGTCCTATTGAGCTCGCTGTTGTTTGCCTCCTAGCCGATGGCCACCTACTCATCGAAGATGTGCCAGGCGTCGGCAAAACTAGTTTGGCCAAAGCCCTATCAGCCTCGATTGAATGTTCGTGGAAGCGCGTTCAGTTCACCCCCGACTTGTTACCGTCCGACCTCGTCGGAGTTTCAATTTGGAGCAAACAACGTGAAGTCTTTGAATTTCAAGAAGGGCCACTATTCGCCAACATCGTGCTTGCTGACGAAATTAATCGTGCTTCCCCCAAGACTCAGTCAGCCTTGTTAGAGGCGATGGAAGAACGCCAAGTTTCAATTGATGGCGTCACTCGAAGTCTGCCGCACCCGTTTCTTGTCATTGCAACACAAAATCCGGTTGAACACGACGGCACATATAAGTTGCCCGAAAGTCAGCTCGACCGGTTTTTGATTCGCATGGAGATCGGATACCCAAACCGCCAAGCCGAACTTGACATCCTTGAACCCAAAACTGGCGCCGATTTAACTGATCAACTCGCACCTGTTGTGACTGCCCAGGACATTCAAGAAATGATCGCCGCCGCTTCGCGAGTATCAATGGTTGATCCTCTGAAGAATTATCTCGTCGATATTGCTCATGCGAGTCGTAAACACCCTCAAGTCGCACTCGGATTGTCTCCTCGAGCGATCATTCAATTGGCGCGAGCGGTGCGAGCACTCGCAGCAGCGCGGGGCCGCGATTACACCACCCCCGATGATGTCAAAGAACTCGCGGTTCCTGTTTTGGCGCATCGACTTGTTGTACGAAACAGCAGCTCTGGTCGTCGCATGACGACGAGTGATGTCATACAAGAAATTCTCGCAACTGTACCTGTCCCTTCTGGACGTTAAATATGCTCTCGCGACAATCCGGAGTGTTCGTCTTCGGTGGTTTGATAACCATCGCTGTCGGTCGCCTCTTCGGACTACTCGAACTCTTCATCATGGGCACGGCGCTCATCACCTGCGTTCTTGTCGCGATGCTTTTAGTTACTACACAAAAACCCAATATTGAGATCAACCGCGCAGTTGATCCGTCTGACCCCGAAGCAGGACTAATCATCCAGGTTGAACTCAGCCTTCTCACAAGCTCACGAATCCCTGCCTGTGACGTCCATGAAGCAACAGAAGAAGGAGGAAGGGTTCATATCTCACTCGCACCTCTACCTTCTGGACAAGTTGCTCGAGCCAATTACCAAATTGCCACTCACCACCGCGGCAGCCTCATTCTCGGGCCAGCAATCGTTGAGGTCGCTGATCCACTCGGGCTTTCGCGGCGATCAAAAAATTTGGGTCAATCAACACCGATCACCGTCTACCCTCAAACAGTTGATATCCAACTTCCCGACCCTAAAACTGGTGAAGGCGAATTGGTAGATGCCATCAAGCGCGCTATCCGTAATCAACCGACGAGTTCCGAATTCCGTTCGATACGCGAATACTCAATTGGCGATGATCCACGTCGTATCAATTGGAAGGTCAGCGCCAAACGCGAAGACTTAGTCGTCAACGAATACGAGACCGAAATTGCGATAGATACGCAGATCACCCTTGATACACGAACTCGTGCGTATTCGCCCGAAGGTTTTGAGCGAGCAGTTTCTGTAGCCGCATCTTTCGCCCGGTCAATTTCGCATCAGAATGTTGAAGACTTCACCAAAGTTGGGATCAACTGTGCATCGCAGAATTTTTCTGTGACGTCTCCTACGGATGCAATATCAGTCCTTAAATTTCTTGCCGAAATAGATTCAAGTGACTACGAGTCCTTAGACATCGCACCACGCCAATCGGGCCAACTCAAAGTGGACATCATTATTTCGGGTCATCCAGATACTCAATGGATTGACACAGTGTGGAAGCAATGCGGCTCAGCCCGAATTGTCGTTGTTATTTTTTGCGACAACTCTTCCTCTGCTGACAACCTTCCACCCCATTGGTTTGTGCTCCCCTGCCAACAACTCGACCTTTTCGCCGAAAGTTGGAATCTTCTGTCCGCGCTATCGGCTGAATATCTCGTCTGAATCGCTCGCCCGTGACAACTTCTGCTTCTCGCCCCGCCAGCAAAGACATTGCATACGATCGAACATTGCGTGACCTGCTCGGAGTGGTGACCCTTTGGATAATGACCATCGTGACGGCAATTTCTTTCTGCCGAATATTCAGTGGGTGGGGATTTCTTCCTTCTTATCTCGTTGTCGCAACTGCCGGACATCTTGTCGCCTACGCACTTCGACGATGGAGATTGCCATTCTTGTTGTCCTTCGTTGGCGTCACGTTGTTTACTTATCTTCTCGCGTCCTATTTTCAGGCCCGTCAAACCTTGACATTTGGACTACCGCTTGGTCGTACTTGGTCGTTCGTTTGGCAAGAAATTTCTGATTCGTGGAAACTCCTTGGCGATGCCGTCCCACCCCTGACACTCCAATCTGGATTTGGGTTTGTTGGCCTCGTCAGCATCGGTCTCATTGCGTTCTTATCGGACTCATTCGCCTTTCGCTTTGCAGGTCGGGTTGAATCGCTCATTCCGTCCACCATCATTTTTGTTGTTCTTTCGAGCGTTGGCATCGACCGAAATCGGACGATCGTCACCGCACTCTGGATCGCCACCGCGATTATTTCTGTCGCCGTTTTACGACTTCGACATCAACTCGCAAGAAGTAGCAAAATTTTTGGGTATCGACCTGGTCGGACAACAATGCTGTCAGCCTCGTACATCGCCCTCTTAGCGGTGGTCGCAAGTTTGATTGCCTTAATGATCGGCCCACGTATCCCAGGTGCTACCGAAGACTCTTGGTTATCAAACCATTCAGGTAAGGCTGGACCACAGCTTGATCCACTCGTTGACATTCGAGGTCGTCTCAACGACCCCACCGACGAAATACTCTTCAGTGTCGCTTCCGAATCCCCTTCGTATTGGCGCACGACATCACTGCCCAATTTTGACGGAAACAAATGGACAGTGTCGCAGGATCTTCTGGACACTGCAGGCGGCGAACTAGCAAACGCAACAACGATTTCCGAAGTAGGAGTGGCGCAAACTGATGTCACTCAACTCGTCACCATCCAAAGCCTCGCTGGAAATTTTGCCCCCGTGGCCGACAGACCAGTGCAATTACGATCAGCGACGCGGAGTTTGTTTTACGAACCTCAAAGCGGAACATTACTTGTCAGCAAAGATGGGCTCAACCGTAACGACAATTATCAGATCGTTTCAACTGTCGTCGTGCCTTCTGCCGACACATTGCGAATCTCATCGTCTTCCTCGCCTCCTGATGTCGACTATCTACAACTCCCACAGAATCAAGAAATCACCGAACTTCGACAAGTAGTTGATCAAATCATCAAGGGTTCGACGGGGAATTATGAAAAGTTGCTGGCGATACAAAGTTACTTCCGAGATAATTTCACCTATTCTCTCGATGTACCAACAAGCAATTCGTCGACAGCAACTCTTGAGTTCCTCAATCGTAAAACCGGATATTGCGAACAATTCTCTTCAACGTTCGCCCTCTTCGCTCGACTGATAGGCATCCCTTCCCGTGTGGCGATTGGGTTCACTCCAGGTGAGCAGTCCCCGATTGGAACATCAAATGTCCAACTCTTCAATGTTCGTAGCCAACACGCACATGCATGGCCAGAAGTTTGGTTTGATGGCATTGGTTGGGTCTTGTTTGAACCAACCCCTGGTCGTGGCGCACCATCAGCCGATTACACAAATGTTGCACCTGCCCAAGATGACTCAACTCCCACTGCCGTCGCGCCTACCACCACCGCCCTCAATCAGCCATCAACCACAACTGCGAACGGGTCAACGACGGTTCCTGTCAACTCGAGTACTCCAGCGACACCATCGACGACGGATAGTTCACGAAGTTCGGCACAAGTTTTTATCTACCTCGCTCTAGCGATCGCGTTGATTTCCTTGTGGGCATTTGCAATGCCTCGTGTCGTCCGATCAACTGCCCGTCGCCGAGAAAGTAACGTGATTCTCCTGACCTGGAGATCTGCTGTCGCTCAATTTGAAGCCGTCCATGGTGAACTTCCGAGCCAACTCACCGTTTTTGAAATTGGTGAACGGTTCATTGAGCAAAGTTGGGCCGATGCCGAACTGATTGAACGCATCGTCAACTTAGTGACACAACATTTATTCGCCAAACTTGAAGTAAGTAATGCTGTGTACCAAGAACTCGATGACTTTGTGAGAACACATCAGTCACAGTTGCCATTGAAGATTCAGATTCGCCAATACCTGAGCCCGCACCTTGCCTGGAAACTTGCTGGTGGACAGCAAACTCGCCCGTAAAGAATTCAGTTATTGAACGCGACGACTGGCCGAAGAACGCGCCTTGCGAATTGCCCCAGCCACGTCCTGAATCCCGGCTTTACCCATCGCACGGGCGTTGCGCTCAATGACAGCCAGCAAAGCGAGCATGCCAACAAATACCGCGAATGCCGCCATGTAATGCACCTGCAATAAGACGACCAAAAGAACTAGGCACAGAACAAGGCCAACCACAGCCCAACGAACTGTTTTTGCCGAATGGGTGTATAACCCCGAAGGCGACACGGCTTGAGCAAACTTTGAATCGTTTTGAAGTTCTTCTTCGATTTGGCGCAAAATGCGCTGTTCGTTTTCAGACAATGCCATGGGTCTCACCTCCTGCTTTCACGGGTTGATTTATAGTCTCACAGACTGAACGACCTAAGGCAAAGCATCCCCTGGTTTTTCTTCACTCGGACCCCATGGTGATTGCCCTAATTCGCGTCGACCAGTGACAGTGATTGAACTTGCTGGGCTAATCGCATCTCGTCCAAACTTTTCTCGGATCTCATCAACTGCTTGACTGGCCGGACTCCAATCTCGTTCAAGATCGGCGGTCGTGCGACCATCGGACACCGATTGATCACTCCCGTCACCCCCGAAATTAAGCAGTGACAATTGCTCGACGGGTTCAACAAATCCCGACACGCTGACACCAATCAAGCGGATACCAATTGTTGGATCAATCTTTTCAAGCAACGGATCAAGTGCTTTCACCATCGCTGGGGCACTAGCCAATGGACTACCCGGAGTAATTGATCGAGTAATCGTCTCAAAATTCGAATATCGAATTTTGAGAGTGAGAGTTCGCGCCGCACTCTCATGAGCGCGCAATCGTGACGACACTGCATCGGTTAGCCGAACAATTTCACGCCGCATTGCCACACGATCGGTGATGTCATGGGAAAAGGTTTCTTCATGACCGATTGACTTCAGGTCACGTACTGTTTGGACTGATCGATCATCAATTCCGTTGGCGAGTGCGAACAGATGACGCCCATGGGCTTTGCCGACAGCCCGAATGAGAGTTTCTTCTCCAAGCGCAACCAGATCGCCGACTAACCGCACGCCGAGGCGATCAAGTTTCGCCAAAGTTGCCGGACCTACTCCCCACAACGACTGCACCGGCAAAGGATGCAAAAAGGCCAGTTCTTCGCCCGGGACAATCAGCAAAACCCCGTGTCCTGCTTTGATCCCACCGCTCGTCGGAATCGGCTTAGCCTTTTTTGAAGCCAACTTGGCGATGAACTTAGATGTGGCAACTCCAACCGAACACGGCAATTCAAGTTCGTTCTGTATTTGTTCTTTAATCTTCCAACCGATCGCCGTGCCATCACCGAAGAGATTGATCGAACCCGTCACGTCAAGGAAAGCTTCATCAAGGGCGATTGGTTCAATAAACGGAGTGAACTGCCCAAAAATCGTGTGCACTTGTTTGCTGACTTTTGAATACTCGGCATAGTCGCCCGACAAAAAGACCGCTTGCGGACACAGTTGCCGAGCTTTCGATGACGACATAGCCGAGAAAACCCCGTAGCGACGCGCCTCGTAATTTGCGGCCGCGACCACTCCGCGAGAACCAGCTCCGCCAACGACAACTGGCTGGCCGACTAATTCAGGATGCCGTCTCATTTCAACCGAAACGAAGAATGCATCCATATCGACGTGCAAAATCGTGCGATGTTCAGTCATGATGCAATCGCCGTTCGATCATCGTCGTTGAATACGTCGCAAAACTCGATCTGTAAACCACAACTTCACGACAAGACCGAACGCCTCTCCGATGATGTGGTGCGTCAACTTTGATTCACCAACAACTCGATCGGTGAACAGAATCGGGACTTCTACGATGCGACCACCGCATCGAACTGCACGATGCGACATCTCGACTTGGAAGCCGTAACCCTCGGCTTGAACACTTGCAAAGTCCATACGCTCCAGAATTGATCGTGAATAAGCGCGGTACCCACTGGTCGCGTCGTTGATCGCAAGACCCAACATGCCAGCGGCAAATCGGTTTCCCCAACGGGACAAGAAGTGTCTCAATGGTGGCCAGTTCTCAATTCGACCACCTGGGATGTACCGACTGCCAAGCGCTGCGTCCGCTTCCATATCAACGACCGAAACGATGGCCGGCAAATACATGGGGTTATGCGAGAGGTCGGCATCCATCTGCACACAAATCGTTGCGCCCAATTCAAGGGCAACGGCAAAACCATCTCGATACGCAGCGCCGAGTCCGGCCTTGTTTTGTCGCCGATGGACTTTCACAAACCCGGGAAAGTTCGCGGGAAGTTCGGTCGCGATCTTGTCGACAAGATCTGCAGTTCCGTCGGGACTGTTGTCATCAACGACCAAAATGGACGCATCAGGCAATGCCGCCATTACCCCAGCAATGACTTGAGCGATATTTCCTACTTCGTTATAAGTCGGTATCACCACAACCACGCGCCGCACTGGGAGAACTTTGTCGTCAACCGAACCTTGGATCACCTCACGAGCCTACGATGTAGACGTGACCAATGAACGTCCACTCTCGGCCCTGCCATCGCCTTTGGCGCGAATCATGGCCTTTGTTTCGATACTTCTCGGGGGTCTAGGCGGAGCACTGATCGGCTACACGCTTGTCGACATTCAATACGATGGCGCCAGCGCAACACCCCTTGGGCTTGGGCTCGTGATCGGCGCAATTGTGGCCGCTGGCGGAACGGCAATCATTGCAGTCCTTGTTTTGCGAGCGACTGGCGAATGGCGCGATATCGGAGACCGCGATTCATGAATGACGATTACGTCGCCTTAATGAATGTCGCGGCCCGCATTGCTCGCAACGCTGGCGATTTGGTGTTTGTCGGTCGTCGCAACGGCGCAGGCAACGTTCAAACAAAATCATCGGCAACCGACATGGTGACCCAGTGGGACACGGCAAGTGAACAACTCATCTTGAAACAACTTGGGCAACTGCGCCCGAATGATTCGATTGTCGGAGAAGAGGGAACTCAAATCAAGGGCACGTCACCGTTGACATGGTTTGTCGATCCAATTGATGGGACGACAAACTTTCTCTACAACTTAAGTGGGTATGCAGTTTCAATTGCTGCTTGTCTCGGAACCGATCCAGTGGCCGCGGCAGTATTTCTGCCGGCGACACGCGAACTCTTTGTCGCCGCAAAAGGACACGGGGCGTGGCTCGGTTCAACTCCACTGCACGTCTCAAATTGTGAATCAATAGAAACTGCACTCATTGCAACCGGGTTTTCCTACAACTCAACTCGACGCGACGCCCAGGGTCAACGAGTCGCGCGGTTATTGCCGCAAGTTCGCGATATTCGCCGTTGCGGGGCCGCTGCCGCCGATCTGTGTTTTGTCGCGTGTGGACGAATTGATGCGTACTTTGAGGAAGGCCTTCAACCCTGGGACCTCGCCGCGGGTCAATTGATCGCTTCAGAGGCTGGAGCCACAGTTTCTAACTTTTCGGGTGGGCCAATCGTTCCTTCAGAAGTCTTAGTGACGACTCCCCGAATTCATTCGTCGCTGGTGTCATCTTTGTGACCCGATCTCAAAGAATCGTCACGCTTGTCCCCGCCGCAGCCCTGCCATAGGGCAAGATGTAGACGTGGGTACAAGAATCCTTGCTGTTGAAGATGATGAACGAATTCGTGCCGCGGTCAAGTTGGCGCTCGAAGACGAAGGCTGGACCGTCGACGAAGCCGCAAGTGGCGAAGAAGCTGCACTTTTATTCCTCCGTCAGCCCGCTGATGTCGTCCTCATCGACATCATGCTGCCTGGCATAGACGGTTTCGAATTATGTCGCACCATTCGTCGATCCAGCGATGTTCCGATCGTGATGGTGACCGCTCGAGCCGACACTCACGATGTTGTCGCCGGTCTTGAAGCCGGAGCGGACGATTACCTCACCAAGCCATTTGCACCCAAAGAACTCTCGGCAAGAATTCGAGCCTTATTGCGCCGAGCCCGTCCCGCGCATCCCGCTCACCCAAAACTCATCTTTGGCGACCTCGAGATCATTCCCGACGAAGGCAAAGTTTTGCGCTCGGGCACCGAACTTCATTTGACAAAAACAGAATTCAGATTGTTATGTGAACTGGCACAAAACCCCGGACGAGTTTTTAGTCGCGAACATCTGCTCGATCATGTATGGGGTTACGGATACTTTGGCGATGGACGTCTTGTCGATGTTCATATCCGGCGACTTCGCACAAAAGTTGAAAGTGATTCTGCCAACCCGCGTCACGTCGTGACGGTACGTGGCCTTGGTTACCGTTTACAGGCTTGATACTTGGTGACAATCGAGCCAGACATGATCGAGCCGCCGGCACCCAAGGCTCGTTCCATGAAATCAGATGGTCCATCTCGCCGTTGGCGTATACGCCCGATGGGATTACGTAGTCGAATTCTTTTAACTTTTGGCCTCGGCAGTTTGGCGTTGTCGCTCTTCTTGGCGCTTGCGACTTTTAATTTCACCCGTTCTAATTTGGTAGACGAACGAACGGGAAGCGCAATTAATCAAACGTACGCCGATGCATCGCGCCTCGCTGTTGACCTCCAATCAAATCCAACCAACATCCAAACTGTGCTCGAGAGACTTGGGGCCGATCGTCCACTGGTTTATTTTCGTGGCACTTGGACGGGAAATGACGCACGGTTTTCGTCGTCTGTTATCCCACCTTCATTGCTGAATGCAGTCCTACAAAATCGTCAACCAACAACAATGCGGATTGAGGTTGAAAACGAATTGGTGCTCGCCGTCGGAGTCCCGATTGATTCAGCTGACGCAATCTATTTCGAATTCCCTTCAGTTGATGACGTGCGTTCAACGCTGAACAGCGTCAACCTTGCTCTCATTCTCGCCGCCGGTATCACAACACTTCTCGGCGTAGTCCTTGGAGCCATCGCAGCTTCACGGGCCGTTCGACCACTGACCGCCGCCAGTCAGGCTGCACAGGCCATCGCCGGCGGACGACTTGATACGCGTCTTGCAGAAACCGAAGACCCCGATCTTGCAGTACTCACGTCTTCATTCAACGACATGGCGAGTGCATTGCAGTTGCGCGTTGAACGTGACACTCGTTTCACGTCGGACGTCAGTCATGAATTGCGATCTCCGCTGATGACTCTCGCCGCGTCGGTCGAAGTCATGCAAGCACGCCGCGATGAAATGCCAGAACGTGCCCAAGCGGCTCTCGATCTGCTCGTTGCCGATGTTTCCCGGTTTCAAGGTCTCGTCGAGGACTTACTAGAAATTTCACGTTTTGATGCTGGCGGAATTCGACTCAATGTTGATGAATTACTTGTCGGCGAATTTGTGCGTCAAGCGGTCGCTATTAGTAGCGCCCCAGACACACGAATTCTGGTTGCCGAAATCGCCGAAGAAATGATGATCAAGGGAGACCGTCGCCGCCTCGCCCGAGTTGTCGCCAACCTCATTGATAATGGCAGGGCATACGGCGGTGGCGAACTTGAGGTATCGGTGTTTGTCCCCGATGACGAAGATCCTCCCTCACAAATTTGGATCACCGTCGAAGATCATGGCCCTGGTGTTCCCCCGGATGAAAGAGATCTCATCTTTGAACGGTTTGCGCGCGGGTCAATTGCTGGGCGGCGTAGTGGGTCCGAAGGTGCCGGACTCGGGCTCGCACTAGTCGATGAACACATCAAACTGCACCGCGGACGGGTGTGGGTTGAAGATCGTCTTGACGGTCTAGATGGCGCCTGCTTCATCATTGAGTTACCAGCGGAGCGGGTGTAACGATGAACCCGAGAAAATTCATGTTCGTCCGAACCACGATCGGTACTGCACTTTTCACTGCAATGGTTGCTGGCTGCTCATTCGGACCCGAGAGTCAACCACAAATGATTCCCGAGTCACAGCAACAGAATTTGAATGAGGCGACTTCTTCCAATGAGGTGGACGCCGGATTCGGACGTGTCTACTTGCAACGCTCCGAAAGTACTGGCGGCTCTGTGCTGACTGGAGTACGGCGCAATATCTCGAGCGATCCTTTCGACATTGTCCAAGTTCTGCTCAGTGGCCCCACCAAAGCCGAACAGGAAGCTGGACTTCGCAGTGCTATCCCCGCATCTACAGAAGTGCTATCTGCCCGTTACGTTGCCAGTGATTTGGTGAAGGTTGATCTCACTAATGAAATCTTCAAAGCCACGGGTGATGATCTTGTCTCATCAGTCACCCAGATTGTTCTCACCCTGTGCGACATCTCTGGCATCGAACGAGTCATCATTGTTGTGAACGGACAGGTCAATGAATGGCCAAAAGGCGACGGATCGCTGACGTCGCAACCCTTAACTGCTTATGACTTTCCAGGTCGCGCTATCAGCAGCCAACCAGCTTTTCCGGCCATTGTGAATACGCTCAACAGATAATCAGTCTCGAGCATTAGCCAAAGAACACAGAAGCGATTTCGTGGAAGAGATTCATGTCAATCGGACGCTCCTTATTGACAACTTCACTCAATGGCACCGTTGTGACCTGAGAAGAACGCAATGCGACCATATGGCCAACTGCACCGTTGTGCAGCGCATCAACAGCTGCAAGACCAAAACGAGTCGACAGAATCCGGTCGTATGCAGTCGGCGTACCGCCGCGCTGAACATGGCCAATCTGCACAACTCGCGATTCGTAGCCGGTGTGAGATTCAATTTCTTGAGCGATCGTTGCGCAAATTCCGCCGTATCGCGGTCGTCCAATTTGGTCATGCTCATATTCGGGCAACTTCATCGTTCCCGGTATTGGTTGAGCACCTTCTGCAACGACCACAATTGACGCATACCGTCCTCCCCTGTGGCGGTTGGCAACTTGTTCGCAAACTTTGCCGATGTCAAAGGGTTCTTCTGGAACCAGAATCACCGTTGCTCCACCCGCAATACCGGCGTACAACGCAATCCACCCAGTGTCTCGTCCCATGAGTTCAACGACCATGACTCGGTCGTGGCTTTCGGCGGTTGTATGCAGGCGATCAATTGCATCGGTGGCAATTTGAACTGCTGTGTGAAACCCAAATGTGAGATCGGTTCCAAAAACATCGTTATCAATGGTTTTCGGAACACCAATCATGGGCAGTCCAGTTTGTTCGAAGATCAACGATGCCACCGTCAACGATCCATTTCCACCGATGACTATGAGCCCATCAAGTTTTTGTTCGGTAAAGCATTTCCGAACCAGATCAATTCCATCAGTGGTGTCAAACGGGCTACCGCGACGGGTACCCAAGATCGTTCCCCCTCGCGGCAAGAGTCCTCGAACATCACTTTTGTGCAACGAAATATAACGTTGCTCCATGACCCCATCCCACGAATCGAGAAATCCCAAAAATTCGTCGTTGTAGGTGGCAATACCTTTACGGACAACTGCTCGGATCACCGCGTTCAATCCTGGGCAATCTCCGCCACCTGTCATGATTCCGATGCGCATGTGATCAGCCTAGGCATGAAACAATGCAGGGATGGCTTGGGATTCAACAAGAACGGTCAACTGGGGACGACTCACTCGGGAGTGGGTTGTTTATGCGGTTGTGATGGCTGCGGTGTTTTTGATTTTCCTTCAAGACAATGTGTCAGCCGGATCAGTAGCAGGTCTTGCTGCCTCATTCCCGATGTATCTCATCTTTGGTGGAGCGCTCGCAAAAATGGGCTACCAGCGCAAGACACTCAGCGATCTACGTCGTCAAACTCCGGTGCGCTCGCCTCGTGCCAGTAGAAAAGCATCAAGCAGTGGCGACACCCCAAATGCAACCTCAAGCCGTACACGACCTGCCCCGACGAGTCGCACGTCAACTGGCCCGACGCAACATCGTTCAAACAAGCGCAAAAAGCGATAACCATGAGTACCTCGCCGTACGTCATGGCCATTGATGCCGGCACGACCGGCGTGCGGTGCCGGGCCGTATTTGTCGATGACCAAGAAGTCGTTGCCGCGTATCGTGAATTTACGCAACACTTCCCTGAACCAGGATGGGTTGAACACGACGCGGAAGAAATTTGGCGAGCAGTTGTTGAAACATTCAATGAAGTTGTCAGCAAAATTGGGGCTCCTGCTGCTATCGGAATCACCAATCAGCGTGAGACAGTCGTTGCATGGAATCGCTCAACAGGCGAGGTCTACGGCCGAGCAATCGTGTGGCAAGACCGACGCACCGCTCCCATGTGCGAACAACTCGCCGCCAATGGTCATCTAGAAACTGTCCGGTCAATCACGGGTCTTGTACTTGATCCATATTTCTCCGGTACAAAAATGGCTTGGATGCTTGCTCACGGAGTTCCCACTTCGCCCGATCTCGCACTTGCCACTGTTGACAGTTGGATTCTCTGGAAACTCACGCACGGACAAGTATTCGCAACTGATCCCTCAAATGCCAGTCGCACAATGCTGTTTGACATTCGCACGTTGGAGTGGAGTACAACGATGAGCGAACTACTTGGCGTACCTGTAACTTTTCTCCCCAAAGTTCTTCCATCAAGCGGTCGATTCGGAATAACTGCAGCACCCGAATTGCCCATGGGCATTCCGATTTCTGGAATTGCTGGCGATCAACAAGCAGCTCTTTTCGGACAGACCTGTTTTTCAACGGGGATGGCCAAAAATACCTACGGCACCGGAAGCTTCATCTTGATGAATGTTGGTTCACAATGCCCCGAACCAACTCCAGGACTGCTCACCACGGTCGCTTGGAGCATCTCCCACTCTGATGGCACGGTGACGACTGCATACGCGCTTGAAGGAGCAATCTTCGTCACCGGTGCAGCAGTTCAGTGGCTGCGCGATGGACTTGGAATCATTTCCTCCTCGTCCGAAATCGGACCTCTCGCCGAATCGGTGAGCGATAACGGTAGGGTTTACCTAGTCCCCGCATTCACTGGCCTCGGAAGTCCGTGGTGGGATCCTTATGCTCGCGGAACGCTGATCGGCATTACTCGCGGCACCAACCGGGCCCATATTGCGCGGGCTGTCGTCGAAGCCATGGCTCTGCAAACACGGGACGCTGTTGAGGCCATGCAACTTGCAAGTGGTACTCGCATAGCCGAATTACGCGTTGACGGTGGAGCCTCGGTCATGAATCTCCTGCTTGAGTTACAAGCCGATCAACTGGGAATCACGGTTTGTCGACCGGTTGATCAAGAAACGACGGCGCTCGGAGCAGCCTTTCTGGCAGGACTCGCCGAGAATGTCTGGCCGTCACTTGATGCGCTCAGCGAACGTTGGGTGTGTGACGTTGTCGTCACCCCGCATGAACCAGAGTCAATTGAAAGAATCTTCGCTGATGCCCTGCATTCAACGTGGCTGAATGCAGTGACCCGATCACGTGACTGGGCTGAACATTCGCAATCAACTACTGACGATTAACTACTGGCGACTAACTGCTTGCTAACGCAGAACTCACAATGCGCGCAATCAAGGTGAGATGTTGACGTTCGCGTAATCGAAATGCCCCGCGTTGGCGTCCGACAACAACTCCGGCATCAAGTAAATCAAGAGGTGCCCACGCCACATCGGCTGGCGTATGTTCGTGTTCTACATCGCTCGCAAGATGACTAATGCCACCCAAGAAAGCCATCACCCATGGCAGGTCAGGAACATCTCCTGAAACGGCAAGCGGTGATTGCGCTCCGTTCGGCACAACGGTGCACCAATCGGCTTCGAGCATGTCACGAACTAATTCGCAGGTCGCCTCAGTTCGCTCATCTCGTGGAGTCTCCATGATGCGCGCTGCAGTGTCGAGAGCTAAAACACTTTGATCTGGGCGGTCTTGCGCGACTCGGTGTACGTCTTCAACAGCGACACCTTCAACTTGACTCACGCAAGTAATCAATTTCTCTAGGATCAAATCTTCATGAAGCGCTTCATCAGATGGAGTTGAACCCTGCGTCGGCAACGCCACAATCAATTCGTCAATTGCCATGCCGGCACCGCGTTCAAGGATTTCAATTCCGATCACGTCACCGTCAGCCTGCCCGATAGCCGCCGCAACTCGACCGAGTGTTCCCGGAATATCGGGGAGCCACAGACGTAAGACGTAAGTTTGCACGCCTTGACACTAACCAGTCAGACGTTGCCATGCCATGAATATTAGATGTCAGACACGTGTGCGTATTCGGGCAATATGGCTGCCCCGATCGCCCCTGCTTGTTCGGCAAATTTTGCGAGTACGAGTTGCGGGTGGGGTCGCAACTCGGGCGAATACAGCAATTCACCAAACCATTGTTGAATCGGTCGAAGAAATAGATCTCCCGAGCCCGCCAACCCGCCACCGATCACCAGCATTGATGGATCAAGCAGATTAGTGAGGTTTGATAATCCGAGAGCCACCCACCGCGCGAACTCATCAACAATCGCCAAGGCTTCGTCGTCACCAAGAAGTGCCGCTTCGCGAATATGTTCTCCACGAATATTCGTGCTTCCACCGGCCAAAGTTTGCACCATGTGGGCGTGTCCGCGTTCGGCCGCCAATGTACCGAGGTAAGCCAAGCCATTGCCCGATGCATACCGTTCCCAACATCCCCGTTGTCCGCACACACATTTGGGACCTGAGGGATCAACAATCATGTGTCCGATTTCGCCAGCGAAACCATTAGTGCCGCGTACCAAGCGTCCGCCAGATACAAGTCCTCCACCAATGCCCGTACCCAGTGTCACGACGATGACATCGTCAACTCCTTGTGCTGCACCAGCAGACCATTCAGCAACCGCGGCACATGTCGCATCGTTTTCAACCGCAACGTCGACGTGCAAAATGTCGCGCAAAATTGGGCCGACTGCAAAATCAGCAATATCAACCAAATTGGGAGCCGCCCGCAATACGCCTTGTCGAGTCACAAGCCCAGGGACACCGATACCTACCGAATCAACCTCGCCCAATTCACGAACCATCGAAACAAGGGTTTCAACAATGTCGTCAGCACCCTGAGGCGTATCGCGACGAACCTCTTGGACAATTTTCCCGTTGTGCCAGACAACGCCAAGACATTTTGTTCCGCCGACATCAATTCCGGCGCGACGTCCACTCACTATCGGCATATCTCTGCCTTCACCGATTGGATTCTGCTTGAACCTTCAACTCTTTAACAGTGTTGAGAATTCGCACTTCGGCCCGGCGCTTCACAAAACCTGGAAGCGGAACAACAAGTTCAATGGACAAGTTGTAGGTCAGAACGACACCACCTGAATTATCTGGCGAGAACATGTAGGCACCGTCAACGGCCCGCATAATGTCACCAGACACCATGTGCCATGACAAACGAGCGGGAGCGGCGCTGTAGTCGTATGACAAGGTGTAATGCGTGCTTCGACCAAGTGCTGAGGTACGGAATTCGACTTGTGTGGCACGACCCTGATCGTCGCGCTTCAGCACAACTGCAGATTTCACATCTTTGGCCCAATCGGGGTAACGCTCAAAATCTGTCGCAATCGCCCAACAACTTTCGTGGGGCGCCTGAATGGTGATCGTCAATGACGCGGTGTCAGCCATAGTTATGTTCTAGCCGATCGGACGGTCGTCGGGGTGGCTCTCGGTTGGGGAAGAGTCACCTTTTAGTCGGCGAGCCCCGAAAGATCCGTAGGTCGCTGACCACAATCCATTCAAGCCCAGCCCCAAGATCGGCACCAGAACTCCAAAGGCCAAAGTTGAACCACGACTTGAATTCTGAGCTCCATCTTGCAGAGTGTTCGGACGAGCGATCGCCGTCGCGATCGCGATCACACTTTGCGCGGCCAAGCACGAATGCATCACGACTTTGACTTTCTTGGGAATGGCCCGTCCCAACAAGAAGTACATCTCAGCGACAGATATTTCTAATTCGCGACTTTTTTGTACTGCAGTCCAATATCCCCAGAGAAACGCGGCGATCCCAATCGTGAATAACGAAAGAGCAACGATCACCCCTTGCGTCTTGGCAAAACCATCAAAGACCACTGCAGCGACTATGGCCGACACCCCAAAAACCGCTGTTGCCAAAATATTGAATCGTAAAATATTTTTACCGCTCATGACCACACTCCAAAAACGTGACCGAGTCGCTCGGCGAGCATCTCGTAGGAAAATTCTGTGATAGCTCGCTCACGCGACGCCACCCCCATGCGACGACGCAAATCTGGATCGTTCAACAACGTCTCCATATAACCGGTGACCGCCTCAACATCTTCAGATTCAGCAACGACAAATCCGGTTTCGCCATGGGCAACTGCCTCGGCCGCCCCTCCGCTTGATCCCGCAATTTGTGGTATGCCACAAGCAGCGGCTTCCACAAAGACGATGCCAAAACCTTCTTGCTCAAGACCGCCCCAACGATTGCGGCAGAGCATGGTGTAGATATCGGCACATCCGTACAACCGTGGCAGGTCATCATGAGCAACCCGCCCTAAAAAAGTGACCGGCGCATCAAGTTCGTGCGCAAGCTTTTCTAATCGCTCGCGATCGCGCCCAGATCCAGCGATTGCCAGAACCAAATTTGGTCGCGAATCTTTCAACTTGGCGACAGCGCGAATCGCAGTGTCGAATCCTTTACGAGGAACAAGTCGACTAATTCCGACGATCAATTCTGTTTCGTCAGTGAATCCAAAATCGCGTCGGGCCTGCGAGCGATCTTGAGCATTCAACGGAACAAAACGTTCACCATCAACACCTGGCGGAACGATTGTCATCGGCAATTCGCGACCAGCAGCATGTACTGCTTCGGCAGCTGGGTATCCACCGGCAGCAACGACATGACGGGCGTGCCGCAATACTCGTCCTAAGACCTGCTTTGATCCCGGAATTCGCCCAGGAACAGTCACTTCGGCCCCGTGTAAAACCACGTCGTATGGCAAATCAAGATGTGGCCCGATGATGCCAAGTGGAACGGCTGGGTCAAGAACAATTAAATCGGCGCCAACTCTTTTGGCCATTTCATTAACGCGCTTCACCATCCACGGATGTGGCAAAAGTACCGACTCTTTGGTGCGCTCAATATGAAAAGGTTGGGCTGCATCAAACTCAGCGGTTCCTTCATAGGGACTTGTTAACACCGCAAAAGAATCGGGCGGAAGACGACGCCACCATTCCCAGAGCAATGATTGAATTCCACCAATCTTGGGCGGAAAATCATTCGTGACGAGAAGATGTTTCACGAGGCAACCGTTCGAACGGGAATTGACTCAATCTGCGAATACTCATCTCGTACCGATTCGTCAGTATCAAGGGCTAGCGACTCAACAAGATCGCGGCGACCTAAACGCACCGCGGCCCACAAGGCATGAAGTCGAAGCATCGGGTCGATATCTCCAAGGTAGCGGCGCAACAGTTGCTCAACAGGATTCATGACTGAATTATCAAGGGCTGAATTGTTCACAGGCGCAATATTTCCCAAAATAATCAGCGCGTTACGCCGCAACCAACGGGGGTCGCGTTCGGCCAGGTACCAACTGCCAAATTTGTCCAGCAAACTTTCATTAGACGAGTTCAAAAGTTCAATCACATCAACAAATGCACCTGGTCCCGCAACTGGTGCGATCCGCGCCTGATGGCGGGAATGCAGTCTGACCGTTGGTGGACAACTGGTTTGACAGTCATCACAGCCGTACAAGCGATCACCTAACGCCACTCGAAACTCGCGTGGAAAGTTACCCGACTTTTGCACTAACCATGCCAGGCATCGGCGGGCGTCAATGACTCCGTCAGCAACGATTGCTTGAGTCGGGCATTCGTCATAACACGCCCGACAAGTTCCACAACCGTCGGGTGCAGGTTGTGCTGCTGGCGCCAACACTGCAGTCGTCACGATTGAACCAAGACTGAAAAAACTGCCAGCCCCCGGAAGCAGAATATTGGCGTTCTTGCCGAACCAACCAAGACCAGCGCGATACGCCACTTCGCGATCGACCAAGTTGTTTTCATCAGCAAAAACCACCGCTCGATAACCATCAGCACGTAAGCGCAATGCGATCTTTTGTAACGCTTGTCGCAATGGCGTGTAGTGGTCATCTTGCGCATAGCGCGCAACACGGGCCGAGATACCACCCGGATGATCAGGTTGATCAGAGTGATAGCTGCGCGCCGCCACAATGATCGAACGCGCTCCCTCAACAGCGGTGTTGGGATCGGTCGAGCGCGATGGATTGCGATAGGTGAATCCCATGGTGTCGCTTAACCCTCGGGCCTTGCGGTCATCAATAGCAACTCGCGCTCGACTCAGAGGCGAGGCATCAGTGACTCCTACTCGGTCAAGTCCGAGCTCACGAGCAAAATGTAGGAGGGATTCAAGATATGCAGGGTCGGTGGTATCGACTGGAGGACTATTTCGCTTAACCCGATGCACGATGACGAAGCGTAGGCACTAAACCAGCCTCAGCGAGGGCACGCATGGCCCGAATTTCTGA
>CAEZYH010000001.1_pt1 | contig 72372 bp, 72 predicted proteins | sample 7265461 | NCBI WGS metagenome assembly CAEZYH01 (sample SAMEA6813929, study PRJEB35770) | freshwater metagenome | biome: Freshwater; feature: Freshwater reservoir; material: water | place: Czech Republic | collected 2017-04-14 | depth 30m m | reverse complement strand
GGCGCATTGACTTCAAAAAACGGGTTTTCGGTCGTTGCCCCGATCAAGGTCAAGGTTCCGTCTTCAACGGCAGGAAGAAGGGCATCTTGTTGACTCTTTGAAAAGCGATGGATCTCATCAAGGAAAAGAATTGTTCCTTGAGCGTGCATCCCAAGTCGCTGACGGGCTCGTTCAATGACTTCGCGCACATCTTTCACACCAGCAGTCACAGCCGACAATTGCTCAAAGGCTCGTTTGGTTGTGCCGGCAACTGCCAAAGCCAAAGTGGTTTTTCCGGTTCCTGGTGGACCCCAGAAAATTGCACTGCTCAATTTGTCTTGTTCGACAAGACGACGAAGTGGTTTACCCACTCCGACGAGATGCTCTTGACCAACGACATCATCGATGGTGCGCGGGCGTAGTCGCGCCGCCAACGGAGACTGTGAACGAAGTTGTTCTTCGGCAGCAGCGCTAAAAAGATCGCTCACGGCAAGATCCGTGAAAACGCTCGAGCGTACGCAGCCTGACGGAATTCCACTAGATGATGCAACAGATGATGCGGCTCCATCCACTGCCAACGACTGAACTCATGATCATCTGGCTTTGGAGAAATACTTGCTTCGTCTAAGACCCCGAACAAAAACCACTTTTGAATTTGTCCGCGCCTTTTGTCACCGTTTTTGATAGTGGCTCGTATATCAGCTGGCCACTCGTAGGCAATCCACTCCGGCAGCTCAAGAACCATGACCACATCAGAAGCTGTCAGTCCCGTTTCTTCAGCGAGTTCACGCCAGGCTGCGTCAAGTGGTTCTTCATTGATATCAATGCCACCTTGTGGTAACTGCCAGGAGCCTGGTACATCCTTGCGTTCAAAAGCCATCAAGTCGCCATTTTCACGTCGGACAACAATGACAACTCCGGCACGAAAGGATTGCGAGCTCATGGGGGTGGCAAGTCCCTCGTTCAAACTTTGGGTGGGAGAACTCTGATGCCGAGCTCGTCGAGTTGCTTGTTCTCGGCACGAGTTGGAGCATTTGTCATGGGATCTTGACCACTTTGAGTTTTCGGGAAGGCAATGACCTCACGAATGTTTTCTTCGCCAGCCAAAATTGCGACGAGGCGATCGAGACCAAAAGCAAAACCTCCGTGGGGCGGAGCTCCATATGTGAATGGTTTCAAGAAGAAACCGAACTTACGGTTGGCTTCTTCTTCACTAATTCCAAGTGCGGTGAAAACCCGTCGCTGCATTTCGGGTTCGTGAATTCGAATGGAGCCAGAACCCAATTCCCAACCGTTGAGGACGAGGTCGTATGCCAATGAGCGCACTGACATCGGGTCAGTTTCAAACTTGTGCAGATCTTCGGGATGAGGCTGACAAAAAGGATGGTGACCAGGCTTCGGCTGGCCGGTTTCTTTGTCAACGCCAACGAACAATGGGAATTCTGTCACCCACACATAACGGTAAGGACCTTGGTGAACAGGCGGACGACCAAGATCGTTGCGCAATGTTCCGAGAACGTCACAAGTCATTGACCATTCGTCGGCGACAATCAATAGTAAGTCGCCAGGTGCTGCTTGCAATGTTGAAATCAATTTGGCCTGTTCGTCAGCCGACAAGAATTTAACCACGGGTGACTCAAGAGTGCCATCGGCGGCGACTTTGAGCCAGACCAAACCTTTAGCACCCATCTTCTTGGCGCGGTCGGTTAATGCGTCAAGTTTGTTACGACCAAATTCTTCGGCCTTGCCCTGAACACAGATGCCTTTGATCGACTCGGCGCCTGTAAACGCTTTGAATTCAGTGCTCGAGAAGATTGCAGTCAATTCAGTGAGTTCCATACCAAAACGCAAGTCGGGCTTATCAACGCCGAAACGTTCCATAGCTTCGCGCCAGGTAATTCGTGGGATCGGATCGGGCTTCACGCCAGTTACTGATTCGGCGGCAGCAATAACGGCTTCGCCGATGGCAGCCAGAACGTCGTCCTGATTGACGAAACTCATTTCTGCGTCGAGCTGCATGAATTCGTATTGACGGTCGGCACGAAGGTCTTCGTCGCGCAGACAGCGGGCAATCTGGTAATAACGATCGATGCCAGCGACCATCAGGAGCTGTTTAAACAACTGCGGGCTTTGTGGCAGAGCATAAAACGAACCTGGTTCTTTGCGAGACGGAACCAAGAATTCGCGGGCACCCTCTGGAGTGGACGGCACCAACATGGGTGTTTCAACTTCCACGAAACCTTGTAGTTCCATCGCGGCACGAACCGCTGAGTTGACTTTGGCGCGGGTACGGAGATTCTTTTGCATGCGCTCACGGCGGATGTCGATGTAGCGGTATTGCAAGCGCACGTTTTCGTCAACATCGTCGGCACGAGCATCAACTGGAAACGGCGGTGGTTCGGCCGAGCGAAGTACTTCGACGACGCATTCACCAATTTCAACTGCGCCAGTGCTTAAGTTTGCGTTGACTGTTCCATCTGGACGCGGTCGAACGACACCGGTGATCTTGACGACATATTCGCTTCGGACATCGACTGTATTGTCGATCACACATTGAACAATGCCCGAGTGATCACGAAGATCGACGAAGGCCAACTTGTCGCCATGTTCACGACGCTTTGCAACCCAGCCACAAACAGTCACCGATTGCGAAACGTCGCTCGTTCCGATTTCTCCACACATATGGGTGCGCATTGAAGTTTGTCGTTTTGAAATAGTCATGAGAGTGCTTTCAGTATTGAGGGGATTAATTCGCTGCGAGAAATTGTTGATTGTTGCTCGTCGCCGCGTAGTGGACGTAAGACGAATGATTGTGCTGAGACTTCATCTGAGCCGATAATAATGGCGATACGTGCACCACTCTTGTCGGCTGCTTTCATTTGACTTTTCATACTCTTATTTTCATAAGAACGGTCGCTCGAAATACCTGATTCACGTAACTGCTGAGTAATGATGAGAGCTTCAAGACCACCAGCAGTGTCAACCACAAACACATCGACAGGCGTTGGGCTTGGAGCGAAAACTCCTTCGTCGTCACAAGCGATGAGCGTTCGGTCAAGACCCAAGGCAAAACCAATTCCGCCAGTTGAAGGCCCGCCTAGGTCTTCAACTAAGCCGTCGTAACGTCCGCCGCCACCGATGGCATTTTGTGCCGAATCGAGCGTTCCTCCGACGAATTCAAAAGTCGTATGACGGTAGTAGTCGAGGCCTCGGACCAATTTTTCATTCACAGTAAACGGAATATTGAGAGCCCGCAAACCAGATTGAACCGTTTCGAAATGTAAACGAGCGTCGTCACTGTAGAAGTCAGAAATTTTTGGTGCACCGGCGATGACACCGTTATCTTCGGGGCGCTTTGAGTCAAGAACGCGTAACGCATTTTTGGCAAGTGTGGTTTTGCTGGCATCAGAAAGGAGATCAATGTTGTCGGTGAAGTACGTCTGCAAAGCAGCGACGAAGCGTTGGCGATTCTCTGGTTCGCCCAAACTGTTGAGATGCAGATGAACTTGTTGCAAACCAAGACGTTTAAAGAAGTTCCAACCTAAGGCAATAACTTCAACATCAAGATATGGGTCATTGGCCCCGAGGACCTCAATGCCGACTTGATCGAACTGTCGGTAACGGCCGCGTTGAGGGCGCTCGTAGCGGAAGTTCGGCCCCGAATACCAAACCTTCCATGGTGTCGCTGGACGGTGTTGAACAAAGGCTCGGCACACACTGGCGGTCTGTTCGGGACGAAGAGCCACATGCCGATCGCCCTTATCGATGAAGTCATACATCTCTTTTGTGACGATGTCAGTGGCCTCGCCAACTCGATGAAAAACGCCGATGTCTTCGAGAAGTGGAGGGATGATCTGGCCATACCCAGCCGCGGTCACGGTTTCGGCAAACGCAGCCACGAAGCGCCGCCAACGGGCGGATTCGGGAGGAAGGATGTCACGCATCCCTGGGCTGGTTTGGAACTCGGGCACAAGTACTCAGGATAGCGGTCACAGCGTCCAGGCTCAGGGAGATTAGGACTTGCAGGCGCCTATAAACGAGCAATAACGGTCACCCGAACCTGACTCAATTATCCCGGTCACTCATCGTCTTCGTCGAGCGGGCGACCAGTACCTGACCGGTGTGCTTCGTAGACCCCGTCAATTTTTTTGATTGTTCGTAGAACTGCGTCTAGATGACCAGGGTCGGCAAGTTCGAATTCGAAACGCATTTTAGCGATTCGGTCTCCCCCGGTATGGGTACTGCACGCCACGATATTGACATGTTGTTCGGAGAGTTCGTTGGCCACATCGCGTAAAAGCCGTGAACGATCAAGAGCGATGACTTCAACGCTGGCTCGGAAAACTGTTCCCGTCGCTGAACCATCCCACTCAACATCAACAAGACGCGATGACTGATCGTCGGCGAAAGTACCAGCATTAGCGCAGTCCGATCGATGGATACTGACACCGCGTCCGCGTGTGATGAAACCCATGATTTCGTCTCCTGGCACGGGGGTACAGCACTTAGACAGTCGGATCAGAACATCGTCGAAACCTTCGACATGAATTCCAACGTTATTGCCCCGACGACGTAAGTCATCGGGTCTCAAAACTGACGCTGGAAGTCTTTCTTCAGAATTTGAATCTTCAAAACGTGCAGCGATTCTCTGCGCAAATTGAGTGGCTTCAACATGACCTTCGCCTATAGCTGCGAGCAACGTTTCGAGATCGAGATAATTCAATGACTCCATTTCGGCAATGAGGTGAGAACTCTCCATGACTCGGTTGACTGGTAATCGCACCCGACGAAGCTCTTTGGACAAATCTTCACGGCCTGCTTCAATAAGATCTTCGCGTTTTTCGCGGGAGAACCATTGCTTCACCTTGTTGCGGGCTTTCGGTGATGAAATGAATTCGAGCCACTCACGAGACGGGCTCGCAGACTCAACTTTCGATGTAAAGATTTCGCAGGTGTCACCTGATTTCAACTGATGAGGTAAAGGAACCAGTCGACCGTTGACGCGAGCACCAATACATGCATTACCGATAGCAGTGTGAACCGAGTAGGCAAAATCAACTGGGCACGACCCGAGTGGCAGTGCAATCACGCGACCTTTAGGAGTAAACACAAAGATCTCGTCTTGGTCGAGATCGGTTTTCAAACTCTCCATGAACTGCGCTGGATCAGCGATATCGCTTTGCCAGTCAATAATCCGATTCAACCAATCAATATCTGGTATCTCGTTGTCATCCTTGTACGCCCAGTGAGCGGCAACTCCCCACTCGGCTCTTTGATGCATTTCGCGCGAGCGTATTTGAATTTCGAGTGGTTTGCCGCCCGGACCAATAACGGTGGTATGCAAACTTTGATACAAGTTGAATTTTGGCATCGCAACATAATCTTTGAAACGTCCCACAATGGGCTTCCAAGTTCCGTGGATACAGCCAAGGGCTGCGTAACAATCTTTGACTGAATCCACAACAACACGAATGGCTACGATGTCAAAAATCTCGTCAAATTCTTTGCCTTTTTGAATCATCTTTTCGTAAATGCTCCATAGGTGCTTTCCGCGACCGGTGACGTCGGCATCAATATTTAAATCTGATAATTTGGCTCGAACATCAGACATTGCCTTAGCGAGATACACATCTCGTTCAGGACTACGGCTGCTTACCAAGTGATCGAGCTCGGCGTAACGTTTTGGATACATTGAAGCGAATGCCAAATCTTCAAGTTGCTGTTTGAGCCCTTGCATGCCGAGACGGTGTGCAAGCGGTGCATAGATGTCGAGTGTTTCACTGGCAATTCGTTGCTGCTTTTCGAGTGGCATTGCCGCAATCGTGCGCATATTGTGCAAGCGATCGGCCAACTTAATAATCAGTACGCGTAAGTCCTTGGCCATCGCCACGAGCATTTTTCGCATAGTCGCGGCTTGTTGTTCTTCTTTAGAATCGAAACGAATTCGATCGAGTTTGGTGACACCATCGACTATGGCAGCCACCTCTGGTCCGAAATCGCGTTCGACATCGGCGACGGTGATTTCGGTATCTTCGACAGCATCGTGCAACAAGGCGGCAATGACCGTCGTTTCATCAAGCCCGATGTCGGCCACAATTTTGGCAACGGCAAGCGGATGATTGATGTAACCCTCACCGCTTTTTCGAGTCTGTTGAGAGTGCGCTGTACGAGCAGTTTCAAAGGCTTTGGTCATTAAGGCCGTTGAGGCCTTGGGGTGGCGCCGTCGAAATGACTGCAACACGGGAGCCATTTCGTCGTCAGGTGAACTGTGTTGACGCCTCCAAGGGAGAAGACGAGTCACCGTAGCCATGGGCTAAGTATCGCAGGAAGTCTGAACCTTCGGGTGGTTATGCCCGAGCTCTACTAGCGGAATCAGTAGCTAAAGAGCGATTCGACGGCGATGCCATCAAGTTTGGCACGACCCTCTAAGAACGGCAGTTCAATTAAAACCGCGAGGGCCACTATTTCTCCGCCGAGGGCTGCGACCAAACGGCATGTAGCCGCCGCTGTACCACCGGTGGCCAAAACATCGTCAACCACCAAAATGCGTTCGCCGGGGTGAATGGCATCGCGATGGATCTCAAGCTTGTCAGAACCGTATTCGAGGTCGTATTCCTCACGCACCACGGCCCATGGAAGTTTTCCGGCCTTGCGGACAGGAACGAAGCCTGCTCCGAGGGCTACCGCGATTGGCGCACCGAGAATGAAACCCCGTGCCTCAACACCGATGACCCGTTGAATATTCGAATTGGCAAAGCGTTCAGTGATCTGTGAAATCGCTTCCTGAAATGCTGGACCATCACCGAGTAACGGTGTGATGTCTCGGAAGGTGACGCCGGGGTTTGGATAATCCGGAATTGAACGTATGAGTTCTTGCATTGACTCTGTGCTCATGATTAACGGCGGCGCTTCTTACGAGGGCGGGGCGGATGAGTCAATAGCGCTGTTGATGTCGGCGACGATTGGGCCGCTACGGATGAGTCATCGGAGTCGACATTTTGGCGACGAATCGACCTGGCACCAGTAGCTCCACCAGTGATCACCATATGGGCTAGTTCGGCACCGGTGGCATGAATGCCCTTGAGGTTCTTGTAGCGACTTTCGCGTTGTTTAAAAATTGACAGCAACGGAGACGCGATATAAATCGATGAATAGGAACCGGTAATCAATCCGACGAGCAAAGCAATGGCGAACTCTCGTAATGCGATTGCTCCAAAGACACCTGATCCGAGTACCAACAACGACAGCACTGGTAGAACTGCTGCTAAAGAGGTGTTCAGCGAACGCATGAGAACCTGGTTCATCGAAACATTGGTGATGTCGGCCATCGAGGTCCGCGAAACACCAAATTTGTCGATGTTGTCCTTGACCTTGTCGAACACCACGATCGTGTCGTACAACGAGAAACCAAGAATTGTCAAGAAGGCAACGACAGTCGCCGGGGTGACTTCAAAGCCAATAATCGAGTACACACCAACACTGATTAAAACGTCGTGCAACATCGCCAAGATTGCGGCGAGTGCCATCCGCCATTCAAAACGCCAAGCGATATAGATACCAACGAGCACCATGAACGCGATCAGAGCACGAATGGCCTTTTCAGTAATGGATCGACCCCACGAAGAACTCACCGAGCTCACCGAAACTTCATTTACGTCTACATTGGCCTTTGTTGCCAAATCACCCTGAATTTTGGCGCGTACCTCGGCACTTTGATCGCCTACTTGGATTCGAATGGATTTTGTGGTTCCGTTGGTCAAGGTTTGAACCTTGGCATTGTCGGTTGGAACGCCATTGTCTTCTAGAACTGCTCGAGCGGCATCGACGTCCATCGTTTTGCTACTCGGTACTTGCCAAGCAACTCCACCTTCGAAGTCGATGCCTAGGTTGAGGCCACGAGTGAATAATGAACCGAGGGTGAGCACTATCAATATCAGCGAAATGGCGAAACCTATTTTGCGTTTGCCGACGAAGTCAAACGAGGTCTCTCCGTGATACAGACGTCCGAGAATTCCGCGACGTGAAGTGACGAGTTCGTTACTCATGCTGCACCTCCAGTTGCATTGAGAGTGTTATCAATACCAAAGATTCGGCCACGCTGGAAGCGTTTGGTTCGTGCCAAGAGCAACATTGCCGGGCGGGTAAAGAACCAGGCGATAATGATGTCGCACAACGTTGACAGTCCTAGGAAGAAGGCGAATCCTCGAACTGAACCAACAGTCAGATACCACAGGGTGAACGCTCCGATGAGTGACACGATGTCGGCAGCCAAGATGGTTCGCCATGCTGACTTGAAGCCGCGTTCTGCCGAATTCTTGAGTGTGCGTCCCGACTTCAGTTCGTCCTTCAATTTCTCAAAGAACACGACGTATGAGTCGACGGTGACGCCAATGGACACGATGATTCCGGCGATACCGGCCAAACTCAACGCCAACCCGTTGGTGCTCGAAAGCAGCGAAATGACGTTCCATTGCACGAGGCCCGACAACGTAATACCGATGACGACGACGATGGCGAGAAGTCGGTAGTAGGCCAACATGAACAAGAGCACTAAGAGCACACCGATGAGCCCCGAAACAATGGCGGCATGAAGTGAATCGTCACCCAATGTTGGTGAGACGATCTGTACTGCCTGTACTTCAAGACGAACCGGTAATGCGCCGCTCTTCAGAACTCGCGCCAAGTCTTTAGCTTCAGATTCTTTGAAGCTTCCGGTGATGTCAACGCCACCAGAGAACGACGGCTGATTGACATTAGGAGCCGATTGCACAACACCGTCAAGAACAATTGCCATCCGGCCAGTCGGACAAACTGTTGATCTGGCGAAACACTGAGCAGCACCGACATTCCACAAGTCAGCGCCAGTTGAACCACCCTTTAAGGTGACTCGAACTCCCCAACCACCTGAGATGATGTCGGCCTTGGCGTCGTTGTTGAAGACTTCACCCGTGGCAAATGATGGCCCGAGTTGATAGATCTCTGAGCCATCGGTGTTTTGCACGATGATGGTTGCAGTGGGATCGGTGGGATCGCCCATAGTTGCCGGGGCCAAACTAGACGCGGTGTCGTCGGATCCGGTGGGTGCCTCAGCGCCCAGAGGAGCCTCGGTGATTGACGTCGGCAAAGTTGAATCGTTGGCAGATGCGACGGTGGTCGAACTTTCGGTTGGAACCGATGTGGCTCCCTGCGGCAGGTATCGAGACGGACCACCAGGGGCCGTCGTTGAAGTTGCCAGCGTCGTTACTGGAGTCGTGGTCGACGAGCCATCAACAGTTGTTGTCGATGCGCCGTCGGCAACTGTTGTTGATGAACCATCAGCAACAACAGTTGTGCTTGACGTGTCAGCCGGAGTATTCGGCGCTGCTAGAAGAACTGGTCGAAGCAAAACCGCTCCGGTCACTTGCACCAATCGCAGTGCTTCATCTTGATTGTCGACACCGGGAAGGTTGACTACGATCGCGTCACCTTGACGAATGATTTCGGGTTCGGCTACTCCGAGAGAGTCAATACGATCACGAATTCGCTCAACAGCAAGGTCGAGGCTCACCGAATCGTATTCACCAACTGGTTCTTGCGTCACAGAAATACCGCCCTGAAGGTCGAGACCAAGTGCGGGGGTGTTATCGGCGACGAGGTTGCCGGCGAACGAACCGAGCACAACCACTAAAAGGCCGACGAGGGAAATGACTAGACGACGGGTCATGGCAGGTGCGGTCACTCGCTGTCGGGTTCGGTCGACTCAGCGGCGATTTCTCCGCCTGCTGGTTCAACCGTTGGATTAATCCGGCGCAACAATGAAGCACGCGAAACTCGGATTTCGGTTCCTTCAGAGATTTCGAGCCATACAACATCACCATCAATGGCATTGACGAATCCGAAGATCCCAGCATTGGTGATAACTTCATCGCCTTCACTAATCGCGCGCTGTAGCTCTTGGCTTTCCTTCAGGCGGCGACGTTGCGGACGAATCATCAAGAAGTACATGGCGGCACCGATGGCGCCCATGAACAAGAGGGTGACAACGAAACTACCACCGCTTTTTTTTGCGGTTTCAGCGGCCAACAAGGATGACAAAGAGTGAAGAGTAAACATGAAGTTCCCTAAGATCGAGGGTCAAATAACCTGTTGAACTCTAGTGCTCAGGGCGACAATTTGGGGGCTCACGAGGGTCCAAAATGGACCAAATCTTGCGTCTAGCCCCAAATCGAGAGAATTTCTTGGCGCAGAATGTTTAGTCGCCCGAGGCTGATGGCGTTTCGCATGTCTTTCATCAGATTGAGGGTGAAAGCGATGTTGTGCAGACTCAAGAGTCGGGCAGCAGTGGGTTCGTTGACCTGGAAGAGATGGCGCAAGTATCCCCTGCTGTGGCGTTGGCAGACATCGCAGGAACAAGCAGCGTCAAGCGGGTCGTTACTTAAAGCATGCTGCTGATTTTTGATATGTAATTTTCCGGTACTGGTGAGAGCTGTTCCGTGGCGGCCGATGCGAGTCTGCATGACACAGTCAAATTGGTCAACACCAAGCCACACCGCCTCGACTAAAGACGCAGGGTCGCCCACTCCCATCAAATAACGCGGACGATCGGTCGGCAAATGAGCAATTGCCGAAGCCAAAGCAGGAATCATTTCTTCGCGCGTTTCGCCAACCGATAGGCCGCCGATTCCGTAGCCGTCAAAACCTGACCGATCACCAGTGGTGATCGCAACGGTGCGTTGCGCACTTTCGGCGCGCATCGCGATATCGGTTCCGCCTTGAACGATTCCGAATAATGCTTGATCGGGTCGTTGATGCGCCGAGTGGGCGCGCTGAGCCCACATTGATGTCCGTTCAAGAGCCAATCGAATAACTGGTTGTGGTGATGGCAATGGAGCACATACATCGAGAACCATTTGAATGTCGGCCCCGAGTAACTCTTGAGTCGCCACAGCAGATTCGGGAGTGAAGCGATGGCTACTTCCGTCATAAGTTGACTTGAACGTCACACCATCGTCATCGACTTTTGGATTTAATGAAAAAACCTGAAAGCCCCCAGAGTCTGTCAAGGTGAGTCCCCGCCAGCCCGCAAACTTTGCGAGTCCCCCGAAATGGGCGACCGTTTCTGCACCTGGGCGCAACATGAGGTGATATGTGTTACCTAAAACAATTTCTGCGCCAAGAGATTCGTAGTCAGAGGCACTGAGATACTTGATCGCGCCACGCGTGCCGACTGGCATGAATGTCGGAAACTGGTACGAACCATTCGCCGTCGTCGCTACTCCAGTTCGTGCCGCACCTTCGGTTGCAGTGATTTCTAGCGTGACGGGATGCATCTTTAACTCTCTTCGGCGTGACGATTGAGCAACATGGTGTCGCCTAGTGACAAGAAACGGTAGCCATTTTCTAGAGCATTAGCGTAGATATCGCGCCAGCGGTCTCCGACAAAGGCATCAACCATCAACAACAAAGTGGTTTTTGGTAGATGGAAATTGGTCATCATCAGGTCGACGCACTGCCAATTGAAGCCACGATGAATGAACAAACTGGTTCGACCAGAAAGTTCGTCTCGGGATGCGGCGCTCTCTAAAGCACGCACTGCAGTAGTGCCAACTGCAACAACCCGTTGGGCCGCTTGCACCTTGGTCATCACTTCTTCTTCGACAGCGTAAAACTCGGTATGCATTTTGTGGTCGAGTGGATTGTCGGTCTGAATGGGTTGAAAAGTGTCTAGCCCCACGACAAGTTCGACACGCGCGAAATCAACTTTCATATCGCGCAATCTCTGCAAAAGTTCAGGCGTGAAATGCAACCCTGCGGTCGGCGCGGCCGCTGAGGCGGGACGACGTGAGTAGACCGTTTGGTAACGGTCGGTCTGCGGTAATGCGGTTGTTATGTACGGAGGTAGAGGAATCTCACCAATGCGGTCTAGGAACGACAACACATCGTCGTGAAAGCACAATTCGATCTCAAACGAATCACCGCTTTCAAGGCGACTGCGAAAAATGCATTCGCTTCCGGTTTCTAGATGACGAAGAATTTCGCCGTCTTTCAATTTGCCACCAGGCTTGACCAGTGCTGACCAACGTCGAGAATCTGCGGTGAGTGGATCAAGAAGTAAGACTTCAACACTGCCGCCCGTCGAGCGGTGGAGTCGTAATCGACCTGGAATGACTCGAGTGTCATTGACGACTAGTAAGTCTCCGGATTGCAGGTACTCAGGAAGGGAAAAAACTTGACGATGAGCAATGTTGGTTTGGCCATTTTGGCGACCTTGATCGACGAGTAAGCGAGCATGATCTCGAGGTTCGACAGGAACTTGGGCAATCCGATCCTGAGGAAGGTCGTAATCGAAATCTGACAGTTGCACCAGACGAATTCTAGGAGAACAAACCCGGAACTTGATTCGGGGCTACTAAGCCAATGTGCTCCCATGCCGCGGGCATCGCTACTCGTCCACGTGGCGTGCGCGCAATAAGGCCCTGTTGGATTAAGAATGGTTCGTAGACATCTTCGACAGTCTCGGGTTGTTCGCCGATTCCGATGGCCAAAGTTGAGAGGCCAACTGGTCCCCCGTTGAATTGCTGACACAATGACGACAAGATTGCCCGGTCCACTTTGTCGAGCCCACGATGGTCAACGCCAAACACCGCGAGACCTTCATCGGCAATCGTTCCGGTGATCTTGCCATCGCCGCGAACTTCGGCGAAGTCGCGCACGCGTCGCAATAGACGGTTAGCAATACGCGGTGTTCCGCGACTACGACGAGCTATCTGATGCGACCCTTCTTCATCGATCGAGACATCCAGGATTCCAGCAGCACGACGCACGATGGCATGCAATTCATCATCGTCGTAGTAATCGAGGCGAGCCACTAGCCCGAATCGATCGCGTAATGGACCAGTAATCATTCCGGTTCGCGTCGTTGCACCAACCAATGTGAATTTCGGAAGCGCCAAACGAATACTGGAAGCGGCTGGACCCTTGCCGACAACAATGTCGAGTTTGAAATCTTCCATTGCTGGATACAAGATCTCTTCAACCACTCGGCTGAGTCGATGAATTTCGTCAATGAACAAAACATCGGACGGTTCAAGTTTGGTCAAAATCGCTGCGAGGTCGCCCGCTCTTTCGAGGGCAGGACCGGAGGTGATATGTAGGCGAACGCCCATCTCGGCGGCAATGATGCTTGACAGTGTGGTCTTTCCTAAGCCTGGAGGTCCGGCGAACAACAAATGGTCGGCCGCTTCGCCTCGACGACGTGCCGCCTCAAGAACAATGCCGAGCTTCTCTTTCAGTTCGCGCTGTCCGATGAACTCTTCAAGATGTTTTGGACGTAAGCCTGATTCGTCAGACTCTTCGACGACATCTTGATCTTGAATTTGCGGATCTAGAAATTCATCCCGCACGACGAGCTCCTAACGCTTGTAAAGCGTCTCGCAACAGACTCTCTGCTCCGTCTTGCACAGAAACATCGCGAAGAACTTCTCGAATTTCTGATTCGACATAACCGAGCCCGAGTAACGCTTCGCGCACGTCAGAGATGACACTTGGACGCCCGCTAGTCGAGGGCTCATGACTATCGAGAATAGGCAATGACAACCGGTTCTTGAGTTCAATCAATAAACGTTCGGCTGTCTTCTTGCCGACACCTGGAACCATGGTGAGGGCGGCTACATCTGATGACGCGACGACTTCAAATAATGCAACAGGTGACAAGGTACCAAGGACAGCCATCGCTAACGAAGGACCGACGCCGTGAGTCGCCAGGAGAATCTGAAAAGTATTTTTCTCGTCACGAGTGAGAAAGCCAAAGAGGGTTTGCGCATCTTCGCGAATGTGATGATGAACATATAAAAATACTGGTGATGTCGGTTCGAGTTCAGCCAAAGTGCGCGGTGTCACCGAAACCAAATAGCCAACTCCGCCAACTTCAATGAGTGTCGTTCCGTCGCCATGGCGTTCAAGAACAGATCCACGTAATGAACCGATCATCGCGGGCAAACTTTCATATCAGGCAAACTTTCATATCAGGCTGACTTTCGGCTACGGGCTCGCCCGTGAATTGACTCGGCGCCAGCTGCGATGAGTTTTTGATGCATGGGCGATACCGCGAGGTGACACAACGCCAATGCCGCTGCGTCGGCTGCGTCGGCAGGTTGAGGCAAGGTGTTGAGTCCTAAGCGAACTTGCACCATGCGCTGAACCTGCAACTTGTCGGCACCACCCCAACCAGTAATTGTCTCTTTAACTTGATTGGGGGTGTATTGCACGACGGTGCAACCGGCCGCTGAGGCCAAAGCCAAAGCGAGTCCACTCGCCTGCCCGACGCTCATTGCAGTTCGAACATTGACCTGGAAGAACAATTGCTCAACGACCACGGTCTGGGGTTCGAATTCAAGTAATAGTTCGCTGATGTCGTGATGCAGGCTCGCGAGGCGCTCAGGAAGGGGCATGGTGGGCGGCGTACGCAAGACCCCAAGGGAAACTGCGCTGACGGACTGCGGGCCGTGAGCGTCGATGACGGCGTAGCCACAACGGGTTAAACCTGGGTCGATCCCGAGAACTCGGTGCACGGCTCGTTTCGTCGTCGTGGGGTCGCTCGATACGAACATGCGTACGATCATAACGGATTGATCGCCCCATGTCGTGGAACATGGCATTCTTGGGTATGCGCAGAGAACGAAATTTTGGTCAAGTGGTGGCTCGGTCAGTTGTCGTGATGGGGCTCATTGCATCCTTGGGTGCCTGTTCAGGAACCTCAAACTCGGGTTCAAGTGGGTCGACGACAGACAGTTCCCCTGGGTCCACTGTTGATAGCTCGGCACCTGGGATCCCGTCCGATGGCACTGACTCAGTTCAACCGACGTGCGATCAACCCGGCGTCCTGACGTGCCTATTGCCTTGGCCCGATAACCGTTTAACTGTCGCAGATGGCAACACGCCGACAGGTCGACGTTTGGCTATTCCAAGTGACGCGACTCCGGTCAACGTCGACGGCGTGGCTCTCGATGTTACGGATCAAAATCGTGGTGACGGATTCTCGCCAAACTCAGTCATAGTTTTCTCGGCACCTGACGTTGACTTAGAAAAAAGCGGAGTGCCTAACTCAACTGCAATTGAAGATTCATTAATCAAATCGAATCCAATTTCATTGCGTGATCTTGACTCTGAAACCGATTGGCCATTCTGGGGAGAGTTGGACGAGCTTTCGGGCTTGGTCACCCTTCGTCCAGCCGTAGCGCTGACAGAAGGTCACACGTATCAGGTAACGCTTGGCGACCTTGTTACTTCTCAGGGCCAACCAGTAGATATCGATCAGACTTCGCGTCAATGGAGTTTCACGGTTGCAAGCGAAGAATCGTTGTCGAGCCGATTGCTCTACGAACGTTCAATTGCCTACGAGCAGATTGGTGATGGTGTTCCAAGATTCACGGTTGACACTGTGACATCGGGTGATGTTCAAACGATTGACGGCACCTTAGAGATTCCGAACTTTCTCGATAACGATGGATCGCCTGGCGGCAAACTTTTGTTTGATGCCGTCGGAAACCCTGCAGTTAATCCCGATCATCCGTCCTACGAAGCTGCTTATCGTTGTGTGATTCCGAACGAAGTCAGCAGTCCAGTACCAGCATTGCTCTACGGCCACGGGTTGATGGGTTCACGAGATCAAGTTGATTTTTTCGGGGCTTTCGCTGGTCAGGGAATGATTGGCGCGTGTGCCGTTGACTGGTTGGGCATGGCAACGGAAGATGTGGCGAACCTCGCAGGGATTTTGGGTGACATGAGTCGATTTAACGAACAGGTTGATCGCATGTTGCAAGGGCACATTGCGTTCCAGATGCTGGGTCGACTGACGAATAGTCCTCGCGGTTTTGTGACGAATCCAGCGTTTCAAAATGCCGATGGCTCCCCCATTTTAAAAGCTGATTCAACGGTTTTTGTTGGCAACAGTCAAGGTGGAATTTTGGGCGGAGCTGCATCGGCAATCTCAACGGAATGGCATCGTGCAGTTCTTGGCGTACCAGGTATGAATTATTCGCTTCTGCTACCGCGGTCAAGTGATTGGCCAGAGTTTCAAGTGATCTTTGATCAGGCGTATACACAACCTGAGGATCAACTCATATCGCTGGCATTGGTGCAACTTTTGTGGGATCGTGGCGAGAACGGTGGTTACGCACAACACTTGACATCAAGTCCATATCTAGGAATTGAATCAAAGGATGTCCTATTGGTTGAAGCCTTCGGAGATCATCAAGTTGCCAACGTTGGAACTGAAGCTCTAGCCCGCACAATCAATGCCAAAGTTCACTCGCCATCTTTGAAGGATGGTCGTAGTTTGTCGAAGACCCCATTCTGGGGAATCGATCCCATTGAGTCGTATCCCTTTAGTGGTTCGGCCTTGGTGATGTGGGATTACGGAACCCCCGCCCCGCCCATAGGTGCTGCTGCGCCCACTGAGCCAAAGTTTGGTCTCGATCCACATGGTGCTGGCAGTGATGAAGCGCTCGTTCTCGTTCAAGCGCTCGGTTACTTGCTTGGTGGACAGTTACAAAATGTCTGCGGGGATGGACCGTGTGTCGGGACGCAGATTGACGGCTAAATCAGAGAATTGATCAGCACTTCTTGAGGGCAGCTGTGATGTCATCAACTGACCGGAAGGTGAGCCCGGCTAGCGCACGGTGGGCGTACACAATCTTGCCCTGTCGGTCAACCACGAAAACACTGCGACGCGGGAATCCCAAAGGCCCGAGTGTTCCGTACAACGCTGCTACTTCTTTGTTGACATCGGCCAGCAAAGGAAATTTGAAACCATGCTTGCCCGAGAACTCTTCGTGGCTCGACACGTCTTGTGCCGAGATCGCCAGAACCTGTGCGTCGAGTTGTTCAAACTCAGACAGTTCGTTGTTGTAGGTATTGAGTTGCTTAGTGCACACGGGCGTATCGTCGCCTGGGTAAAACACGAGTACCACTGGCTTGCCGCTGTACTCGTTCAATGAGTACGACTTACTCGCCGTACCGGGAAGAGAAAAGTTTGGTGCCTGATCGCCTACTGAAATACTCATCCGAGTGCCTCCATGATTTCGTCGCTGATATCAAAATTTGCATACACGTCTTGGACATCATCGTTGTCTTCGAGCGCGTCCATAACCTTCATAATTTTTGCTGCGGTCTCAGCATCTGTCACATCGATGATGGTTGATGACACCATCGTTGACTCGGCTGATAAGACTTCGATTCCTGCTGCTTCAAGAGCAGTCTTGACGTCATACACCGCGTTGGGTTCACTTAAAATCTTCCACGCTGAACCATCGCGACTGATGTCGTCAGCACCGGCATCAAGAGCGAGCAACATGATGTCATCCTCGCTGGTGGTTCCACCGACATAGATGACACCGCGGCGACTGAACTGCCAGCCGACTGCGCCTGGTTCGGCCATCGCGCCACCCAACTTGGAAAAGATGTTTCGCACGTCTGCTCCGGTGCGGTTGCGATTATTAGTCAACGTGTCAACCAACATTGCGACACCGCCAGGTGCGTATCCCTCGTAAGTAATCGACTCATAATTTTCGCCTTGGATTTCACCCGAACCACGTTTGACAGCGCGGTCAATCGCGTCGTTGGTCATCTGGCCAGCTTTGGCCTTCTGAATCACTGTTCGCAGGGTGGCGTTTGAGTTGATGTCTCCCCCGCCTTCACGAGCCGCTACTTCAATTTGTCGCGCGATCTTGGCGAAGAGTTTTCCGCGGGCTTTGTCAGCCGCACCCTTTTTGTGTTTGATTGTCGCCCATTTGGAATGTCCGGACATGGCTACCTCTTACTCGTTGTCAATGATTCGTGAATGATGGAAAGAAAGATCTCGTGTACTCGTAAGTCTGACACGAGTTCGGGGTGGAAAGAACTGGCGAGAGTATGTGCCTGACGAACAAGCACAGGGTTTGCGTCAATTGATGCAAGAACTTCGACATCTTTACCGATTGATTCGATGATCGGGGCTCGAATGAAAAGGGCATGAAATGGAGAATCAAGTGAAGAAATTGAGATGTCTTGTTCGAATGAATCGTTTTGGCGACCATAACCATTGCGTCGAACATGGATATCCATGGCATCTAATGAAATCTGATCAGGACGACCACCTTGAATCGTTCGCGCCATCATGATCATTCCGGCGCAGGTTCCGAACACCGGTAGACCATCGTGAAGGCGCTGAGAGAGACCAACACCCAGGCCTGACGCGACCAGAAGATTGCTCATGGTCGTGCTTTCTCCGCCCGGCAAAATGATTCCGTCGAGATCTTCGAGGTCGGAAACATCTTTCACGAGTCGAGACTCAATACCAAGATCGGTCAGCCGTTGGACGTGCGCGTCAAATGCTCCTTGGAGCGCCAATACACCGACTAACACGCGAGCGTTCACCTGGGGGCCTCATTAATAACGAACCGTTTACCAGCCGCGTTCGGCGTAGCGCTGGTTAATTTCGTCCATGCCGATACCGGTCATGGGGGCACCGAGACCTGCACTGACCTTGGCCAAGATCTTGGCATCCATGTAGTGCGTCGTTGCTTCAACGATTGCTTTGGCGCGAGCCGCAGGGTTGTCGCTCTTGAAAATTCCCGAGCCAACGAAAACTGACTCTGCACCGAGTTGCATCGCTAACGCAGCGTCTGCTGGAGTTGCTAAACCGCCAGCACAAAACAGCGGCACGGGCAGTTTGCCGGTCTCGGCAATTTCTTGCACGAGAGACAGCGGTGCCTGAAGACGCTTGGCCCATTCAAAAAGTTCTGCTGAATCTGCAGAACCAATCTTCTTGATGTCGCCAAGAATTGAACGCAGATGGCGGACGGCCTCAACAACGTTTCCGGTTCCTGCTTCGCCCTTTGAGCGAATGAGTGCTGCACCTTCACTGATGCGACGAAGAGCTTCTCCTAAGTTGGTTGCACCACAGACGAACGGAGTTGTGAACTTGTATTTATCGATGTGGTGGGCTTCATCGGCTGGTGTGAGAACTTCGCTCTCGTCGATGAAGTCAACACCAAGGGCCTGCAAAATTTGTGCTTCAACAAAGTGACCAATACGAGCCTTGGCCATGACCGGAATGGTGACGGCAGCCTTGATGCCTTCGATCATGTCGGGGTCACTCATGCGGGCGACTCCCCCATCTTTACGAATGTCGGCAGGAACGCGTTCGAGTGCCATCACTGCACAGGCACCAGCATCTTCAGCGATCTTGGCCTGCCCAGGTGTCACCACATCCATGATGACGCCGCCCTTCAGCATTTCTGCGAGTCCACGCTTGACGGGAAAAGAGCCAACCTGAGGAGTGTTTGAGCTTGAAGACATATCTTCAGGCTAACCGTGATCGGACAAGAGTGAGACCTTGTGTTGCCTCAGACCTGGCGATGTGAACCCGATTTTTGTCACTCGCCTACGAGTGATACGTACCGATCAGGGCCAGGGGGTATCGGCAACTGAAGAACCTGCAGTCACAACAACGCCCTGCTTTTCGCGGGTGAGTTCAACCCAGGTGCGACCGGGGGTCAACAACATGGGCTTGCCCGCAGAGTCAGTCAGAGTCCATGCCGAATGGTTGTCAGCACGACTCCAGGTTCCCTCTGTCCACATTCCTTGGGTGAATAGCCAAGCGGCGCCTGTGCCGACCGTTTGCGCTTCAGGACTATTTTTGTCGGCAGCACTGAACTTGTACTCACACACGATCACGACGACATTGTCCACATTGACTTGAACATTGTTGCTGTCGACATGGGGTTTGGCGTCATGGAAACGGACGAACTTACCGCTCGCGGCATCCCACTCCCAGGCGGCGTGCATATTGCCATCCATTGAGAGTTTCAGACCAGCAGTAGCCGTGCCAGTCGCTGCTGAACCGTCGGTGCGATAAGCGAACTGTGCAGGTGGCGTTCCACCTTGACCAGCATCAAGAGCCCAAATATTAGTGGTCTTGGCGAACAGGTTGTGCGGAGCCTTCTTGTCGGTTGATCGGAAGAAACCGCCACCGTTACTTGCAGCGGACGCGCTCATGTTGATGAGCTCTGACTTTTTAATGAGTCCAGTCACTGTGGCATTTCCACCGCTCCAGAGAAACAACGGATGGTTGAGCGATGTCAACAAGTTGATGTCTTGTGTACGACCTGAGCGCAATGGACCAATGGGGTCAGAACCAGTTGAGTGCAAGATGATGGCAAAGCGGGTCCACTTTTCGACGTTCTCTTCATACACAATGTCAGCTTCGTTGAGACCAGTCTGCGGACGAGCTCCTGGGTGATTATCAATCTTGGCAGCAATAGCCGGACGCAACGCAGTCGCTTCGTCGACGACGGGAAGGCCTGTCAAAGGCATGACCGGTACGGGAATAGTGGTTGTCGTCGTATCGGCGATAGTCGTCGGAGCTTCGGTCGCAGCAACAGTGGTCGGGGCAACCGATGAAGTCGTCGTAGTTGTCTCAGCAGAATCTCCTCCACCTCCACAGGCAACTAAAGAAAATCCGGCAAGGGCAATTGAGACAGCGAAAGAACGCTTTTGAGAAAGTTTCACAGGTCCTTTAATAACGCAATTCGCTCTTCAAGTGGTGGATGAGTATCGAACATGCGGTGAAAGAAACTTAATTTCCCGCCATCGCGCACACCTGAAAGCGGTTGTTCAATCCACATGTGTGCTGTGGCCATTGACGCTGAGTGGGTTGTTGTGGTGTCAGCACGCAATTTCTCTAAGGCTGAAATGAGTCCGGGTGGGTACCTGGTCATTTGGCACGCCGAGACATCGGCGAGGGTTTCTCGTTTACGACTCACCGCGGCTTGCATTGCTTTGGCAATGATTGGAGCCAATATCAAGAGCACAAAACCAAAAAGTGCAAGCGGATTGCTTCCGTTGTTGCGGTCACCGTCGCGAGAAGTACGTCCGCCATTCCACCACATCATGCGAATAGCCAAGTCGGTCATCAATGCAATCGAGCCGACCAAGGTGACGGCGATCGTTGATACCAAAATGTCGTAGTTCCGAATATGTGACAACTCGTGAGCGACAACTCCCTCAAGTTCAACTCGATTCATCTTTTCTAAGAGACCGGTCGTGACAGCGATCGCTGCGTGCTGAGGGTTGCGCCCCGTGGCAAAGGCATTGGGTGCGGGATCGTTAATGATGTACACCTTGGGCTTTGGCAGGCCACCAGCGATGCATAGACCTTCAACCAAGTTATGAAGACGTTGGTATGTCGTTGGATCGGCTGGAACTGCTCGACTCACGGCAAGAGCAATTGAATCTGACTTCCAGTAAGAAGTGAAGGCCATGACGGCTGCGATGACAAGAGCGACCACAGTCGCAAGTGGTCCCCCGCCGATGAGACGCCCAACGACAACGCCGACGAGAACGACTAAGAGCACAAACCCAAAAATGAGTGCTGCGCTTCTGCGCTTATTCGAAGCAATCTGTTGATACACGGAATTTAGAACTTGACGGTTGGCACAGTGCGAGCGGCGTCTTCGGCTTCAAAGAATTCACGATGCGGGAAGTTGCCCATTTTGGCTACAAGAACGGTCGGGAATGTGTCGAGCTTGTTGTGGTAACCAAGAACTGCGTCGTTGTAGAACTGACGTGCGTAGGCCACCCGACTTTCAGTTGAGGTGAGTTCTTCTTGAAGTGCCAAGAAATTTTGATTGGCTTTCAAATCGGGGTAAGCCTCAGACAAGGCGAACAACTGTCGTAGTGCTCCCGAAAGAACATTGTCGGCCTGACCTTGCGCGCCGGGTCCGGGGGCAGCAGACATCGCAGCATTACGAGCATTGATAACAGCCTCAAGTGTGGTCTTTTCGTGAGCGGCGTAACCCTTGACCGACTCCACCAAATTAGGGATGAGGTCTAAGCGACGCTTGAGTTGAACGTCCACTTGCGACCAAGCATTGTCAACTTGGTTGCGACGACGGATTAAGCCGTTGTACGACAAAATAACGAGTAGGACTAGCAGGGCGATCACCGCGAGAATGATGAAGATCATGTGTTCATCTTAGGTACAAAAATGCGGTCGAGACGGTCAATAGGTGGCCGATGCCCACGTCAGTGAGTTAAGGGGCGTTCTCGAGTGAAGAATTTGCGAAGTCTTTGTCCACGACTTGGCCGATTCTGGGACTCGGCAATCACTCTGCGGTAGATCTCCACATAAGTCTGTGCAAGTTGGACCATGGAAAAGCCATTTGCCCGGATTTGGCCCTGAACTACGAGCCGATCCGCAAGTTCTTGGTCGAGCAAAATTCTCCGAAGCGCTGTTTCAAGGTCAGTTGGGTTGTTGGGTTCGACGAGCAGAGCGTCTACTTCGTTGGTCGCAACGTTCAGATATCCATCAAGCGCGCTTGCCACAATGGGAGTCGCTGCTGCCATTGCCTCAATCAGAACAACGCCAAAACTTTCTCCACCAATTGATGGGGCGCAAAAAACATCGGCTTGGGAGAGACGCATTGCCTTATCAGCATCGCTGATTCGTCCGAGCCAAATAATTCGAGAATCTCCCGCCCATTCACGTTTGAGGCGTTCAGTCTCTGGACCTTCTGATGCGATTAATAAATCAACGGTATCGGGCAGGGTCGCGTGAGCTTGTAGAAGAACCTCTAATCCCTTACGCGGTTCATGACGTCCACAAAAAAAGATTGATTGACGTGTTGAATTCGTTTCGCTACGCGTGGGACGTGGAGTATGAGAGTTAGTCAGAAAGCGATCGAGCTCAACACCATTAGGCAAAATTTGGTAGTCGCCGCCGATATATCGCTGTGCCAATAGCACTGCGTCTTTTGAAACTGCGACTCGATGATCAATTGCACTGGCAAAGCCCTTGAGCGGAGCGCTTAAATACTTGTAACTCAGACTCTCGCCAGCGGCGTGAAAAGTGGCGACAATCGGTGCAGTTCGCATGACGAGTGCAGTGATGTTCGCACCCGGTGTCAATGGTTCATGAAGGTGCAACACATCAAACTGTTCGTCGCGTAATACTCTGATCGTGCGTAAGGCCGCCGAAGGATCTGGTGCAAGCGGAGCGATTGAACCGTTTGCGACTGTCGGTAGCGATTCGCCAATTGGTGTCACAAAAGTGTCTGGCGGTGCACCATCGCATGGTCCGAGAACTCGAACCTCGTGGCCCATTTTGCGTAACGAACGAGCGAGTCCCATGACCTGCCCCTGAACTCCGCCCGGAGTCGTCAAACTGTACGGACAGATCAAGCCAATACGTAGACGCGATTCCGAATCGACGGGTATGGAAACGGGTGCTTCAAACATGACCCTTCCAAACTAGCGAGATCTGATCGGTCGTCAGCGTTGGGCTAACTTCAAGGGATGCCTCTTCCCGCCTTATCCATCGTTGCTTCGCCCACCAAACGGCTTCAGATTCTTGAACTTGCGTCAGAGGCTGAGCGACGGGGTTTTCCAGCCTTGGCGTGTCCAACCCTTGGAAATGCCTTTGGTTTGTGCGTGAGTTTGGCTCATGTGACCCAACGCTTGCGTTTCTACACGGCGATTCAAGGTATCTATGGAACGTCAGCCACCGAGATTGGTTCAATTGCGAGTCACATCGGCGAGGTCTCACAAGGGCGATTCGCTTTGGGGCTTGGAGTCAGTCACGAGGCCATGGTGAAACGTCTCGGAGTTGAAATGGGTCCGCCGTTGTCGGATATGCGGGCGTTCGTCGATGCGCTCCGCAAACAAGAGAAATTTGGTGGTCCACTTCCCCCCATTTATTTGGCGGCGCTCCGAGATCGAATGCTGGCTTTGGCCTCAGAGATTAGTGAAGGTGCCCTGTGGGCTAACGCGAGTTATAGCAATACGGTCAAGCAGGTTCACCAAGTACCCCAAGAAAAGATTGCTGGTGGCTTTCATCTCGCAAACATGATTCCAACTGTCATCAGTGACGATCGAGAAGCCGCTGCTGCGGTGAATCGCAAAACCATGGCCGTGTACGTACGCCTACCTAATTACCGCAATTATTGGAAGGCTGCTGGATACGTCGAAGAGATGGAAGCAATTGAAAATGCCATCGCAACAGGTAATCGTGATGATCACTCGTCGTTCATGAGTGATACGTGGTTATCAGATTGCACGTTGTACGGAACCGCTGACCAAGTGCGCGATGGTTTGCAACGTTGGTACGACATCGGAGTTGAACCCATTGCTGTGATGTCAAGTACAAGTGGCGGACAGATCAAGGCGATCAACGAACTCTTTGATATCTATTCGTGACGTTTCTTTAGATTCAATTAGCCCAGTCGCAAAGTCTCAAGAGGTTCGAGTGCGGCAGCACGACGAGCCGGATACAGCCCGGCAAGGATTGAAATTGTGATCGCCAAGATGATTCCGGCTGGGGCAAGCCAAGACGCCATAACAAAGACCCAACCCGCAATTGAGGCGCCGATAAATATGGCCAGCATTCCGAGAAGTACCCCGAGTATTCCTCCGACGACGCCCACCACAATGGCCTCAAACAGAAATTGAACCGCAATGATATTTCGGGTATGACCAAGAGCTCGCCGAATACCGATTTCAGCCGAACGTTGAATCACCGAAATTGACATCACGTTGGCGATGCCCAGTCCGCCCACAATGATTGCTAAAAGGCCCATAGAAATAACGATCAATTGAAGTTGACGGTCGCTTTGGGCTGCTAACTCCAGTGCTTCACTTTTGATGTCGGTCGTGATTTCTTGAGGTCCGCCCAAATTGACTGCTGTCTTGAGTGCCTCAGAAGTTTCCTTCTCAGTTCCTTCGGTGCAACGCACGTACATTTTGTTGGGTTCAACATCATCGGTGAGAAAATCAATTTCGGCCCGGGCAAAAGAAATAAACACAGCATTATCAAAACCGGGTTCAAGTTCAACCGAATTCAAGATGCCAACGACCCCGTATGAAATACCGTTCAATTCAATAGTGCGGTTCTCCCCTGGCAAAACATCGAATTCGCGGGCTAATCCAACACCGATCACAGCTGCTCGAACATCACTCTCTTCATCAAACTGATTAATCCATCGTCCAGATACCAAATCCACCTGAAGTACTTCGGGCAAATTGCTATCGGTTCCGAGAACTGGAATAGGAACAGTTTCAAACTTTTCGCGGGCTTCTTCATATGGAGTGACCACGATGTTGGAAAGCTCTACCACTGCTGAAACTTTTTCAACTGTGGTGACGGTTAAAGCTCGTTCAACTGCGTCAGTTGGAAGAGTTGGGTTCTGTCCGCCAAATGAACTTGATGCGGCAGCTTCAATAAGGTTTGTTCCGAGCTTGGCGACCTTTTGTTTGAGGTCTCCTTTTGCTGAATCGGTGAGGCCTACTGAAGCGATAATCGCAGCGACACCAATCATCGGTCCAAGTAGCAATAAGAGCGTGCGAACTTTACGAGCGAATAATCCGTTGAAGGCGACGCGCACCAAATCTTTAAAAGTGCTCATGAGCGAAGCACCTCATCGGAAACGATTCCACCGTCGAGCATTGAAACTTTACGGGCTGCTGAGTTAGCGATACTCGTATCGTGCGTCACGATGACTACCGCTCGTTCAGTTGATTGCAAACCCGACAAAATTTCCATGACGTTGGCGGCATTCTTGGTATCAAGTGCGCCGGTGGGCTCGTCGGCGAGAAGAATCTTGGGCTCGGTGACTAGTGCACGAGCAAGTGCAACACGTTGTTGTTCTCCGCCCGACAGTTGAACTGGACGGTGATCGGCGCGTGGGCCAAGTCCGACGCGCTCAAGTGACGCCATCGCTCGCTCTCGTCGTTCGGCTGGTTTCAACGAACGGTACAAAAGGGCAGTTTCAACATTGCCCAAGGCATCAAGATGGGGAATCAAGTGAAATTGTTGAAAGACGAATCCAATACTTTTGCCCCGCACTCGAGTGCGTGCAGCATCTGCCAAACGCGTGACCTCTTCGCCGCCAACGGTAATAGTGCCCTCGGTGGGAACATCAAGGCATCCAAGTAAGCCCAGCATCGTAGATTTACCCGAACCTGAGGGACCGACAATGGATACGAAGTCTCCAGCCCGAATCACCAGCGACACATCTCGTAAAGCCCAAACTGCTGCTTCGCCGGTTCCGTAGACGCGCGAGACATGGCTCAATTCCATGAGCGTTGGAACCTCGATCGCTTGGGTAGATGAAAAAGGGTTCATGTGGATCGATTAAGCAGCCGAGGCAACATTGCCTGACGCAATATCAACAACTACTAACTCGTCACCCTTTAGACCATCTTTGATTTCAACCCATTCACCGTCAATCAAACCGATTGTGACTTTGACTCGAGTGATCGTCCCGGCATCGTTGACGATTCGTACTTCGTCGCCGTCGGCCGATCGCAGAACGGCAGCGACAGGGACAGCAAGTACTTGTAACGCTTCGTCAAGAGTGACATCAATAGAAACTGTCGCGCCATCAACGGCGCTGAATTCGCCGGTGACCGTGATTGTTCCTTCGTATAACTCTTCACCGGCTGAACCAACAGTGGCACTGTCATCAAGTTCTGAAATTGTTCCAGGCAAAATCTGACCCCCAACTTTGAGGTCCACGGACACGGCTTGACCTACTTCTAGTTCTGCGCGGTCGGTTGGGCTGACTTTCATCGTGATCGTGAATTGTGGTTCGGTGAGGCTCAGGACAACGTTGCCTTGTAAAACGAATTCACCTTCATCAACCTCGACCTTGCCGATTCGAGCAGGCCAGTCAGCGACGAGCATGTCCGATGGCTTAAAGGTGACATCATCGTTGATGACATTGATCGGAACCGTGACGCTGCTGGATCCGGCCTTCATAATGATGGTTCCGCTTAACGCTTTGTAGTCGGCGCCATTTTGGGCGGTACCTGAGAGTTGGTAATTAACTGAGGTGTCGTCGGTGACCGGGGCATCGGCAATGATGCGGAAAGAAGTCGTGCGTCCTTCGGCGACTGTTCCCCCGCCAACGAGTTTCAACTCAGGGAGATCTTCACTTTGAATAGTGACTTCCGCATTCGTTGTATCGCCTAAGAAATAGCGCTCAGTTTTACCCGAAGGCGGAGTGTCTGCGGTCAGGGTTAAAACCAATTTTTCGTCGGGCTCGACGGTGTCGTCACGACGAATTTGGATCTGTACATCGACGCTGTAGTCGCCGGCATTGATCGTGTATGTGTCGGCGTCAGGAGTTAAGAAATCGACATCTTGGCTGGCACTGCCTGAGAGAGTCACATTGAACTTGATATCACGGTTTGATTTAACAGACGTACGGACCGTGAAGGTCACTGATGAACCTTCACTGATGGTTTCACTGCTTGCCTTGACGGTCAATAAAGGCCGTAGTTCTGAGCCGTTGGCCGGAATCACGACTCGGATCTGATTCGTATTACCAAGCGCATAGGTGGGATCATTACCGAACTGAGTAGTCATGGCGACGGTGATGTCTTCTTCGTCTTCAATAGTGTTGTCCACAAATACATTTGACGTGAATGAAACACATTTACAAGCATCATTTGCAGGAAGCGTGACGCTTCCCAAAATTGTGTCGTAGTCGTCATCGTTGGCGGGATCATCGCCCGCCGTTGCACTACCACCGGTGTTCAATGCAATAGTGAGATCTGACGTTGGTGCGATGTCTGATGTAATCGTGAATGTGACCGATCCACCTTCGTTAACTGTTGACTTGTCTGCTGAAATATTCAATATCGGCTTATTCACCATTGGCCGGAGCCCGGTTCCACTAGCCGTTGGTACTGCCTGGGTCACAATGAATGCTGCAGTGTTTTCTCGACCGACCGAATAGGCGGCACCATTTGGTGACAACGACGCCGTGATGGTCTCGTCATTTTCATTACTTGAACCGCTATAGCCACGATCAAATTGCCAACTGGCCAGCGCTGAGCGAGTGTCTTCGGTAAACAAAGTGTCAACGTCTCGAATTTTGTATCCGCTGTCGTTGAGGATCGTTTCAAGTTGCAGTACATCGGGACCGACACTGCCAACGGTGAGTTCACGGTAGAAAGAGAAATCACCGGGCACTGCGACGGCGGTGCGACCGTCAAGAGCGAATACTCCGTCTCCGACTTCGACGGTGTCGCCGTCTTCGACATTGATCTGGCTGACCTTGCCATCAACGGCCGAGTTGATCTTCTTTGTCTCATCACGTCGAACTTCGCCTGAGACTGTGAGCACATCGGACAGATCTCGTCGTTCTACGGCACGAGGTGTAATGAGCAAGGTGTTATTGGTTGAGTCGCCACCGGATTGACGGCCAATAAATACGGCGGTCCCCACGATTGCCACAAGGCCGATGACGAGGGAAATTTTCTTGATACTGGACATTTAGGCTCCGTTTTCGATGGCATCGTTAATGCCAGTTTCAGTCAGACATTGATCAAGGTCGCGTTGATTCAAATCACCGTCGGCACTTTGGAAAGTCGTGGGATTGATGAGACCAGAGGAATCAATGGCAGTTTCAATCTTCCAGCCCTTTTTCTTCAGGCAGTCGGAGAGAAGGACAAAGCCCTCATTGCGCGTTTTGATCTCATCAGGTTTGAGATTTGCGCGAGTTGTCGAGACCTCGTTGAGAATGTTGACGATGTCGCTTCGAGCAGCGCATTTCTGGATGATTTCGAGATAAGCCGGGTCTTTGTATGCAGGGTTATTCGGGTCTTGTAAATCACCGCGAATTGACTCGCCTGAATCTTTGAGACATCCAGAGAATTGTGAAAAGGCATCAAAGAGTTTAAGTTCGGGAGGCCGATTGTCCTTGTTGAGCGGAATGGTTTCGGCTGACCCTGTGTCTGTGGATGGATCGGCTGGTGCAGAAGAATTTCCGTTAGAGGTGTTGCTACTTGAATCCTCATTGATTGGGACCAATGTTGATCTCATCGCCGTGACTTCTTCGGGGGTCATGACTTGAATCGAATCCACATCGCGAACGACGGTGGTTGTTTGACTTGCAGACCCGCAAGCGGTCAACAAAAGAACCGAAATACCTAATCCAGTTAGGACTGAAGAACCCCCGTTCAACCTCACACCTTTCAGACTACGACTTAGCGCCGTCTGATGAGGAACCGACGCCAGGATTCATTCATCGTTTTCTGAAATACTGCCTTTTTGACGCTCGTTGCCATAACCAGGATCGCTCGGCCAATTTGGCTGCAGTAAGTGCCATTGTTCGGGAGCACGTCGAATCAATTTCTCAAGTTCATAGGCTAAATCTTGGGTGATTCTCTGTACATCCTGGCGAAGTTTCCCTTGACGTTCACAATTCATTGGTGCACCAATGACACCGTGATGTCCGACTCCGCGATCGGTGAAATATGCAGCAGACGGTAGCAGAGCTGCTCCCGTTCTCAGGGCGAGCGTTGCTGGACCGGCTGGCAAAGTTGTTCGCTCACCAAAGAATTCAACTTCGATACCACCGCCAGTTATGTCACGATCGCTCAACAAACACAGAACCTCGTTATTGCGGAGTGATTTTAAAACTGCGGGACCAGCATCTGGTCCGAGCGGTATGACCGTCATGCCAAACTTGCGACGAAGGTCGGCGAACCATTCAAAGAGTTCGGGAGGTTCGATGGGTTCAACGACAACAGTCATCTTGTTGCCCAGGTCAGCGGCCCAGCGTCCAGCCCATTCCCATCCTCCTAGATGTGGCAAGGCGAGAATGACTCCGTTTCCTCGCTCAAGTGCCGGAAGCATATTTTCGTGATAGCCCTCGATGGTCATAGATGAGGCAACTTGAGCGTTCGTCAATGACGGAAGTCGAAAGCTTTCTAAGTAGTACCGCGCGTAACTATCAAAAACTTGTTGAGTGAGGCGACGAATTTCAATGGATGACGCTTGAGGACGAACTCGACGCATATGACGTTCCACCATTTTGCGTTTGTCGCGCATTCCGATTGCGAATGGAACTCCAAGCAGCGAACCCACAGTTCCGGAAAGAAACCCTGGAACTCCCTTCGACAAAAGCGATCCAAGTTTGTAACTTCCAACCACGAAGGCGTCGCCTATTTCTTGGCGCTCCGATTGAGCCATGGGTATCAGCGAAGAGATCGTTTACGAAGGACGGCGCGTCGTTGTGCGGGTGCGCCGCGACTGCATCGCTGAGCGACGGCTCTGGCGGCGTGATCGACGCAGTTCAATTTTGGCGGCGGTTACCGGGGCGACAGCCGCTTGCTGCCACACTTTGAAAAACCGTTGTACTGCCGTGATCGTGGTTAACGCCAACATGATCCACATGATTGGGATTAAGAGCGGTGGGAACAACAAACCCAGACACAAACAAATAATGCGCTCGGCTCGCTCCATCAATCCGCCCTTGGCCGACAGACCCAATGATTCGGCTTTCGCCCGCTCGTACGAAATGACTGAGCTCATTCCGGAAACCGCTAACGGCAAAATTGCCAGATGGGGAGATTCGTGCGATGCGAAATACCACGCCACTCCACCAAATAACAAAGCATCTGTCACGCGATCAACTACCGAATCAAAAAACGCTCCTCGTTGACTCGAAGTATTTGAAGCTTTTGCAAGAGCTCCGTCGAGTAAGTCAGGTAACGCCGCAAGAATGACTAAAAGCAAACCAAGAGCAAGATAACCATTACCAATTGCTACCGCTGCTCCGCACGCAATGAGCATCCCAGCGATCGTTAAGTGATCAGGCGATATTTTGGTGCGACGTAATGTGTTGCCAAGAGGTTTGACCGCTCGGTCAACTGAACTTCGAAAGTGGCCGTCAAACATTGACAGAGTCTACGAAAAATGAGGACCCGTCGGTGTCATGCCTACCCAACGACTCAAACAGGCCAATTATGACCAATCTTCGAGGTTTTCTTGAGTCAGATGTTCAACAACCTCGCCGTTAACGGCATCGACCAAGACCAGTCCTCGTCGACTGGGCGGGTCTTCGTTTGAGTAGCACAGCACGCGCCAGGTGGGTCGGCTGCGAAAGCCCCGCCAAACCTGTTGAGCAGAAGCGTGGCCCACGGCGAAACCGACGGCGACACCGGCAGCCTCAAGTGCTTCTTGTTCGTCGATAGTCATTCGCCAACCCGAAGTGAGACTCAGCAAACCAAAAAGTGCCAGCGCTACCCCACCTGTCAATAAGCCTGGATTGATGAAGGGTCCGTCACTGCCAACTGCCAGAACTAGAGACACGACAGCCACTCCGGCTCCGAGATAGATATATCCAGGAATACGTCGACGACTGTTATCAGGAAACTTGTACACCCCGACAAATTCGGAGGCATTGAGATCTTCGGGAAGTTGATCGCGGAAATCATTGGCATCGTTTGCCACGTCAGTTGGGGTGTCGAGTTCGGACATCAGAGATTCTCCATTAAACAACTATTGAACTATTCAGGTAAACAACCTTACGAGACAGATCAGCAGTTCGTCCACGCATGGCGGATTCGTGCAGCAGTTTCGTTGAGCGGTTCTGAAATTGTTTTGGCATTTGCGACCGAAGTCATGAAATTTGCATCGCCTCGCCAGCGAGGAACGATATGTACATGTAAGTGTTCGCTGACACTTCCTCCTGCGGCTGGCCCGAGGTTGATGCCGATGTTGAGACCATGCGGGGCGTATTCGCTTTTCAGAACCTCGTCGGCACGGGTGACCGTCGCCCAAAGTTCAAGACTCTCCTCGGCAGTGAGTTCGGACAAATTGGCAATCTGCCGCAACGGCAAAACCATGAGATGGCCAACCGCGTAGGGGTACGCGTTCATGATGGCAAAAACCAATTGTCCGCGATGAACAATGAAGGTTTCCTCATCAGACAATCCTGATTGAAGAATTTGTGTAAAGACACTGAGACCTTCAGAATGCGAACCTTCAAATGGGTTTGGTAGTGAAGACAAATACTGGCTTCGCCACCCGGTCCACAGCGCGTCGATCATGATTCGGTTCAAAAATCCGCTTTAAGTCGCTCAGATCACTGAGTGACTGATCTCTTCGGTAATTCGTCGGGTGAATTCAGAAACTGCTACGCCGCGTTCGACGTCAAGACCGCGGGCGTTGACTCCGACGGTGTTCGCCGCCACATCGTCATCGCCGACGACGAGAACGTACGGGGTCTTTTCCATCTTGGCAGTACGAATGCGCTTGCCAAGTTGATCATTAGCCTCAACGAATTCGACTCGAATTCCCGCGGCCAACAATGAATCAGTAACTTGTCGGGCGTAAGTTTCGTGGGCTTCGGCTACGGGCAAAATTTTGACTTGCACTGGGCTTAACCAAGTTGGGAAAGCTCCGGCGTAATGCTCGACAAGTACTCCGAAAAAGCGTTCAACCGAACCGAACAAGGCACGGTGCAACATAATCGGTCGCTGGCGTGAGCCATCGGTTGCGACATATTCAAGATCGAAGCGCTCGGGCAAGTTGAAATCACACTGAATTGTCGAAAGCTGCCAGGTGCGGCCGATCGCATCTCGAATGTGAATATCGATTTTTGGACCGTAGAAGGCAGCGTCGCCTTCTTTGACGCTGTACTCAACGCCATGGCTCTCAAGTGCAGACGACAACGCGTTGGTTGCTGACTCCCAAATTTCATCGGAGCCGACGTACTTTTCTGGATCTTTTGTTGAGAGATGGAACGAGAAGTCCTCGAAACCAAAAGCTTTCAAGACGCTCATCACGAAATCAAGTAGTGAAATGATCTCGCCTTGCAATTGGTCACGAGTGCAATAGATGTGGCTGTCGTCTTGAGTGAATCCACGAATACGCATGAGTCCGTGCAAAGTTCCGGCGCGTTCGTAGCGATAGACAGTTCCTAGTTCAAACAGTCGCAACGGGAGTTCGCGATAACTGCGCTGACGTCCGCGGAAGATCAAGCAATGCATCGGACAGTTCATCGGCTTCGGGTAGTACGTTCCGTTGTCCATTTCCATGGGCGGATACATACCGTCGGCGTAAAAATCGAGGTGACCCGATGTTTGGAAAAGCGTTGCGTTTGAAAGATGAGGAGTGAAAACGAATTGGTAGCCGCCGCTCTGATGGCGGGCACGGCTGTAATCCTCCATCAATTTTCGAACAATGGCACCTTTGGGATGCCACACCGCGAGTCCTCCACCAAGTTCGGTTGGGAATGAGAGCAAATCAAGTTCAACCGCTAAACGGCGATGGTCGCGACGTTCGGCTTCTTCGAGACGATGGAGATACTCCTCGAGCGCAGTTTTACTTTCCCAAGCAGTTCCATAAATGCGTTGGAGAACTGGACCCTTCTCGTTGCCCCGCCAATAGGCCGATGAAACCTTTTGCAGTTTGAAATGACCGAGGCGACCCGTGCTCGGAACGTGAGGTCCGAGACAGAGATCTACGAATTCATCGGTGTTGCGATAAATGCTGACTGAATCGCCTGATCCACCAACCTCGGCGTTATCAGTGCCATCGGCTGATCCGCCAGTCACTCGTTCGATGATTTCGCATTTATACGGTTGCTCATTAAATAGTGAAAGAGCTTCGGCGACAGAAATCTCGGCACGAACAAATGGTTGATTAGCGGAGATGACTTTGCGCATCTCGGCTTCAACATTGGCCAAGTTGTCTTCGGTGAATACTCGACCGCCGAGATCGAAGTCGTAATAGAACCCATTTTCAATCGCAGGTCCGATCGTGTACTTTGCGCCCGGATACAGATTTAAAACAGCTTGCGCCATCACATGAGCAGTTGAGTGGCGTAAGACATGGCGACCACGGTCCGAGTCGATGGTGATGATCTCAACGGAGTCCCCGTTGGTCAGAGCTTGAGACAGATCAACTTGCTGAGCATTGACCACGCCAGCAATCGCAGATTTTCCCAAATTTCGACTGATTGAAGTCGCTAGAGACAACACGGTTGAATCTGCAGGAACTTCTCGTTGCGAGCCGTCAGGGAGGGTGATTGATATCTCGGACATTGCTGACAGTTTACGGGTATCCCCTGTTGCACACCGCGTGATTTGTCCAGTTAGCAGTTCTAGATAGCGATACCAAGCAAATTGGCGGCGACCTGGGCTGAAAAACCTTGACTCACGGCACGATCGATGGCCACCATGGCTGACGGAGTATCTAAATCATCATCAAGATGCCCACGAACTTCGTTCAACAGAGTCGGAGATTCTGGTGAACCGACACTGTCAACCCACATGTTGAGACGCTGCAGAGCCGTTGGCATCTGATCGTTGGTCCATTCCCATTCAAAACGGTAATGGTGATGAATGATCGCCATCCGAATTGCTCGAGGATCCCACTCTTTTCGCAATGCATCGACGAAAACCAAATTGCCGAGTGACTTCGACATCTTGGCGCCATCCATAAAGACCATCGCAACGTGCATCCAATGCTTGACAAAAGGGGATCCAGTCGCCGCTTCGCTTTGGGCACGTTCACATTCGTGATGCGGGAAAATGAGGTCGCTTCCGCCGCCGTGTAAATCGATGGTCTCGCCAAGTTCACGTAACGCCAAAGCGCTGCATTCGATATGCCAACCTGGGCGGCCTGCACCCCAAACTGCTTCCCAAGACGGTTCATCGTCTGCCGAAGGATGCCACAGGACGAAGTCAAGCGGATCGCGTTTGTTGGGGTTATCAACATCGCCGCCCCGTTCACGCGCGAACTCAATCATTTGCTCGCGGGTGTAATGACTCACACTTCCGAACGAATCAAACTTGCTGACATCGAAGTACACCGAGCCACCAGAAACGTAGGCAAATCCCCGTTCAAGGACCATTCCGATGAATCCGCGAATATCGGGAATCGCCGAAGATGCGCGCGGCGTTGAGTACACCGGCAAAGCATTGAGGGCTTCCATATCGCGTTCAAAGCGAGCCTCTTCACCCGCAGCTAAGTCAAGGTAGTGCACACCCAGTTGACGAGCCTTGGCGAACAGTGGATCGTCAACATCGGTGACATTACGAACACAACGAACTTCATGACCGAGATCAATGAGGCGGCGTTGCAAGACGTCATAGGCCATAAAAGTTGCCGCATGTCCAATATGCGTCGCATCGTACGGTGTGATGCCGCAGGTGTACATCAGTACACGCGGTCCAGGTTCGAAAGGCACCATGGCCTGACGAGCGGTATCGAACAACCTGATTGGCAAGTGACTAGACCTTTTCTATTTTTGTTCGGGAATCGAACGGATGCCCGTCAATTTAGGCGCCACGCGTGTCTTGTACCGAACATTGAGTTGCAAAAGAACCGCGGTGAACGCTTCGATTGCCGTTGCATTCGAAAGTTGACCGGCATCAAGGGGTCGACATCCAGGAATCTTGTCAACGATCGCACTCACTTCTTTCAGTGCCGAAGGATCGTCGGAACAAATCAACACATCTGAATCGATCGGTTCACCGATGTGTCCGAGTTCTTTTGCCGGAAGGTGATGGAAGGCTGCGACTACTCGACTGCGAGGGACGGCGGCCTGGATATGGGCAGCCACACTTCCTCGGGGAGGTAGAAGCGGCTGGAATTCTCCGGCGACACGAACTAAAGCATTGGCCATGCTGATAATGACTTTTCCGGCCAGCGCGTCAGCATTGTCTTGGACAGTGGTGGCGGCCGAATCCCAGGGCGTGGCGATAACAACCAAATCGCACGCTGATGCGGCGGCATTGTCTCCCCCAGTCAAAAACCCGGCAAGTTCGGGAAATTTTACGACGAACTCATTGGCGATTTCGGTGGCCCGATCGGCCGAGCGAGAGCCAATCACGGCGTGATACCCAATTGAGGCAAGGCGGGCGGCTAACGCTGAGCCAGCGGGACCAGTTCCGCCGAGAATTCCAATACGCATGCACACACAATGCCACAGATGACCAGCGATTCTTTAGTTGTCCCTTCAAGAAGGACGAAACAACTAGTTTGTTGCTATGAGTCTTCTTGCTGGTAAGAAAATTGTCGTGACGGGTGTTCTCACTGATGCATCCCTTGCCTTCGGGGTCGCCAAATTGGCCCTCGAACAGGAAGCCCAAGTGGTGTTAACAGGGGCCGGTCGAGCCATGTCGTTGACCCAAAGAACCGCTCGCAAGCTCTCGCAAACCGTCGAGGTTCTTGAACTTGATGTGACAGTTGATGAGCACGGCCCCATAGTTCGGGATCATCTCGCGTCCTCGTGGGGCTCAGTAGATGGGGTTGTGCACTCGATTGGTTATGCGCCCGAAGTATGCCTTGGTGATGACTTCATGGCTGCGACGTGGAATGACGTGGCAGTAGCAATGCAAATCAGCGCGTATTCACTGAAGCATCTTGCTGATGTCTTTGTGCCATTAATGAAACCGGGTGGATCAATTGTTGGACTCGACTTTGACAACACGGTTGCATGGCCGGCCTACAACTGGATGGGAGTTGCTAAGTCGACTCTTGAAAGTATCAACCGCTATTTGGCGAAAGAACTTGGTCCTAAAGGAATTCGTTCCAATCTTGTTGCGGCCGGGCCCATTAAAACCATGGCCGCAAAATCGATTCCCGGTTTCAAAAAGTTTGAAGATATCTGGGACGACCGCGCACCTTTGGGCTGGGATGTCACGAACGGCGAGCCAGTGGCCCGAGCGGTGGTCGCTTTGTTATCTGACTGGTTCCCCGCCACAACGGGATCGATGATCCATGTTGATGGCGGATATCACGCAACAGGTGCGTGAGGCAATCCTTTACAGTCCGCTACGTTCCAAGATGTGGATGCCGCAGGCTGATCCCAAACCAATGACGTGGGCCAGACCAACCTTGGCGTCCTTGATCTGACGATCGCCAGCCTCATTGCGCAGGTGATGACAGACTTCCCAAATGTTGGCAATACCAGTCGCCGCAATCGGGTGACCCTTTGATTCAAGACCACCTGAAACATTGACTGGCATCGAGCCATCGCGCCAAGTTGCGCCGCTCATGAAGAAGTCAACTGCGCCGCCTTCGGGGCACAACATCAAGTTGTCGTAGTGCACGAGTTCAGCCGTTGCGAAGCAGTCATGAAGTTCAACGAGGTCGAGGTCGCTCGGTGACACGCCAGCCTGCTCGTAGGCAATCTTGGCGGCATTACGTGTCAAGGTATTGACGTCGGGAAGAATTTGACAGGCTTCTTCATACGGGTCGGTCGTCAACACTGATGCAGAAACCTTGATCGCACGGCGCTGTTGTTCTTTCGACAATGTACGCAGCACTTCACCAGATGTAACAACTGCGGCGGCTGCGCCGTCACAGTTAGCCGAGCACATGGGACGCGTATTTGGATACGCGATCATCATGTCGTTCATGATCTCATCAAGGGTAAAGCGCTTTTGGTACGCAGCCATCGGATTCAAAACCGAGTGGGCGTGATTCTTTTCCGAAATTTTGGCGAATAGCTCAAACGAAACTCCGCCGTACTTATGACCGTATTCCATTCCGACTTGTGCGAAAGTTCCGGGCATGGTGTCGGTTCCGATGCGACCGTCAGTCGGAAGCACGCTTCCGTAGCGACCACGGGGTTCGAACTTGTTCCCGTCCTTCTTGGAGACTCCTCCGCCGCCGAGCAAACCAGCACCTGACAATTTTTCGGCACCGACTGCGAGACCCATACGAACCTCGCCTGACTTCACCGCCATGATGGCTGTACGTAAAGCAGTTGCGCCGGTGGCACAGGCATTTGCAACGTTGTACACGGGGATGCCGGTCTGACCGATTTGCTTTTGCAATTGCTGACCAAAACCTGCGCCGGCACCCATGAGGTTTCCGGCAGCCAAAATTCCGATATCGGCCATCGTGACGCCCGCATCAGCCAAAGCAGCGATTGCTGCTTCTGATCCGAGGTCGACAATGTCTTTGTCGGAATGCTTACCAAACTTGGTCATTGCGATTCCGAGGATCCAGATGTCGTCACTTGCCATGATGATTTCCTGCGCTTTCGTAGTAGAAAATGTGTACGTCGTAAAATATGTAAGAGTTTAAAATCAGGCTGGTTCGAAACCGAAACCAATGGCTTCAGTTCCTTCTTCGTCGGTTCCGATACTGAAAGTGGTTAAGCGCAACTTCATACCAAGCGTGACCTTTTCTGGACTCGGCTCTGTATTCACCACATTGCCGCGAACACTGGTTCCTGCGCAATCAATAATTCCTGCGACAAAGGGAACAGGTATACCGGGTGCGGCGAATGCAACAATGGTGAACGACTTCAAGATGCCGTCAGTCGAGATGGCAACTTTTTTGAAATCATTTTTGAAGCACTTCGCGCACGCATTGCGACGATCAAAGAAACGAGCACCGCACGAGGTGCATTCGTTCGCCACGAGGTGGGGTTTGTCACCGAGTTCTAGGTAGTCAACGTGTGGAATTGTCTTAGTCATAATGGCTCCGATGAACGCTTGCTCGAACAGTCTTACCCTAAACCCTGATGACCGCTGATCAGAAACCCTTGTGGCAGTTCAACGTCATGGTTTTTACCAATGACCGAGATGTATGACCTCTGAGTTGGGTCGGCGGGCCTGAGTCGTCGGCGATCCGCTCGGTTGATCATCGGGGTGGCGATAACCCACGGCAATCGCGCCAACGCACGAAACTGAAGGCGGTACGGCAAAAGCATCAAGAACCACGCGAGGATCACCGAAGAGTCCGAATAATAGGGCTCCCCAACGTCTTTCTTCAATGAGCAGTAAAAGGTTTTCGGCCGCCATTGCGGCATCGGTCAACCAAAATGGCGTCACCCAATGATCGGGCTCCTCGAGCCCATGTCCAGCCTTGTCGGGCTGGCTGTAACGCTCGGTGTACGCGTCTTGGTCACCAAGGATGAGAACGACCGCACTCGCATCGAGAACACCAGGTGATTTCGATGCGAACCAAACGCCCGAACCGGAAACCTGCCAAAATCTCTCGAGATCGCTGTCAGTCAACACCAAAAAATGAGAACCCTGAGAAAATCCAGCCGATGGTGCCCGCAACCCCAAGGCACATATGTCAGCCACCTCCTGCGATGGAGGTCCGCCGGAAAAGCGTCGGGTCATGCGCCGTCGGCGCAACAATGATTCGAGCGGACTCGAAGAATTGGGGTTACTTGTGCTTGCCAAGTTTGAGCAGATCCTCGGTCATCGTCCAACCGTGAATGATCAAGCAACCACCAACTGCGGGGTTGACCCCCGAGAACAACTCGGCGATCTCAGGCTTGATCTTGTCGGCTTTCGTTGAGTCGTGATCGAGGAAGCCCGACAATCCCTTCTTAGCCACGATAAAAGTTTTTTCGTCGTACTGGGCATCGACACCGAAACGGCGAGCCAAACGGCGACCCCAGGCTCGCTCCTCGCCAACGGCACGGTGCCCTGGTCGAGGAATCAATTCAGTGAGTTGCTTCAAGGCCTCAAGACCCTCAGCTGAGACGAATCGACTTCCAACCACGACATCTTCATCGGGGAATGCCATGAGGGCGCGGTGGAAAGCTTCAGACATCAGACCTTTCAAAATCTGATCCCGTTTCGACGTTCGCTTGACGCTCATGAGGCCGAGCAGAACACACGGGGTGCCGCCAATACGTTCCAGCGTCGAAAAGGTAAAACCCTGAACTTTGCCAGCCTCGATTGACGTCGTGCACAGCACCCAGTCTTCTTTGGCCTTCACGAGACGCTCCATATCGAATGAGCCACCCATTGCGACCATGTCTTCGAGTTGAGCCTCCGTGAGAGCCGCGCTATCTATTGTTTCGACTTCGACGGACATGAAAACGGCTTCTCTCTGCGGGGACCCGGAGACGGATCCGGAAACGATCTCCTCTATTCTGCCACTTGGAAGGGCGTTGAAGCGAAACGACCTTGTCGCGTCGGGGAAATAACGACCTAACGGACGACTCCAGCCCCAAATGCGACTCGTAAAGGTGGAATAACCCGATCGATATCAACCATGAATTCGGCGCCAAGCTTGAGAATCTTGGCGTCACCGATATGGAGAAACACATATGACGGTCCCGGATACTTCGTCAAGATGGCTTTCAAACGAGCCACATTTTCTGGATCGAGGGCAACAGCGGGCAAGTTCAAGCGAAGTTCGGGTTCGCGGTTGGATAGTTGCAACGGGGTGATCTCCATCGTGGCGATGCTGATGCGATCATCTTGTCGATTGACGCGACACTTCACCGAAATAATTGCTTCATCAACAATCTTGTGCCCGTGCGTCTGCAACGTTTTCGTGAACACGGTGAGTTCAACTCCCCCATACAAATCTTCGAGATGCACGATGGCCATCGGATCACCCTTTTTGGTGACCTTACGTTCGACCTTGGTAATAATTCCTGCCAAAGTCCAAATGGAACCATTCTCGGCTTCGGCCAACATTGCAGTAGTGGTGGTGGAATGTTTGTTTAAAGATGACTCGTGACCGAATAGTGGGTGGTCGCTGATGTACAAACCGAGCATTTCCTTTTCAAACTTCAATTTGACTGACTTGTCGTATTCGTTGTCAGGAATAGGAATGTCGAGATCGAAGGAAGGATCAGAATCGGTGTCGATGGCATCGAAGAGACTCATGACTCCTTGATCGGCTTCGGCCCGACGTGACACTGTGTCATCCACGATGTTTTCATAGACCGCCATCAGACCTTGGCGCGGATGTCCCATGCTGTCGAAGGCCCCGGCTTTGATGAATGATTCAACTGCTTTCTTGTTGAGACAATCAGTGGGAACACGCATCGCGAAATCATGGAAAGAATCAAATGGTCCATTGGCATGTCGTTCGGCAACAATTCGTGCACAAATGGCTTGACCAACGCCTTTGATCGCAGAGAGTCCGAAGTGAATGATCCGCTCTTCAACTTGAGGCGTGAAGTCAACGTCAGAAACATTGATGTTGGGTGGACCAACAGTAATTCCGCCGGTTCTCGCATCAACGAGATAACCAGCGGCCTTGTCGAGATTGTCTTTGACGCTTGTGAGCATCGCTGCGAAATATTGGACTGGATAATTCGCTTTGAGGAATGCAGTTTGGTAACAGATGTAGCCGTAGCCAAACGAGTGACTCTTATTGAAGGCATAGTCAGCGAAGTTTTCGATGATATCGAAGAGCTGCTTACCGAGAATGGCGCCGTATCCAGAGGTCTCACAACCCTCTTCAAACTTGGAGCGTTCTTTCTCCATGAGGGCGCGTTCTTTCTTGCCGCACGCCTTTCGTAAGTTGTCGGCTTCGGCTAACGAATACCCGGCAAATCGTTGCGCAACGCGCATCACGCTTTCTTGGTAGATCATGAGACCGAACGTGTCGCCAAGTACTTCTTCGGCATCGGGATGGAAGTACTCGACTTTCTTACGACCATTTTTGCGATCAGCAAAGTCGTAGTGCATGTTGACGCTCATTGGTCCTGGTCGATACAAAGCGATCACAGCTGACACGTCTTCAAAACTTGTCGGTGCCATGGCGCGTAGCAGCTGTTGCATCGGCGGTGACTCAAGCTGGAAAACACCAATGGTGTCGCCCCGCGACAACAATTCGAAAGTCTTCTTATTGTCAATCGGAATAGCGTCGATATCAAAATCGGGCTCAGCGAGACGGATTAAAGCCATCGCGTCGGAAAGGACGTCTAAGTTGCGCAAACCAAGAAAGTCCATCTTCAATAGTCCGAGAGATTCAACACCGTGCATTTCGAACTGAGTTGTTACTTGCGATTCCTCGATGGGCTTGCCGGCCTCAGGCTTGCGTTGCAGGGGTAGATACTCCGTGAGTGGTTCCTTGGAAATCACCACTGCAGCCGCGTGGATACCCGTGGATCGTTTCAAACCCTCTAGTCCTTTGGCAACATCAATCACTTGCCGCATATCTTCTTCGGACTCGTAGATGTCGCGAAGTTCTTGAGCGGCGTGATATCCCTCTTTGTACTTGGGATCAAGCTCGAGGCAATATTTGAGCGGAGTGTCTCGACCCATGACAAGCGGTGGCATGGCTTTAGCAAGTTTGTCGCCAACTGCGTATGGATGGCCGAGAACTCGAGCCGCATCGCGTACTGCGTTTCGCGCTTTGATGGTTCCGAACGTGATGATTTGCGCAACGTGTTCACGGCCGTAGGTGTCAGTCGCATAATGAATCATTTGTTCGCGATACCTGGAGTCAAAATCCATATCGATATCGGGCATTGAAATTCTGCTGGGGTTCAAGAATCTTTCAAAGAGTAAGTCGTAACGAATGGGGTCAATCTCAGTGATACCCAAGCAGTAAGCAACTGCGCAACCAGCAGCGGATCCGCGACCAGGACCGACACGAATGTCTTGTTCTTTGGCATATCGAATGAGGTCCCACACGATCAAGAAATACGACGCAAACCCCATATCGCAAATGACCTTGGTTTCGTATGCGAGTCGCTCAATGACCGAAGGAGCAAGTTTGTCACCCCAACGACGTTTGGCGCCTTCACGGGTGAGGTGATCTAGGTACGCTGCGTCATCGGCGAAGCCAGGAGGAATTTTAAAATTGGGTAGTTGTGGTTTTCCGAATTCAATTGTGACATCAGCGCGTTCGGCGATCCACAGTGTGTTGTCACAGGCTTCAGGAACTTCGCGAAAGACATAACGCATCTCATTTGATGTTTTGAGGTAATGCTCGGTGCCTTCAAAGCGAAAACGCTTTGGGTCGTTAATCATTGAGTTGGTTTGAACACAGAGCAAGGCGTCGTGGGCGTCGCTGTCATGGCGATGCACATAGTGCGAATCATTTGTTGCGATCACTGGAGCGCCAATTTCTTGGGCGATCTGCAGTAACTGTGGATTTGTTTTGGTTTGCGCCGCAAGACCATGATCTTGAATTTCAACGAACAAATTGTCTTTGCCGAAAATTTCTTGTAAACGGGCGGCCTTGATTTTGGCGTCTTTGTAATCGTCTTTCAAAAGTGCTTGCAATACATGGCCACCGAGACAACCGGTCGTGGCAATCAGACCCTCGTGGTATTTCTCAAGCAGTTCCCAATCCATTCGGGGTTGGTAGTAGTAACCCTCTAGAAAAGCCAGGCTCGACAATTTAATGAGGTTCTTGTAACCGATATTGCTTTCAGCAAGCAATGTGAGGTGGTAATACAACTTGCGTCCGCCCTCAGTATCACCGCCTGAGTCATCAATTTGGCCACGTCGACTTGGTCGTTCAAAACGAGTCTCGTAGGCCATGTAGGCCTCGGTACCAATAATCGGCTTGACTCCCTGAGCGCGACACTCTTTATAGAAGTCGAGAACGCCGTACATATTTCCGTGATCGGTCATTCCGAGGGCAGGCTGGCCATCGGCGACCGCTTTGGCGACGAGTTCATCAAGTTTGGCGGCACCATCGAGCATCGAAAACTCGGTGTGAACATGGAGATGGGTGAAAGAGTCGCCCAACACCAACCTCCTTACGGCTCGGTGGAACCCGACCAATTCGGGAACCAAATCTCATCAATCCAAATCTCAACGATGTGGTTCAGGAACAGTAGCAGTGACCTAGAGGTAAGTTCCTGAGAGTCCGCCGTGGTCGGGATCATTTTGCGACGTATTTCAGACCGTTTGGGCGAGAAAAGGAATAAACATTTCATCACTGGTTAACGAACCGTGGCGACACACCAAACTAAACGGCCCCGAATCTAAAGGATCATCAAATGTCGTATCTGTAAACGGTACGAGGGCAACATCGCCGAGACGGCGTTTGACTTGTTCTGACATCTGACCCCCACGTGCGGGTCCGAGCCAGGCTTCCTCAACGATTTGTTCCCGTGAGGCGATCCACGCGATATCTCCGTACGCATCGGTCGCTGCTTTGACAAGATCATCTTGATGACCTCGTTTGGCATGCAACCAACGAAAACGACCTTCACCAGATTGATGATGCAATAAATCCTTGATGTCATCTGACAGATGCACCACATTGTTGCCGACTTGCACCTGACCGTGATCGGCTGTGATTGCCAACGTGGTTCCACTTGCCAATGCTTCGAGAAGTGCACCGACCAGCCAATCAGTCGCAGTAATTTCTGCGTCGTAATACGGCCCGAATCCGCGTTCGTGGGCGATCTTGTCAATGCCGTCGTAATAGGCATAGACAAACTTTTCTCCCGCTTTAATCAACTGTGCGCATTGCGCCACGATTGAACTCGCCGCACGCCACCCACAGGGGCGACTCCCCCGTAAATGTGCCTCGGTGAATGCTGTTCCTTCAAGCTCGGCGCGACTGACCACTGGAATCGACATCCCGGCGAATGGTGGAATTGGTTGCACTGTTGCTGGCGGATGTATTTGGCGCAGATCACGTGTATCTGACCACCACCGCAGTGAATTCATGATGGAGTCACCCATATCCATGCGGTATCCCACGATGCCGTGTTCGGCTGGCGTGGAGCCAGTGACGAGACTGGTGAGGGCGCTTGCTGTGGTACTTGGAGCGATCGTCGTAATTGCTCCACCCACCATTGCTGTCACATGTGGTGCGAGGTGGGCGTGGCGCTGCAACTGCTCGTAACCGAGGCCATCAATGACCAACAAAACGATTCGATCAGCAGCCTGTAGAGGCTGAGGAAACCACGCAGGTCGTTGGCCAGGGCTCGACAAGAGACATCCAGGCATGATTCCGGTCAAGTTTGCGCCCGAGTAGTCGGGAATGTTGGGCTTCGGGATCATGTCTCTATCTTTCACCAACCGAGAGCAAAAAGCCTACATTGCGGCTCTATTTCCTCTCAGTGTTGCGAGGTGTTTATGGAAGCGATGAAGCGTTAATTCGTATGAAGAGGGTCTCGACCTCCTACGATGACACTGTGCGTGTTTCAACTAGGGGTGACTATGCCTGTCGAGCTTTGTTGTCACTAACTTTGCATGCCGGAGAACCTGGTCCAACTTCGGTCCGCGATATCGCCGAGCGCACCGGACTTCCGCAGCCTTATCTTGAACAAATCTTGCTGGCGCTCAAGGGTGCTGGACTAGTGAAGTCAAAGCGTGGAGTCGGTGGCGGATACACCTTGGCGCGAACCCCCGAAGAAATTCGCTTGAACGACATCATTTCGGCTGTTGATGGTCCAATCACTTTGGGTGACTTTGGTGAACCCCATCAGGACGGGTCATGCGACCATGAAGGCCAGTGCGTTTTGTTAGCCATTTGGAATCACACCGGTGACCACATGCGTGAACACCTCGCTGGTTTTACCTTGGCAAATGTCGCCGATGCCGCCAACGGCAAAAGTGCTTGGCCTGAAACAACTCATCACGACTGACGCGCGAGAACGCTTTTAACTTGCGCGAATTTCTTTAGCAATCGCTGAGAGCACACCATTGACGTACCGACCAGAGTCATCAGTGCTGAAAGTCTTTGCTAGTTCGACCGCTTCATCCAGAATGACTGCTTTGGGAATATCGACGCGCTTCAACAATTCAAAGGTTGCCATCCGTAAAATATTGCGATCCAGACACGGCATACGTTCAATCGTCCAACCATCGGCGTGCTTAATAATTAGTTGGTCGATTTCCGTTGCTAAATCGGCAACGCCGCGAACTATTAAGGCCGTCACTTGATCGGGATTTTCAACTAACCCGGCAAGGACTGAATGGCCGTCTAGATTTTTGGTATCTGCTTCATACAACAGGGTTAATGCTCGTTCACGAGATTGTGAACGAGAATCGACATGCGACGAACGCGATCGGCGAGAAGCCATGATCAGACTCGCGTCAAGTATTCGCCTGAACGAGTATCGACCTTGACTTTGTCACCAATGTTCACGAACAACGGGACCTGAATGGTCTTACCTGTTTGCAACTCAGCGGGCTTACGAGCGCCAGAAACACGGTCACCCTGGATACCGGGTTCGGTATTGGCAATCAGCAGTTCGACGGAAGCTGGAATTTCAACCGAAACGATCTCGGTGTTGTGCGTTGCAATGATGGCGATCATTGATTCGATGATGTAGTCAGCAGCGTCTCCGAGCGCAACTGGTGCAACGTTGATTTGGTCGTACGATTCGGTGTCCATAAACACATAGTCGTCACCGTCGCGGTACAAGAACTGCATGTCTTTCTTTTCGAGCATGGCCTGCTCGACACGAATACCAGCGTTGAATGTCTTTTCTAAAACGTTGCCCGTTTTGAGATTGCGCAATTTGGTGCGCACGAAAGCTCCACCTTTGCCGGGCTTGACATGCTGAAATTCGATGACGGTAAATAAACCATTATCAAGTTGCAGCGTGATGCCGTTTTTTAGGTCGTTAGTTGTAATGGCGGGCATATTGGATCCTTGGGAGATGTGTTCAAAATTCGGCAACCATGTTCGGTGATGACCACGAGATCTTCAACACGGAAACCGCCGAACCCCCCACGATAGAGCCCAGGTTCGACAGTCACGACGTCTCCTGGCTGAAGAATCGCTGTAGCCGATGAATTTATGAAGGGTTCTTCATGGATCATGAGGCCAACCCCATGCCCGGTTCCATGAGTGAAATATTGGTCAAGACCGGCCTCAATCAGAACTTTTCGGCACGCTGCGTCAACCTCAGATGCCTGAATACCTGGTCGACACACTGCAATTCCTGCCTGCTGCGATGCTCGAACCGCTTCGTACCACTCGGATTGTTCGACGCTCATCGGCCCGATGACGAAAGAACGGGTCATATCTGAGTGATAGCCCGCGACGAGGGCTCCCACGTCGATGATGACGGTATGGCCGTCTTCAATCTTGGTCGTGGTCGGATGATGGTGAGGTCGAGCAGCGTTAATGGGTCCGCTGGCCACGATGGTGTCATATGAAGGTCCGTCGGCCCCTAATTTGCGCATCGCGTAGTCGAGCTCGTCGCGAACATCACCTTCGCACAGGCCCTGTGAAAGTAAACCACGGCACTGAGTGAGGGCTTGGTCGGCGATCCGGCAGGCCGATTCGATGATCTTGATTTCGGTTTCATCTTTAAAGCGACGAAGAAATTTGCCGGAAGCATCAAGTGGCACCAATGCAGCATTGAGCTCGGTCTGAAGTAAACAAAAAAGTTGATGCGACATGTCCGAATCTTGAAACTGAATCTCCGAAGCACCCTGGGACAGCGACTTGGTTGTCGCAATCATGGCGGCTTGTGTGCGACATTCAATGACGTCAACGTTGGCTTGATGCACATCAATCTCTGCGCGGGCCTGTTCGGTATAACGACCGTCAGTGATGAGGGACAATTTGTTTGCATGTATGACTAACCACGCATGCGAACCAGAGAACCCAGTGAGCCATCGAATATCTGAGAGATCGGTGATCAAACAAGAAGATGAGGTTCCCTGACTGAGAACTCCAAATAATCTCTCAGCACGCGCCGAAGATATTTGTGCGGTCATTGTTATTTCACTTAAGAAGTCGCGCGACTGCGTTGACGGCGAGTTCATATCCCATCATTCCGAGGCCAGCAATGGAGCCGTTGGCTACTGGGGCAATCACACTGGCGTGGCGCCAAGGTTCACGAGCGTTCGGATTCGATATGTGAACCTCAATGACAGGGCCCGCGAACGTGGCGAGAGCATCATGAATGCTCCACGCGTAATGTGTAAATGCTCCGGCGTTGATAATGATTGCGTCGACTCGATCACGAGCCGTATGTATGGCGTCAACGAGTTGGCCTTCATGGTTCGTTTGAAAATCTTCAAGAGTGAAACCTGCTTGACTCGCCCATTGAGAAACGCTCGAAATGTAATCGGCGAGAGTCGCCGTGCCGTAGATCTCGGGTTCTCGTTGTCCTAACAGGTTGAGGTTCGGACCGTGAAGTAAAAGGATGATTCCCACATTGATGACGATACCCGCTCGACTCGAGCCAGATTGGCTACTTTACGCCTGGCTAAAACTTATGAGTTCAGCGCGCACCACATCAGCCGAGATATTGGCGACAATTTCGAGACCTTGTGGCGAGTCCAAGATAAAGGTCAAACCATTGAGAGCTTTCTTATCGCGTGCCATGGCGGCCATGAGTTGATCAACATCAAGACCTTTGGGCATGCGGGTTTGTAGCGAGTAGGTCTGACCGACAACTAGTTCGTGATAGTCGACTCGTGAATCGTCAATTCGTCCTAGAGCACGCGCTAACCGGGCGGCAAAGATCAAACCAATCGCGACGGCCTCCCCATGAGCCAGTTGGTGATTTCCTACCGTTTCGAGAGCGTGAGCCAAGGTGTGTCCGTAATTGAGGAAAGCTCGTTTGCCTGATTCACGTTCATCTTGTTCGACGAAAGAACCTTTAATGCCCACACAACGTGCGACCCGCTCATCGAGACTCAATGCCAACAGGTCGTCACCCGTTAAGAAGTGGTACTTGGCAACTTCGCCGAGTCCGCAACGCAACTCTCGTTCTGGCAATGTCGCGAGAAAGTCGAGATCACAAAAGACTGCACTCGGTTGCCAAAATGCACCGACAAGGTTTTTCCCTTGAGGAAGGTTGACACCGGTCTTGCCACCAATGGCCGCATCGACCATCGCCAACAACGAAGTGGCCACATGAATGACAGGTGTGCCGCGGTGCCATGTTGCCGCAGCGAATCCGGCAATGTCGGTCACCATTCCCCCGCCGACTCCGATAATCACATCATTGCGAGTAATACCGATGTTGGCGAACTCTTGGCTCAAAGATTCAATTGTCTCGAGCGACTTGATCGACTCACCCTGACCGATGATCACCGTTTTTGATTCAATCGGAAGTGCAAGATTTGCTGGAATTCCTTGTTGAGTAATGATGATGGCTTTGCGAGCCATGGCCGGAAGAAACTGTTCAATTTGCTGCTGAACGCCATGGCCAATCAGAACTGGGTACTCCCGACCAGGAAGTCGGATGTCAATGCGATGAGTTGTCATGAGTTCGCCTCTAATCCAGTCTCATTTAAAACTTTCACAATGACTTCTTCAACTTGTAAGCCTTCCACATCAATTTCAATAGTTGAAACTTCGCGGTACAGACTTTCGCGATCAACATACAATTTTTGCAGTCTTTCGGCCGGATTGCCATCGATCAATGGCCGATGACCGTCACCGTTAGCCGCTCGCTGTCCGATCCGTGCAACCAAGACAGGCAAAGGTGCATTCAGCCAGATCACGTGCTGTGCGGTCTTTAACAATTCACGATTGTCGGCACGAAGAACAATTCCTCCAGCGCCTGCAATGACATGAGGGGTGGGAAGTTGCCATGCGTTTGTGAGGACATCGTGTTCTAATTGGCGAAAGAAATCCTCGCCATCCGCTTCAAAGATCTGGCGCACCGAACGTCCAGTCATTCGGCAGATCTCGTCGTCGGTATCCAGAAATTCCCAGCCCAATTTATGAGAAATACGACGACCGACTGTGCTCTTGCCGGTACCCATCAGACCTACTAACACCAAGTGGGGTGCTGGTGAAGTCGGTGAGTTCATAAAGGTTGAGTCGCCGACTTGGCGTTGCGAACGAATTCGGCAACAGAGTCGCCACCAAATTTACGTTGCGCCTCGGCTGCCAGAACCAAAGCCACCATTGTTTCGGCTACGACGCCCATGGCCGGGACCGCAGTGACGTCGGTGCGTTCTTTGAACGAGACGCCCGCTTCTTTGGTGATCACGTCAACGGTGGGCAACGTGGGCTTATTAAGCGTGGCGAGTGGCTTCATAGCAGCGCGTACAACGAGTAGTTCACCAGTTGTAATGCCGCCTTCGGTTCCACCAGCGAGAGTTCCGGTGCGAACAAAACTCTCGGTTGCTGCGTCCCAATGGATGGGGTCGTGACCATTGCTGCCGCGACGTGTTGCAACTTCAAAACCATCGCCGATTTCAACGCCCTTAACTGCTTGGATGCTCATGATTGCTTGAGCAAGTAATGCATCGATTTTGCGATCCCAGTGCACATGTGAACCAAGTCCAACGGGTACACCGTAGGCAAGAACTTCAACGATGCCACCGAGTGAGTCGCCCTCTTTAGCAGCCTGCTCAATTTCTGCAACCATTCGTTCGCCAGCATCCGTATCAAAACTGCGGACGGGCGATTCGTCAACTTGATTGAGATCAGTTGGTGCCGGCCGATGACTGCCATCTGATCTGGCTGTGCCCATCGATATCACATGTGAGATGACCTCGACGCCGATTGTGCGCAACAGGGCCTTTGCTAAGGCTCCTGCGGCAACTCGAGCAGCAGTCTCGCGAGCGCTCGCACGTTCAAGCACATCGCGGGCATCAGTGAAGCCGTACTTCTGCATACCAGCGAGATCGGCGTGGCCAGGTCGAACCTTTGTCAATGGATCGGCGGTGGCTCCGGGTGCTGGGTCCATTTCTTTGTGCCACTTGTCTGAGCGGAACCATTCACTGTTTTTGATTTCAATGGCAACGGGTGAACCGATAGTTCGCCCATGACGTACACCACCCACCAAAGTGACCTCGTCCTTTTCGAACCTTTGACGTGGTCCACGTCCATAACCAAGACGGCGCCGTGACAATTCGATCTGAATATCTTCAACGGTGATGGGCAATCCCGCAGGCAGACCTTCGACGATAACGACTAAGGCTTGACCATGGGACTCGCCGGCGGTGAGGTAGCGCAACATTGAAAGTCAGTTTACCGCTGTCTTACGCAAGAGCCTGTAATGCTGCTTGGTACATATCGGACACATCGGGCACAAGACCAGTCCAGATCTGTTGTTGAAGAGCCGCTTGGTGCACCAGCATGCCGAGGCCATCAATTCCTAGGGCTCCGCGGTGACGGGTTTGACGCAAAAGTTCGGTTTCGATGGGGTGATACACCAAATCCATCACGATGTGATCGGGACGAATGAGATCAACAGCGATCGGGCTCACCAATACATTTTTGGACACAATTTCGGAACCTTTGATCATGCCCACACTGGTGGCGTTGATGATGATGTCGCTATTCGCTGCTGCTTCAGTAAGTGCTGCTATATCCGCAATCGAGATTGCCTGGGCTATCGATGGAGCCAACGTGACTGCAGTCTGCGCATGATCAAGTGAACGGTTGACAACAAAGATCTGTCGACATGCATGACGCTGAAGTGCATCGATCACCGACCGCGCGGCTCCCCCTGCTCCGAGAATCAAAATCGTTTTGCCGTCAACGGCGACGCCTTGTTCTACGAGGCTTGCGACAAGACCGTCACCGTCGGTGCTGTGACCTACCAATGAACCGTCTGTGGCAACCTCGACGGTGTTGACACTGTGCAAAGCCTGTGCCGCTGAACTCACTGAATCAACCAAAGATGCGATCGCGATTTTGTGGGGCATTGTTACTGAGAGTCCCCGAAGCCCCAAAGCCTTCATCGCATCTAGGGCTGACTGAGCCTCGCCTTCTTTGACTTCGCAGGCGACATAGACCCAATCAATTCCCAGGGAATGGAAGCCAACGTTATGAATGACCGGTGACAAGCTGTGTTTGACGGGATCGCCAATGACGGCCGCGAATGATGTATTAGAAGAAATGCGTTTCCCGCTCAGCGCGAGTTCAAAACTTTCTTGAGTCGATGTCATTTCAGAGAACTCCTGCAATGATCGCTGCTTGAACGTTGGCTTGATGTTGGGTCAATGTTGCAGCGAACTTATGATGTCCATCTTTGTCGGACAACACATAATAGAGATACAAGCAAGGTGACCCGTCAGTAATTTCACGACAAATAGGGTCGCCCGATGAAGGATTTGGAGCAGGATTCAGCGCAGCATTGATCGCCGCGCGACCTGGGTTGGCAATCGGTGTCGGCGGTAACCCGGGATAGAGATACGAGTTATACGGGCTGTCAATAGCCTTTAATTCCACAAATGGTATATCTGGATTCTGCTTGTACAAAAGGGTGGCGTCGACCTCAAGTGGCATGCCGAGTGAGAGGCGGTTGTATATCACCCGTGAAATTTTCGCTCGATCCTCAGGGACTTTGGCTTCTCGTTCAATGATTGAGGCGATCGTTAAAACCTCGTAGGGGCTCAGACCAACGGTATTGATTGAATCATCAAGTCCCTCTTGTCTCCCCACGCGCTCCATCAGCTTGAGCATCTGTTGGGCCACTTGTGTAGCGGTTTGATCGCCACTGATGAGGTATGTGTCAGGAAAGAGCAAACCCTCCAGAGAACTGACTGCATCTGGTTGATACACCGAACGGACCGCTGAAATCTCGGTGACTGTGTCACCAGTCTTGGTGAGAAAATCCGATTCTTTAACCGACTTCACAACTTCACCAATCCGTTGTGCCATTTGTTCCAAAGTAAAACCTTCTGGAAAAGTGACCTTTGTGACGGTTTCGTTTGGAGGTGTTCGCAAAACTCGCAGAATATTTCCCACGTGATCATGAGGCTTCAACGTGTAGAAACCAGCCGCCACTTCTAGTCCGCCTTTTGATGAGACGTACGAACGAAAAACTGAATCGTTGACGATAAAGCCTTCTTGTTCGAGGCGCTTACTCATTGACACCAGATCATCAGTTTCGGTTACTGTAAAAATCTCTGCTGCGCTAGGGTCTCCAGGTGGGTTAACTTGTCGCAAATACCAATATTGATATCCACCGTAAGCAACAGATACGACAGCGAGCACTGCAACGAGACCGAGTGCTAAGCGGTTGACGATTTTTCTGTTCAGGGACGTGCCATTTGCAGACATAGCGACACGAATTTTGGGAAGGACCTGATAGGGGTCTTTCGTGAATTCGTTGCCTGATGGAGTATCGCTACTCATGAGTTGCGACGTCTTTCGAGCCACGCCTGCAACATGATGGCAGCGGCAACTTTGTCGACGAATTGACGACGAGCAGTTGCACTGAGCTCGGCTTCTTTCAATACCCGATCGGCTGCGACGGTCGTCATTCGCTCATCAAACATTTCTACCGGCACAGACAGAACCGTACTGAGTCGACGAGCTTCTGTGGTGGCGGCTTTTGCTGCAGTACCGTGCTCCCCTGACATCAATAGAGGCAGACCAACGACAACGATCTCAGCCTCTTCTTCAATAACCAAGTCAAGAATTTTTTGATGATCAAGACGAACTGACTTACTGCGATAAATCACCGAATGAGGACTTGCAATAGTGCCCGAAAAATCACTGACTGCGACGCCGATGCGCTTTGTGCCGAGATCGAGTCCGATGGCGCGCATTAGCTGCGAGCCGCCTCCTGCGCTAATCGAAGAGCCTCGGGAATACCTTCGGGATTCTTTCCACCAGCGGTGGCGATATCGCCTTTACCTCCGCCACCTCCGCCGACTGCTTTGGCCGCCGAACTAATCAACTGCGCGGCATTCTTTCCACTTGCAGCATCAACAGCGCCAACTAGTGAAACTCCTCCACCAGGCGAGACACCGATGAGCACAACCGTATGAACATTGGGCTGATGACGAACGGCAATTGTGAGTTCTCGTAGATCTCCAGGAGTCAAGTCATCGACTTGGGCAATCACTATTCCGTCAACGGCGTCGGCTGCAAGCGTTGATGCGGCGGTGATGGCCAAACGAGAGCGCAAGGTTTTGTTCTCGTCTTGCAGTCCCTTGATGTCATCGACCTTGCGTTGAACTCCAATCATTAAATCGTCGGGGCCTGAACCGACGAGACGTGCAGCATCGGCAATCAGGCGACGGTCGTGCTGCAAGAGATTTAATGTGCGAGTTCCAGCGACTGCTTCGATGCGACGCAAATTGGCGCCAACTGAACCTTCAGAAATCACTTTTATGATTCCAATATCACCGGTTGCTGAAACATGGGTGCCGCCGCACAATTCAACTGAGGGACCAGCAGAAAGGACGCGCACTCGGTCTCCGTATTTGTCACCGAAGAATGCGATCGCTCCCTTGGCAAGCGCCTCATCTTTTGAAGACTCAGTTGAATCAACTGGCTCATTTGACAACGTGAGACTGTTGGCTAGTTCTTCGATACGCAAAAGTTCGTCCTCTGACACGGCGTCGTAATGACTGAAGTCAAAACGCAATCGTTCATCATCAACGAGTGAGCCTGCTTGCTTCACGTGATCGCCGAGAACCTGGCGAAGCGACCAATGCAAAATGTGAGTTGCAGTGTGGTGACGACGAATGGCTAGCCGACGTGAGGCATCGATGTCGGCACTGACACTTTGATTGATCATCAAAATTCCTGAAATAACTCGACACTGATGGCGACGTAGTCCTGGCAAAGCAAAAGTCGTGTTGATAACTTCGTAGCGATTGGATCCAGACTGAATAAAGCCTGTGTCACCGACCTGACCTCCACTTTCGGCATAGAACGGTGTGCGATCAAGGAACAGATCAAAGGTTCCGTCATCGTCAGGAACAATGGCCAATATTTTGGCCTCACATGAATCGCTTTCGTAGCCGACAAATTCTGTGGTGCCGAATTCTTCCATGACTTCGCGATACATATCGTGGCGATGTGAATCAACCTCTCCACCCTTGCGGGCGGCCTTCGCGCGCTGACGTTGCTGATTCATTTCGGTGTTGAAACCTTCAATATCAATCGCCAGGTCGCGTTCATTCACAATTTCTTCAGTGACCTCAAGCGGGAAACCGTACGTGTCATGCAATAAGAAGGCTGTTGAGCCCGACAACACCTTGTTCGATTTGGCCGCCAACTGAAGTTCGTCCTCAAGAATCGACAGACCAGTTTTGAGTGTTTGACGAAAGCGCTCTTCTTCTTTAGTGAGCACTCCCATAATGAAGTCTTTTTGTGCAATGACATCAGGGTACGCCTGGCCCATGGTGGCGATGGCCGTTTCAACGAGTGATGGCATCACGAGCTTTTCGGTGCCGAGCAAATACGCATGGCGCACCGCACGTCGAATGATACGCCGGAGCACATAACCCCGTCCTTCGTTCGATGGGAAGACTCCATCGCCGACGAGCATGGTGCTTGAACGAGCATGTTCGGCGAGCACGCGAAGCGAGAAACTGGAACGATCTTCGTAATCACCAATCTTGTAGGTTGCCCCAGTCACCGATTGAGCAGCTTCAACGATGGGGAAAATTGCGTCGGTCTCCCACACGCTGTCTTTTCCTTGCACCAAAGCCAAAATGCGCTCGAGTCCAGCGCCAGTGTCAATTGAAGGCTTAGGAAGTGGTGTGCGAGTGCCGTCGGGAGCTTGGTTGTACTGCATGAACACTAAGTTCCAAAACTCCATGAATCGATCGCCGTGCGGATCGTTCAATGGACCTCCGTCGGGACCGAACTCGGGTCCACGATCAATATGCAATTCAGAACACGGACCACATGGACCGGTGTCGCCCATTTGCCAGAAGTTGTCTTTGTCTCCTAGCCGCTGAATGCGATTCATCGGGACGCCGACTTGCTCGTGCCACATTGCTTCGGCTTCGTCGTCGCTGGTGTGAACGGTTACCCAAATTCGATCTCCGTCAAACCCGAGATTTTCGGTCACGAACTCCCAGCTCCAGGGAATTGCTGACTCTTTGAAGTAGTCACCAAATGAGAAGTTGCCCAACATCTCGAAGAACACCAAGTGCCGTTTGGTACGACCGACATCATCAAGGTCATTGTGCTTGCCGCCTGCACGAGCACATTTCTGGACTGTCGCTGCTCTGCTGTACGGCGGCACTTCATCACCGACGAAGTACGGCTTGAAAGGCACCATGCCAGCCACAGTGAATAGAACTGTGGGATCGTGAGGAATGAGGCTGGCTGAAGCTATTGGAGTGTGTTGACGATCGGCGAAAAACTGGGTGAAGGCCGAGCGCAGTTCGTTGGCGGTGCGGGGAGGTTGCGGAGACATGACCCCGAAATGATACCCAAGGTTCATCGTGGGAATAAGGGTTATTGGCATAACCTATTCGTGTGAGTAACTCAGCCAAAGAAAAATCATCCAAATCAACCGCAGTTACCAAGCGCAAAGCGATCCCAGTGACTGGGTTGTCGGGTCGTCATGAAGATTTGCACGAAATGTTGTCGTTTGAAGATCCGAAAGAACAAAGGTCGTGGATCTTTGATGCAACCTTTATGCGTTCCTCCTGGAAATGCATTTTTGGAGAAGGATGCCAGGGAATCTTGGACGTTGCTTCCCCAGAACTTAATCAAGGATGTTGCTCAGAAGGCGCTCACTTCGTCGATGAAGACGACGTTGCCAATGTCGTGAAGGCTGTTGTTCGTCTCACCGACAAAAATTGGCAAATGAAAGACAAGTCTAAGAAAAAAGGTTTCCTCAAAAAGAACAAAGAAGGTGACACCGTGACTCGTCGAGTCGATGGGGCTTGCATCTTTTTGAATCGTCCTGGTTTTGAAGGTGGTGCAGGATGTGCATTCCACATCGCAGCAACAGAAGCGGGCGAACGACCACTCGATTGGAAGCCCAATGTGTGTTGGCAACTTCCGCTACGTCTTGAGTACCACACCGATACCAATGGTTGGGTCAACACAGTTGTGCGTGAATGGAAACGCCGTGACTGGGGCGACGGTGGAACAGACCTGCATTGGTGGTGCACCGACAACTCTGATGCATTTGTCGGCAAAGAGCCGGTCTATAAGTACCTCAAAGAAGAGATCATTGAATCAGTTGGCGCAAAGGTCTACGACCTTTTGGTTGAAGCCCTTGAGCGTCCAACTGCAGTTGCTCTTCCCCACCCCGTTTTGACGGAGAAGAAGAGCAAATAACTAGTTGGCTAACTAGTTGGCTTTCTTGAAGGCTTTCTTGCGGTCTTCAGGGTTGAGGTAACGCTTACGAACGCGAATCGCTTTCGGCGTCACTTCGACGAGTTCGTCATCGCCAATCCATTCAATCGCTGTTTCAAGCGTGTGAATACGAGGAGCCGCAAGCTTGACACCATCGTCGTGACTGTGAGTACGGATGTTGTTCTTTTCCTTGGCGCGAACTGCGTTGACGACCATTTCATCGCCACGAGTACTTTCACCAACGACCATTCCTTCGTACGTCTTCCCACCTGGTTCGACGAAGAGTTCTCCACGAAGTTGCAAGTTGTCCAACGCATAGGCAGTGATCATTCCTTCGCGGTCGGCGATCATTGCTCCGCCTAGACGATGAGGAAGTTCGCCGCACCACGGCATCCAACCAGCGTGGTTTTGGTGCAACATCGCGGTTCCGCGAGTTGTGGTCATCAAGAGTGAACGGAAACCAATGAGACCACGACTTGGGCACTCAAAGGTGATGACCGAGCGACCGGGGTCACCTGAGCGTAAATCGGTGACACGACCCTTGCGAGGAGCCAAAGCCTGAGTCACTGCGCCGACATATTCGTCGGGGACGTCACAGACACCGCGTTCGAGAGGTTCAAACTTTTTACCGTTGACTTCTTTGGTAATAACTTCGGGGCGGCTCACTTGAAGTTCAAAGCCTTCACGTCGCATTCCTTCAATCAACACGGCCAACTGCAATTCACCACGGCCAGCAACTTCCATGACGTCAGCCGAATCAGTTTCGTGCAACTTAATCGAAACGTTGCCAAGAATTTCTTTACGCAAGCGGTCAATCAAGTGGCGGCTGGTGAGGTACTTGCCGTCACGGCCAGCGAATGGCGATGTGTTCACGCCAAAGGTCATGCGTAGCACTGGCTCGTCAACGGTTAGACGAGGAAGCGCTAACGGAGTTTCGGCAGAAGCAATCGTGTCGCCAATTTCGACTTCTGGGAAGCCAGCGACGACGAAAAGGTCTCCGGCTCGAAGTTCATCAACTTCGACTCGACTAACGCCCATATACGCCATCAATTGTGAGAGACGACGCTTCAACGGCGGTTGTCCTTCGGCGAACTCTTCTTCAAGCAGCGCGACGTTTTCACCTTTACGCATCACGCCTTGATAGATACGTCCGATTGCTAACCGACCGAGGTATTCAGAGGCATCAAGGTTGGTGACAAGTGCCTGCAACGGCGCAGTCGCGTCGCCGCCCGGTGCAGGAATCCGCTCAAGGATGGTGTCGAGCAGCGCCGAAAGATCGGCATCGGGTTCGGGCATTCCGAGACCGACCATGGTTCGACCTTCGCGAGCAACTGCTGAAACTACTGAGAAGTCAATGTGGTGGTCGTCGGCTTCGAGGTCGATGAACAACTGGTAGACCTCGTCGAGGACTTCTTCAGCACGAGCGTCACCACGGTCAACCTTGTTGATGACCACAATGGCTGGAAGGTTCAAAGAAAGAGCCTTCTGCAAAACGTAACGAGTTTGTGGAAGCGGGCCTTCAGCAGCATCAACGAGCAACAAAATGCCGTCAACCATTGTGAGTGCTCGTTCAACTTCTCCACCAAAGTCGGCGTGACCAGGTGTGTCGACCAAGTTGATCTTGGTGTCTTTGTAAATCACCGAAGCGGCTTTAGCCAAAATGGTGATTCCACGCTCTCGTTCTTGATCATTCGAGTCCATGACACGATCGACCACCGCCTGGTGAGCAGCGAAGGTTCCGGTTGCCCGCAACAGAGCGTCCACGAGAGTTGTTTTTCCATGATCGACGTGCGCGACTAACGCGACATTTCTTAGTTGTGTATACATATCAGTTGTGGACGACCGGCTTAAGCCAGGTCGTCGTCCTCGTCCTCAGCCTCAATCTCGTCTTCATCGTCAAACACGACTCCGTACTTTTCGGCTAAGGCTGCGTACTCATCATCTTGAGAACGCGGTTGCGAGTCTCCGCCACCAAGGCCGAGATCAAAGGCACTGGGGCCTGCTTGCTTCAATTTTCTCGCTTCTTCGAAACGACGATGACGACCCTTTTTCACGGCAGGGCTCCGAACTTGTGAGAGGGGTAGGCGATGGTTACGAAAGTGGGTGGCACTGGCCTGAAAACAGGACGCACCGACTCAAATTCGGCCAAGTCACATGACTACTCACACGACAGGGCGACAAGAGTGTAGGAGCAAATGACGTCCATATGTGGGAACTTCAGGCTCTTTCGGGTTATTTCAGTGTGCCATTGGTAGCCCTTGGGCTTAGAAACTGCCCTGTTTGGTGCTTTTCGGGCCAAATCTTGAGATTTGAGTGACTGAGTCGAACTACTGGTCTGGTGAGGCCGAGATCATTTTGAGCCCACCCTTGCCGTCAAAGGACAAGCCAGCCCGACCGTGTAAAAGATCATCAAGCTGTTCTCCAATGAGATCGTGACGCCAGCCAGTAGACAACCGGGCATCATCGTCTTTGCGCAAAAACGCCTCAATGTCACTACGGGTGGCTAACAGGGCGGTGTCGACATGCTCGAGTCGGGCGACTTCACTGATCCAGGCTGAAATGAGTGTGATCGCCGGACGCAAATGTCGGTCGACTTCTTCGCCATCGTTAGCCGAGATTTCGACTGGATTCTCTTTGCCGCGAGCAACTGCAGCCAATATTTCTTGCCCAATGGCACCCCGGGTGTGGCGATCGTCAACACCTCGCGATTGAGACAGGTCGCCCAAATTGTTGGGCTCGCGTTGAGCAATGCCTTGAAGAGCCAAATCAGGAAGTACTTGGCGAGGCGGAATGTCACTAGCCATCGCGCGACGTTCACGCCATTCGGCAAGGGCCGCCAACACTCCGCGAGTTCGCGGTTTGAGCGCCCGAACGTCTTTTTGTTTTTGCCAGGCATCGGCCGGATTTCCAGGTCCCACTTTGCGATTGCGCAATTCTTCACACGCATCAATCGCCCATGACAAACGATGACGTTCTTCAAGTTTGGAAGTGAGCAGGTCATGAATTTCTAGAAGATGCTCAACATCTGATGCAGCGTACGACTTCTGCCCATCAGTGAGTGGACGACGTAACCAATCGGTCAGTCGGTCGCCTTTGGGTAGCACCAGTTTAAGTTCGGAATTAACTAGTGAAGCGAGCGATGGAGTTGAGTAGCCCAGGAAACCCGCAGCGATTTGGGTGTCAAAGATTTTTGCCGGAATCGTGCCCATCGCGTGCGACATGACATCGAGATCTTGTTGAGCAGCGTGCAAAACAATGAGATGATCTTCACCAAAGATTCGTCTCAGCTTCGATGCCGTACACGCCAATGGATCAACGATTGCAATTCCATCGAGCCAGGCCAATTGAATGAGAGCCAAGCGAGGAAAATAAGTTTTCTCTCGATGAAACTCGGTGTCAAGAGCGATTCGGTCGTGTGACTGCAATCGATCAAGGAGTTCATCTAGGGCTTGATCATCGGCAATCCATTCGAAACTCACTTGGGTTGACTTCCCTCAATGACATCGTGACCCTGCATGATCCATCCCATCGTTCCACCTGCGATGTTGATGACAACCAAAGATTTCTGTGCCAAATAGTCGCACGCACTTGCGCTCCGTCCACCGACCTTACAAATCACGTAAGTGACTCCTCCTCGCGGATTGCGGAATTCTTCAACTCGGTTCGGCACTTCGTTCAACGGGATATGAATTGCGCCAGGAACATGTCCATCTACGTACTCGTCAGTTTCACGCACATCAATGAGAAAGACATGCTCATCGAATAGATCAGCGAATTCGGTGACGGTGATTTCTGAATACTGCGACGACATGATTCCAAACTAGCCTTTTGATTGTTGAAATTTCTCAAAATCGGTCGGTGAATTGACGTTCGTGAGATGTGAATCATGAATAACAACAGGCTGACGTTTGAGATCAAGCCACGCTTTCACGACCGATCGCTGCTTCGCCTCGAACTGATGACTCAACACCGGTAAGCAGGATTCAACGCTCCAGATAGCGCAAAGTGGCTGGCTGCCCTGATCACTTTGGTCGCTGTGACTTTGGGCGAAATAAACATCATGTGTAGGGGTCTCATTGAGAGATACTTGATCGAGCAAGTCGACGATATCCCCGTGGGTGAGCGTGAGTAAATCAACAGCGATGATGATCGCTATTCCCTGTTGCGCGTGTCGGATCGCGGACAAAATGCCCGACAGCGGTCCTTGATGACTGACATCGTCTTTGACCACTGGCCAACGCTGTTGATCTAGTTCGGCTGACACGGATCCTGCGATAAATACTCCTTGATCACAGAAAGGTTGAAGTAACTCACATTGACGTTCAATCGCAAATCGCTGATTGACCGGTAGCAGTGCTTTATCAGTGCCCATACGACTGCTCTTGCCGCCAGCGAGTACATAACCGCGAATTTGAGTCATGGACAGGCCTCGGGTGTTGGATTACTGAAGGGCGGTGAGAAATTCGTGGGGAATTCCCGAAGGATCGAGCTGCAAAAGAAAGAGGTGGCATCGTTCGGCTTCATCTGATTCGCCAATCGCTTCGGCGAATTTTTGCAAGCCAAGCAAACAACGCAAAAAGCCATGATTCGAATCTTGGTTCCATCTGACATAACCAGAACCGCGCCAACCATTTTGGCGCAACGTGTCGAGTCCTCGGTGATAGCCAATTCGGTAATACGCATAGCGTTCAAGATCGTCACGTCCCAAATCTCCGATACTTGCCCACGAGATAAGCGAACGTGGATGGTGACCCACCACGACTGCGACCGCCTCGCGGCGTGATTCAGGATCAACTCCAAGTGCCTGGGACAATTCGTGACGGATAATTGGATCCTCAAGTGGGATCACAGTCGTCGGCGGTCCTTGAGGAGTCAAACTGATGGGATTTTGCGAAGCTGGCGTGGGACTCGACATGTCGTCAGAGTATCGCCCTCTGGAGGGGTATGCCCGACGGTGATGCAGTGAGTTGCGTAGTCTGACTCCATGACCAGCCTCGTTTCATTCGGTGTGTGGGCTTTAGACGAAGCCCAGTTGAAGAACTTCACGACATACGGTGCATTGTTGCCGATTGTGATTGGCCTTATCATCTTCAAGTTTGCGGTGAGTGCAATGGTTCGTTCAATCGTCTTGATTGTCGCTCTTGCCTTAGGGGTGCTGATCTACAGCCAACGATCAGAAATATCGAATTGTGTCGATAGTGCGAAGGCCAACGCTGAAGCGTCACTAGGCAAAGTCCAATGCAAAGTTCTAGGTCTCAATATCGATCTTGATCTTCACGACCAGATTCCCTGAGCGACTCGTCGGATCAGCGGTTGAACGAGTAATTCAACGAAATCATCTGGTGATCCAGAGTGAGCATTGTGGTGTGCACCTTCTATTTTGATTGAACGGCAATCCGGAAGATTTCCGAGAAGTTCGGCACTGGCCTGTAAATGGGGTTTCGACAGCGACCCATATCCAGCCATAAGTGGTCCCCGTACAAGTTGGATGTCCCAAGGTTTGTTCCGCCGGATATCACTCAGTTCACCTACGAGTGCCTCGCCTTCAGACCGTCGTTGGATTTTTGTTGAATCTGGAAGGGACTCCCAACGCCGATGTCCGATGAATCGTCGCATAAAAGTTTCCGCAGCCATTTCGGGATCGTCGGCAACCGCGACAGCGGCGCTTCCACCTGAGTCTTTAGGCCACCACGACTCCCAACTCATCGGACTTTCGTAAACAACAAGTCCGGAGATTGCGTCAGGAAAACGTTGGGCATACGACAAAGCGACGACTCCCCCAAAACTGTGTCCCACCAATATCACTTTTTGATTCGCAGCGAACTGATCAAGGATCTCGCTGAGGTCACTCATTTGTTCATCTACTGAAAAGGTTCCGCGTTGTTGAACTGATTTTCCGTATCCGCGACGATCAAAAGTAAGGACTTGATGAGACGTACTCAAAAGACGAGCCATACGAGCGAAGGCCGCCTGGCGATCCATACTTCCGTGAATCAAAACGATCATTGGAGTATCAATATTTAGTTCGAAGCGTTTGTCGTGACGTCGAACGCTCTCAATTACCTGACTCCGACCCATACAAATACATCTTGCCACGCATATCCTGATATGCGATGGAAGTACTACTGATTCGACACGCCATACCGATCCGACGCGAACTTGAAAGTGGTATCGCCGACCCCGAGTTGGCTATTGAAGGACTTAAGCAAGCCGAATTGATGGCTCAATATTTGGCTTCTGAAAAGCTACATGCCATATATGCCAGTCCTATGCAGCGCGCTCAGCAGACTGCTCAACCGTTAGCAGCCGTGCAGGGCCTTGCTATCACAACAATTGATGGTGTGGCTGAGTACGACAAAAATAGCAACCAGTACGTTCCTGTCGAAGAACTCAAGGCCAAGAACGATCCGCGATGGCAGGAAATGTTGCGCGGTGAATGGACCTCAACAGATGAGACTGAGGAAGAATTCATCAGTCGAACAGTGAGTTCAATTGAGGACATCATTACCAACCATGCATCGCAGCGAGTGGCGATTGTGTGTCATGGCGGCGTCATTAACGCGTACATCTGCCATGTTTTAGGGCTCAAGAACCAACGTGGCTTCTTCTACCCCAACTACACGTCGATTCATCGAATTGCCGCAGCGGGTAGCGGGGAACGCAGCATTGTCACGCTCAATGAAACGTCACACTTGCGCGGATCCGGATTGCCAATCGGGCTATTCCAGAAATAGTTATTCAACCGAGAAGAACGGAGACGCCATCAATGAACAGAAAATCTGATTTGTCGGTTGACGGACTGATTCGTCACCTCGATGCCTCGGTATCGCCAGCACATTCAGTTGAATATTCAGCCACTCGTCTTCGTGGAGCCGGGTTTGTCGAAACTTCTTTTGAACGTCTCAAAGACGGCTTGCCAACGAATGGTTTCATAGCAGACGCCGGGCTGCTGTTGGCGTGGACGCTCCCGCAACAGGCGATTCGTCAGTTCCGCATTGTTGGAACTCACACCGATTCACCGTGTTTAAAGGTGAAGCCACTTCCCGATTCCGGATCATTTGGCTGGAAACAAATTGGAGTCGAGGTGTACGGCGGAATTTTGAACAACTCGTGGCTCGACCGCGATCTCGGATTAGCTGGACGCGTTGTGCTGACCGACGGCTCGGTCAAAAATGTGCGAGTTGATCAAGCGATCGCCCGTATTCCCCAATTGGCAATTCATCTTGATCGTGAAGTAAATGACCGCGGTCTCATTCTTGACAAGCAAGTTCATCTCGCCCCAATCTGGGGACTTGGTCAATATCGACCAGGCGAGTTTTCAGAATTTTTGGCCGAACAAATGTCAGTGTCTGTGAGCGAGATTTCTTTGTGGGATATTTCCCTTTTTGACCTGACTCCGGCATCATTGCTCGGACATGATCAATCGCTGTTGGCGAGTGGTCGATTAGACAACCAAGTGTCATGTTGGTCGGCGACCGAGGGATTGATCGACGCAAGTGCTAGCGATGCTTCGGGCGACACGGCATCAGTCATTGCACAGTTTGATCACGAAGAAGTTGGTTCTCAAAGTACCCATGGAGCTGCAGGACCCCGATTGACTTGGCTGCTCGAGGCGTTACATGCGGGCACCCGAACTGAATTTCATGAGACTCTGTCACGTTCACATTGCATTTCAGCCGATAATGCCCATGCTATTCACCCCAATTATCCCGACCGCCATGAACCAACACATCGTCCTTTGCCGAACTTAGGTCCGGTACTGAAAATCAATGCGAATCAACGTTACGCAACCAGTGTTGAGTCGGCCGCAGTCTTCTTGCAGACGTGTGCTCTTGCTGGCGTACCTCATCAGACATTCGTGAGCCGAAACAGCATTCCATGTGGATCGACGATTGGACCAGTGGCTGCAACGCAACTCGGAATCCCCACTGTTGATGTTGGTGTTGCGCAACTCTCAATGCACTCGGCTCGTGAACTCTGTGGAGCCAGCGACCCAGCGATGCTCGCAAAAGTAATCGCGCGCTACTTCGCTGGGTAGCCCGCTTTGGCTTGCGCCTCGTCAAACAATTTTTGTAATTGTTCGTACAGTTGAGCGGTCACTTCTTTGACTGCCGCCCGTGGCATCCGTCCATCAACAGAATCGGGAACTGAGATTGGCTTACCAATAATGACGACTAGTTTTTTGGGGTAAATAAACTTTGCCCCTTTGCCCATGACTCGTTCGCTACCACCGATGCCGACGGGAATAATTGAAACTCCAGCCTTGCAAGCAACGTAGGCGGCGCCATCCAACAATGGTTGAACAATGGGGCCAGATTTTCGTTCGCCTTCGGGAAAAAGAACTAACGGCTCCCCAGATTTGAGAACTTGAATCGACCGTAAAATAGCTTCTCTATCTGCACTTCCGCGCGTCACTGGGAATGCTCCAAGCGCAGACAACATCCAATTCAATGGTTGGCGTTTCCACATTGAATCTTTGCCCATAAAACGCATACGACGACGAGTGCAACCAGATGCGATAGGGGTGTCTATATAGCTACGGTGAATTGGAGCCAAAATGAATGGACCAGTTGTCGGGATGTTTGCTTGACCCGTGACCGACATACGGCAATAAGTACGGCAAACTGATACGACCAGAAAACGAATGAACTGATAAAAAGACCGACTTCCAAGATCGTTTCCGGCCAATTTTGATTCGACGGCGCTCATTTCAATCGCTCCCTGACTAGTTCAACGATTGAATTCACGATGTCATCAATCGTTCGGTTGCTCGTATCAACGACAACAGAGTCGGCTGATTCTTGCAGTGGACTATCTGCTCGAGTTGAATCCTTTAAATCTCTTTCGGCAATGGAACGTTCAATCTCATTGATGTTCCCTCCGGCTTCAGCAACCCGCCTTTCTGCACGTACTCGGGGTGAAGCGGTGAGGTACACCTTAAGAACCGCGTCAGGAAACACGACAGTTCCAATATCGCGACCTTCAATGACTCCCCCATTGTTGTGGTCACTCCATTCGCGTTGACGGTCGCGCATATTTGCGCGAACGAGAGAATTGGCGGCGACAGTACTGACAGCATTCGTGACAGCCATCGATCGAATATCCGCGGTGACATCGGATCCGTTGGCGACGACTGTGCCGTGCTCCATCACGAGGTTCATCGATCGAGCAATTGAACCTACGGCTATTTCGTCATGTGTATCTAGTCCAGAACTCAAAACCAAACTGGTCACCGCACGAAACATCGCTCCGGTGTCGAGGTACTTCAACTTCAGCGCATTGGCAAGAGCTTTCGCAACAGTTGACTTACCAGCTCCTGCCGGTCCATCAATTGCTACAACAACATCTTTGCTCATGAGAGAGTTACCAACTTGTGCCGACTGGACGGCCTTCGTCGTATCCAGCAGACCCCTGGATGCCGACAACGGCTCTCGCGCGGAATTCGCTGACAGTCGCCGCGCCGGCGTAAGTAAACGAACTACGAACACCAGCAACGATCTGATCGATGATGTCTTCGACACCGGGCCGCTCTGGGTCGAGATACATGCGTGAAGTCGATATGCCCTCTTCGAACAATTCTTTGCGAGCCCGATCAAACAAACCTTCGCGACGGGTGCGATTACGAACTGCGCGGTTGGACGCCATGCCAAAGTTTTCTTTGTACAAACGACCTTCAGGGTCACGCATTGTGTCAGCCGCAGATTCATATGTTCCAGCAAGCCATGAACCAAACATGACATTGCCGGCACCAGCAGCCAACGCCAAAGCAACATCGCGGGGATAACGCACGCCTCCGTCGGCCCACACCGATCCGCCCAAGCGACGAGCTTCGTCTGAACATTCAAGAACCGCAGAGAACTGGGGACGACCAACACCAGTCATCATGCGGGTGGTGCACATTGCTCCTGGCCCAACACCGACTTTGACGATATTTGCGCCTGCATTAATGAGATCTCGGGTGCCACCGGCCGTAACAACATTGCCGGCAACGATGATTGCCTGAGGGGCTGCTTTGCGGGCCTCTTCAACTGCAGTGATCATTCGAGTTTGATGACCATGAGCCGTATCAACCACCAAAACGTCGACACCCATGGCATGCAATTGTTTGGCCTTGATCGCTGGATCGCCATTCACACCAATTGCAACGGCGGTCAAAAACTCTTTGTTCTGGTTGAGTGCAGGTGTGTACAAAGTTGAGCGTAAGGCTCCACGACGAGTCACACAGCCGATCAATCGACCTTCTTTGTTTGTGACTGGAGCTGCCGTCAAACGTTGATTAGACAGAGCGTGAAAAATCTCTTCTAAATCTGTGCCCTCTTGAATACACAGCAATTCAGTTGACATCACATTGTGCAACTGAGTGAAACGGTCGTAGCCATTGGCGTCGGCTTCGGTGAAAATTCCGAGTGGGCGTTGATCGTTGTCAGTCACGATGACAACGCCGTGTGCTCGCTTGTGAATCAGGCTGAGGGCTTCGCCAACTGTGTCGGTTGGGGCAAGAGTGATGGGTGTCTCATAAATCGGGTGGCGTGTCTTCACGAACTTGACAACAGACTCAATGACGTCAAGAGGTATATCTTGTGGAAGAACGACGAGGCCGCCCCGACGGGAAACAGTTTCGGCCATTCTGCGACCAGCAACTGCTGTCATGTTGGCGACAACAAGAGGAATCGTTGTGCCGATGTTGTCAGGCGTCGACAAATCAACGTCAAGACGTGAACCGACATCGGACATGCTGGGAACCATGAAAACGTCGTTGTACGTCAAATCGTACGGCGGTGGTGTTTCGTTCAAGAATTTCATGGGCAAAAGCCAGCTCTCTGAGTGCGCGCCAACGGGCGGAATCAGGCTAGGCGGTATCTTGACCTACATGGGGCATCTATCGGCAATGGGAAACACAGGCTCGGTACCAGTCATCTTGGTTCACGGCTGGGGCGGCTCATTTGAGTCCACGTGGCGGTCAAGTGGCTTTGCAGACCTGCTTGAAGACTCAGGGCGAACTGTCATAGGCGTTGACCTATTGGGACATGGCATAGCGCCTAAACCCCATGATCCTGAGGCCTATAGCGATTTGACTCAGCGAGTGCTGGATTGCTTGCCCGAAGAACCCTGCGATCTTGTGGGTTTTTCACTCGGAGCAATCACTTTGCTGCAGCTGGCGATTAATCACCCAGACCGAGTGCGCAGTTTGGTGTTGGCTGGTATCGGACGCAACGTTATTGAACGCGATGAATCGGGATCACACGATGTTTTGGTTCAGGCGCTTGAAGGTAAAGAATTTCCCGACAACAATCTCGCTCGCCTATTTGTGCAGTACGCCGAACAACCAGGAAATGACAAGGTCGCTCTGACCGCAATTATGAAGCGTGATCGCGCTCCGTACACACCAGAACAATTAGCACGGGTGACCTGTCCGGTCTTAGTTGCCATCGGCGACCAGGATTTTGCCGGACCGGGAGATGGTTTAGTGAATTTGTTGCCGAACGCGCAACTCGTGGTGTTAAAGAAATGTGATCATTTCGCGACAACCGAGAACTTCGATTTCTTTGATGCGGCGTTAGGTTTCTTGGAAGCATCTCCGTCTTGAGTCAACAGGTCATTGGCAACGACGTTGACCGCGCTTTAGAAATTTTGCGAAATGGTGGACTTGTTGGGTTACCAACTGAAACCGTTTACGGACTTGCTGCAGACGCCTCACAGAAAAAGGCTGTCGCTAAAATATTCGCCGCTAAGGGGCGTCCGAATAGTCATCCGTTGATTGTTCATGTTGCATCAATTGAAGAGGCTCGTAATTTGTGCTCTTTGTGGCCGCACTCGGCTGAATTGTTAGGTTCGACATATTGGCCAGGCCCATTATCGGTTGTTGTGAACAAGGCACCTGAAGTACTTGTTGAGGTGACTGGCGGGCATCAAACGGTTGCCCTTCGAGTTCCTGGACACTCGATGGCGATTGAATTGCTGACACGTTTCAAGGGTGGTCTTGCTGCGCCCTCTGCGAATAAGTTTGGCAAAGTAAGTCCCACCACAGCACAACATGTGTTGGACGACCTCGGCACGAGCGTTGATTACATTCTTGATGGCGGCCCTTGTGATGTTGGTCTTGAATCGACCATTGTTGATTGCTCGGCGGACACCCCTGTAGTCCTTCGTCCGGGTGGCATTTCGGCCGAAGACATTCAAAAGATCGTTGCGCTGGGTTCCGATGAATTGGGTATGAGCAGAGCACCAGGAATGTTGCCCGCTCATTACGCACCAAATTGTGAATTGACTTTGCTTGAAGAATTCTCTGAAGCGATTCGCATGAGGGAATCTTCTGAGACGTCGACGCAACGCGTCATTGATGCATCAATAGATCCGCTTGGCTTCGCGTCGTCAATGTATGCGCAACTACGTCAATGTGATGCGGATCAAATAGAGAAACTCTTTGTGATACTTCCTCAGCCAATCGGAATCGGACTTGCAATTCGTGACCGGCTGACTAAAGCTGCTCATGGCTCGAAAAACCAATCTCATTGACTGTTTTAATCCACAGATCACGAATTTCTTGTGCGTCTGTTTCTCTGTCAAGTACGAAACTGATTGTCGATGAACCAGCGTCGGGAACAATTTCTAGACGGCACCACGTCAGCGGTGGATCTTCAAGTTGCACCTCAAGTAGGTATGGCGGTTCATCAGAGCTGATATCCCCAATTACTCTTGCGGCAAGTAACAAGACTTCATAGGCAACCGCCGGCAGTGCGTTGATCGTAAATGATGGTCGGTCAACAGCAAACCTTGTCGTGACATCGCGAGCCGTCACATCGGGTTCGGCTGTCTCAGTTTTGGTTATCGATATTGAATCTGCTGATTGTTTGCCGTGGCTGGCGATGATCGCGTCAAAGGCAAGATTGATGAGCGCCATGTGTTGCGGATCGCCTCCCCGATCGGGATGGAATTCGAGGGCAAGTACTCGACGCGCTGCAACAATCTCACTCACAGTTGATGCACGAGTGACGCCCAATAATTCGTAATATGACTCATCGACCATCACGTGAAACTTTGAATCGATCTACTTCGGGCCAGCAGAAGTAAATCGAGTGCCATCAGGATCAATGGCCCAAGATGGACTGCTACCCCATTGATTTTCGAAGACCAATTCTGCAATGGGTCGGCGGCGAACTGGTCCGTGCGAACCTTGAGGCCGACCAAGCGTGATGCACGCTGAGATTGCGACATTGTCGGGTATGTCAAGCAGTTCTCGTAGTTGTGATTCAACTCCTTGATGCCACATTGTGAGTGCTCCGCCGTAACCAAGACTTCGCGCTGCCACGAGCAAGTTTTGGCATGCGGGATAAATTGACGCACCTTCTGTGGGTGATGCTTCGCGATATCTGACGAGGCAGGCGAAAACGATGACGGGTACTTGTTCAATATGGTCAACATAATGTTGCATCGCGGCTGCTTGTCGTGACTTCGGAGAATTTGGGTCAATTCCACTTCCGGATTGATAGCCGTCGTGTTGCAACTTTGCAGCCCAACCACGTCGAAACGAATCTCCAAGGAGGCTTTTTACTTTGTCGGCGACTTCGCCGCGAGTGATTGCCAGGAAACGAAACGGCTGACGATTTGAACCGCTGGGAGCTCGAGAGGCGAACCACAAAATTTCATTGAGAATTTCAACGGGAATTTGTTCATCGGTGTATCGACGAATCGCTCGGGTCGTTGATAACGCTTCGATCGCAGAAATTGGTTGCAACTGATCCACTTAGCGACCTTTGAAATCCGCGGGTCGCTTCTCCATAAACGAAGCGACTCCCTCCTTGAAATCTTGAGTCTTGAATAACGGGAGAAGCTGCAAGAAAACATGGTGGATGTTTTGTTCAAAGGTTTCAGTTTCTGCGGCACGCATCATGCGTTTGATGGCCCGAACAGCCAGAGGTGCATTGGCGGCAATCTCTCCAGCCAATCCATACGTACGTTCCTGCAACTGTTCGGGAGCGACTACGTGGTTGACCAAGCCCAGTTCGAGACCTTCATCGGCGGTCAAGGTTCGGCCAGTGAAGCAAATCTCCGCGGCCTTGGCGTATCCCACCATGCGGGGCAGCAACCAGGTTCCTCCGCTCTCGGGAAGAATTCCGCGCTTGGCAAACCCAGGTGCCAATTTGGCCGTTGTTGAAGCGATTCGAATATCGCAGCCAAAAGCCAGGTCGAGTCCGTACCCAGCAGCGCCGCCGTTAATGGAGCAGATGGTTGGAGTGTCAAGATTGTGGAGCACGACAGGTGGCGCTGTGCGAAGGTCGAATTCGGAACCCATGTCACTACCAGCGTCGAGAACGCCGAGGCTACCCTTCTGACCCATCTGGGAAGCCAGGTCAAGTCCTGCACAAAAGGCCTTTCCGGCCCCCGTCAACACGATGCAACGAACGTTGCGATCCCGGTCTCCACGTAAAAGTTGCTCGGATAATTCGTTCAACATGGCCCCTGAGATGGTGTTCATCCGTTCGGGTGCGTTCAACGTAATATTGGCGATGTAGCCGTCGACTTCGTACAAAACTTCGCTCATATGGCAAACATAGTCAAAGCATCACGGGTTTTGGTTAGTTAACTCTCGGGTAACATAAGAAGTTCCAAACCAAACGGGGCACCCGCCCCAGATCTCCATAGGGGGAGAAAATATGCAGAAGTCCCGCGCACGCCGCGTTGGTGCTCTTCTCGTCGGTTTAGCAATCGTGGGCGTTTCAGCCTGCGGCGGCGACGACGGTGCAGCAACCACCGAGGCTCCAGCAGCAAGCGAAGCTCCGGCTTCATCAGATGCTCCCGTAACCGATGCTCCCGCAGCATCAGATGGCGAGCTCGAAGGAATGAAGGGCACCACGCCCAAGAGTGCCGAAATCAGCCAGGAATGGCTTGACAAGGTCTCAGCATTCTGGGAATCAGAAGGCAACACTGCCCTAGCCGACTTCAACTATGCAGCAGAGGCTTACGACGCAGTCGTAGTCATTGCTCTCGCAGTTGAAGCAGCAGGCACCGACGGTGCAGCTCACGCTGACGAAATCGTCAATGTCACCGTTGGTGGCACCAAGTGCACCACCTTCACTGATTGCTTGGCAATCATCGCTGACGGTGGCGACCCCGACTATGACGGTATTTCCGGTCCTCTCGACTTCAACGGAAACGGTGAACCCCTCAAGGGCTCATACGCCATGTTGGAGTTCGGTGCCGACAACCGTCTTGACGATGCCCTCACCACATTGATCGAAGCAGAATCACCCGCATCAGCAATCGTTGAATTGGGTAAGACCACTTCAACTCGCGCTGGCGATGGTCAGCTCAAGATTGGTTCACTCCTCCCCGAGACCGGCAACCTTGCCTTCCTCGGTGACCCCGAGTACGCCGGCCTCGAGTACGCAATCAATGAAATCAACGAAGCCGGTGGCGTTCTTGGCCAAGAAGTGTTGTACAGCCAGGGAGACTCTGGCGACACCAGCACCGACATTGCCAGCACCTCTGCTGACCGTTTGATCAGTGAAGACGTTGATGCCATCGTTGGTGCTGCTTCATCTGGTGTGACCTTGACCGTGATCGACAAGATCACTGCCGCAGGAATCACCATGTTCAGCCCAGCTAACACCAGCCCCGCATTGAGCGATTATGCCGATGACAACTTGTACTTCCGTGACGCTCCGCCGGACGGATTGCAGGGTGCAATCGTTGCTAACCAGATCATCGAAGACGGTAACGCTTCGGTATACATCATGAACCTTGATGACGCTTACGGCAATGGCATTGGTGCTGTTGTGAAGGCAGTCCTCGAGGCCGCTGGTGTTGAAGTGCTCGGAATCAAGGCCTACGACCCGGCTGCTGCATCATTTGACGCAGAAGTTGGCGAAGTTGTTGCTGCCGATCCGGACGCCATCGTGTTGATCTCGTTCGACGAAGGTAGCCGCATCTTGCGTACCGCCGTTGAAAACGGAATC